>VFQQ010001773.1_pt1 | contig 27949 bp, 14 predicted proteins | sample 3512341 | NCBI WGS metagenome assembly VFQQ01 (sample SAMN10412373, study PRJNA504923) | tailings metagenome | isolation source: Relicate 2 Philex TSF1 revegetated site | place: Philippines: Tuba, Benguet | collected 2017-08-29
CCAGAAAGCGCCGCTGCGCCTCGGTTTCCACCCCTTCGGCGATCACCGTCATGCCCATGCTCTGGCCGAGGGCGATCACGGTGCGCACGATGGTTTCGCTGTTGGCATCGGTGAGCACGTCGCAGATGAACGAGCGGTCGATCTTCAGCTTGCTCAGTGGCAGACGCTTGAGGTGGCTGAGGGAGGAAAAGCCGGTGCCGAAATCATCCAGGGAGAAACGCACGCCCTGCTCGACCAGCGCCGTCATCTTGCGCGTCAGGTCCTCCAGGTCGTGGACGATCAGGGTTTCGGTCAGTTCCAGCTCCAGGCGCTGGGCATCGATGCCGTGGCGTTCGATCAGGCCGAGGATCTCGGCGACGAAACTGGCCTGGCCGAACTGCTTCTGGCTGATGTTCACCGCCAGGACCAGATCGCGATAGAGCGGGTCATCGCGCCACTGCCGCAACCGCGCGGCGGTCTGCTCCAGCACCCACTGGCCGATGGGGATGATCAGCCCGGTGTTCTCGGCGTGATCGATGAATTCGCCGGGCGACAGCAGCCCGCGCTGCGGGTGCTGCCAGCGAATCAGCAACTCGGCACCGGTCACCCGGCCGGTGTCATCGAGCTGTGGCTGGTAGTACAGCACGAACTGCCCCTCGCGCACCGCTGCGCGCAGGTCGCGGTCCAGTTCCGAACGCTCGGCGGTGTCGCTTTGCAGGATGTGCAGGAGCACGAAGAACAGCGCCATGGCGACCAGCCCCTGCAACCAGGAGCCGGTGATGCGCACCTCATCGGGCAGCGCGTAGAGATCGGTTGGTCGCCAGTTCGACGCAGCCAGGGCGACGAACAGCAGCAGGCAGAACAGGGACATGCCATAGCGCAGCCACAGGTGCTCGTCGCGAAAAGCCATCAGCGCGCCCACGGCCACCGGCAGCAGGTACAGGTGCGTCGCCCGCGGCGCGGCAGGCGTCGACGGGTCGAGCAGCAGCGTCGAGGCGACGACAATCAGGATCAGCGCACCGAACAGGATCAGATTGGCGGCACGCGCCCGGTTGCGCAGGGTCAGCCCGAACACGGCAAGACCGCTGCAGATGATGGTCACGTCCATCACCACGATGGCCCAGTAGCCTCGCGAGGAAAAGAACAGCCCCCAAAACAGCCCCATCGCCACCATGACCAGGCTCGCCAGCATGCGCATGCGGCGCTCGCGACGCTGGCCGACCAGCGCAAGGTCAGCACCATGCCAGAGTTGGCGAACGCGCCTGCTGAAGGTCGAGAGTGATGGCATGGTGAAATCCTGATTCGATCACTTCATTCTTGAAGCTGCCTGGCCGAATGCAAGTTCGCCGCACAGCTTTTGCCGGGCCGTTGCCAGCCCGGCGCGCCGAACAGCGGTTCACCGGTTGGTGATCAATGCGGCCAGTGGGCGTCGCTGGCCAGGCGCTCGGCGATGAAGTCCAGCAGCAGGCGCATGGCCGGCAGCATCTGCCTGCGCGTACCGTACAGGGCGTGAATGCCCAGTTGCGGCGGCCGATAGTCCGTCAGCAGAGGCACCAGGCGCCCTTCGCGCAACAGGCCGTCCACCGAATACAGCGGCTGCAGGCTGATGCCGGCGCCCGCCAGGGTGGCCTCCAGCAGCACCATCGACTCATTGGCGCTGAGGCTGCCGGACACCGACACCGCGCTGAGCTCGCCCTGGTGTTCGAACTCCCAGAGGCTGCGACCGAAATAGGCGTAGGCCAGGCAGTTGTGCCGCGCCAGATCCTGCGGGCGCTGTGGCGTACCGTGCCGGGCCAGGTAGTCCGGGCTGGCGCAGACCACCGAGCGGCAGGCAGCCAGGCGCCGGGCGATCAGATTGGGGTCGAGCTGATTGGTGATGCGCAGCGCCAGGTCGATGCGCGCCTCCACCAGGTTGACGGCCTCGCTGCCCACCAGCAGGTCGACGCTGACCTGCGGGTAGCGCCGGGTGAAGTCGTGCAGCGCATGCACCAGCCAGGCCTGGGCGAAGGACTGGCTGCAGGTGATACGCAGGGTGCCACGCGGCGTGTCGTCCACGCCCTGGCCGAGGGCCTGCATGCGCTCGGCCAGCGCCAGCATCTCGCGGCACTGCGGCAGCATCTGCTCACCGGCCGCGGTCAGGCTCAGGCGCCGCGTGCTGCGGTGCAGCAGGCGCACGCCGGCCCAGCCTTCCAGCTCGGCGAGGTAACGCGAAACCATCGCCCGCGACATGTCCAAGGCCTCGGCCGCTGCGGTCTGGCTGCCGCGCTCCAGCACCTCGACGAAGACCTGTGCTGCTGTCAGTCGATCCATGACTCGCTCGATTCACGCAATTAACCTGGCCAGGTTAAGCGGCTTTTCGCTCGACTGGTAGTGCATAAGATGCGCGCTCCCTACCAGTCTGGAGATCGCCATGTCCTTCGCCACCCGCTTCATCGCCGGCCTCGGCCTGCTTGCCGCCGCCGGCATCGTCCTCGCCCAACCCTTGACCCTGGACATCTACAACCCACGCGAAGCCGCGGTGTTCCCGGTCAGCTCGACCCTGATCAGCGGCGAGAAGGACGCGATCCTGGTGGATGCGCAGTTCTCCAACCACGAGGCGCAGGCGCTGGTCGAGCGCATCCGCGCCAGCGGCAAACGCCTGACCACCATCTTCATCAGCCATGGCGACCCGGACTTCCATTTCGGTCTCGACGTGCTCACCCGCGCCTTTCCCGAGGCCAAGGTATTGGCCACCCCGGCCACTGTCGCCTACATCGAGAAGAGCCGCGCGCCCAAGCTGGCCTACTGGGGGCCGATCCTGAAAGACAGCGCGCCGGCGCGCACCCTGGTTCCCGAAGCGCTGCCGGGCAATCTGCTGGAGCTGGAAGGCCAGCGCATCGAGGTGGTCGGCCATGACCCGCAGCACACCAGCCTGTGGATTCCCGCCATCCGGGCCGTGGTCGGCGGCGTGCTGACCAGCGCCAACATCCACCTGTGGGTCGCCGACGCACAAAGTGTCGAAGCCCGGCAGAGCTGGCTGAAATCCCTGGACGAACTCGAAGCCCTGCAACCGGCCACCCTGGTGCCGGGCCACTACCTCGGCGAGCCGGCGATGGACCTGAGCGACCTGCGCTTTACCCGCGATTACCTGCAGGCCCTGGAAGTGGAGCTAGCCAAAGCCAGGGACGCCCAGGCGCTGATCGCGGCGATGAAGGCGCGCTATCCGCAACTGCTCGACGACAGCAGCCTGGAGCTGAGCGCCAAGGTGCTGAAGGGGGAAATGCAATGGCCGTAAGCCGCCGGGTCGGGGTTGATGGCGCCGGCGAGCTTGCCGAGGCGCAGGGCCGGCTTCTGCTCTGCTGACCCGGATTCGTCCTCAGACGCCCGGCAGGATTCTTCTGCCGGGCGTTTTCATTCGCGCCACGAAAAAACCTGTACAGGCTGCACAAGCAGGAGCATGACGCAGCAGTCATTGCACGAACGTACGCGAAAGGGCTTGCAAAGCGACTCAATCAGCTATACAAAAACTGTACATCAATTAACGCTTGTACAGTTTTAGGGTAAATCGCCATGCCGTCCTACCGTGCTCCGCTGCGTGACATGCGCTTCGTGTTCGAAGAACTGCTCGATGCCTACAGCGTGCTGCAGACGCTGCCCGACCAACGCGAGTTCACCGCCGATCTGGGCGGTGCGATCCTCGAAGAGGCAGCCAAGCTCGCCGAAAACGTCCTCGCTCCGCTCAACGGCCCCGGCGACAAGCAAGGCTGCCAGTACGACCCGAGCACCCATGCGGTGCGCACCCCAGACGGCTTCAAGGCCGCCTACCGGCAATTCGCCGAGGGGGGCTGGACGGCCCTGGCCTGCACGCCACAATTCGGCGGGCAGGGCCTGCCGCATGTCCTGAACATGCTGGTGGAGGAAATGACCTGCTCGGCCAACCTGTCGCTGGGCATGTACCCCGGCCTGACCCATGGCGCGATCAACGCCCTGACCAGCCATGGCACGCCCGAGCAGCAGGAGAAGTACCTGCCGCGCCTGATCAGCGGCGAGTGGACCGGCACCATGTGCCTGACCGAGCCGCAGTGCGGCACCGACCTCGGGCTGATCCGCACCCGCGCCGTGCCGCAGGCCGATGGCAGCTACGCGACCACCGGTACCAAGATCTGGATCACCGGCGGCGAGCACGACCTGGTGGACAACATCGTTCACCTGGTGCTGGCCAAGCTGCCGGATGCACCGGACAGCGTGAAGGGCATCTCCCTGTTCCTGGTGCCCAAGGTGCTGGAAGACGGCAGCCGCAACCCGGTGTTCTGCGGCGGCCTGGAACACAAGATGGGCATCAAGGGGTCGGCCACCTGCGTGATGAACTTCGAAGGGGCCAGGGGCTGGCTGATCGGCGAACCGAACAAGGGCCTGAGCTGCATGTTCACCATGATGAACTCGGCGCGCCTGATGGTTGGCATGCAGGGCCTGGGCGTCGCCGAAAGCGCCTACCAGATCGCCCTGGGCTTCGCCCGCGAACGCCTGCAGAGCCGCTCGATTTCCGGCCCCAAGGCGGCCGACAAGCCGGCCGACCCGATCCTCGTGCACCCGGACGTGCGCCGCATGCTGCTACGCCAGAAGGTGATGATCGAAGGCTGCCGCGCCCTCGCCTACTTCGCCGGCCTGCAGCAGGACATCGCCCACGGCGCCGAGGATGCCGAAACCCGCACCCGTGCCGACGACCTGGTGCAGCTGCTCACTCCGGTGGTCAAGGCCTTCCTCACCGATGAAGGCTTCACCTGCGCCAACGAAGGCCTGCAGGTGCTCGGCGGCTCGGGCTTCACCGAAGACTGGGGCATCGAGCAGCTGGTGCGCGACAGCCGCATCACCCGCATCTACGAAGGCACCAACGGCATCCAGGCGCTGGATCTGGTGGGCCGCAAGCTGTCGCTGGGCGGCGGCCGCGCGGTACGTGCGTTCTTCGCCCTGGTCGACGGCTGGCTCAAGAGCAACGCCGAGGCTCCGCACGCCGCGGCCGTCACCCAGGCGCTGAGACAACTGCAACAGGCCACCCTGTGGCTGGCCAGCGAAGGCAGCAAGGACCCGGAGCAGGCCGCCGCGGCGGCAACGCCCTACCTGCGCCTGTTCGGCCTGACCAGCCTGGCCTGGCTGTGGTCGCAACAGGCCCAGCTGGCGCAGCGCCAGCTGGATGCCGGCAGCGCGGAAACGCAGTTCTATACCGCCAAGCTCAAGTCCGCGGACTTCTTCATGGCTCGCATCCTGCCGGAAGCCGACGCCCTGCTCGGCGAGATCAAGGCGGGCAAGGCGACGCTGATGGCCTTCACTGACGAGGAATTCGCCGCCTGAGGGCAGGCGGCGCTGACAAGCTGCGCAATCCGACAACCCCCTTCTCCCCTTTTTGGTTGTCGGATCTTTTTATTCGCTACCCGCGGCCAGATACCGGCCGCGGTCTTTGCAAACGGTGGAGAATGCCCAATGGCCGCGCTGACATCGCGTCTCTGTTCGACCCTCCTGCTGGCGCTGCTGGCCTGCGCCCAGGCACAGGCCGATAGCCAGGCCGGCTGGCGGGAACGCCTGCCACAGGCCAGCCTGATCGGCAGCGGCGACTTCAGCTGGTTCGGCTTCTCGGTCTACAACGCCAGGCTGTGGAGCCCGGCGCAGCAGGTGGACTTCTCGCAGCCCTTCGCCCTGGAACTGACCTACCGCCGCAACATCAGCCGGGACACGCTGGTCGACACCAGCCTCGATGAGATTCGCCGAATCAACGGCCAGCCACTGGACCGCGAGCAGCAGGAAGCCTGGGCGCGGCAGATGCGCCAGGCCTTCGTCGACGTCAAGGACGGCACCCGCATCACCGGCGTGTTCCTGCCCGAGGAAGGTTGCCGCTTCTACGTCGACGGCAAGCTGCAGCATGTCATCGACGACCCCGAGTTCGCCCGCGCCTTCTTCTCCATCTGGCTCGACCCGCAAACCCGCAGCCCGAAACTGCGCGCGGCGCTGCTCGGCCTTAACCAATGAGGTATGCCATGAAAGCCCTGCTGATCCTGCTGACCAGCCTGATGCTGGTCAGCTGCGGCCAGGTCCCTGTCGAACGCTACGCCAACGAGAAACCGGTACTGGACCTGCCCACCTACTTCTCCGGCCCGGTGCAGGCCTGGGGCATGTTTCAGGATCGCTCGGGCGAGGTGATCAAACGCTTCCATGTCGATATCCAGAGCCGCCGCGAGGGCGACAAGCTGATCCTCGACGAGCGTTTCCTGTACAGCGACGGCACCCGCCAGCGCCGGGTCTGGACACTCACCCCGGATGGCCCCGGCCGCTGGCTCGGCACCGCCGACGACGTGGTCGGCCAGGCCGTCGGTGAAGTGGCCGGTAACGCCCTGCGCTGGCGCTATCACCTCAACCTGCCGGTGGACGACACCACCTACGTGGTCTACTTCGACGACTGGATGTACCTGATGGACGACGACACGATGATCAACCGCTCGGTCATGAGCAAGTTCGGCATCGAGCTCGGCCAGGTCACCCTGTTCTTCCGCCGCGGCGCCGCGCAGCCGTGAGTCAGGTGCTGACGCTGAGCAGCCTGGGCAGCGGCTATCGGGCGCTGGTGATCGGCGCCAGCGGTGCCATCGGCCAGGCCTTCTGCCAGTTGCTGCGCGCCGATGCGAACTGTGCCGGCGTGCGCGAACTGAGCCGCACCAGCTCACCGGCGCTGGACCTGGAAGACCCCACCAGCATCGCCGCGGCCGCCGCCGCGCTGGCCGAGGAAGGCCCGTACCAGCTCATCCTGCATGCCGCCGGGCTGCTGCATCGCCCCGGCATAGCGCCGGAAAAGAGCCTGGCCGCCATCGAGGCCGACGCGCTGCAGGCGGTGTTCCAGGTCAACGCGCTGGGCCCGGCGCTGGTGCTGCGCCACTTCCTGCCCCTGCTCGACAGACAGGGCGCCATGGCCATGCTCTCGGCCAAGGTCGGCAGCATCGGCGACAACCGCCTCGGTGGCTGGTACGCCTACCGCGCCTCCAAGGCGGCGCTGAACATGCTGATCAGGACCGCCGCCATCGAACTGGCGCGCAGCAAGCCCAGGGCGCGCCTGCTCGCCCTGCATCCGGGCACGGTGATCTCACCCCTGTCGCAACCCTTTCGCGGCGCCGCGGCCGCACGCCCGGCCGAGCAGGCGGCGGCCGAAATGCTGCGGGTGATCGACAGCCTCTGCCCCGAGCACAGCGGCAGCTTCCATGCCTACGATGGGCAGCAGTTGCCCTGGTGAGCCGCCTCAGTACTTGCCGATCGCGTTGAAGAACCAGCCCTGGCTGCGGTACGACAGGTCGGTCAGGTCATCGCTGAAGTCGCTGAAGTTGTAGCCGACGCCCGCCTTGAAGTGATTGCCGAAGTGCCGGTACACGCCAACCAGAGCGCCGTTCTTGCTGTCGCGCGCCTGCGATTCCTCGCGGCGGCGCAGTTCGACCATCAGGTCCCACTTCTTCACCACGTGCCAGTCAACCCGCGCGGCATAGAGCTGGCCGCGGCTGTTGAACCAGTCGGCCGAGGTATCGCGGCTCATGCGCAGCTCACTGAGGCGATAGGCGTACTTGCCGCCGACGCTCCAGCGCTCGCTGAGGTCGTAGATACCGTCGACGGCGAACACATGGCTGCGCTGGGCGTAGTCGACGCTGGTACCGGTGGCGGTGGACACCTGGTCCGGCGGCGGCAGGTCCGACAGGTAGGTGTACTTGGCCAGCAGGTTGAGGCGGTCGTTGAACACCGGGCGGTAGGCATAACCAAGCGAGGCTTCGACGAAGTCGCCGTCGAAGTAGTCGCCCCGGTCGGAGTCACCCACCGAGAAATCCAGGCGGCCGAGGAAACGCCAGTCCGGATTGACCTGGTAGCTGAGGTTGTTGCGCATCAGCCACACGGACAGATCCTGCACCTGGCTGCGATCCTGACGGTACTCCAGGCGGCTGGCGTAACGCAGGTCGCCATTGCTGTAGCCGATCTTGGCGCCATAAGCACGGCGCTTGAGTTCGTACTCGGTCTCACTGTTGAAGGTGCCGAACTCGGTACTCAGGCCGTAGCTCCAGAACTCGTCCGGGGCGAAGTCGAGGCCGTAACCCTGGATCAGGCCGGCCTGCTCGCCATGCTGCATGCGCTGCTCGGCGAACACGCTGGTGCTGTCGGTCCAGCGCGAACGGGCGCCGGAAACCAGTTGCCCGGTGCGCCCGGTGCCGACCAGGCCGCTGCGGCTGGCGAAGCCATCGTCGCCACGGTCGCTGTCGAGCTGGTAGTTCAGGTACAGATTGGTGCGCTCGGAGGCATCGTAGTTGACCCCGCCCTTGGCACCCAGTCCGAGGTTGCCACCGGACAGCTCACCATTGAGCGACGTACGTTCGTTGAGGCGATAGTCACCACCCACACCGATACGGTTGTTGGCCTGACGGCCGGCATCGCGGCTGACGGTGCCCTGGGTGAAACCGTACAGCGACCAGTCCTCGGCCTCGTGGTAGAGCGCCTGGAGGATGGCGTCGTTGCGCTCGCCCTCGTCGCGCTCACCGTTGTCGTAGCCGGCATAGGTGCCGGTATAGAGGTTGCGATAGGCACCGCCATAGGTCTGCCGGTCGTTGCGCAGACCGGCGGACAGGCGCCACGCCTCGCTGAGGTCATAGGCGATGATGCCTTCCACGGCGCGACGCGAGCGGCCGCCGTCCTCGTCCGTCTGGTCGCCCTTGAGGGTCACCTCGGTCTTCTCGCCAAGCGGCGCGGTGTAGCTGCCGCCAACCTGGTCGGTGGCCAGGTCGGTGAGGCGCCCCGGGGCGGCGAAACCGGCGTCGCGGCTCTCGTAATAGAAGGTGCCGCGGCCTTCGGCGTCGCTGACCACGTCACGCAGGTCGAAAGCGGTTTCCACGCGATTGGCGCGAGCGCGCGAATCAGTACCGGCGATCTGCTCACCGAAACCGAAGCCACCGTCGTAGGAGAAGCGCTGGTCGAGGCTGTCGCCACGGCTCTGCGCCGACTCGACCTTCAACCAGGTGCCCTCGCTGTGGCGCAGCAGCAGATCGCCGCCGCCCAGAGTCTGGTCTTCACGGCCGGTCTGCTCCTGCTGGCTACCGGTGAGGCCGATGCGTACCTTGTCGTTGGCCCAATAGGCGACACGGCCGCCATAGGCCAGGTCGTCGAGGCGATCCAGCCCGGGCGAGTATTCGTAACCGACCACCAGAAACGCCGGATGACCGGACAGGCTGCCGCCGGAGCGAATCAGGCCACTGCCGTCGGCATTGGCCGAAAGCGGCTGGCTGAGGATCACCCGGCCCTGCATGGCATTGATCTCGTAATCGATGCCGGCGACCAGATCCTGGCTGTGCAGCACCAGGCCGGAATCCTTGTCGCGTACCTCGATGCGCACACGCTCGCTGCCGACGGTCAGATCCTGGTGGCGCAGGTAGTAGAGCGAGCCGCCGGTGCCACGGAAGTCCTCGCGGGCCGAGGCGGTACCCGGCTCGGCGGCGAAACCCTCGACCTGCAGGCGGCGCTCGCCGAAGCTGGTGAAGCCGTCGCTGCGGTAACGGGCCTGGGCGCCGTAGAGGCTGCGGTCGACCTGCGCCAGCTCGGTGTCGCGCATCTGCTGGCGGAAGTTACCCCACAGGGCGTGGGACTTCTCGTCCTCGACCCGCACGTAGAACTTGCCGCGGGTAGGCGCATCCTCGATCAGCGTCGAGTCGTCGCCGAAGGTGGTCCAGCCCTTGTCGGCCTCGTTGTCGAGACGGCGCAGGAACTCGCGCGGGTCCTTGTCGTTGAAGTTGCTGAACAGGCTGTCGGCCGGCTCCTCGCCGGTGTCCACGCTGGCGGTGACGGTGTATTTGCCGTCGATCTTGCCCTTGCTGTAGAAGGCCAGTCGGCCGTCGGCATAGAGCTTGTCGTCGTAGTAACGGTCCTCGCCGGTAACCAGGCGCGCCGGGCCGCTGCTATTCTGCTGGCCGACGGTGAAATCGGCGATGGCCACGGTGAACCAGTCCTGCTGCGGCAGGCGCAGGTCGCGGCGGTAGATGCGCCCCTTGCCCTGCTCGTCGAGCACCGCCACCTCCACGGTATGCAGGCCACGCGGGATGATCTGCGCACTGGCGAAGCTGCCGTTGCCGTCGACCGGCACCGGCTTGCCCATGACGAACACGTGCTGGCCTTCGCGCACCTGCTTGCCGTTGATGGTCACGGTGCCACCGGCCACCGGAATGGTGTGGCGCGCCAGGCGGTTGCCGTCGTAGCCGGCCAGCAGGTTGGCCTCGCTCTCGGCCTCCTCCTCGGCCTCGCGCTGGCCACGGGCGACGTTGATCAGCTGCGGGCTGGTCTCGTCGTAACGGCCCTCGGCATCGTAGACGCGCAACTGGTAATAGACGCGCTCCGGCAGGCTGGCGGACGGCGTCCACTGGCCTTGCAGCTGCTCGTCCAGCTTGAGGGTTTCCAGCAGCTCCGGCTCGCCGAACAGGCGTTTCTTGCCGACGATGCGCACTTCGGCGCGATCGATCCAGTGCAGGTAGTTGCTCGAGCCGTTGAAGGTCAGCGGCTGACCGATGCGTGCCAAACGGGCGCTGGAGGTCAGATTCAGACGCGGCTTGGCCGACAGGTTGTCGTAGCGCACCTGCAGCAGGTCGCGCGCCAGGGCCACGTCGACGCAGCGCTGGGTGTCGGCGCTACCGGCTGCCTGGCCACCTTGCGGCTGCCCATCGATGCTCAGGCGGAACGGCGCGATGCCGTCGCCAGCCACGCTACCCGGCGCACATTCCAGCGGCTCGGCCGGCGTGCTGACCATGGATTCGTCGTACCAGATCTCCACTTCCACGCGGCGGTTGGTGGCCCAGGCCTCGGGACTGTTGCCCTGCACCAGCGGCTCGCTCGGGCCGCGGCTGTCGAACATCAGTTGCTCGGGACGCAGGTTCAGGCGCTCGCTAAAGATCGCGCCGACCTCCTTGGCACGTTGCAGGCCCAGGCCCAGGTTGTCCTGATAGATGGCACGCGTGCGCTCCGACAGGTGCTGCGGATCGGTATGGCCGACCAGGCGCAGGCGCAGGTTGCGCTTGCCGGCCAGGCGCTGCATCAGCCTGGCCAGGGCATCGCTGTCTGCATCCGGCACCGCCGAGCGGCCGGAGGCGAAACGCACCACCGGCAGCCCGTCACGCAGGGTGACGGTTTCGACCTGCTCTTCACCGACCTCCAGCAGCTGTTCGCGCTCACCGAGCGCACCTTCGCGCTGCCAGAGAATCAGCCGCTCGCGCGGCAGTTCGCGCTCGGCGTTGTGCGGCAGGGCGGGCAGGCCGCCCGGGGTGAAGGGCCGCCGCTGCAGCAGCGACTCGTCCTGCATCGCCCCACGCGGGCCTTGCAGGCCGCAGCTCTTGCCGACTTCACAGTTTTGGGTGGCTTGGGCGATAGCCGCTGCCAAGGGGTTCAGGGTCATGGCGGCAACGGTGCACGCCAGTAGTTTGCGCATGCTCATCGGATCACCTCCACGCTTTCAGTCGCCGGTACGATTTCTTCCTCCAGTTGCAGGTCGTAACAGCAGTCGTGGGGCTCCCAGCGCTCCTTGATCCAGTCCTTCACGTGAGCAATACGGGTACGAGCACGGTCGACATCACCGCCCACCGGCAGGTGGTAGGCAAGGCGCAGGATCGATGGCTCGGCGTACAGCGCTGCCAGCACTTCGTCCATGCGCGCCAGGTAGTCGGTGCTCAGGCGATCACCGTCGAAGGCGTCACCGGTCAGATCCAGACGCACCACGCGATGGATGCTCGCACCGAAGTTGGCCTTGACCAGGCGGCCCTGGGTCATGCGCACCACGCGCGGGTTCTCGGTGACGATGCGATAGCCGCTCGGCAGGGTGCGCTCGTCCACCTTGATGATGAAGTTGCTGCCACGCATCTCGCTGGGCACGTCGGCGCAGGCGATGTGGTAGCGACCATGGGCATCGGTGGTCACCAGCCAGCCGCGCGGCGTGGCCAGGCGCACACCGGGCAGGCCGGGCTCGCCTTCGTCCTGGTAGCCGTTGCGGTTCTTGTCGTCGAAGACCTTGCCGATCAGGTCCGAGCAGTCGAACGTCGGGTCGGCGACCACGCGCACCGTGGCGCTGGCGATGTTCGACACGCGCACCCCGGCCGCCAGGTTGAGCGCCCAGGTCTGGTTGACGTACTCGTTGAAACCGACACCGGAGCCGACCACCAGCAGCAGCTTGACGGTCACCACCTGGCCACCGACCAGCGTGCGCGCCGGCCAGCGCAGGCGACGCCCTTCCAGTTCCGGCTCCTGCGGCACGCCGTCGACCTGCGCCGAACCCTTCACGTACTGGAAGCCCGGCGGAATCTGGTCCTCGATGGCGATATCGGCCAGCGTGGTGCCCAGGGTGTTGCGCGCGGTCAGCACGTACGGCACCAGCTCGCCACGGGTGACGTTGACCTTCGGCGAGACCTTGGTCATGACGATGGCCCCCCCCATCACCGGGTCGAGCGGGATGTGGTTGTTGACCAGATCAGCGGAGTTCGCGTCCAGCACGAAGCTGAAGTAGTACTGGGTGCTGCCGGCGCCGCCAGCCAGGCCGGCACTGCTTGCCGGGCAGGTCGCCGGGTCATGCAGGGTGACCGATTCTGCCGGTGCCAGGTTGCTGCTCTGCACCAGTGCCGGGTCGGGTATCGCAGTGACCGGCAGGGTATTGGTACAGGCTGGAATCAGCGCCGACGGCGCCGGCAGGTAGCCCGCCGGAGCAGTCACGGTCAGCGTATAGGTACCGGCCGGTGCGCCTGCCAGCAGCAGGAACTGATACAGGCCATCATTGCCGGTGGTCTGGCTCAGCGAGCCGCCCAGCACGTCGGCGGCGGAGAAACCGGGCGGGCCGCTGATGCTGACCACGGCGCCACGCACCGGCTGGCGGCTGATGGCGTCATAGACCACGCCGGACGGGTCGATTGGCAGGCTCTGCTCGACCACGTTGCGACCATGGCTGATGGTGATGCCTGTCAGCGTGCCGCCAGTGTTGTCGGCCCCAGCCGGGTTACCCGGGCCGGCCGCGCCGGGGGTATAGCCGATGCCCTGCTCGTTCGGCACCGGACGGCCGAACAGCGTGCCCGAATCGGGGTGGCGGAAGCGAACCTCGTAGCCGTTACCCGGGGTCAGGTCGTTGAAGGCATAGGCGCCGTTGCTGTCGGACGTGGTGGTAGCTACCACCGTGCCGTGCTGCAGCAGCTCGACGGTCCAGCCCGGCAGCACGGTCTCGCCCGGATCACGGATGCGGTCGTGGTTGCTGTCGATCCACACGGTGCCGGATAGCGATGGAATGGACACCTCGGCGAACCAGTTGTCCACCGACAGCGCGGTGCTGGTCAGATCGATGCCGCTGATGGTGCTCGGCGTCTCGCTGGTCACGCCACCTGCCGTACCGGCAGTGGTAGAGCCGTTGATCAGGCCATTGGGCTGATTCGGCTGCACCAGGGTATAGATGCCCGGCGGCAGGCCGGTGAAGCTGAAATCGCCAGCGCCGTCGGTGGTGGTGGTACGGGTGACGGTGTTGCCGTTGACGTCGGTACCGGTCAGCTCGATGAGCTGGCCCGCCAGGCCGGCGTCACCGGTGGTCGGCGCGCCATCCACGTCGCGATCATGGAACACCTTGCCGTAGATGGCACGGCCGTTGAGGATCTCGCCGAAGTCGTTGTTCTCCGACACGTAGCCCGGGCTCAGGCGCACACCGTCGATGACGCTCGGGGTAGTGCTCACCGGTGTCACGCTGGGCGTGGTGCCATCGCTGTTACCGGCACGGGTGACGCCATTGGTGGTGCCATTGGGCTGGGTCGGTTCGGTGACGCGGTAATCACCTGGCGGCAGACCGGTGAAACGGTAGTCGCCATTGCCATCGGTGACGGTACTGCGGCTGACCGGGCGGCCGAGCCAGTCGGTGCCGCTCAGCTCGATGGGCACGCCAGCCAAACCGCTGTCGCCGCTCTGGCGAATGCCGTCGTTGTTCAGGTCGGCGAATACCGAACCGCTGAGGCTGGCAGGCCGTACCTCTGGGAAATCGTTGCCGGACGAGCCGCTGACCTCCCCTGCCGCACCATCGCCCACGAGCACGATGGTGGCGATCTGGCTGCTGGTTTCGCTCGGGTTGCTTGGCGTGCCGGCGCTGCCGCTGCTGCCATTGACCGCGACGATACCCCCTGCCACCGGCTGTCCGTTCAGGGTACCGGCAGGCTGGCTGGCCTGGCATACCGTGTAGGTGCCGGCCGGCAGGCCAGTGAACAGGTAGTTGCCGGCAGCGTCGGTGGTCGCCGGATTGAGCAAGCCGTTGATGCCGCCGACCGGCGTGCCGCTGCAGCTCGTGCCGTTGCGCAGCTCGATGGCCACGCCGGCCAGCGGGCTGTCGGTGCCGGACGAGTAGCTGCCGCTCAGGTCGTTGTCCAGATAGACGCGGCCGGAGATGAAGCCCAGGGTGCTGACCGTCAGCGAGGCGTGGACCGGTTCCGGGTTCTCACCCATGTCCGTCTGCAATGCACCGGCCGCAATGATGTTGGTGTGCTCGCCGACGGTGTCGGCGGTGACATCGACCTCGATGGTGCAGCCACCGGACGGTACCGAGGTACCGCTGGCCAGACGCACGAAGGCGGCACCGGCCGTGGCGGTGATCGCACCGGCCGGGCAGCTGCCACCGACGTTCGGCGCAGCGGCGACGCGAACCGGGCCGGGCGAGGTCGGCAGGTTATCCGTCAACGCCGCCGTCAGGGTCATGGCCGTGGCGTTGGGGTTGTTGACGAAGATGGTCAGGCGCGAGGTGCCGCCGGCCGGAATCACTGCCGGGGCGAACTGCTTGCCGAGGGTCGGCGGGCTGGAAATGACCAGGCGCGCACGGGTCGGCTCGGTGTTGCTCACGCCCTCGAAGCTGGTGACGCCGCCCCTGGCGATGGTGTTGGTGTGGGTGCCGGCGATGTTGCTCAGCACCTCGACCTCGACCAGGCAGTCGGCATTGCCGGCCAGTTGCCCGCCGGCCAGTCGCACTGAAGTGCCCGAGGGGGTCGCCGTGAGCGTGCCGCCGCAGTTGTTGCGCGGGTTCGGCACTTGCGCCAGCACCAGCCCGTTGGGCAGGTTGTCGGTATAGGCAAGGCCGCTCAACGGCGCGGCGTTGGGGTTCTGCAGGCGGATGCCGAGGGTCAGTGGCGTACCGGCCGAGCCCGCTGCGGTAGCGGTGGTGAAGCCTGCCGGGTTGCCGCTGTCCAGCGTGCGGCTGGCGAAGGCCTTGTGCACGACGAGCGGCGCCTTGACCAACAGCGTGTCGGTAGTCGGTTCGTTGTTGCTCACCGGGCTGCCGCCGGCGCTGCCGGTTACCGCCCCGCCGGGGATGGTGTTGACGTAGTCACCCTGATTGTTGGCCAGCACGTCGAGTTCCACGTAGCAACTGGCCGGTGCTCCGCCGCTACCGGCAGCCAGATTTCCGCCGCTGAGGCTGACCTGACCGCTGGCGGTGTTCACGCTGCCTTGGCAGGTGCTCACCACGTTGGCCGGGCTGGCCGTCACCAGGCCGGCCGGATAGGTGTCCGTCGCGCTCAGATTGGTGATCGGTTGGGTGGTCGGGTTATAGAAGGTGATACGCAGGCGCGAACGTTCGCCCGGCGCCACCACCTTCGGCGTGAACTGCTTGGTCACGCCCAGGCCGCTGCTGGTCTGCAGGCTGCTCGAGGCCGGATCGGCGTTGCTGACACCCTGGTCGGTGCTGATCGCACTGGCCGGCACGGTCGCCGTCACCGTACCGGTGTTGACCATGGTCACATCGACCGTCACGGTGCAGCTCTGCCCGGCATTCAGAGAAGCGCCGCTGAGGGTCAGAGCGATACCGTCAGCCGGGGCCGAGACCACTCCACCCGGGCAAGTGGTGCGGATGTTGGGCACCGCGGCGATACGCTCGCCGGTCGGGCTACCGCCAGCCAGGCCAGAGTCGGTGAAGTAGCTGGCCAGCGTGAGGTTGCTCAGATCCAGACTGCCGCTGTTGAACAGGGTATAGGTCAGCTGGGTGACGGCGCCGGGCGCCGCGACGCTGGCGGTGGCATGGCTGAGGGTAACGTTGACCGCACCGCCGGTGGTGTTCTGCAGCGTCGCACCGAAGGAAGCGACGTTCTGCACGCCGCCGTCGGCGTTGAGCTGTCCGGCACCGATGGTGTTGACCCAGTCGCCGCCGCCAGTGGCAGTCACATCGAACAGCAGGTCGCAGCTGCCAGTGGGGATACGCGCTCCAGTCAGCCTGACCTGGCTGCTGCCCGGTACGGCCTGAATGACGGGCGCGCCGTCGCAGGTCGAATAGGCGTTGGCGGGGTTGGCCACGGTCATGCCCACAGGCAGATCGTCCGTCACGTTGACGTTGGTCAGCACCCCAGCCTGGGAATTGGCGAGGTTGATGGTGACAGTCGAGCGTCCACCCGGCTGGATGCGGTTGGGCACGAAGCGCTTGCTGCCGCTAAGCGCGGAGAGGAAATCGATGCTCGCCGCAACCGGCCCGGGACTTTGCAGGCGCACGGGGTTCTGCGAGCCATCGCCATAGCGCTCGACGGCGCTGGCGGCGCCGGCCGGCAGCGAGTTGACGTAGTGCCCGGCAGCACCGACCACGTTGACCGTCACCCGGCAGCGTCCCGCAGCCCCCAGGCCGTCGCCGCTACGCGCCGGCACCGTGGCGCCGCTCAGGCGCACTTCGTTGCTGCCCGGTACGGCTACCAGTGTGCCGCCGCAGGTGCTGGAAGCGTTGCTCGGCGAAGCGACCTGCATCGGCGTGCCGTTGCTGCCCAGCGGCAGGCTGTCGAGCAGGCTGACGTCGGTCAGCGCCTGCGCCGACAGGTTCACCAGGTCGATGGTCATGGTCGCGGCAGTGCCCTCCGGCTTGCTGCCAGAGTCGAAGCCCTTTTCCAGAGTCAGCGTCGCGCTGCTGACGCTGAACTGCGCCGAGGTCGAGGTGTGGTTGCAGATACTGCCGGCACAGACACCACCGGCTGGGATGTCGTTGATCACCGCGCCAGCGGGCGCGTCTGCCGGGACCATGCCCCAGAACGACAGGGTGCAGACGGCCGGATTGCCGGCACTGCCGCCATTCATGTCGAAGGTGAAGGTCGGGCTGGTGTTGGGTCCGCCAACGGCTACCGAACTGCTGCAGCCACTGCCGCTGAGGGCCGGTTCGGGACGATCAGGAGCGCGCAGCAGGACCATGCCGTTGGGCAGGTGGTCGGTCACGGTGACACCGCTCTGCGCCGCTGCCGAGTAGTTGCGTACCGCCACGCTGAAGCTCACCGGGTTACCGGGAGCGACCGTCGACGGGCTACTGGTTTTCTGCACCAGGAACTGGTCGACCACGTTGACCGAGGCCACGGCGGGCTGGCTGACGACACCCGTCGGGCTGCTGACCGAAACGGCGCCCTCGGCGATGGTGTTGGTATAGGTCTGTGGCACGCCAGCGGTGGTCAGGCTGGCCGTGTAGGGCACCCGGATCACGCAATTGCTACTGGGCGCCAGGGTACCGCTACTCAGCGTCAGGGTGGAGGTGCCGACGCCGCCGACGGTGGCGCTGGAGCCGCCGCTGCACGTGGCGGTCGGCGGGCTGGTGATGGTCAGGCCACCCGCACCGCCGTCGATGGTGTCGCTCAGGCCGCTCAGGCTCAGGGTACTCAAGGGGCTGGCGTTGGTCAGGGTGATGAGCAGTTCCGCTTCCTGCCCTTTGGCCACCGTCTGCGGGTTGAAGGCCTTGGCTACGCGCAGCGGCGCGGTGACCGTCAGGTTGGCCGTCGCGTTGGCGGGCGGCACCAGCCCGCGCTTGTTGCCGAAATCGGTGGTCCGATTGACGACGTTGGTCAGCCCCTGTGAGTAGGCGCTGTCCGTCCCATCGGCGACGACCATGACGCTCAGCGTACAGGTGCTGTTGGCTGGCACCGATCCGCCGACGGCAACGAGCTGCGTGTCACCGGCAGCCGGGGTGAAAGTCGGTGGCGTCGGGCCGCAGCTGACCTGCACATCGGGGTTGGGGGCGACTCGCAGACCGTAGTCACCGAGCCGATCGCGAATGGCGAATGGCGGGTTGTCCCCTGCATCATTGAGGGGCAGCGCCTGGGTCGCATTGTTGTGAATCTGCAGGCTCAGGCGAGTGGCTTGATCCGCCTTGACGATAGTCCCGGCAGCGAAGCTCTTGCTCAGCGTAGGGGCCGTCAGGGCGAGGAAGTTCAGCGACTGTTGCGCCGGATCGGCGTTGCTGACGGGCGCACCCTGGTAGGTACCGGTCACACTGCCGGCCGGGATCAGGTTGTTACCGCTTCCGGCCACGGTGGAGGTGACCTGGACCACGATCTCGCAGCGGCCGGCTTGCGACCCCGCGCCCTGGGACGGAACGCTGCCGCCGCTGAGCACGATGCTGTTGCTCCCCAGCGGGGCCGTGACCGTGCCCACGAAGGGTACCGGGTTGCCGCTACCATCGGAGCAGGACGTGGATACGACGCCGGCGCCCGCCACCCTGAAGCCGGCCGGCATGTTGTCGATGAAGGCGACGTCGGTGATGGCAGCGTCGGTGAAGCTGTTGGTCAGCTGAATCAGGAAGCCGTCGGTATCACCCACATACACCGGATCGGCGAAGCCTGCCGCGCGGGTCTTGCTGACACCAAGGCTGGCGTGAGCGCTCAATGACATCAACCCGGCGGCGCCCAGCAAGGCACAACAGAGTATTCGTGACAGACGAGATTTCGGTACCCGCAGCAACATACAACTCCCCCGGCGCCAGTCGCACCAAAAGGGATTCGCCATCGTTCGAGTTCTGTTCCGCGCACCTGTACGCAGCGACCGCCAGGCAGCCCCTGCGAGTGTGGTTATGGGTGCGATCAGGAAAGAAAGAAGGCGAATCCATTTGTCCCAGAAATGAAGGCTGCAAGTGTCTTCATGGGGACCTGGGCAACAAGCCGACGTGGCGGGAAAGAAATTTGCGCACAGCGCAACCTTCGTCCGCCCCGGCAAAGCCGGGCGGACGCGGAAAATGAATAAATTCTCCTTTAAATCAAGTAGTTAACCATTAAAAAGAAGCGCAGCCAGTTTTGCTCCAGCGCACGCGCCTACATCAATAGGCCAGCCGCAATGTGCTTCCCAGCACCCGTGGCTCGCCGAGTACAACGCCGTAATCGCCCGCACCCAACTGGCCGCGCACCGCAGTGATATAGCGCTCGTCGAACAGGTTGCGCACCCAGAGCTGGACCTCCCAGGCGCGATCGGCCCGCCCCATGCCCACCCGCATGTCGGTCAGCGCATAGGCGCCCTGATAGCTGCCCGGTCCGCCCTCGAGCGTGCCCTGGAAACCGCTGCGAAAGCTGTAGTCCACACCGCCGAACAGGATCAGGCCGGCTGCCAGCGGTCGTTTGTAGTCGAGCCCCAGAACGCTCCCCCACTCCGGCGCATTGAACAGCCGCTGCCCGCTCAGGTCGCAGCTACTCGCGACCGGGGCCCCAGGGGTGCAGGGTGCGTCGGCGAAGTCGCGGTAGCGCGCGTCGCTCCAGGCAAGACCACCGCGCAGTTGCAGCCGCTCGGTAGCCTGGACCTGCAAGTCGAGCTCCACACCGCGCAGCCTCACCTGCCCCACGTTGATCAGGTTGTCTCGCAGCGGCGGCGAGAATTCGTCGGCCGGCGGGCTGTTGGTCAGCGCCTGGTAGTCATCCACATCGGTCTGGTAAAGGGTCAGGCCCATCCAGCCGCGCCCGCCCCAGAAACCGTGCTTGAGCCCCATCTCCAGAGAAGTAGCCCGCTCGGCATCGAAGGTTGGTTGCGCGTAACGGCTGACCACGTCCAGGTTGATGCCACCGGCCTTGTAGCCTCTCGCCGTGCTGAGGTAACCCAGCGTGCTCTCGCTGAGCTGGTAGCTGAGGGTCAGTTGGCCGGACATATTGCTCTCTGCCATATGTTCGCGGCGATCGTAGTCGCCACCCAGCGTCACCTGGCGCAGCAAGGTCCCGCCCATCTGCCAGAGCGGCATCAACGGATCGAGAGGATTCAGCGCCATCGGCGGCGCCTCGGCGCGCCGGGAGATGCGCGCGACCTTGCGTTCACGGGTGTAGCGCAGGCCCGGTGTGACAGCCAGGCGAGGCGTCAGGTGCCAGGTGAATTGGCCGAAAACAGCCCGGCTATCGCTGCGCTGCTCGCCGTCGAAGTGCTGCCGCGAGCCGTCGAGCAAGGACCTGGGAATGGCACCTGGAGGTATCGGCCCGAACGGGGGCGGCATCTGCAGCTCGGGCCGATCACCGAGAAAATAGGCCGCGGCGTCCGGCCCGAAGTTCGACTCGATATCCTTGTCCAGATGCTGCTTCAGATAATAGAGCCCAACCACGTAGTCGAAGCCTTCAGTGGGCGAATCGGCTAGCCGCCACTCCTGGCTGAACTGTCGGTGTTCGAGCTGCGCATCGCCCCAGGCCACGGCCAGGCCGAGGCCATCGGCATCCACCTGGGTGTCGTACTGCCAGTCGCGATAACCGGTAAGGCTGGTGAGGGTGGGACCACCGGCCAACTGCCAGTTCAGCTCCAGCGCCACGCCGTCGCTCAGCACATCGGCAACCGAAGGCCGGTCATGAGTGAAGCGACGCGCATGGGGGTCAGGCTCCCCCAGCGGATAGCCGACATAGGCCGCACGCTGCCGCGTGGTCAGGCTGTAATGGCTGGCTACCAGTGCCACATCGTCCCGGCGCCGTACATGATCGACAATCAGGCGCGCGTCGAACGTCTCGCTTGGCTGCCAGAGCAGCTGGCCGCGCAGTCCGTGCTGCTCCTGCTCGCGGGTCGCCAGCCCCGGATAGCGGTTCTCATTGAGTGCATCGCGCTCGGACACCTGCACGGACAGGCGCCCGGCCAACACGTCGTCGGCCAGCGGGCCGGAGAGCACGCCCTGATTGCGACGCAGGCCGTCCGTACCCAGGGTCAGCTCGGCAAAGGCTTCGGGTTGGAAAGTGGGCGCTCGGCTGTAAAGGTTCAGCGCGCCGGCTGTGGTGTTCTTGCCGTATAGCGTGCCCTGGGGACCGCGCAGCACCTCGATTCGCTCCAGATCGAACTGATCGGCGACCGACATGCCCTGACGCCCCAGGTAGATGCCATCCATGAACACCCCGACACTGCCATCCAGGCCATCGTTGTAAGAGCTCGAACCGAGGCCACGGATGCCATAGCTGGCATAGCGCGCGTTGGGCACCGAGACCATCAGGCTCGGCACGCGCTGCGCCAGTTGCGCCGTACTGACGATGCCCTGCTCCTCGAGTTCCTCGCCTGTCAGCGCATCCAGCCCCACCGGCACCTGGCGGGCTAGCTCGGGTCTCTGGCGCGCGGTGACGGTGACATCGTCCAGGGTCCAGGTCTCGCCCTGAACGGGCGTGGCACCCAATGCGGTGCCGATGGTCAGCCCCTGCAGCCCAAGCCCCCACAACCACTGCGACCTCATGCCCCTGCCTCCACGCTCGCTACATCCTGGACACCCGCCAGCATCAGGCAGACCTCGAAGCTGAAGCGGCTTCCGGGTCGATCGTCGTCTGCCAGATGCAGGACGCTGTTCATGCCCTCCAGAAGCTGGCGCACAATGTCCAGGCCCAGCCCGAAGCCGTCGATCCACTCAACGTTGCGGCCACGCACGAAGGGCTGTCCCAGGCGGACTCGATCATCGGGGTGAATGCCGATCCCGGTGTCCTCAACCGAGAACCGCAGGCGCACCCTCTGACCATCGCGCTCCAGGCAGTCCAGGCCCAGGGTGATGCTCCCCTCGCGAGTGAACTTGGCGGCGTTGCCCAGAAGATTCAGCAGGATGCGCCGCAAGTGACCGAAATCGGCCATCACCTCGCATGGCACATTGCCCCCCAGGCGCCATTGAAAGCGGTTGTTCTGGCGCGCGGCGAGCAACTCGGCCTCCTCGACCATCTCACGCCAGAAAGCATGCAACGACCCCGCGCGCAGGCTGGGCCCCGGCAATTCATCCCGATGCGACAAGGCCGCCAGGTCCTCGATCAGTTCCAGCTGGCTGCGGGCATTGCGCTCGATGCGCTGCGGATAGTCGCTCGACGACATGGCGACCAGCCGCCGGGCGCTGCCGATGATGTCCAGCAACGGCCCGCGCAGCTCCTGCCCCAGCCGCGCCAACAGGGCGCCGCGCGCATCCAGGGAGGTCCGCAATTGCTCGGTTCGACGTGCAACGGCAGCTTCCAGACGCCCCCGTGCCTCCAGGCGCCGCTGGCTCCGCTCCTGCTGCGCCCAACGCTGACGGGCGCGACTGCGGTAGAGCTCGGTCATCAGGGTGCAGGTCAGCAAGGCGACCCCAGGCAGTGTCGATGAAATACTGTAGGACTCCTGGCGTGCCTGCCAGGGAAGGTGGTCGGCCTGAAAGACATAGCGGGCCAGGAACTGGAGCAGATAGAGTAACGGTACGGCCCAGGCCATCCATACCAGGGGCAACCCGCGGCGCCAAGCTGTCAGCAGGGTCAACGGCAGCAGGCCGTAGGCCGCCAACCGCATGACCCACTCGGTCAGGAAGCGTCCCTGCACATGGTCCACGAACACGACCCACAGGGCGCTGGCCAAATAGGCTGCCAGCACCCCGTCATAAAGGCGCGCCCACAGGCTCGGCAGGCGCGCGACCTGAAGCAGGACGCGAAGGTAGCCGAGAAAACAGACGAAGCCGACCAGGCTGGCAAAGGCGCGGATATAGGATGTCCAGGGCACCAGCATCGGCCAGTGCACCAGATAACCGTTCACCACACAGACCAGCAGGATGTAGCTGAGCACTGCCGCCGCATGGGCGGCCAGCAGCGACGATCGCATGATGAAGCCGATGACCAGGCTGAGCGGCACCACCAGCAGCACGATGCCCAGCGTCAGACCATCGGCGACAGCAATGGCCCGGCGCTGGGCGAGCAGCTCACCATCGGACCGCAGCAGTGGTTCGACCACCAGCAGCGAATCCCCGACGACCCGAATGAGCACCACCTGCTCGGTGGCCTGCAGCCGAAATAGCGGCTGACGCGCCACTACCGGCCATGACTCCGGTGGATGTGCGGCACCGGCCTGCATGCGCTGCCAGCCGTTGCCATCGGGGACATAGACCTGAATGTCGCTCAGGCGCGGATCCCCCACCGAAAGCCAGTGTCGATGCGCCTCCCTCTGCTCGGCCGACATCTGCAAGCGCAGCCAGAAGGCCGAGTGGCTGTACTCATGGAAGAAGCGGCGCTCTGGCAACTCGCGAAATACCGCCTCGGGCAGGGCCGCAACCTGCTCGACATTCAGGGTCCCGCCAAGATCTTGGTAAACCGACAACGCGGCCGGGCGCTGCGCTTCGCGCTCGACGGCCGCCGCCCCCCAGGTCGACCAGGCCAATATCATCACCAGCCAGCACAGCCGACGCATCATGCCCCCTGCCCTGCTACTGGCGCGCCGATCAGGCGTGCCACCATGCCCAGCAGTACGCCGCCCTCGGCCGGCTTGAGCAGCGTGGCATCGAAACTCAGGCCAGGCGGAGAGCCTGCCGGCGCCGAGGCGGGCGCAGCCGAGTAGAGCAGCACCGGCAAGTCCGGATATCGGTCGCGCACGGCCGCCAGCAAGGCCCAACCATCGAGCCCCGGCATCGTTTGATCGGTGATGAGCAGATCGAAGCTCTCGCGCTGCAGAAGATGCAACGCCTCGGCGCCCTCTTGCGCCACCCAGACGTCGAAGCCGTAGCCGCCAAGCAAATCGCTCATCCCCTCGCGATTGCCCAGCACGTCATCGACCACCAGAATGCGCAGCCCATCGCCCTGTATCGGCGTGCCGGTGCTGTCGTCCAGCAGCAGGTCCAGCTCCTCTTCGTCCGCTGTCGTCAGTTGGAGGCGGAAGCTGAATCGCATGCCCTGCTCTGCCACCAGCTCGCTGCCCATCTGCCTGAGCCACTGTCGTACACCTGCCAGCCCCACATCGTCCGTCGGTGCGCCCGGTTGCTGCGGGCGCTCTCGATCTTCAGCACAGCCTTGCGGAGCGATGACGAACATCAGCACCACGTCGTCGCCGGAGCAGGAGTCAGCGGCCAACCCGACGAATAATTGGAGACAGCCGCCATGTTGCCCCTGGGCGGCCGTTTCCAGCAGGTTGATCAGGACCCGACCCAGACGACGAAAATCGGCATGCACGATGGGCGGAAGGTCGCCATCGAAGCGGCAGGTCAGCTGACAATCCTGACGCTGAAACAGAATGCACGCTTGCTCCTCCAGGTCCTTCAGGAAACCGAACAGGTAACCCGGCGCCAGTACCAGTTCCTGTTGCTGCAGCTCGGCGCGAGAGAACTCCAGCAAATCGTCGATCCGATCGAGCTGCCGCCAGGCGCTGCGCTCGATGTACTCCGGAAGCTCACCGGGCGCCTCCTGTTTCATCAGGCGGGCGCAGTCGACGATTCCCGCCAGGGGCGAACGCAGGTCGTGGCTGATGCGCGCCAGCAACGCACTTCGGGTCCGCAGGGAATGACGCAGCTGCTCGGTTCGCGTGGCCACGGTGCGCTCGAGCCGCTCGCGCTCGGCCTCCTGCTGCCCCTCAAGCCGCGCCAAGGCGAAGCGCTCGCGCCGACGGCTGCGGTAGAACTCCCGAATCAGCGTCATCACCAGCATGAAAATGCCGGGCAATACCGCCACGAGCCCAATGCGGTCCGCGCTGAACGGCCAGTCGAGGACAGATACATCGAGTGCCAGACTCGCCAGTCCATACCCCACGAACAGCCCGGCCACCGACCAGGCCAACCAGTCGAGCCGCAGACCGAGACGCCAGGCCGTCAGGGCGAATACAGGTACCAGCAGCCAATAGATCCAATGGAACGCCTCCGCTACCTGGCGCACCGGCACATAGTCCAGCCAGAGCCCTGCCAGCATCAGGGCGGCGGGTAACAATGCGGCGAAACACAGACCAAGGCGCGATGCAGGAGGCATCCGCCACACTCTGAACAGCGTGATCAGGTAACCCGCGAAGAGGAGATGCGTCAGCGCACCCAGCAGGCTCAACAGTGCAGGCTTCCAGGGTGCGAGCCCTGACCAATGAAGCAGATAGCCATCCGCGATGCCGGCGAGCGACACCCCAGTCAGCCCGCTCAAGGCACTGAGCAGCAACAGCCGCGAACGGATCTGCAGACTGACGATCAGGCTGAAGGGTAGCAGCACTCCAACAAGCCCCAGCAGCAACCCCTGGACCAGTCCCGCACGCTCCTCTCCCGATACCTGCTCTAGCCCGCCTGCCGCCTGCGGCTCGATACGCAGCACGCCCTGGCTGCTGATACGCATGACCACCTCGGCCTGCTCCCCGGCACCAAGGGCCAGGGCAAGCAGTGGCTGGCGATCGCTCCATGCACGGATCGGCTCCGCAAGGTCCCAGACATTATCGCGGCGAAGATAGATATGGACGTCATCCAGGCCCGGTGGTCCGGCACTTAGCCACCCCTGGCAGGTGATTTCGGGCGGAGCGCTTAGCGCGAATCGCAGCCAGAACGCCGACTGGCTGAAGACGATCGGGACACGACCAGGCTCGATTGCCTGAAAACGAGCCTCGGGCAAGGCCACGATCTGCTCGATGCTCAGCGCACGAGAGCGGTCTTCCAGCAGAAGGACAGGCACCGTGCTGTCCAAAAGACACGCCGGCGCTGACACCGCCCCGGCTGCCATCTGGCAGTGAACGAGCAGCAGCAGCCCAAATAACCCCCAGCGGCTGAAGCGACTCAATCGGCGGCCCGCGTCTGCTGGCGGAACTGGCTGGGGGTGATGCCCTGGCGCTCGCGAAAGGCCGTGGTGAAGTTGCAGGCGCTGCGAAAACCTACCAGCTCAGCGATGTCCTGCACGCTCATGCTGCTCGCGGCGAGTAATTCCTGAGCCTTGCGCAGGCGCGCTTCGCGGATATAGGCGAACACCGTGGTCTGCAGGTGCTGACGAAAGATCGCAGACAGACGTTTGTCATGAGTGCCGACCTTACGCGCGATCTCGTCCAGCGAAGGAAGATCGGCCAGATTCTGGGCAATCAGGCGCATCGCCGCCTGCAGGATCACCACCTCTTCATCCACCGGCTCGAGCGGATTGTCGACCACCCCCTGCGGCTGCCCGGTGCGAGAGAGCTGCAGATGAATGCGAATGCGCGCCATGACTTCAGCGGTTTCGAACGGTTTGAGCACGTAATCGACGCCCCCCATCTCCAGCCCTTCCAGGCGCTCTTCAAGGCTGCCGGCAGAGGTCAGGAAGATGATCGGCGTATTGCGTGTAGCGGGTGCCTCACGCAGCAGGCGACAGAGGGTGAAGCCATCCATGTGCGGCATACGCACGTCGAGCACGATGAGATCAGGGCGCAGGGCCAGGGCACGCTGCAAACCCTGCCGGGCTTCGCTGGCCAGTGACAGACGCCAACCCTGGCCACGAATCTGCTGCAACAGCGCCTGCAGCGCTTCCGGCATGTCGTCGATGACCAGAATCAATGGACTTTGAGTGACACCTTTGTACGCAAACATGACTGCCCAGCCCCCAGGCTCGAGAGAAACCCATGAAAAAACCCTCGAGCAAAACTTCCATCCGCTCCTCCAAAGGTAAACGCTCGGAGCGGCGCATAAGATAGCGCATCGATGAGGCAGCAGAATGAATGATCGTTCGCAGGGATCGAACACAACGTCCCGAAAACAGCAACCGCAGACCAACTTGGCCTCCAGGATGTTGGGCGACCTCTATTGGTACGTGCAGGTAGTCGAGGCCGGCAGTTTCTCCGGTGCGGCTGACCGCACCGGCGTGGCCAAGTCCAGCCTGAGCCGGCGCATCGCCCAGTTGGAGCAGGCGCTCAACGTGCAACTGCTCAATCGCAGCACCCGCCTCTTTGCCATGACCACCGTCGGCGAGCAGATCTATCGCCATGCCCTGGACATGATCGACTCCATGGAGGCCGCGCTGCTCTGCGCGCTGGAAACCACCAACACGGCCAGCGGTCTGATACGCCTGGCGGCGCCCAGTTCGCTGTCGGAATGGACGCTCAGAACCATGGCCAGCTTCCAGCGCAACCACCCCAAGGTGCAATTCGCCGTCATCGTGGAAGACGGCTTGCTGGATCTCGCGGCGCAGCGCCTCGATCTTGCGCTCAGCCTCGATGAAATACCCAGCGACAGCAGCACGCTGGTAGCCCGTCCCCTCGCCCGACTAAGCATGGCGATCGTCGGCAGCCCAGCGCTGCTCAATCAGCTCGGCCATCCGCAACGTCTCGAAGAGGTGAACGACCGCCATCTCCTGACCCTTGGCATCAACACCCAGCCCCAATCCTGGCGCCTGCAGGAGGGGATTCGGGAAATTCGCCAGCCCGCCTTGATCGCCGACAACCAGCAGACCTTGCTCGAAGCAGCGAGAGCCGGCATAGGTCTGGCGTGTCTACCGCTATACGCCTGCAGCGAAGACCTTGCCGCACAGCGCCTGCTTTGCGCCTGCCCACGGGAACAGTTGCCCTTCAGTACCCTGCATGCCCTTACCCCGCCACACAAGGGAATCACCTCGACCGCGAGACAATTGATCGAGCACCTGCGCCAGGCGCTGGCCAGCAAGAAACGCCAGGGCATCAGCCTACTTTTCTGAAACCTAGCCGGAGGAGCGAATCGGATGATCTGCAAACGCCCTGCACCGCTATCCACCAAGGCGGTAACCGTAGCCAACAGGCGCAGCGCCCTGCCCCGCCTTGAGATAGCGCTCGGGCGCGGCGAGTCCTGTCCTTACCAGGCAGCAGCCGAATACCAGGCTGCACGATTGAGCAAGCTGCTCAGGAGCCCTTGTCTTCCCGAGCAAGCGGACGAGGCCAACTTCCTGCTGGAACAGACGCTCGAGGCTTATCGCCAGGCCCTCAGCCGCCACAAGCGTGGCTGATCACAGCCCACCGAACAGATCGAAGGAATCGAGCAGGCGCCAGGCGATTTCCGGCTTCTTCTCCATGGCCCGGCGAATCGCCGCCGGAATGCTCTGCCGGGTCTTGCGGCACA
>VFQQ010001774.1_pt1 | contig 27944 bp, 55 predicted proteins | sample 3512341 | NCBI WGS metagenome assembly VFQQ01 (sample SAMN10412373, study PRJNA504923) | tailings metagenome | isolation source: Relicate 2 Philex TSF1 revegetated site | place: Philippines: Tuba, Benguet | collected 2017-08-29
AAAATCCACTTTCCTATCCTCACCCGCCCATGCTCCAGTGAATGCCGCCTGCATCAACACCCCCGGCAGCTTCACCTGCCAGTGCTTCCTGGGCTACACCGGCAACGGCAAGGTGTGCATCGCCGACGTGCCCGCACAGCAAGCCATCGCCGACAAGTTCAAGACCGATGGCACAGGTGGGCAGCAGTGGTTGCAGTTACGGACGGTTCGCCAGGTGCGCCTGCACACGATCAAAGCGCCTATTCTTGTTGCCTCTGAATGCATTCTCCCTGCTCTGTCACACAGCCCCGCCGCTGCGCCCCCGTCCCTGCTGCAGTGATCACCTCCAGCTTCAATCCCGTCGTCTACCCGTCCACCGCACCGGGCTGGGTGTACGACCCCACCGGTGCGACCTCGCAACAGCCTTACGTGCTACCACCTGTGTTGCTCCGCAGGCCAGCCTTGCCGCACATCCCAACCCTCACCCTCCCACATTCTCCCCTCATCCTACCATGTTGCCAGACACCTCCCAGCCCAGCCAGAGCCGCGTGCCCGTCGACCTGCTGGGCTGCCAGCTGGCCTGCGAGACCGCGGGCGAGACGGGTGCGCCGGCACGAGGGAGCGTGGCTGAGGCCGGCTGCCAGATGGGGTGACCGCCACGATGGAGGAGCTGCCTGTTGCGGTGACAGCGCGTGTCGTGGCTGCCAGGCGGGCACAGCAGGCAGGAGCTTCTCTCCCAACCTGCCTCCTCTCCTGCACACCCCTCTCCACCACAGTGTGCACCTCGTTCCAGTACAACGAGATCTCCAAGCGCTGCGAGCTGCGCTCCGGCGAATGCCCCTTCCAGCAGCAAGTGAGTCCTGCTGCGCAAAAGCCTGCTGTCCAGCTCGTCAGCCTCTGAAAGGGTGCTGGTCCTCATAACCCACACCCACCTGAAACTCGACCCTGCCCACTCCTGTGCAGCCCACCACGGACGCTTTCTGCACCAAGTGAGTGCTGCCTCCTGTTTTGTGCCGGCGCACAGTGGGCGCATGGGAGAGGTGGTGTGGTTGGCTGCTTCTCTTCGCGCCTCAGTTGGTAGCTCATGCATTTGCCACGTGCTTGTTTTGCGCAGGCCGCGTCCGCTCGGCTGTCCTTCTTCAACTCCCTTGCCTTGTCCGCTCCTGCCCTGCAGCCCCAAGTTCCTGCCGGACGTGCCCACACAGCAAGGCACGCAGCAGGACCTGTGCGGCCGTGTGGTGTCTTACTACCGCAAGGTGAGATGGGGCCAGGTTGGGTGGGTGTGGCATGTTTTAAGTGCCAACCTGCAAGTTTCACGCAAGCCATCACAATGGCCGGAGCAGCAGGCGGCATGCGGTCAGCGTCATAGCCGGCATGGCAGGCAGCTGTTCAACAGTGGCAACCTTGAGCCATGCTTGCCTAACCTGCTGTTCATCCCACCCTCCCACCAGGTGTACACGCTTCCCCCCGGCTGCAATCCCATCCCATAAACTTTGGCTCAGCCGCAAGAGGACTGCACAGCTGCGGCATGTGCAGGCGGTCCAAAGCGACCGCTGCTTCGCTGGCTCCTGCCACTGGCCCAGCCGCAGCACTGCTCGCTAGTTAGCTACGTGACACGACCCGGCTTCCTGGCAGCATAAAACAACTGGCGGCATTTGGGAGGCCCCTGCCTTTCACAGGCCTCAGCTGGTATTGACTCCGCACTGCAATGCTCTGCTCTGCCTTGCACGCTGCTGCACTGCGCTGCGCTGCAGCCTGCCATCCCGTGACCTTCACTGCCTAGAAATGGCTGTGCTGCACAAATACTTAATTCTGCGCAATGCAAGCGCACCGCCAGTCCACGGCCGTCACAAGGAGTGCATGCGGTTCGCAGCAACAGAGGGAGGGTCGTCTGAAAAAACAGGCTAAGAACATCAGGTAAACAAAAAACACTGAGGGGCGTGAACCAACCAAGAGGGGGTTGAACCAACCAAGGGGGTGCAGCGTGATGCACCCTCACACCTTGCTCCGCTTGGCGTCCCGCTGGGCATCGGGCACCTCGTCCCGCCCGCTGGCCGCCGCCAGCCCGTCGCCGCTGCCGCCGTCGCCGCTCTCAGGCACCACCGCGTAGCGGTCGCTGGGGGCCACAGAGTAAGCCACTGTGGGGCGTGCTGCCAGGTTGAGCGCGTCCACATCGATGCTGCCGGCGCTGAGGGAGGGCACCAGGGTGGGCTGGTTGCAGTCCTCCGTGTTGCCGTGGCCCAGCTGGGGAGGGGCGGAGGGGGGCGGGGTGGAGAGTGGTTCGAATTGGGCAGGCTGCCGGGCCAGTGCAACGCAAGTTCCAGTGTAGCAGGGGCGCACGATTGTGCTGCCATGTGGCAAGCACCATACGCCACATTTACCAACGCAGCCCCCACTCTCCTTCTCCCCCTCACCTGCCCGTTGACGTTGCGGCCCCAGCTGTAGAAGCCGCCATCCTCGGTCACCGCCAGGCTGTGCTTCCACCCGCTCTCAATCCGCGTCACCTTCCGCCCCGCCAGCGCCTGCATGTGTGACGGGTGGCAGGGACAGCAACAGCGGGACGTCAACGCGGATGGCATTCAGGCATGCGCAGTGTGAGGCTGTGGATGGCATGCCAACACAAGGAGAGAGCAGCAGCAGCAGCAGCAGCAGCAGCAGCAGCAGTGCCAGCAGCAGCGGCTGAGCGCACCTGCACTTGCTGCGGCGCCACCACCACCTCGTCGTTGCTGCCCACACCGCACTGCCCAAACTGCAGGCAAGCAATGAAGGGCCGACGGCAGGATGGTTGGCACAGCAGTGGCCAGCAGGTTGCATGATGTGCTGGGGTGAGGGTCAAGCAGGCAGCGGTGCATGGCCACCCATCACAAGCCAATGGCCCACGCCGCAAAGCAGCCCAAACATCTCTCCCTCCTACACGCCCAAGCCACCCACCTTGTTCCAGCCCGACGCGTACAGCCGGCCTTCCCGGTCCGCCGCCAGCGTGTGCCGCCAGCCGCCCGCAACAAGGGCCACATCCGACACTGCTGCCACGCGCTTTGGGATGTACACATCGCTGGAAGGGGCACGAAAGCAGCAGGAGTGGGGTGCGTCACAGCGGGCGTGACGAGGAGCACGCAGCCACGCGTTAGCCCCTCCGCAAGCCCTTCCAACAACACTCTGGATAGATAGGTCGGCAGCGGCAGCGGCAGCGGAGGCCTTGATGTACAGCAAAACCGGAGCGTTTGCTGCCGCTCCAGCAATCCCCGCCTCACTTGCGGTCGCCGTGCATGAGCTGCGCCCAGGCGCCCCAGCCCCACGTGTACATCGCGCCCTGGTTGTCAACCGCGATGCTGCACAGGGGGAGGGGCCGGCGGTTATTGTTGGTGGTGCAGATGGCACGTGCAGAGCCGCCAGCTTACACACGCCAGGTGCCGTGCTGCAGGAACCTGATGCATTTGGTTTGGTGCAGGGTGCAAACAGGATGCACCCCTTGCTCTGAGTGCAGCGCACACAGCGGGCGCACCTGTGCCGCCAGCCGCAGGCCACCTGGGCCACCTGCACCCCCTCCAGCCCCTTCACTTTGGTGGGCATGTGCCGGTCTTGTGACTCGCCGTCACCTATGTTGCCTGCATGGCGGGAAGGGTGCGGGGCCAACTCCAGGTCAGGCACGCTGGTTCCAAACAGGGCAGCTGCACAAGCGCTGCTGCGGCCAGCATCTGGTGGTAAAACATGCTGCCGCATCGCTGTCAAAGCAACTAAAAGCATCCGTGCCAACTGCCAAAACAACAGCTGGGAAAAGTTACGTACCGTAGCGGCCCCAGCCAAAGGCAAAGACCTCGCCGTCCGAGGTGGCACACAGCGAGTGCTCGGCACCGCACGCCACACGCAGCACGCGCTTGCCCTGCAGGCAAGGCAATTAAAGAATTTAATGAAGCATGCAGGCTGATGCGTGGCTGCGGCCAGGTCCAAGTATCCAAAGCTCCCGCCAATTCATCGTCCAGAGCAGCTGCAGCTGGGTTTGCTGTCAACTCTGCAGCCAACAAACTAGCCCTGCTGCGCACCCACCTGCAGCGCCAGCACCGGCTGCGGCAGCAGGCTGTCCTGTATGCTGCCCAGCCCCAGCTGCCCGCTCTGGTTGCGGCCAAACGTGAAGAGCTGGCCGTCATCGGTGGCCACGAGTGTGTGGGTGTCGCCGCAGGCAACAGAGGCCACAGTGCGGCCCGCCAGGGAGGGCAGGGGGCAGGGCACAAACACGTCCTTGCAGTCGCCCGTCCCAAGCCGCCCAAAGTCGCTGCAGGCATGGTAGGCAGTGTCAACAGGGGTGAGCGGCAGCTCAGGCAATGTGCTCCGCTCAGGCAGCGCCTGCTGTGCGCTGCTTGACCCATCCCGCTGCACGCTGCCGCCCCGCTCACCCCCATCCCCAGCTCCACAGCTGCTTCTCGCGCGTGGACACCACGCAGCTGTACTCGGCGCCGCAGGCCACCAGCGAGACGCCGCGGTTGACGAGCGCAAACACGGCCTGAGGCGTGTCGCGGTCCTCTGCGTCGCCGTGCCCCAGCTGCCCGTCCTCGCCGCGCCCAAAGCTCAACACCATGCTGCCGCTGGGTGTGCCTGCAGCCAGGCAACCGGCAGGAATTGGTGCATCAGTGCTACAGCGCGTGCGTGCGGCGGGAAATGCTTAGCGACGGCAAGTCGAGCGGCGGCAACGGCGGGGTCGGGCGGGGGGAGCGGACGGGCTGGCTGGCAGCGGCGCTCGCTCAGAAGTGCAGGATCGCAACTCACGGAGCAGGGCCAGGCTGTGCGAAGCCCCGGCAGCGAGCCCCACCACCATGGGCTGCTGCTCGGGGCTGCCCTGCTGGGCCATCGCCGCTGACCACGCGCTATAAACGTCACAAATGTCCTTGGGAGCCGGCAAGCGCCAGCCGGGCTCCCCCGGCTCAAGCGGGGTTGTGCACAGGCCTGCTTCCTGCTCCAACCCTGCTGCAGCTCAGCCAGCAAGCACCAGGATGCGCGATGGCGCGAGCGCGGCCGCCACAGGCACTGGTCATCCAGCCCCGCCGGACGCTGGCCCATGCAGATTTCACAGCTCATCTCGCACGGCCGCCCGCCGGTGAATGCCTCCCCTCATGCATGCCATCCTATGCCTTGAGGGCTGATGCTGGTGCACCTGATACAACTGATGCTTTCAAGCCTGGCGGATTGGTGCTAAAATGAGGAAGTGGCGAGCGGGACAGGCGAGCGAGGCAGCGGGACGCAGTGTCACAAACGTAAGCAAGAAGCAGTCAGGGTCAGAAGGAGGTCAGAAGAGCATACAGGTCAGTCAGGAGCGCAGAGATGGTAGCGGAAGAAACTAGACAAGGCATTGAGCGGGTGGGTGCCATGAAACGAGCCCAAGCACCCACCCGGCAGTCGTGGCAGCCAGCCGGCAGGGAGCAGGGCTCGGCCACCACCTTCCGTGGCCCTGTCTCTATACGCATAGCCGGTAGGTGACGTACCGCCCTGCTGTCTCGGATGGCCGCACAATGCGCACCACCTGGCCGCGCTGCATGCCGTAGTACCGCGCCACCGGGTCGTTGAACTGGATGCGCGGCAGCTGCGTGTCCTTGACCTGCGGGTGGTGGTAGGTGCGAATCAGGGACCAAATCAGCACGTGGGCACACGTGTTATGTGGAAAGCTCAGGCTGCGGCACCCACGTCTTATGCTAGCTGAGTACCGAAGCATTGCAGCACAAGAGCAGGCGCACACATGTGGCGCAGACATGTGTGGCTGTTAAGCGCACCTTGTAGCGGTCCAGCAGCGTCTGCTTCTCGTCCCGCGTCAGGATGCGGTGCTGCGGCACCAGCGTGTGCTTGGTGATGTTCACCTGCGTAAGGGAGGGGCGAGGGTGAGGGTGAGGCAGGGGCCAGTGGAGGCACTGGTAGCAATGTAGATGAAAAGGTGTCATGGTAGCCCCTTCTCCAGCGCCAGGTGTTCAGGCAGCCCTGCACCCCTCCCCCCCTCACCAGCAGCTCCGCCTCCTGGAACAGCTCAATCAGGTACTTGGGCGCCATCTCGCTCAGGCACTGCTTGGCAAAGGGTGTCATGTTGGCCTGCGGGGCGCGGGGGCAGGGCGGGGGCGAAGTCAGCAGAGTGGATCTGGTGTGGTGGGGTAGGGCCACAAGGTGACGGCAGGTCGGCTGTCCAAGGGGTGCAGGCATGCACAGAAACAACAAACCAGCATGAGCGTGGCATGCAGGGATGCATGTGCGTTGGGCGTCAGATAGAGCTAATGGGTCAACAGCTGGCGGCCGGCCTTGTGGCCGCCGTCTGACAGGGATAACTAAATGTGTCGCATCAACCGCCACGGTTGGCATTGCAGGTGCACACAGCAGCAGCAGGCCATGCAGGGCGGAGGCAGCATGGGCAGTGCCCGTCTGCAAGCAGCAGCCTCATGCGCCACAAATAGTTTTTGGGCCAGCAGCAGCAGCAGCAGCAGCAGCTTGCATTTGGATTCCCGAGTGCACCGCCGACACTCGGGCCCATCTGTCAACCCCAGCCCACCCCCTTGGCAGTGCCCACCCGCCCAGCAGCCGCCCATGCGCCCACCTGCGTGACCATGATGGCCCGCTGCACGCCCTCGTTGCGCATGCGCTCCGCCAGCGTCTTGATGGTCTTGACGCCCACCTGCGGCGCGGTGGTGGTGGGGCAGCGGGGGCACATTACCGCAGGGGCACAATGGGGCTGGGCATGGCCGCCAGGCATGACCGTTACATGGCAAGTGCAGGGCAGGCAGCGGCTGCAGTGTACAGCGTGCTGCCAGCCGCATATCCGAGCTGCTTTCACAGCTTTGCTGTAGGGGACAGAGGCAACAAGCATGGCAAAGCTTTTTGCACCAGCGGCAAAGAAATGATTGGCAGCCTGCCGGCCCTGCCCTCACCTTGACTTCATCCGGGAAGAACACAAAGATCTGCTCCGTGGGGTCGTCCTGCAGCGAGCAGAAGCAGCGGCGGCAGCATTTATGATGCAAAAGGTCTGAGCTCTGCGACTTGCACGCCGGTTCAAACAATCTCAGGTGCGCCTGGCAAGGCCACAGCAAGAAGTCGTTGCAAATGCCAGCTCTTGTGCTCCCGCAACCACCGCCAGCCCCCACCCACCACTTTAGAGGCCATGATAGTGAGGTCGTCGCGCCGCACATCCCCTGCCGACCCAAACTTCTCCTTGAATGCGTCCAGGGTGGCGTCGCGCTCCTCCTGTGCGCCATGGGGAGCAGTTGCCAGGCAGCGGTATGCACGCATGTGACGCTGGTGATGCTGGGCATTCAACTGGCCCACCTGCCGATACGTGCCTGCAGCGTGGGCACATGCTCGCGATGAATTGCTGCATTCAAATGCCTCTGGACGCACAAGAGGCAGGCCGCAGGGGCCTGGCAGCCTTTCCCCGCCCCCCACCTCAGTGATGAGGTAGCCGCGGTCCGACAGCATCTCCAGGCACGTCCGCCGTATGCGGTACATGCGCGTGGGGAAGTCCTGCATGTGGGTGGCAGCGGCGGCAGGCAGCAGCAGCGGTGGGCAACGGGCTGGCGGCAGCGGCGGCAGGCAGGCGGGCATGCTTGGCGGCGGTCGGCGTTCGATCACGCTGCGCATCCTGCTGTCGACACTCTCAGCACGAGGTGAGGGGCTTGGGGAGGCCCAGCAGGCTGCCTGAAAGCATGGGCCGAGCGCACGGGTGCCCAGGGCGAGCAGGGCGGCCTCCAACAGCTCACCATGGCGCTGCCTATCCAGAGCGGTCGCCCCGCCCGCTCCAAGCGCACAGGCGAGCAGTGCAAGTGCCGAGAGGTCGCTACGAGGCTTGCTGCGCGGCGATGCTGATGACAATAGGACTCAGTGGGAGCAAGGAATGTGGGCAAGCGAGCGATGGTCCGGTCTGGCAAGGCCTGCTGCATGAAGGCCGCAGCAGCATGGACTGTTTCTCCCTGCACAGCCCTTTGCGCCCCAATTTGGCGGTGTTTTCAGCCATGTCGCACCTTCTGGCGGCAATTGAGGCTGGACAGGCCGAGGTGGGTGCGTCCCTGAGGGTCCACTGCCGTTGAACAACTCGGTGCAGCGCCCTTCAGCCGGCCCAGCAACGCCCATGCCCTGTTGCAGGATGAGTTGTTGTTGCTGCTGGACGAGGGCGCCGCTCTGGGCCAGGACGGGGCCTCCGCCGCCGCCGCCGCCTGGTGCGCAGGCTGGGTGAAGCAGCAAGCCACAGTGCTGTGCTGGAGTTCGTCCCGTCACACAATTTGATCACATCAGCCCGTACCAACTTCGACTCTTTAACACACCCTTGCTCACCTCCCACTCGCAGCACCGCCGCTGCACACAGCGGCCATGCGCGGCTGCTGCAGCGCCTGCTCGAGGCCATGCCGGCGGGCAGCCTGCCGACGCCAGTGGCTGGCACAGACACCCCCCTGATCTGGGCCTGCTTCAGGGGCATGGCAGCAGCCGCTGCGACCCTGTTGGGCACCAATACTGCTGATGTCAACCACCGCGGCGAGCTCGGCAATACGGCTCTGCATGCCGCCGCCATGGCGGGCAGCCTGGACATCTGCCGCCTCCTGCTGTACCACGGCGCCAGCCCCGCAGCCCGCAACCACTACGGCAACACACCCGCATCCCTGGCGGCCACACCCGCCTGCCGCGCCCTGCTCACTCGCCCAGACGTGGAGGCGCTGCGAGGGCAGATGGACGCAGCGGTGGCAGCAGAGCGGGCGCGCCTGGAGCGCGAGGCGGCAGAGGCAGCTGAGCGCCTGCGCTTGCAGCAGGAGGAGGAGGACAGGCAGCGGCAGGCAGCAGAGGATGCTGCCTGCCTTGCGGCGGAGCAAGAGGAGGCGGCCAGGCTGGCGGCAGAGGAGGAGGCGCGCAGGGCGGCAGAGGAGGCGGCAGCAGCTGCGGCTGCACAGGCTGCCGAGGCCGAGTGCCAGGCGGCGGAAGCAGCTGCCGCGGCGGCAGCTGCGCCAGCAAAGAAGAAGAAGGGAGGCAAGGGAGCGGCAGCGGCAGACGTCATGGGCAGGAGCACCGGTGCCAGCCCGCCGGGCAAGCCGGGGAGCCGCAGCAGGGCGGCCACGCCCGCAGCGCCTTCACCTGCTTCACTGAGAACTGCCAGCCCAGCACGTGCCGGATCGCAGAGTGCCGCCACCGTCTCCAGTGTCAGCCGGCCTGCATCTGGGCGCCTGGCGGCAGGGCAGCCATCAGCAGTGGGGCTGCACAGCACGCCTGGGAGCCGGGCGGCCTCCCGCCCCGCATCCTCCAGCACGCCTCTCAAATCATAGCAAGTGCCCCGCTGCCTGGCGTGGCTTTCCTTTCACTGTGGATTGACATGTATGCGTTTGTCCATGGAAGGTTTTGCAGCTTGACAGAGGAGACGGAGAGGCTGGGAGAGGGGGAAGGGGTCTATTCGTGTATGCATGCGGCGCAAAAGGGCGGGCTGGAAGCCAATGCAACGATGGCAATCAAATGGATGCTTGTGGGAAGACAGGGGGCTATGCTGGGGTACAGGTAGGGCAATGGGTTTAACAAGGCTTGGGCTCCCACACGGGAGTAGGGGAAGGGACCAGGGGGTGGAGCATGGGACAAGCGTGATGCATTGTATAGTACATGGCAATATAAGTCTTGGGCTGCAGCCAGCAGTGGACAGTAGTGGCAGCGCACGGTCGACATTTGCTCGCTGGACTGCTGGCATACTCGAGTGTTGTGTTGGAAGCTGCCGCTAGCATTCATTCGCATCGACACCAGACGTGGCAACACCGTCCAGGCTGCCGAGCATGCGACATCAACTAGTAAGCCGCCTGCACAGCTGCTACACCTCTGCATCGGGCGAGTGAGCCTTGGCTGCTGCGGCTGCCTCCAGCCGCCGCCAGCCTTGGCGGCGGCGCATGTGCTGCAACGCGTGGCGGCTGGCCACCATGCCTGCCCCAACAGTGAGGGCCAGCACCGCCAGCGAGGCGAGCAGGGCTCCCGCCGCCTCCGCCCCATTGCGCATGCCGCGCAGCTGGAGGCACATCTTGGGCCCCAGCAGCTTGTCGCAGCGGCCCTCGATGGAGGGGCAGCCCGCCTGGCGGTGCGGGCGCGGCTCCTGCGCAGGTGGCAGGCGCGTGGAGGGACGGAGTGGCGCTCATGCGATCCAGTACAGTAGCATGAGGGGCAAGAGCTCAGAACTTGGGCAGCTGTTCAAAGCACACACTGCACTCTGCGCACCTGTACCGGCTGCTGGAACACCTGCGAGCCGTCCTGCTGCCGGATCCAAGTGGCGCTGCACTCAGTAGGAGAGCGCAGCAGGGATTGGTGCAGGGCAGCTTGGGCGGGCGTATTGAGCCAGCCTGTGCTGCCTGTTCCCCTCTGTTTGCAGGCAGCAGCTTGAAGCGCTCTATGCACAAGCACACCTGTGCGCTGTGTCCTCGCCCATGCGCAGCTCGATGACGCGGGCGCCGCGCTGCACGCTGAAGGGGCCGTAGCCGCCGAATCTGCACAGGCACATGTGATGAACCATTTGATGGCAAGGCTCGGAGTCAAGTTCTCGTCGGCAGCCAGTTGGCCCCAGGGCAGGCCAGCTGGCAGGCTGCACCGCAGGCCCTCAGGCTTCACCGCTCACCCGGTCTTGCGGCCATACGCTAACCGCACGCCGTCCAGCTCGACAGCAAAGTCGTTGTCGTGGTCGTGGCCAGAGTAGATGGCATGGATGCCAAACTCCCTGTGAGAAGCAAGGCAGCACATGCCCGGGCACATCAGAAGTGCAACCATGTTGGCCTGCCCAAGCGATGCGCGGCAACAAGTTGGGCCGGAATGGCAAGCGCCCTTTGCATACAGCTGGTCAGGCTACCTGCCTGCTGCTTGTCCCCAGGAGCCGCCTGCCAACACTGCTCGTGAGCACCACCCACTCACTTGGCCACCTCGAAAAAGCCGGTGTCAGCCAGCGGGCATCCCGTCTCCTCGCCCTTGGTGCCGTTGGCGGGTGCCCCACTGCTCCAGCCCTCGCTGAACTGAGGGATGGGGATGTGCACAAAAGCCAGGGAGGGCACGCGCGGGAGCAGCGCTGCCTGCTGGCGCACCCACTCCACAATGTCGCCGCCGACGCAGCTCCTGCAGTGTAGGGGTGAACAAGCGGCACTCTGTGAACAACGAGCCACCAATCAACCAACACAGCAGAGCTGCCGCTGGTTATTGTAGCTCCGCAAATACCTGCAGGCCAACAGCGCTGTCTCAGCGCCCTGGCAAGGCTGCCAGCTCACCAGCCGGCCGCGCCGCCGTTGCAGCCGCGGTTGCCGCTGTCCAGGAACCAGAGGCGGACGGCCACCTGGCTGGAGTTGCCGGGCTCCAGCACATCCAGCCAGTAGTTGCCCGCGCCGCTCAGCGTGGCTGGACCAGACTGACTGAGAGACAGGCTGCCGCCAGTGGCTGCATCTAGCGCCATGACCTCTCGACGGCTCAGGTCCGCCTCGCCGTCGTGGTTGCCTGTGCGAGCATGGAGCGAGAGGGACACGCAGTGCAGGGCGGTGGAAGGAGGCGTTCTGCATTGGAACGCACTTCTGTTCCAGGCACCCAATGGGCAGCGCCGTGGGGGGCATGTGAATGCCCCTGCACTTGCAATCAGGGCAGGGGTGCTGAGCGATGTGCGTTATGTGCAGCAACAGTCAACATCATCCTGCTGCACCCCTTGCATCAGGCAGCATGCTCACCCAGGATGGCCGCCCATGGCACGCCCGCCTCGTGCAGGGGTGCCGTGAGTTGCCGCCACTGCTGCTCATGCCAGCTGCCCGACAGTGAGCTGGCGTCCATGCGCAGGCGCACTCGCTCCACCAGGTTGGCGGCGGGGATGGCGTAGCCAGACACCTGCAGGGCAGCATGCCAAGGTGGCTGGCCAAGGATGTTCTCACATAGGAGTGGTGTAGGAGTGCACATAGGAGGGCGGTGAGCAAACCCTAGAGATCCGTTCGCTGTGCGGTGTCCGCTGCTGGGAGCGCGCACCTGATCCCCCGAGAGGACTACCAGGTCTGGCTGTTCCGCCGCAAGCACGTCCCGCAGCAACTGCGGGCAGCAAGGGGGCACACAAAGGGCTGGGATCATGAAAACCAAGAGCCCCAGTGGGCACTGGTGTAGCGCCCGTAAAGCGGTGCCGCCGGCTGCCGGCCAGCAAACATCGCACAGCAGCTGCTACAGCGCTGCGCTTCCCGCAACATGCATCGCAAAGGGTTTCAAGACGAATTTACGCTGCGGGGGGCTGCGGGATGAGCTAAAGTAGGCCTGAGGTTGAGGCTCGCCTGGGAAGTGGCGTGGTCCGCGTCTCCATCCTCGCCAAAATGGATGTCGGCGGCCTGTACGATTTTTAGACGCTGCCGGGAGTCGAAGCGGAGCGCCTGCGCGCTGCCCAAGAAGCCGACCGCCAGGGCGAGCGCCAGGAGCGCCTGCAGCGCCCCGCCGCGCCTCATAACCTTTGATGCAGCAATGGAGCTGTGGGTTGGCGTTTGGAGGCCTAAACAGGGAAGGAAGATCACCTCCACTTTGGTTGCTTTTGGGATGTTCCCTCGCAATGCGGATTCAAGGGCGGTTTGAATTGATGCTCACAGGTCGAGCGCAACAGCTGCAATTCAAGAAACACGCACGGGGGACAGACGGCTGCCGCCGCCAGGTGCAGGCAGCCGCTCCGCCGGCTGCCGGCTGCCGTCGTGCCCGTTAGCTGCCGTCGGTGCGCTGCTTCTTGGCCAGGCTGCCAAACACGGCATCGGGCACCGCCTTCTGCTGCAGCTCCAGGTCCTCGCCGCCCTCCTCGCCCTCAGCCTCCCCACCGTCCTCGTCCAGCGCAATCTCGTCGGGGTTGGCAGGCGCCGCCGCCGCGCCGCCGTCGCCGCCGCCCTCTGTGTTCTGCTGGATCACGCCCGCCGACACAAAGCCCTTGACGCGCGTGCCGGGCTGCAGCGGAGCGGCCGCAGGAGCGCCGCCTGCCACCGCCGCCTCCAGCGCCGCCATGCTGTCCTCGCCCTCGCGCTTGCGCTTGCCGGCATCCGCCGCAGGCGCCGCTGCCGCCGCTGACACCACCGCCGCATCGATGACGGTGGTGTTGAAGTGCTGCTGGCTGAAGGCCGCCGCCACGGAGCGCTTGATGCGCAGCATCTCCCTGCGGAGAACAGGAGTTGCGTTAGGTTAGGAGGGAAGGCAAGGGGCCACCGGGTGGGGGATACTCCGTGTGAGACATGCGGGGATGCAGCGGCGGCACCAGCAGCTGCTGCTGCCTTATGAGCCAACCTTCCAGTGGCGCAGCCCATTTGCTGCCAAAGCCGCCTGCACGCCTTGCCATGCCAAACATGCCATGCCCGGGGCCCTGCCTTCAGACACGAAGTCCAGCGAGCTCTCACCTGAACGTCTCCTCGTTGCCGTGCTTGACCTCGAATGCGTTCCACTCGTCCCAGAAGGACTTGTCGGCGCGCGGGTCGGCCAGAGAGGCGCCGTGCACATAGATGGCACGTGCGCTGTGGATAGGGAAGAGGGCAGCGGGGCTCAGCTGAGGGGAAGAGAAGCAGTGCACTGTTGCAGCAGCAGCAGCAGCTGGCCAGGCGATAGGCACAGCCTTGGCCAGGCGATAGGCACAGCCTTGGCAAGGTGAGGTCCGCCAGCAGACAAACACAGGTGCTCCACAACACCATTAAATGTGGCTCACCGATCCACCTCTCCCAGGCGGCGCTCCAGCGCGGCGTAACGCAGGCACAGCGTGCGCGTGTCGGCGTCGGACAGCGCAAACGGCGGCTGCGCCTCGATGGCGCCCTCGTACACCTCGCGCACCTGAGGGGGAGGGGAGGGCAGGGGGTGGGAGCAGGTGGGGTAGGTGGGCAAAAGGGGTGGGTAGTTGGGTGGGTGTGCGCAGGTATGCTGAGCAGGGCTTGCACAAGGACAGCTCAAGGCAGGCAAGGATGTGCGCTGGGAGACAGCACACGAGCAAGGCAGGCGCACCTTGCCGATGCCGAAGAACTCTGATGCGCGGGCGACGTAGACGTCGTACACCGACAGCCGCTCCTTCTCCGGCACCTTCTTCACCGCCGAGTCGTAGATCTGGGGAGGCAGGGTTGGGGATGAGAAAGGAAACTTAGGTCAAGGTGCATTGATAACTGCTCGGCAGCTTGTGAAGTGCAGCCGTCCTAATACCATGCCGGGGCGATGCCTGCTCCCGCTGCTCAACCAATCAACCATGGAAACCGCAGCAGGCGCTGCTGACCTGCATGGCGTTGCGCGCCAGGCCGTGCTCCTCCTCGTACTTGGCGTAGGCCAGGAACAGCGGCTTGCTGGCGGCGGCGGGCGCCTCGTCGATGGCCTGTGGCGGGTGGGGCACAACAGCAGGGGAGTGAGGGGTGAGGGGTTGTGGGTGGCTGGGCGGGGTGAGGTCGGCTGGGAAAGCAGGGTGTGGGCCCGGCAGTTGCGCTAGCTGGACGGAGTATACCAGCGGCCATGCAAGTTGTCATTACAGTTACCCCACCGTTGGCCTGCCAGCTATCTTGCTGCCCCTGCAGCACATGCACGCACACACAAGATCGCACCTGGCGGAACAGGTCGCGGGCACGCTCCACCTTCTTGCCGCCGTAGCGAGCCACAAACTGGGGTGGGGAAGGGGAGCGCAAGAGGAGCGGGTGGGCAGGGGCGGTGTGGGTGTCATGGTGTGTCGCGCTGGGTGTGGCATTACCGATGGAGTGCAAGCAGCAAGCGCCGCCCTGTTTGGCAAGCCAGCCCACAGGTGCTGTGACCGCGGCTTAGGCGCCGCACCTGCGTGAGGTAGGTGGTCCAGATGTCCTTGACATGCGGGTACTTGAACAGGGAGATGCCGCGCTCGTACACCCTGGCGCAAAGGGAGGGCAGGGAGGGGAGGAGGGATGGCAGTGAGGTAGACGGCGGTGGGAGGCTTCGGTGGTGGCAACACCAGCCATGCTTTGCTATCCCCTGGGATTTCGCCAGCGGCAGGGCCCAGCTCCCATGCCGGCCAAAATTACCACACTGCCCAGCCTCCTGCTGCTCGCTACAGCTGCTCCCTCGACCTCCCAGCCTGCCCTCTTGCTCCTCATCTCGCCCCGGCCCACCTGAATGCCTCCTCGAAGAACTTGTGCTCCAGCATCAAGGCGGCGTAGTTGAGCACGATCTGGGGGGTGGCCACCTTGAGGTCCAGGATGGACTCGTACACGCCCTTGGCGCTGTCCAGGGTGCCCAGGCTGCAAGCAGGGGGAAGGGAGGAGGAATGAGGAGGGCATAGGAATTGACGCTGGCGGGGGGGCACTGCTGAGGTGCCAGCACAGCAACGCAAGGGGCTGGCAGCAAACCAACTGCTGGCGCTCGCAGCCGCCGCAAGCTGGGCTGGGAGGGACACTTGCGCCTGCTCACACACCTCTCCTCCAGGTCGACGTAGAAGGACCAGAGCTTGAGGGAGCGGTACACACGGTCCTGCACCGGCAGGTCCTTCTCCTCCTGCAAGGCAGGACGACGGGCAAGGCACGTGAGGCCAGCCGCATGAAACACGGGTGGAGGCGCAGTTGCCAAGAGCGCATGCAAGCAGGCAGCAGGCAGCAGGCATGGTCAGGCGGCAGCGCACCTCGCGTGTACGCGGCCGCGATGGCTTCGCGGTGGCACGCCGCATGAGCTCCAGTGCCCTGCAGCATGAGGGATTGGAGGGCAGCTGTTTCAGATTGGCATCAGCAGACGCGCATGGCCTGGTATTGTGAAGGCGAGACCGCACTTCCTCCCACATTCGGTCACTTCACCCAGTGGCCAAAGCCCTCGTGCATGTGTGCACGCCACACCCAGGTGCCGCGCACCGCTTGAAGTTCTTGTGCCGCAGCTCCATCTCCGCCCACTCGCACCACACCGAGGCCAGGTCGTCCACGTACTTGTACCGAGCCTGTGGGGAGAGTGGAGGGGGGGGGAGGGAAGGGGTGAGGAGCTGGTCATGAAGAGGGGCTCAAAGAGTGAGAGGTGCAGGCCAGCAAAGCGTGGAGGAGTGCCTGGCACAAGTTGGGCGGGCCGATGTTGCCACCCTGCAGCAACATCCCCCTCCCAACAACAGCCCCGCACCACCGTACCTGCACCGCCTTTTCGAAGATGATGCGCGCGTTGGGCAGGTCGCCGTGCCGCTCGTACAGCTTGGCAAAGGCGACCCACAGCGTGTGCGGCTTGCCCACCGCGCGCTCCGGGTCCACCGTCTTGACCGCCTCTGTGTGGAGGGGGGGAGGAGGGGAGACAGTGGGGTTGGGCGGTAGGTCCAACTGAAAGTTGGTGGGGTGAAGGCTGGCGGGGTGGAGATGTGGAGTCCAAGGGCATCACAGAGGCGTCTGTTGACTGTGTGCGATGCTAGCACATGGGCACGCCTCGCTAGCAGGCAGGACGATGCCCCCAGCCCCTAAGCCCCAATCCGCACCGGTGTAGCACAGGATCTGCTTGGTGGGGTTGGCGGCAAACAGCTTGGCGCGCTTGTGCCACTCGTGCACGTTGTGCGGGTTCTGGCGCAGCATCACCGAGCTCAGCAGCTCGGGCCGCCGCTCCATCAGGTGCTCCAGCCGCGCCAGCCTGGGGGGTGGGAATGGGGGGAGATAGCGAGGCAGGCAGGGCTTGAGGGTAAATATGGAGGGGATGCCGACTGGTGGGATGGTGGGTGCAGCGGGCGGCAGCAGGGCCCCTCCATGGGCAGCAGTTGCTGAGACAGGAGCCGCACACGAGAGCGGCAATCAGCAGCACCGCCACCCCGACAGCACACGCAGCATCACTGCACTGCCAAGCCCTGCCCATCCTTTTTCCTCCCCGCTCTCACCGCAGGTCCAGGTCGTCACCCCCGTCCTTGAGCAAAAAGTCCTCTCCATCATCATCCTCCAGGGCGGGCGCCTCCTCGTCCTCCTCCGCGGCCTGCTCCATCTTGGCGCTGATCAGCGACTCCTCAAACTGGCGGTGGGGAGGGCGGGCGGGTGGTGGGTGGGTGGGTGTAAGTAGGTGGGGGCAGTTGCGGTGGGCAAGGGCTGGGGGAAGTGGAAGCCATGTCCGGCAATGCACATGCTTAGGGCAAGCTGCACAGCAGCAATCTTTCGACCGCAGCCGGCGCCTCTGCACCACCTGCCCACGCCCCAGCCCCCTCCCTTGCCCACCTGCGTGAGCGCGTCGTAGACGAGGGAGAAGTCGCGCACGGTGACCACCGAGGTCAGCCCCTCCTCGTACACGTCGCGCGCCCGCTCAAACATGCCGCGCCGAATGAAGTAGTCGGCCAGGCTGGTCCACAGGCGGCCCACCTGGGAATGGAAGGGCGGGGAGGGCAGAGCAGGGGAGCCGGGTGGGCGGGCGGGGCAGAAAGATAGGCGCAGTTCAAGTGGAGGTTGAGCTTGCAACATGGCAAGTAAGACCTGCAGCTGAGCCAGCTGCGTCGCAAGCTGCAGCCGCAGCCCAGGCGTGGCCGCACCTCGTCGGTGAACCGCCGGATGCCGCTGCGCAGGATGGCCTCCACCTTCATGTCCTGATTGAGGGGAGGGGAGGGGTTTGGGAGATGTGGTATACATGCAGTTAGCACATGGCCGTACAGGTTGCACTGGATTTGCATGGGGCTGCACCGCACCACCCAACCACCCAGCCGCCAGCCCTACCCTCCACCCAGCCTCCGCCCATTCCTACCACTACCCCCACCCACGCAGGCCAGCCAGCCTCACCTTGACCTCGTTGGGGTGCTTGGTGACCAGGTCGCACAGCTCCAGCCACAGCTGGTGCTTGGACTTGCCCTCCAGCGAGCGGAAGCCCTCGTCGTTCACCACGTCCGCCAGGCGCTGCGGGGGCGGCGGTGGGGGAGGGGGGCAGGTGGGTGAGCAGTGTGAAATGCGAGGGAGTTGCAAGCAGCAGCAAGGGGCCCTGGAACTGCAGGCCGCCAACAAGCTGCACACTGGGCAACCCTCTTCCATTTCCCCGCCAGCCCCACCCAAGCCGCACCCGCGCCGCCTCGCCCCACAGCTGCTTGATGCGCAGGTATGCGATGAACTCCTCGGCATGGGTGGGCTCCAGCTTCAGGTACCGCCGGTACACCTGGGGCCAGGGAGGGAGGGACAGCGAGGACACAAGTAGAGCCATCAAACGTGAGACGGTGCAGGGCTGGAGCATGGGTGTGGGGGGCTGGGCAGGCGGTAGCAAGCAGTACAGCATCTCCTGACATCAGCAGCATGTATGCATTAGGTGCTAGCAGCTAGGCCTGGCACCCACCCGCACAGCCGTCTCCACGGGGATGCCCGGCTGCCCAATGAACTGCAGCAGAGGCGAGGCAGCAGGGTTGCGTTGATTTAGAGTCACACCCTGGCCATGCGTGGCGCACCTTGGGCAAGGAAACCATGCATTACAAGCTTGGACCACCCACCCCCCGAGCTTGCCTTGAGGTACAGCGGCCACACGCGCTCGTGCTGCGTGACCGGCAGGCTGGTGAGCGCGCGGTCAAACAGGCGGCGCGTGCGGGTGATGAACTTCTGGCCCAGCATGAACTCCAGGTACCTGGGAGGGGGAGGGGATGGGAGGGAAAGGGAGGGACAGCAGGGTTGGGCACAGCAAGGTTGCGTGGCGGCAGTGTGGCACGACAGTGCAGCTCCGATGATCATCTCTTTGCAGGCTGCCGCAGCCATGCAAACCGACAGCGGACAGACAGCACCTGTTTACCGCACCACCACCTGCCGCTGCGGCCACGGCAGCGGCCATGCAACCACCATGAGCAGCAACCGTTTCAATGCCCAGCCTCACTGGCAGCCCTTTCAGCCACCCGGCCGCGCCTCACATGATCCAGATGCGGGGCATCTTGTGCATGGACACCATGGCGCGCTCAAAGCAGTTGTTGAGCGCCTCCACCGAGGAGTGGTTGGGCGCCAGGCCGCGCACCGCCTCCAGCCGCTCGCTCAGGTAGGCGTGCCACAGCTGTGCAGCGAGGGGCGGTGAGAGGAGGGTTTGAGTTGATTGGGATGGCTGGATGATAATGTGAGGTCAAGAACGGGAGCAGCAACAGCAGCAGAAGCAACGATGGTGGCAAACCAACTTGCAGACAAATTCGAGCGAGCAGGCGATGACAAAAGCAAGCAACTGCAGCTGCAGAAGGTTAGTTGGCAAGCAACAGCTGCCAGGCATACCATCAGCTTCCAGCACGCAGCCGCTGCAGCACAGCTGCCCCAGGGCGCACCTTGTAGGAGCCGGGCAGGGCGGCCAGCGCGCGCTCAAACAGCAGGTAGCGCTTGCGGGCGCTGGCAGACTTGCGGGCGTCCAGGTAGCGCAGCCACATGCGCAGCGCATACGGGTTGCGCAGCAGCTCCTGCGGAGGGTGTGGGTAATGGGGTTTTCGGTGGGAGGGGGCCGCAGCATGCAGCAGCTGAGGGCGGCAAGGAGGCCGGCATGTGCCCTCTGTGCCTGCCTGCCGCAGCTGTCCAAAAGCGCTGCAAAATGGGCCCTGCTACGGGCGTGAAGTTGCCATGCGCACCAACAGCCAGCCCAGCTCCATTCATACCGCCCACCAGTCACAGCCGCCACCCACCTCCTCATACAGCAGGTCCTCCTCATCAGGCAGCAGGTCGCTCAGCGCGTCCTGCGCCGCCGCCGACGCGCCGCCATTGGCGGCCGCCATCGCTGCCGCTGCCCCTGCTGCTGCTGGGACTGAACCCCGCTGCTGCGCTCAGTGCCAGCCCAGGCCCTTCTGCACGCGAGTGACGTCAAGGTGGAAGGTGCACACGCGGGTTGAAAGCCGCGCAAAGAGCAGCAGTGGCGGCGGCAGTGGGCGGCGGCGGCGGGGCCCAGCTGCTGCGCGGGGCGTCGGGCAGCGGTGGACCAGCTTGCAAAACACTGCAGCTAGACACGCACACCCATCGGGGGCGTCTGCGACGCCACAGGCGAGTTGCAAGCGGGCTGCAACGAGAGCGAGCGTCTGCAGCCCATCCGCTGCACGCCCAGAGTCTTACCTGATGCTGTGCACGCTCGGGCGCCGGCCGCAGCGACCCTGGCTGCTCCACAGCGGTGATTGCCGCCCCAAGCGCGCTGAGACAGCAGCCACGGAGCTGTTGATGGGACCAGAACACCCTGATGATGCGCTGAAATGCGCTGGCGTGCCGATCGCCGCCTGTTCCCTCTGCCGCCACGCGGGCGGCCGGCGGGGATGCTCAGCTGGCTCGGCAGTCCATCTTTTGCAGCCAGCAACAGCCTGATGGAGCAAGAACCACAACTCTTACGTTGATAAATGTCTCGAAGTCAAGGTTGAGGTTGCGGCTTGTGGGCGCGGGGTCCAAACAGGCATGCAGCTTGGAGGCCGTAGCTGGGCGGCATGGCATTTCAATGCGGTCCAACAAGCTGTTTACTGTGCATAGAGCGCTCCCTGCACTGCACTGCTCGCTGCGGCAGTTCTATCCTCACTTGACAAGGGATCTCTTGCAGTTCGTGCACCTAACAGATGAGCTTGGCCCTTGCTGGCACGACACAAGCAAACGCAGGGGTGGCCCCGCTCAGCCCTCGGCCGCAGCGGCATCGCCCGGCGAGTCCTGCAGCGGGTGCGACTCCAAGGGGCAGTCCATCACCACAAACACCTTGGCATCGTGCCGCTGCACGTGCTCTGCTAGGAAGCGCCGCACTGCTGCCTCGTCTGCCGCCACTGCTGCTGCCTCTGCTGCCCGCTGCACCCCCTGGTCCGCTGCGTGATGGTCAGAAGTAGCTGCACCTGCAGCATCTAGTTGCTCTCCCGTCCCGTCAACCGCACTACCTGCTGCTGGTTCTGTGCTGTCTGCTGCCTGGCATGCTGTGCTGACACTCTCAGCCGCTGCTGCTGCTGCTGCTGCCGGGTCCTCAGCGTCGCTGCCTGCAGCTGCTCCCGGGCAGCTTGGCAAGTCGCTGCTGCTGCAGCACTCTGCCACCAGGCGCGGCGCGGGGAGGTTGCTGTCCAAGTTCCACCAGCGCCCCCCAAATCGGCGCAGCGCCAGCCAGTGCCGGCCGCCCACCAGCCGCCCAACCGTGCTGTGCGACTGCAGGTGGGGGGCGGGCAGGCGGCAAAATTGGGTTTAATGGCAATGCCAGCAGCTGGGATTGAGACAGCTCCGATACAGGGGTGAAGTCGTGATTGCAGGCCCAGCCAGTCAAGGCATGCACGCGCAGTGGGATGGAGCAGGGGCTGCTGTCACATGTGCTGGGCGATACAACGAAGGCGCACCCGCGCGTTGAGGATGAGTGCCCAGGCAGCCTGCAGGTCCAGTCGCTCAAAGGCAGCGTCCCGCAGGTCGTACCACCGCAGCTCCTGAAAGGAGGCAATGTCAGTGCAGAGAGTGGGCAGGCTAGTGGACGCAGTCCACAACAGGGGTGGTGTGACGCAGGTGTCACGCCTGCTGTGCCAAATCCAACACACCAGGCCTGGCAAGCATGGAGCTGTGACTACCCACCCCTGGCCAGTACAGCCCACTGCGCCGCCTGCCCACCTTTCCATGCCGCCGCAGCGCCACCTCCAGCACATTGACGTCGTAGTTGCCCATGAGCAGCGTGCGGTGCGGATGCAGGAATGGCAGCGGCAGGCGCCCCGGCGCCAGCGCATCCGCAATCGCATCCAGCTCGCCGCTGCTGAACTGGTCGCTCTGGAACACATTGTTAAGGCTGTGGCGCAGGCACTGGTGCAGCCGCTGGCGCTCCTGCACGTGTACAGAAAGCAGCAAGGCGTCGGGTGAGCGGCTGAGGCGACGGTGGTGGTGGCCGCAGGGTTCTGGTGCGCACCACGCGGGCAGCCGTTCGATTGAAAGGCATAGGGAACACTGTTCACACTGCTCGGCAGGCTGCTGCGCTCAGGCGACAGCCCAGGGCGCGGCTTCAGAGCCGAGCGTCTTACATGGTAGGCGGGGGGTGTGGGTGCCTGCATGGTATCGATCTGTGTGGCTGCCAGCGTCGAGAAAGCGCCCTGGGAGCTGCAGTGACTGCCTCTGCTGTGCTGCCCAGCCTCAGCGCAGCGGCGGCGGCATGGGTTCATGGGCTTCAAACGCGGTTGCCACCCCACGCGCTGCAGAGCCTCCAGCAGTCACCGGTTTGCACTACAGGGCTTGCAGGTGCGCGCCTGTCGCCGCCTGCCCCCACCTGCCTTGCTCACAACCGGGTGCTCGCTTGCCCAGAGCCCCGTGCTCACGCCTCAGCGCCCCCACCCGCTTGCAGGTCTCAAGCGTAGCACTAGCAACCATGCGCGCCGCGCTTGCAGCCCTGCTTGTGGCCCTGCTGGCCGTGGGCGCCGCCCCCGCCGCCGCTCAGCTGCCGGCCACCATCCAGACGCTGCTGGAGAAGCCCGAACTCCGACCCTTCATTAACAAGGTGCGAGGGCAGCTCTATAACGCGCAACAAAATGCAGAATGCACAGACCACCCAGCCTGCATTTGCACTGACTAAGCAGTGGTGGTGCAGCGATGGCGGTTGTGGTTGGTTGCGGTGCCGCCCGCCCGCCTGCGAGGCCGACCCTGCCTCTCCTTCCTCATCCCACCCACAACCCAGGTGCTGGGCATCCGGGCCTGCCTGTCGGACCCCTCGCTGGCCAAGTTTGATGTGCAGCAGTGCGGCGGCCTGCTGCGGATGCTGGACGCTGTGAACCTGGGCAACACAAACCCCGCGGTGTCGTGCGAGCTGGCCTGCGTGCAGCAGTTTGCCAAGGTGTGCGGGCGGGCCTGTGCAAAACACAGGGTGATTGCAGGCCAGCGTGTGCAAGCACAGGGCGATAGGATGGAAGGCAGGGCAGGCAGATGCAGTCTCATCCCTCACCCCCTGCACATCCCCAGTCACTGCACATCTTTTGCCTCATCCTTGCACATACCAGCCCTCAAACCCGGCCTGCCTGCTTAACTCTTCTGCGCAGCTGACCGAGACGTGCGGCAAGGACCTGCGGGACGCGTTTGAGGGCGACTCCACCGCCCTGGGCCGCCTGGCAACCGAGTTCTTCATGACCTGCGACGAGGTGTGCGGGGGCTGGTGAAGGGTTGAAGGGTGTGCAGTGAATGCTGCCAAACATGGCATCTGGCTGGGGGTGGGCAGGTTTTCAGCATTGGACCAGCTCGTGTTTCCAGCCAAGAACAATTGTCCCATGCTCATTCTCAAGCACCCCGTGTCACTGCCTGCAGACCGCCAACGAGCTGCTGGGTGCTGAGGCGCCCACTCCCGCCCCCGCGGAGCCCCTGCCCGCCGCCAGCCCCGAGGTGGAGGCCGTGCCCGCTGAGGAGCCCATGGGTGAGCTGTCCTTGTGGCGCGGCTGGTTTCTGCTGTGGGGACATGTCAGCCTCACCTGCAGCACAAGAGCCTGGCAACTGAACCAGGCTTGACTGCTCCCTCCCTGTCCTGCAGCGGTGCCCAGCCCCGCGACCGTTGCACCTTCTGCCAGCGGCGCCGCGGCCCTGCCCAAGGCCCTGCTGTCTGCCCTGGCGCTGGTTGCCGCGGCCGCCTACATGCTGGCGTAGCCCAATTGGCTGCCTCGGCTTGCATGCCCTGTCTGCGGTTCTCATCCTTGGTACTCCCATATCCTGCTGCTGCTCTCATTGGGCAGACACGCATCCGTATATTAGTTGAACAACTCTTGGCTTGTCAACAAATACTCGGCAGGACGACAGTACGCATCAAGGTTGGATGCACACAATACACAGCACAAAGCGTTCTCTCGCGCTGCCAAGCCATTCGCATGCACGCTCCGATGTCTCGCTGGCACTCTGGGAGTGGCGCAGAGGTGAGTGCAACAACTATAGCACCGCCTCGGCGATGCATGCAGCTGCTGAGCGCCCACGACGTGGGCGGCAGCCGAGGGAGCACAGAAAGCCCTCCACGACGCCACATTCAGTGCACATCTTCTGACCTGGCTTCTTGTCACACACTGAAGAGCTCCTTGGGCCCACAAGAGCGGTCAGCGCTTCGAAGCAAACCCCACAGGACGCTGCGGCGGCCCTACACGATGCGGCGCTCTCTCTTACAGATCCCAACCCGACTGCGCTGCTGTCAAGACAGTGCAGCAAGCGCCTGCCTGGCCGCCTGTGGCAGCCGAGCGCCCTCCCTGCTGGCGCCTATGGCAGCAGGCTCAAGCCCGATCTTCAGCGCATCAGCTGGTGCCCAGCATTGTCTCAGCAGCAGGAGCTGGGCAAGCACTGCTGTCGCCGCTGCCGCCGCCGACGAGGCACCAGCCGCAGCAGCAGCTCCCTTGGCGCCGTGCGAGCGTGGCCCGCAGGCACAGGCAGCGAATGAAGTCGACCGCCAGCTGGCAGCGGCAGCGCAGGCGGGCGGGCCGGCAGCAGTGCTGCAGATTGTGGAGGAGCAGGGCGAGAGCTTTACGGAGCTGAATGTGGTCAACGCGCTTGCCGCACTTGGCAGCAGCAGCGGCGGCGAAGGCGGCATGAGCGGCGCAGAGCTCGTCCGCAGCCGGCCATTCCAGACGCTCGTGGGTGAGAGTCGGGCTGATTGAATGAGTGGGAGTGGCACCCTGTCACACCACTGTTTGGATTGATATGGTGGCAATGATTGGATGCCCACACTCGCAGACATGCTGCTGGCGGGCCTGCAGCGCTTTGAGCCATCGCTTTTGGCGGAGGCAGTGCACCACTGCGGACGCCTGGGTGCCAGGTGCGTGCGGAAAGCAGTGGGTTGTGGTGCTGCCCAGCTTACCAGGCTATGCTGTGTTGCTGGTGCAAGTTGAGGAGCCTGCCCTGCAGCCTGCAGCTGCCTCGCATCCCACCTGCTGCACTACATCCCAACACACCCATGTCCCCCCCTTTTTTGCCTACCCGCTGCAGCGAGGAGATGCTGCTGGATGAGGTGGGGCGCCACCTTATGAAGCACATCGACGACCTGTCCGCTGCCGATGTGGCGGCGCTGGTTGGTGGGCTTGCGGCGCTGGACCACAGCCCCTCCTCTGTGCTGTTTGATGCCCTGGCTGCTCGGGCGGAGGAGCTGCGGGGGCAGGTCAGCCGGGAGCAGAGGCAGGTGATTGCAGAGGGGTACCGCGCTCTGGGCTACGCTGCCAAAGCACCGCGCCTTGACTGATTCTGTGGCGCCTGAGCACCTCCTCACTCTCCAAGCACCGCGCCTTGACTGATTCTGTGGCGCCTGAGCAACTCCTCACTCTCCGTTTGCTGAACTCGCCTCCCACTCAGTTGGACACATAAGATTTGTACAGTAGCACCAACAGCCTTCTGCACACTACCGAATCTGCATCCTGCCACCCTTCTGTTTCATTTTGCCCAGCGACCGCTCATTCTGTTGCCCCTTCTGAGCATTGTTCCTTGTTGCTGCCCGTTCACTAGTTGCGCGTTGACTTTTGCTGAGTGTGTGGCTGCCGGCTCCTTGTGCACCCCTCACGCTGCGCCTTTCCAATTTGTCTGTGGTCGTTTACGCTGCGCTCTCCTTCCGCTCCCTGCTTGTGCCCCTTCTAGCTCTCTGACCAGCTTGCCTGCATAGTCTGGTGTCGTTTGATGAAAAAAGAAAATGAGAGATCATGTATTACGAGTGCGAGTAAGGCAGGAGTACTCAGGATTGATTTGCAGCAGGGCAGGCACGCAGCAGCGGGAGGGCCACAAACGAAGGAAGGAAGAAAGGGGATTGGGAGGGTGCCGAGTCAAAATTTGGGAGCAGGCATTGCAAAGGCGCGCATGCCGCTGCCCTGGAGTCTACATGTGGGGCAGGCCCAAGGCTGACACCCAGCAGCGCGCAAGAGCCCCCGGTGTGCAATGACCAAGGGATCCTGCGCGTATGCTAGGCGTCTGCCCAGTGGGCACCAGGACGCCATCACGCTGCTGCTGCTGTGCCGCCGCTGCTGCTGCCGCCGCGGGCCGCCAGCCCCAGCAGGCGCGCCATGAGCTGCAGGGGCGGCAGCAGCAGGCGCTGCACCGGCGCCCAGCCTCGCAGCTGGCCCAGCTGAGGGCCCAGGCCGGACTGCAGCGCGGTTGTCACGCAGCGTGGCTTGCAGGACTGCGGCTGCGAGACCGCCAGCCCCGCCGCATGGTGCGCCAGCGCAATGGGGTTGGGGTGCCCCGCCGCCGCCGCAACCATGTAGGCTGCAGCATGGATCACGCAAGGCGGGGGTGTGGGCAGGGCTGGGAGAGCTGGACGTGCACAGGAACAACCACTGCAATATGTGCACCCAACAGGTGCAATGCGGATGCACACTGCGCACCTGTGGCGAACGTGTCCCCGGCGCCGTTGGTGTCCAGCACCGTGTCAATCTGTGGGGCAGGCAGGCGGCGCCAGAGGGAAGGATGTTAGGTCAGGAGTGCGGCTTGATATTACTCCAAAACACGTGCACGCTGGAGCACATGCTGCCAGTTCACATGCAGAATAAACCATACCCCCGGCAGTCCAGCTCACCGGGAACACAGGGATGCGCTGCACCAGCGGCCCCCGCCACTCATCCGCGCCCTCCTTGCCGCGCGTGACCAGGAAGCGGTGGGTGCGCGCAGCCAGGTCGGCCACAGTGCCGTTGGGCCACACGTCCGTCTCCACGTCTGGGCACAGGCAGCGAGGGGTGCAGAATAGGGGGAGAGTGAGGCCAAGGGCGCAGGCAAATGCAGCAGGGCTATGCGCAGACTGTCTGTCGCGTTTCCAATAATTTTGTGGCAATTACTGCTGGCCCGCTTCACACACGCACCATGGCACAACCTTCCGCTGTTGCTGCCTGCTGCCACTCAGCAGCAAGAGCAGCAGCAGCAACAGCAGCAGCAACAGCAGCAGCAACAGCAGCAGCACCATCAAGCCAGGCGGCGCACCTGACAGGAAGACGAGCGTGTCTGGCCCCAGCGCATCGGCCAGCAGGGGCGAGGGCTGCGCCAGCGCGCGCACGCGGCCCGCCGAGTCCAGGCCGCGCTGCAGACCCTGCGCCATGAGCCCCACCTGCTGCCCCGGCAGGCCCAGGGCGCGCTGCCACCAGGGGCGCTCTGCATGCCGCACAAAGCTGACGGGGTCCAAGTCCTGTGCAGAGGGTGGTGATTGGATGGGTGGGCGGGGCGATGAAAGAGGGACCAGCAGGCTTGCTCTACACTCTGCCAAGCGTGCTCCACCCGGCCTGGCAGCCGGCACTTAACAACGAAGCTGGCTGAAGCAGCAAGTCCAGCAGCAGGGCTTCATTTGCACATGCAAGGCGCTGGCTGCGCATGCTGCCGCCCCAGCCGGCCTCACCTCGGGCATGAGGGGCCCCAGCAGCAGGGTACGCGCACGGCGGCACCGTGCGGGCAGGTGCTGCCAGGCCAGCGTCACGTTGGGCTGCGCCGTCACCCGCAGCTTGCGGTGGTTGCCCCTGCTCGGGCGGGGAGGGGTCGGTGGGATTCGTTGGTGGGGGTAGGGGAGATGGAGAACAGCGCGGCAGGTTTGTGGCAGACCGGCCGCTTCTGCACATGCCACCCCATGCTGCCACTCGCCCTCACCAGAAAGTGTACGTGTGGTGGAACACCAGTGTGTGATCGGCATGCACAACTACAAGGTCGTGGCCCTGCACAGCAAGCAAGGCAATAAAACAAGGTCATCAGATGATTGGCTGCTGTAATGCGGTGCAGGTAGAAACAAAACAGCACACCGCTTCCACCTCCTGCACTGCTGCCCAGCTCGCCTCGAACAGGGCGCTAAAGTCGCGGTCGATGGCTGCGTCGTGCGGGCCGCGGGCTGTCACAATGCACGCTCGCACGCCGAGGGCCGATGCGACCGCCGCGGCGTACGAGACGGCGCCGCCCAGCGCCTTCTTGCCATCCACCACATCCACAGTGACGTTGCCCACAATCGTGATGGCGGGAGCGCTGCAGACAGGAGCAGGCGAGGCAGCCTCGTGAATGGAGCAGGGCTGGCACAGGCTCGCACTTGCACTGGCGGCAGGACGCCGCCGCATCTCTGCGGGCGCTGCTGGTGGTAGGAGCGCTTCTCTCTGCCCCCATCGCCCCAGGTAGCCACACACCTCAGCAAGAAGGCCACCAGAGCCGCAACGGCAGTGCACACGAGCAGGAGCTTGGCCATTCTGCCTCGGGGAGCTTGCTGGGGCCCGCTAC
>VFQQ010001775.1_pt1 | contig 27938 bp, 44 predicted proteins | sample 3512341 | NCBI WGS metagenome assembly VFQQ01 (sample SAMN10412373, study PRJNA504923) | tailings metagenome | isolation source: Relicate 2 Philex TSF1 revegetated site | place: Philippines: Tuba, Benguet | collected 2017-08-29
GGCGGGCCTTTGGCGGGCCTTTTGGCGGGCCTTTGCGGGCCTTTGGGAACGGCGGTGCAGCAGCCTGTCCTGCAGCTGTCTGTTGCCACTCCAGTTTGCACACCACATTCCTGGGGACGCCCACAGCACGCAGACCAGCCGCAGGGTGCAGCGGCAGTGTGGCGGGAGCGGCAGCAGGGGCGGGCCTTGGCGGGCCTTTGCGGGCCTTTGCGGGCCTTTGGGAACGGCGGTGCAGCAGCCTGTCCTTCAGCTGTCTGTTGCCACTGCAGTTTGCACACCACATTCCTGGGGACGCCCCCTTCATGCTTTCGCCTCTTTTGCGCCCGTCCGTCAGCATAGGCACGGGCACGTAGAGCTTGGGCGTTGACTCTTTGCGCTTTCTGTGGCTGGGTTCCATTTATGATACATCCACTTTTGCACAGGAAATGGAACTGCAAAACACAAACCATCCAGTCATTCGCGGTGCCCCAGGATGCGGCGGGCTTTATCTCTAATCTTTTTTGAGCCGTCAGCAACACCTGCTTCGTAACGGGCAGGGAAGCAGCGCTGAAACGTGGCCAAAAGCTCTTGCTTTGCTGCCCGGGTCTCCTGCACCTGCTCTGCGCTGTAGTCGGCTACTGCATCAGCCTGACAGCCGTTGTAGAGGGCCCGGTCCTTCAAGCCGGTGCAGTGTGCCGCAAAGGCGTCAACAATCCGCTTTGCATACGCATGTTCTTCTGTGCCCCACCGAGATGCGAGTGCTGTGTTGAGTTGGTAGGGGAATACCCCAAACTTCGTACCCAGCTGGGACAGCGGCTGGCGGGCCGGCTGTCCTGCGGGCTGCTCCTGCAGCCGCGGCATCGGCTGCATCTGGGCCAGTGCCATGGGCAGCGAGGCTGTACTGCCGCCACTGCCGTCGCTGCCACCAAGCTGCCCGGCGTACGGCAGTGGCAGCATGGCAGGGCTGCTAGCCGCCGCAGCAGGCAACGCCTGAGCACACTCCACAGGTGTTGCTGCTGCTACCTCCGATGCGGCCGATGCGGCTGTCGCAGCTGCCTTGCGTCCGGGCTGCCACTCAAATCCAACCAGAGGGCTGTTGCCGGCCAAGCCCTCGCTGCCGCCACAGCTCCACCCCAGCAGTCCAGCGGCTGGAGGAGAGAGCGGGACGGTGATACCAGCTATGCCCAGCTCGTTCTGAGCAGCAGCAGCAGCATGGCTGTAGGGGAGATCAGAAGCCACTCGAGCCCCTGCGGCTGGCCCGGCACTCAAGGGCGCTGTATGCCCAGCTGCCGCCCGGCTGCCGCCGCCTGCTCTAGGCGCCCCTGCCCATCTGCTGTCTGCCATTGCAGGCACCGCTGCCCCGCTGCCGCCGCTGGGCGCAGGCCCTGCCGCCCCGCTGCTGTTGCCTGCTGTCAGCGCTGCGAGTGCAGCTGAAGCTGGGCAGTGGCCGCCCCCTGCCGCTGTGGCCGCTGTTGCCGCGCTGCTGGGGGTGCCAGGAAGGGCAGACCGCTGCCGAGCAGTCCGTGCACGCTTGGACGGAGAGCCCAGCAGGCTGCTGCTGCTCTGGCCAAGTGGTCCAATGCCCCGGGCATCAGCGGCGCCAGGCGGGATGGCGGGCGGTGCGCGCAGCGACATGCCTGAGAGGCTGTGGGCAACCATTGTTGCGAATGCGTCTGCGTCTGCTGCTTCTGCTGCTACAGGTGGAGCCGCCAGCTGAGCAGGGTGCTGCTGCTGCAGCAGCTGCGGGGCAGGCACCACTGCTTGGGATGGCCGCGACACTGCTGCACGTCGCGAAGAGGCCCGCAGCTGCTGCCGCTGGTTCTGCCGAGGCAGCAACTGGCGGTGCTCAGGGATCTCAGCCGGCTCATGTTCGGATGGCTTGCGCTTGTGCGGGCTGCCTCCCTGCGGGGTGTTTGAGTGCAGTCGAGGCATGTGAATGCACACCATCCTTCCTGCCCACGGGTGGATGTTGAATGATTAGAGACAAAGCCAACGCACGGTGCATGCATACACAGACAAACGCAAGAACCCATTCACTGAGGCTCAATGAAGCACACCTGCTGGGTGGTGCACTCCTGGTCATCACCGGCAGCAGGCGAAGCATGACGTGCTGCATGCTGTGCCACCTGTTAAGGGGACAGCGGCAAGGCAGAAGGGGTGGGAGGCGGTTGTGATCACGTAATTTGTTTTACTACAGCGGGTCAGGATGCAACTTCTAGTACAGGACCACAACAGAGCTCCCAAACCTCTCCGTGCAGAGCCAAGCCTACCTGCACTGCGTGGCACCAGCCCTCCCTGCAGTTGTACCAGTGTATGTTCCGCCCACTCATGTCATCAGCCTCCCCTACGCCCAGAGCGCCCTGCACCAAAGGGTTGCGGCACACATGGTGTGAGAGCAAAGCGGTATGCATTGCGTGGACATTCAAGACGAAATAATTGCCCTCAAGAGCTTCCACATCCGCCTGACGTTCATGCCCTGCCCTGCCACCCGCCGCCGCACCTGCGCCTGCATGGCATCTGCCAGCGGGTGATCCTGCCCCAGAAAGTTGGCAGCAAACCAGCGTGTGGGCGTGTCCTGCGGCAGGGGGCGCATCAATCGTGCAGGGTAGAAGGCAGGGAGGCAGCTGAGCTGGTCCGGCCGCCCATGCCACACCTGCGAACTAGCGTGGCAGGCATGCGCATTGCTACTGCTGCCGCAATGCTGAGCTGGCCAGTACAGGACTGCATCCAGGGTGCCCCCGCTCCGCACCTCCAGCTCCCCCTCTTGGTCCAGCTGGCTCAGCCGCTTCAGCTCCTCAAACAGGGAGCACATGTCTGCCACCAGCGCCGCACAGCCGGGGCCCGCCGCCTGCTCACAGCTGATGTCCAGGGGCAGGGCCTGAGGAAGACGGAATGGGCAGACAAAAAGGGCGGTTCTAGCCAACTTTTGGAAACAGGTAGCGCTGACCTGCAGGAATGGGTCAGATATCGTGATGCAGCCGCACCGGTTGCAAAGGTGGTGGGCAGCTGCTAGCATGCTGCTGTGCCTCTTCCACCCGACCTCCCCGCACCTCTGCCGCCGCCGCAATGCGCGCCCACTGCTCGTACACCCTCAGCATGTCTGCCTCGCTTGGGCGCAGGTGGGGGCGGCCACACTGCATGTCTACCTCTGCCTTGTGGTCGCGGCAGCCCAGCAGCAACGCCCAGGCGCCCAGCCAGGAGACCTGTGGGAAGAGCGGGAGGCAGGGGGCACAGGTGGGAGTGGGAGGCAGGCGCAACTGCCATCAAGGGCTGACTTGCTAAGCTCATGCAGCAGCACGCAGGCCTGGAGTCAAGCAGGCATTGCTGTGTGGCACAGCTTATGCGGAGCTTGTTCCTAAGCACCCTCCTCGCCTGCCCTCCTAGACCCGCCTGCAGCGCAAGCGGGGAAGCGGGCTTACCGGCAGGTGGCGGGGGGAGCGTGGGTTGAGCTTGCCGCGGCGGTTGTGAATCTTGACAGTTTCCAGCACCAAATGGCGCACAAACTGCACGCCTTGCGCTCTGAGTGGGGAAATGGGCATGGGCAGATGGATGCTGGGTGTGCAGGCGCGCATGAACACACAGATGCACACACCAGCACACGCACTGCGCAGCACAGCATCACAAGTGCTCACGTGCCCTGGCGCTGGCCCGATTGCAGCATCAGGGCCATCTGCCCGGCGGGCGTGTGTGCGCCCTCGGCCACCAGCCACATCTGTGCAACAGGGGAGGAAGACGTGGCGGCTAGGTGGGTGTGCTCAACAAGCGCGAGCAGGAACCCCAAGCCCGAGAGAGGCAAAGGGAGGGCCCAGCCAATAGCAGATACAGCAGTTGCCAATCTTTCAGAGTGGTGCAAGCGGCCATGCATGCAGGCTACCACCCCTCACCTCAACACCCACAGCCGACAGCGAGTACAGATCGGCACCCTCATCGTAGCGGCCGCTGCGTGCTGCCATCGAGCCCCACAGCCAGGTGCCCGTCACATGCCTGCGGCTGCTGCGGCAAGGAAGAAAGCACAAAGGCTTCTTGCTCTATGATGGCTGCAACAGCTGGAAAATGGCTGCGATGAGCGCCCGCTGCGCACTGCTGTCCTGCACTGGCCATGCTGCTCTGGGTGCAGCAGCATCACACTCAAATGCACGCATCACACGCGGCGGGCTTCTCACCCAGCGGCGCTCTGCCGCAGATCGACAATCTTGGCAGCCATGCCGGGGTCGGAGAGCAGGAGGCGCATGCCGCCGCCGCCGGTGAACTCGTCATCCACCAGCAGGTTGCCGGGGGTGATGTCCTGGATCATCAGGCCGGCACCTGCGCATCAAATGCGCCACACACTAAGGACAACTGGCAGGCAGGGTGTGGCCATGTCCGGGAGCATCAGGGTGCACAATGTTGCGGCGCAGCTCAACGCAGCTTGCTGAGCATATGTCACAGCACACGGCATAGTGCAGCACAGCAAACCTTTCTTGGTGTTGTGGATCTTGCGCAGCTCGGCCAGGAGCGTGGCCATCTCGCCTGCGGGGTGGCAAGGTTCAGGGGCTGTTGCGGCGGAGTGTTGGTCACCCAGGGTGGAGAGCATGCCCTGATTGAGCTGCAGGTCAGTGCAAGGCAGGCGCCTCCCCTGCAAGTGCCCCACCCGAAATGAAGCTCATTGACAGGAAGCGCTGCTGCACGGACTCTGGGGCACGCCTGTGAATGAAGAGGGCCGCCGGCACAGCAGCCGTCAGACAGCAATATGAGTTAAACCAGACCATGCATAGAGCCACAAACCTTGGCTCACCCAGTGCTGTACCGCTGCAGCCACCGGCCCAACCCTTTCTCACCGGTTGCAGATGTCGTCCAGCAGCGACCGCACAGAGCCCAGCCGGTAGGCAGGCATCACGTAGGCAAAGGTGGGCTGCAGGGCACACAGAAGTGCAGCAGTAGGTCAGAGCAAGAGATGAAGCAGGCAGAGATTACAGGAGGTTGCTCTTCACACCAAGACATGTCTCACCAAGACATGTCTCACCTCCCACCAGTACTTGGCGCGCTCGTCTGGATCGTCAGACCACCAGCCTGCCCAGCGCGTCTGCGCCAGGGGACACACGACACGCTCGCCGCAGCCCGTGTCGTGCAAGCGCTGCAGCATCTCCAGCTCCCGGTCCAGGCACTTCTGGCCATCGTCAGCTGTACATGGAGCGGCGAGCAGTGGAAGTCTGGGTGGGTGCACCGAGGAAACGAACGGGCATACCGGCCCGCTCGTGCATGAGATTGTCCGCCCCATTGCAGGCTGCAGCCCTGGCCCCGTGCCCCGCTTGCCTGCTCTGCGAAGCTCTTCCAATGTAGTAATGTCAGGGAAGCGGCCGCCGCCGTGCGCCTGGAGGCAGTGCTTGATGGCCACGCGGCGGCCGTCGGCAATGAGGGCAGGCTGGGCGGTGGCAGGCACGTTTTCCCACCTGCAGTGACGGACGGTAAGGTGGAGGCAAGGGGTGCTTACTTGCAGTGCATGCATGGTGCGGCAGGCGCAAGCGCTGCAGCTGGGTGCCTGGCCTGCCAAGTTGGTGCGCAGCGCTGCCGCCATCTGCCCAACCGCGCCACGCACGGCCGGGCGCTGCTGCCGCTCACTCGCTCAGGTAAACGCAGGCCTGTCCGCCCTCCAGCGAGTCGTGGCGCATACAGATGTTGTACGTCAGCTGGTGGTGGCTCAGGCGCGGCAGCTTGTCGCGGTCGAACTCCTGTGGCGGAGGAAGGGGACGGGGCGCAGCTGTTGGCGGCGGCAGCAACGGCGGCGGCAGCGGCGGCGGCGGCGGCGGCGGCGGCGGCGGCGGCGGCGGCAGCAGTGGACGCAGCATCTGAGGCGCAGGCATCTCACCAAGCTGGCCAGTGTGCTGCTCTCCGGGTTGGGCGCGCGGGTGTTGCGCCGCGGGTGTGCCGGCAGCGGCCTGGCCAGCAGCGCCGGCTGGTCGTCCATTTTCCACTGCAGTCGAATGTCACTTCATAAGGCGGAATTGGTCTGCAGCAGCGGGGCCAGCTGGGGCGTGCATGGTGCATGGTGCATATACATGTGGCCTTGCGCAGGCCTCGGTGGGCCCGATTGCAATCAAATTTACCTCAGCGCGCACCGAACGCACCACCAAGGCAGGCTTGGGCAGTTTTCTGGGACGCTAGCGAACAGCAGTTGGCCCACAGCAGCGCCATGGCCCCGCCGGCCCCCAGCCCCGCCGCCAAGAGCGCGCCCTATGACGAGGAGCAGGTGAGGGGGCAGCCGGGCCTTTGGCAGCCTCCTCGCCGCCGCCGCCGCCGCCGCCGCCGCCCACCTGCCGCTTTCGCACCCACCTGCACACCCCCCCCGCCCATGCGTTCCTGCAGGATTCGCGGCCCGGTGCATGGCCGCTGCAGACCATCGCCGCAAGGCATGGTGGCCTGGCGCATGAGGAGGCGATCAAGAAGGCGCGCCGCCCAGTGCGCGGTGCTCCGGCGGCAGGCGCCGGCAGCTGCGCCCTGCGGGCGCCCGGCACAGTTTCAACCAAGTTCGAGCAGCTGGCGCAGCAGGAGCAGGAGGCGCAGCAGGAGCAGGAGGCGCAGGAGGCACAGGAGGAGCCGGAGGCTGCCACAGCAGCGGCGCACCGCATGGTGCGCTTTGCGCCGCCTGCCCAGCCGGAGGTGGAGGGCCCCGCCGCAGAGGCGGCGGATGTGGAGGCCCGCGAGGTGCAGGGCGCGGCAGCGGCGGCAGAGGAGGCAGACGGCGAGCCCGCCGGCGAGGGGCAGGGCGCGGCAGCGGCGGCGGAGGAGAACACCTCCGTGCAGCCGCCCCCGTCACGCTCGCTCAAATTCAAGGTGCGAGTGGTCTCCAAGCCTGCTCCCAGCGAGGCACAGCAGCAGGCGGCGGCCGAGGCATACTTCCAGGAGCAGCGCGCCCTGGTGGACGCCCTGGGCATGGCGCTGCACCGCGCGCGGGTGCGCGGCGGCCCCGAGCTGCTGCACTTCGTGCAGCGCATGCTCGCGGTGCCGCTGAGCACTGCGCTGCGGTCCTGCTTTGATGCGGCGCACGGGCTGCCGCTGCCCGGAAACGTGCTGGGCCTGACCCGCCTGGACCGCGCCAACTCCGAGTCGGAGGTGCGCTGTGAGGATGGTGGGCCAGTCGGGACTATGCCTTGCAGCACACATACCGCGGTGCGCTCCTCCAAAGACCCTTTTTTCCATTGAGTGCCCACTGACCTCCCCACACACGTCCCCCCACTCCTGCTGCCCCCACCTGCAGGAGGAGGAGCCCTCCAGCCCCACGGACAACCCCACGGACGACTGAGTTCGCTCCTGCAAGCGCGAGGTGAGCTAGTAACTTGGCTTGGACACATGGAAAGCTTCTGGGTTGACTTGCGCTGCCACCTGCCCACCGCCTTTCAACCATTCGCAAGCATGCGAGTATATTGGCTCCCTCATCATGGCCCTCCTCCACCGTCCACGTGCCCGCCCACCACACCCCATCCCCCTCGCAGGCTGTACTGAGCGTGCCGGCGCGATGCCGACCCAGGAGCTGGGCCAGGCGCCATAGGGCAAGCTGCTCATGCCTCGGCTGCCACAGCATGTGCCGCTACCTGAGGCATGCCTGCTTGCCCTTCGATTGATGAGCCCCAAGCCCTCAGAAGAGGGCTGGCGCTTCACAAACCCAACCAAACACTACATGTTTCCTGCAAACTAGCTTAAACTTATACCAATGTGTCACCTTCAGAAGAAGGCTGGACATTCAAACTATGTTTAGCGCTATCCTGTCACATTGCGCTGTACTGCAAACTGTTATTAATTTAAACAACACCCCTGTGCCACCTTCAGATGAAGGCCGGCATCTGTAGCCACCTTGTCCCTTGCCTGTTACTCGGCTGCAAACTCCCATGCCGATTGTCCTGCTTGACTGAACTGCGTTCTTTATGACGTGATGTAACGATAGCGAGTGTGCAACGCGTGACTGGCAGAAGAATAGCAGAGGCAACTTGGGCAAGCGCACACTGGCACGCGAGGCTCAGGCAAAAGTGTGCAGCGCCGGCGTTTCCCCCTGCAAGCTCTGTCTGCAACTGCTGCATCTGCCATTGCACTGCTGCACAGGCTAGTGCACTGCTGCCGCCTGTCAAGGTGCTCCCGGCGGCTGCGGCTCCCGCTGCTGCTGCAGCAGCGTCTGCACATCCAGCAGCTGCGCCGCGGGGTGCCCGCTTCGCTTCAACTCCTGCGCATTGGGTGCAACAAAAAATAAACGCAGGCGCAGTTGGCCAGAGAACAAGCAATTCACCATGTTGCACTAGGCGCAAAGTGAGCAATGCTTGCGAGCACGGCAGCCATCCGCTGAGCACCCCACCCCCACCCCAAGCTGCTTGCCCAGCACCCACCTGCAGCGCGGCCGTGGCCTGCCGCAGTATCGCCTCCAGCGCCGAGTCCTCGCTGCGCCCGCTGTGCACCAGTATCGCGCGGTTCAGCGCCGCCGCAAGCTCGCTGCGGTGCGCCGGCAGCAGCATGTAGCCTGGGATGGATGGGCAGGCGGGACAAGGGAGCGATGCAGGTGTCAAAGGTATGCCATGGCAGACACGTGCAGCCTGTGGCAGGCAGGAGCCAGCCATGCAGTGCCGCACGCCTCGGAAAGCAGCTGCCGCAGCACCCACCAATTGCAATTGCGCAGCCCTGCAGCCAGCACCCACCTGTGGGGCCCGTGGCAGGGTCGTCATACGCCAGCAGCGCAGTGGCGTCCTCTAAAAGCTCTCTATCCGCCGCAGATGCGCTGCTGCTGCTGCCGCCGCTGCTGCTGCCTGGCATATCTAGAAGGGGCACCACATGCGTCCGCCCATACTCAATGGCCTCGGCCTCCCGCCCCGCCTTGATCTGCGTAGCGGAGCACAGCAGGGAGGAAGCAGTAGTGCTTAGCGGCTGCCGAGCACCTGCAAGTTCACTCGCACAGCCAACGGCCTGTCATCCCTGTTAACTCCAGGTGCGCCTCTGCCTCCTTGGCCAGCTGGCGATGCGCAACGCCCGCACAGCACACCATCACTGCATGCCCACGCCCGCACAATCCCAGCATCAATTACCCAGCACCCACCATCTCCGCAAACTTCTGGCACTGCAGGCGGAAGTGGATGCGGCGGTTGCCCGCCAGCAGCCCCGGCGCCAGCTGGCGAGTCAGGTCCAGCGCCGCATCAATGTCCCCCCCCTGCACGCACTCGCAGATGCGCTGCCGCATCTGCGACAGATGAAATTGGTTGGAAGCAGGGCCGGAGACACGAGGAGTCAGTGCAGAGCAAGCGGAAGGTGGAGTTGGGCGTGTGGATGTAGAGAGGACCAATGCTGCACCCACGAGGCTGATGCCCTGCGGCATCCGCTTGCTGTCCTGCTGAAGGCTGCCTGCACCCTCGCAAGCAGCCAGCAGAACCCTCCAGGCTTGCAACCGACTTGCAAGCAGCCGGACCTGCATGTCCTAACCAACACCATGACTGCAAACACCCTCCGAGGCCGACTTCAGAGCCCTGATGGCTTGCAGCCAGCCCACCTGCATGCCCTACATGCCTGCCTGCGCCACCCCGGCTGTGCCGCCCAGCACAGCTGTTCCTACCAAAAAGCCAGCAGAGCACCCCAGACTGCCAGCAGCCGGACCTGCATGTCCTGCACGTCCTGCTGCGCCACCGCCACGGTACCGCCCAGCACATCGCGCGCCACTGCCGCTGCGGTATCCCAGTGCCCTTGGTGCGCCAGGTAGCCAAACACAAGCTCGCCGGTGATGCTGCGGCCCTGCAGCAAGCATGAGGGCAGGCTTGCCAATTGATCAAATGATGCACACGGCCTTAACCAGGCTGGTGAAATTGCTGTGGCTGGAACAAAATGCAGGCAGTTGAGCACTTGCGTGGTGTTGCACACTCCTCAGCACGCACAGCAACACTGCGCCACAGCAGAGCCGGCCAGCCCTCGACAGCATGCACACCTGGCGTGCCTGTTGTGCTCTAAAACCCCCACAGCAGCACCGTGCACATGCACAATCTCACCTTGGCGCTGCGGGGCACTGCGGTGTTGAGCACGCTGGCATACAGCCGCTGCTGCGCCTCGTGCTTAATCCAGGCCACGTCCCCACGGAAGGGACGGTTGGCCAGGTCTGTCCCAAAGTTGGCCTCGATCTGCGGTCGGGAGCAGAGGACACAAGTTGGTGTGGTGCGGGAAACGCGTGGGCCAGGCCAGGTCAGCAAGGAGCGGCCGGTTGGCCAGATCTGTCCCAAAGTTGGCCTCAGTCTGCGGTCGGGTAGACGTGCTTGCAAGACAGTCAGCCAGTGCTAAATACGGCAGCAGCAGACACGCCACTGCTCACAAGGGCAGGCACCAGGCGGGCAGCACAGCGGGAGCCAGGCAGCAAGTGGGAGGCATTTGCAGCAGGGCACTCGCCTCCTCGTCGGGTGTGCGGAAGCCGACCGAAGGGAAGAGCCTCTCCTCGCTCACATTCTCAAATGCCACCCCCAGGTCGTACCTGCGAAGAGAAAGGGCAGGGGTGGCAGAGTGCTTTGCAGTTGGGAAGCCAGGCTGCGGTGCAGGACGACCCAAGAGAGTGCAACATGCACAGTGCACAGTGTGCAGTAGGCTGGCCTCTGCACACACAGCATCAGCACATGGTGCGCCTGCAAGGCTGCCACCGGCACGTGTGACCTGCTTGGGGTCTTGGCAACCAGCATGCAGAGCTTTGCCCTCACCCCTTCTTGGTGAAAGTGATGGTGCGCTCAATGCGGTTCAGGATCACGCCAATCCAGTCCCCTGCAGAAGTGTGGATGCCCGACGAGACTGCCCTTGACAGGCATGCCAGGCCTGCCACAACAACAGCATCAGCTTGTTAACACCTGCAGCTGCTTTCTAGCTCAGCGCAAAGCATCCCAGGCTGCACCTGTGGTGTAGGTCGGCCCGTAGGCCCGCCCAGTGCCGCGGCCGCTGAAGGCGTGCCCATCATCGCCATGGTACCTGCACAAGCAAAGCTTGACAGGGATTGGTTGATGTTCTTCAACAAACACGGGCCACATGCAGGACCACGCAGCACAGTCCGGAACAGGTATGCAAGCGCAGCGGCAGGCCCGATGTTGCTGCTCACGCAGGCAACGGTTGAGGGGTGCTCATTGGCAAGGCAACCTCAAGTCGGGCGCACCCGTAGCTGTGGGGCTCCCAGCCTGGCAGGCGGTCCAGCTTGACATCGCCCGTGGCGAATCCGATGCCTGGTAGACGCAACAGGAGAGGGGTGCAGCGCCACTCAAGCTACCCATCTGGGCCCACAAGTTGTGGTGCTGCTGCAGCAGCCGGCATGCGTCAGCAGCAGCAGGACGGCCATCCCAGAGGCAAATGTGCAATCAGCTGCGTGCCGTCCATGCACACCACCCATCTCGACCAACTCCCCCTTTCAAACCCACCAATGAAGCCGTCGCGTCCTCGGCTTGTGATCTCCACTTCAAAATAGAAGAGCGGGCAGTCGGCTGGGACTGGGTGGTTTGTGCGCACCGCTGCCGCATCGCGGTCGTCCGACCCAGGCCCAATGTACTTGACCTGGAACAGTGCAGCGACGAGTTGGAATAATGGTAGGTTTTAGGGAGCGCGCCACAACATTGGCATGTTGCACGAGGTGCGGCGGCAGAATAGATTGTCCTGCAGGTGCATCCCCATCCCTGCAACGACTGCCGCCCCGCCGCACCCGTGTGCCATCCACTGCTAGGTACCGCTGCGCAGGCGAGCGTATGCTGCCGTCCCAAGAAGAAGGCGCGGGCTGCTGCCGCGCCGACATCACGGCGAGGGTTGCCGCTGCGGTCAGGCGGCAGGCGCCGGCGGCGGCGGCAGCAGTGAGCGGAAATGCGGCGCGCACAGCTTGAGGCGTCATGATCGGGCCGCGTGACATCGCATGCCAGGCGAGGCGCTCCTGGAAGCCCAGCAGAAAGGGCTGGGGTCCGGCGCTCGGCAGCGGCGCACCTGGGGCGCCTGGCGTTCAATCAGGTGGCTGCGGCTGACTAGATCAAACACTGGGCAGTGTTTGGGCAGCGACAGGGCTGCAGAGGCTGACTTTCGACAAGCCCTCTCTTGCAAGGCAGCGATCGGCCGCGAGTTGGCTGCTTAAGATTGCTGGTTGTGTATCTATTAGTGTCGTGGACCCGGCAAATGTGAGATCCCTGCAGGTCCATGCGCACCTGCCGGCCGCTGCCGCCACGGCATGCCGCCGCACCGCCTGCGCCCTCTAGCCGTTTGCCAGCCCTTGTGGTGTGCCTCTGGGCAGCCTCAGGAAAGAAGTCTGCAGGTGAAGTCGCAACCGAAGGCTGCTGGACAGGCTTCTGCCCAAATTCCCTTCCAGCTCCCGCAGGCCGGCCACAGCAACTGCCTGCACATACATCAGCCTGTTGTTGTTTCATTTGTGCGACTCTGGAAGGATAGCAGGGAGACCCAGCGGCGAGAGGATAGCACAGCCAAGGGGGAAGAAAGATGAAAGGTAGATAGACCGCTCTGGAAAAAGAGCAGGCATATGAGAGGGCTGCTACAGCCGGGCGTGCTGCTGCTGCTGCTGCCGAGCGCATCCCAGCGCCCCAGCAGGATGCGCAGCACTTGCCACTGCAACCGTCGCCAGCTCAGCTGCCCTGCCAGCTGCCTGTCAGGCCTCGCCCTGTGCCTCAAGGAAGTGCTCGACCTCAAGCGCAGCCATGCAGCCTGGGACAGGCAGGGAGGGGCGGGTGGGAGGCAGGAGCAGAAGGTTACGGGGTGGGGTGCGCAAGGCGGCTGGGACGTGCTTCATGCTCGCCATGCAACCCTGCTGCAACGCATCACCACACAGTGCAAGCAATACAACTGAGAAACATAATGCACCCAGCCAGCCAGCGACACTGCAAGCAGCCATGCGCAGCTGCGCACCCGAGCCTGCCGCGGTGATGGCCTGCCGGTACTTCTTGTCCTGCACATCGCCCGCTGCAAACACGCCTGCGGGCAGTCGGTGGAGTGGAGTGCAAGGAGGATGCGAGTGAAAAGCACATCTCCAGCCAGGCGTGGCTAGCGGCAATGCACATCTCCTGCGGCAAACACGCCTGGGCAAAACGAAGTGGGTTAAGGGCAGGAAGAGATGGTTGGACAGGCACGCCACCGCAAAGGCGCTACGCATGTCCAGCCGCCTGCCCTGCTGCGCCCCTCACCCGGCACGCTGGTCGCGGTGGAGTCGGCCGCGGTGACAATGTACTTGTCCTCGTCAAGCTCCACCTGTAGAGCAAACACACATGTCCCTCATCAAATCGAGCAACAGGCGATCGGCAACAGCAACGAGCAACCATGAATGCACACTGCCGAATGAGCAACAGCTGAGGCAGTGGCAGCCCACCTGGCCGGCCAGGAATGCAGCGGCAATGCACTGTCCAGCGGCTGCGGCAGCAGCTGAGCAGCCTCATGGTGCAGAGCAACACGCTCTCATCTGCATAGCACATGCCTGCAAGGTGCTGCAGTATCCCCACCTGGCCGCCAAGGAACGCGGTGGCGGGCTCGTGGCCGATTGCGAAGAACAGGCCCGCCAGCGGCAGATCCGTGATCTCGCCTGCAGGGGCAAAAAAGGAGAGGGAAATACCGGTGTTAAACAGCCGGATTTGAAGCAAACTGTTGCACAGGACGATGCTCAGCTGCTTGCCAGCTGCAGATCACTGATCTCGCCTGCAGGGGCACAACAAAGAGGCTGAGAAGACGATGCAGTGGTTTGATGTGCACAGCACATGCACACCCAGCACAGCAGGCAGCACAGCGCGGCGCACCGGTCTTGACGTTCTTGACCTTCACGCCGCCCAGCAGCACAGCATGCAGCACACCCAGCACGGCAGCACATGCGGCACAGCACAGCACAGCACAGCGCGGCGCACCGGTTTTGACGTTCTTGACCTTCACGCCGCCCAGCAGCACAGCATGCAGCGCACCCAGCACGGCAGCACATGCGGCACAGCACAGCACAGCACAGCGCGGCGCACCGGTCTTGACGTTCTTGACCTTGACGCCGCCCAGCAGCCCCTTTGCATTGCCGTACGCCTCCTCCACCACGCTGTTCCACAGGATTTCGATCTTGGGGTGGTCCATGGCCCGCTTCTGCGGAATTCGGGAGTGATTGGAAGGTGGCAAGATTGATGCAGCATGGTTTGCGGCATGCATTGGTGGGCCACACACCGCTGCGCTTGACCCTGGCTGCATGATGGCAGCAGCTCAAGGCAATCCCCGCTGCTGAGCGGCATGAGAATCAACCCAAAACATCGCACACCAGCTGCACACTGGCTCAACAGAATGTCCTATCCCCAACCTGCCTGCATGATCTTAGAGGCGCGCAGCTCGTCGCGGCGGTGGATGATGTACACCTTGCTGCCGTACTTGGTCAGAAAGTGGGCCTCTTCCATGGCTGCAACCAGTATAAAAAGTAGAAGGTACAAGATTGGTTGAGGGAAACAGTAAAAGGGCGGTGGATGATGTACCCACATGGTGAGGAAGTGCGCCTCCTCCATGGCTGCGGGTTAGATGGAGAAGAAGGAGCAGAAGCGGTTGGCGTTGGCAAAATGGCACAGATGTAGGTGGAATCCCTTGCTGCTGGACTTGGTGAGGAAGTGTGCCTCCTCCATGGCTGCACATATGATGAGAACAATGGATCAGAAGCAGTTGGCAGAATGATTGCAGCAGCGCGTAATGCCTTGCGGAACAAGGTGACGCAAATGGAAAAGCACGCAACAAATGGATATAGCCACATAGCCTTGCGGTCCAATGCTTACCAGAGTCGCCGCCGCCAATCACTGCAATGGGCTGGTTGCGGAACATGGGAGCCGCGCCGTCGCACACCTGCGCAGAGAGGCAAGAACGGTTAGGGGCACATTTTGCAGCAGGCAAGCCGCCTGAGGGGCAGCACAGTTTGGCCTTGCTGCAGCTGCAGGGACAGCAGCAGGGTCAGAAGCCCGGCAGCTGTCCTGCCATAAGCCAACCAGGCAACCTGCTTGCGCAGATAACACCAAGCAACCAGCATGCAGCTCCCTTACCGCGCAGGCCGAGATGCCCTTGTTCCAGAAGCCGTTGTCTTTGTCAAAGCCCCTTAAAGGCCCAGCAACCCCCTTGTAGCTCAACAATCAAACACTGTGCGCCCTAGTGCTTACCGCGCAAGCTGAAATGCCCTTGTTCCAGAAGCAGCTTGCACCCTTGCTACTGCGCCCTTGTTACTGCACCCAAGCCAACATCTCCTTGGACTAAGCTAAGCAATGCCTTACCGCGCAGGCTGAAATGCCCTTGTTCCAGAAACCGTTGTCTTCATCGGAACCCTTGAAGGGCAGGCGGCGGGCCACAGCACCCGTGGCAATGATGACGGCATCAGCCACCACCTCCTTCTCGTCTGCAGAACACAATGAACGGAGGTATTAGGTTAGAGTCAAGCCCCCAGGTGGCGATGATGACCGCATCAGCCACCACCTCCTTCTCATCTGCACAAGTAAAAACCGATTGCATTAAGCACAAGTTGCATGTGGGAAAAGCAGCGCACACCACCCAGGCTAAAAGTCATGGGATGCCACGTCACAACGATCACTGCATTGCACCAGGATCACCCACCTGTGAAGATGTGGAAGGGGCGCTTGGAGAACCCAGCCTTGGCAACACTGCCTCAGCCACCCCCAACACGATTCATCGTTCACCGTGAAACACACCCTATCTAGGTCACCCACCGGTGAAGATGTGGAAGGGCCGCTTGGAGAAGTCGACCTTGGTGACCGTCTCCGAAAAGATCTTGGTGCCAAACCGCAGGCTCTGCGCCCGGAAGCGCTCGCAGATCTCGCCGCCCTGCTTGGTGTTTTGGAGGGTGGGAGCCAGCTCACTTTGCCACTGCTGCCGGCAATGCTGTAAAGTCAATGGGGACAGCAGCCATGCACAGTCCAGGCACAAGGCGTGCTCGGCTGCTGAAGGTGCAGTGCAGCGCTGAAAACCGCATGGGTCAGAAAGTGACACCACAATCGCAGCGCTGCCAGCCTCACCAGGATGCCCTCGGGGAAGCCGGGGAAGTTCTCAACCTCGTGCGTGGTGGTCAGCTGGCCGCCTGCAGGAGCAGGGAGGGGACCCACCAGCAGAGCGTGGCAAGTGGTGTGACGGGGTGCAGGGTGGCGGCAGCAGCAGACATGAGTCGCAGTTGGCATCGACCTCAGATACACATTGCAAGCACCAAGGTACTACTGATCAGCATCACATTGCATGGCTGCATCAACTTGAGCATGCCAGCGGCTTCAGTTGGCAGCGGCGGCGGCGCACCTGCGGCAATGCCGTTCGCCATCCACCCCTCCAGCATCACCGGCTGCAGCTCCGCACGCGCCGCATAGATGGCGGCTGTGTGGCCGGCGGGGCCGGAGCCAATGATGCACACCTTTGTCCGCAGCTGCGGGGAGGCAGGCAGGCCACGGCTGCTCACAAGCGGCAGGCGGGTGGCGGCAGCAGTGCATACAGAAGGCGTGCAGCGCGGTGTGCGATGACAGGAGGTCCAGCAGCGATCGGCCATGGGCTGCTGGGCTGGCCAGGAGCAGCTGGCGGCCGAGCCGTCCGTCGCTGTGCGCGCAGGCAGGCCCACCTGCTCCACCGTCATGGCCGCTGCTGCCGACACCAAGCGAGCGAGTGATTGCCTCAGGGTGGCCGACGTGCGAGGCAAGGGCGCTTTGAAAGGGCTGGTGCCGGCGGCTGGGGGCGGCGCGGCTGCAAGCTGCTGCTGGACCGTGATCGCGATCGCCGTGCAAGCCGCAAGCCTGGAAAGGAAACTCAACAGGCCTGCATGGGGACGGCCTAGCTGGCATTTTGGTGGTTTCGCTCAATCTCGCCTGCAAGCCGGCCTAAGGACACGCATTGCCGCTGCATAATCCACAGCAGCGCCCGTGCCGCGTTCCTTCCCTCGCCTGTGCCTCTCCCGACCCTCCCCCGCCTGTCCCGCCACTCCCAGCGGCCCAGGCGCCCAGCAGCGATGCAGGCCATCACCATGGCAACACTCAGCGCCTCGCCAGCTCAGCTGCGCCCCCAGCAGCAGCGGGCGCGGGTGGCGGCACCGGCAGCGGCAGCGCCGCCACGGCGCTCGTGCCGCGCTGCTGCCTCCCTGCAGCAGCCCGCATCGCAGCAGCAGGCATTGCAGCAGCAGCAGCAGGCGGCCAGCTTGTCACGGCGCAGCCTGCTGGCGCTGCCGGCAGCGGCCGCTGCCGTGGCGGCGCTGGCCGGCGCAGCGCCGGCCCAGGCGTTTGTGCAGCCGCCGCCGGGCTATCGCTACCACCAAGACAAGCTGGATGGCTATTCTTTCTTCTTCCCAGAGGACTGGCAGCCCGTCACGGTGCGTGCTGAGCAGTTACCTAGCATGTGCTGTAAGCGTGCGCCCCACCGCCTGTTTCCGCATGTCCAGCTGGTAGCTTGCTGCTTGCCAGATCGCAGCCCGCAGCTGCCGGAACTGCTCCACCCGTGACTGCTGCAAGTCCCATCCTCTGCCCTTCCAATTCCCCTGCCCTCGCATGAGCAGACCAGCGGCAACGATGTGTTCTACCGCAACCCCTTCAATGTGGAGGAGAATGTGTTTGTCAACGTGTCCTCACCTTCCTCCTCCAAGTGAGTTTTTTGTCGCGAACTGCGATCCAGCTGCAGTGTGTTTGTGGATGTTGCAACGCCTGCAATGCTGATTAACGAAAGTGTTGTGAACGCCTCCTCACGTTCTACCTCCAACTGAGCTGCTGCTTGTTTGCTTGCCAAAGTTGCATGCCCCGCCAGCAGCTGCTGTGGTTCCGTTCGTTGCTGCTGCACGTATATGCACCAGCGCTGCTGAGTGCTGTCGTGCCATTGGTGCTCATCATGGCTGCATCCCTTCTGCTTCCTAAATGCCAGGTATGACTCGGTGGCGGACCTGGGCAGCCCCGAAGAGGCGGCAGAGCGGCTGAAGCAGCAGGTCAGGCGTACAGCAAAACCAGCGCGTTGATTGAGGCTGCTGAGTAGGCTGGGAGTGCGGAGCAGCCCTGAAGCTGGTGCACTGCTGCCGCCCTGTTGGCTGGCAGGCGGCTGGCGGTGGTACCGCGCGCTGTTCTGATGGGCAGCTGTCGGTCCTTGATCCGCACGCATCTCTCTTATGCTTCTGAAAATTACTCGATCTCCTGCAGTTCCTGGAGGAGTTTATGAGCACGCGGCTGGGCGTGCGGCGCACCGCTGAGGTGGTGTCTGCCGTGCCACGCGAGGGGCCGGGCGGGCGCACCTATTACGACATCCAGACGCGGGTGCGCTGCTGACGTGTATTCAACAGGGCGCCTTGTGGATGTGAATGCATAACATGAGCATGCCCATGCCCCAGCTTGCAATGCCAGCATGCCCAATGGCTCAAGTCAGCTGGCGCGCAGCCAACCCAAGCGCCAGCCTGCACGCACCCAACACACCATGCCCATCCATGCCCCGCTGTCACAGGTCAAGTCCTTTGCCTCCCGCAACCAGCTGGCGGTCACGCAGGCGGAAATCAACGAGGGGTGGGTGCTCCACAGCAGTTTTGCTGCTGCATGCTGCAGTGCAATGCGGCTGTTGGGACGGCATGGCAACACACTGTACTTTTGCACATTTGCTGCGGCTGCTTACTAGCGCACATCCCCCTTCTGCGGTGTGCGTACTGCTCCTAACCAAGCGAGCTCGTCTGCCCCTGCCCACACAGTCTGCAGTGTGGTGCTGGAGTGGGACCGCCGCTACAGCACCGCCCTTTTGCACACGCATACTCAACCCACTGAACTTGTCTGTGCCTCTTATCATCCCTCTGCAGCGTGGTGCTGGAGTGGGGCCGGCGCTACACCACCGTGCTGGCTGTTGCACACTTCAACAGTTGTAATCAAGCTTATCCGCCCCTGTATCCACCCCTGCAGCGTGGTGCTGGAGTGGGACCGCCGCTACACCACCGTGCTGGGCGTGGCGGGCAAGCGCCTGTACGAGCTGCGCCTGCAGGTGCGCATTTGTTTTGAGCTGAAGTAGCTGGTTTTACAGTAGCACAAACTGCAGGCGTGTGGTGCAAACTGCAGGCGTGTAGTGCAAACTGCAGGCGTGTGTGTGGACGAAGGGTTGTACGACCTGCGCCTGCAACTGCATTCAACCCCTTTTCAGCTGAGAAGGGGGTTTCCAGTGGCGGAAGGCAAGCGTGTGTGCCAAGGAGTGGCAAGCAGCTGTACACAGCCCACAGAGCCTGCCTTGTTTCCTCCCCCCTGCCCCTTTGCAGTCCTCCAACGAGGCCTACGAGCGGGACGCCGACCGCCTGCTCACAATCGCCACCTCCTTTGAGTGCCGCGAGGTGCAGGCTTGAGCGAAGCGCCACTTGAAGTAGAGCGCTGCATCGGCTGGGCCTGCACGCATTGCTCTTGTTTGGGCCTGCGGCAGCCCGCCCCTTCCTTTGCTTCCTTGCAACCGTCTGAGAACTGTCCTTGGCCTTCTTTTCTATTCGTCTGCACTTTGATCTGTATGCTGCGCGGCAGGGAGCGCGTATCGGCGCATTGGCTGTGCGCTGCCCAACAACCATGTGAAGCCCAGAAGTCCAGCAGTAGGCTGCCAAGTGGCCAGCCATGCCAGGCACAGGAATGCGCCTGCGTAAGGAGGAGAAGGGAGGTTTATGATCCGAGTTGTGGTGCTGAATGCTGGCCTGGTTTGGGATGTTTGCGGCAGAACCCTAGCTGGGTTGGGCAGCCATCGATTGGGTAGCGGCCGATCGGGGCATCACACGCACGCGGCGGCATGCAGCATAAGTGAGTGTAGATCAGAGTTCAACGCCAGCTAGCACATTGCAGCAATGGGCTGCACTGGTGAGTCGTTAAACCAGGACTGTGGCAGGGCGCGATGCACATGGCTTCACGGCATGGCCATGTGGGGCAACGAATGGGATATTTCAAGGCGACCAGCTGGCACGTGGCCCAGGGCCGCCCCAGCTGGTCCACACATGCCTGAGAATATCAGCATTCGAACTGTGGTGTGCAAACTTGTGGCAGCTCTCCAGGAAACGAGCAGGATGTGGGAGACTCTCTCCACCGCGCCCCACCAGCGCCGCAGCGCGCAGCATGCCGCCCCCCAGGACACTACCACCGCAACAACAGTTGCGGGGGTTGCAACACACCCGAACGTCAGCTGGGGAGCGCACTGGAGCCGAACAACTAAATATGCGCTGCCTTAGCGTTGTGGCTGGGCCCCGGCCCGCCGCGGGGCGGGCGTTCGGGCGGCCCGCTCGCCAGCCCAGGGTGAGCAAGCCAAAACGCGCTTCTCGGGTGGAGTCGGAGGGCGATACCGTCCCCTGCAAGCTTGTGGGGCGCGGAACGATTGCTGGCTGCAACGTCTCTCGGCCTGCCCGGCGGCTGCCGAGGCTCGGGCAGCCTGCCGGGGCGGGTTGCCCCCACCTGCGGCCCTGCAGCGCGCCGCCCTTCAAAATGCCCCGCGCCGACGCCGAGCGACGCCGGCTGCGCCCCCCTCGTCCGCAGGCCCTGGCGCCGCCCTCCAACGCACAGGCTGCGCCCTCCACCGGCCCCTCCTCCATGTTCAACATGCTGGTGGACGGCTACGTGCGCGACGGCCTGCTGTCGCGCGAGGAGGCGGAGCGCTGCTCCCGCGAGCAGCTGGAGTTTCTGATCCGCAAGCGCACCGGCTCGCCGCCCGCACCCGACAGCAGCTCGCCGCCGGCCGCCTCCCAGGCGCTGACCCCCGACCAGGTGGGCAGCACAAGGCCAGCTGGGTGCTGGGGCGCGGCGCGACAAACGGCGCAGGATGCCGGCCCCAGCTGTGACCCACGCGTGTGGCAACCCCCACCGCTCATTTGCACTGGAGTCAACCAGCACAGCTGTTCACCTGCTCGCGTTGCTGCCACTGCCAGCCCCAGCTGTCGCTGGTCGCCCTCCTGCCCGCCCAACCAGCCTGCCCTGCTCCCCACCCCTGCTTGCCTCCCCATTAGCAGGCGCGCCTGCAGGCATATGTGCAGGACGGCCTGCTCACCCCTGATGAGGTGGCGTCCTGCTCCCAGACCCAAATCGAGTTCCTGGTTCGCAAGCGCACCAGCCAGGGCGCGACCAACAGCGTGGTGCCTGCGCCGCCCCGCCGCGTCTCGTCCTCCCCCCGCCCTGGCGTGCAACGCCCGCCCTCGCCCGCGCCCGCCGCCAACGGCTGGGGCCAGTCGCCGCAGCCGCAGGTGCGGGCGGCAGGGCAGTGGGGCTGGTTGCGTTGTTCTTCTGTGGCATGTGTGCTGTCTACGTTGCAATGGCCTGCGTCACCACAGCACAGCACGAACTTGGGCGCACATTCGCACATGCGGGAGGCTGATATCAGTGCACTTGAATTGTGCAGCCACAGTGCTCCTCTGCTTGCCAGGCCACACCTGTGAGGGATGCCTGTGATGCCTGCACATCTGCCCACCCACCTGCTTTTTATGCACCCCCTTTTGCAGGCCTTCCAGGGCGGCGGCGACAGCGAGGCGATGTCCGCGGAGCAGCTGGAGCTACTGCGTGAGTACCTGCGGGCGCAGGAGGAGCAGGAGGCGCTGCTGCAGGCGCAGGTGGAGAACCTGAAGCGCGAGGTGGGTGTGACTCGCTGTGTGGGTGCTGGTGGTTGCGTGCAGGGTTTTGCGTTTTGTTTGGTGGGCAGCAGGAGGCGCTCCTGCAGGGAGACAGTGGGGTGGCAAACCCATGCGTGTCGGACTCTCACCTGGCAGACACACAGCAGAATGCGGTCGTTGCAGCAGCGGCTGCAGTCGCTGAAGTTTGAAGCCATTCTTTGGCCAAAACGCCTGCAGTTGCCCGTCTCACCTCGTCACTTGCTTGTCAACCGCCTGCAGGTGGAGCAGCTGGAGGTGGAGCAGCAGGAGCCGGCGGGCGGCGACCAGGGCGGCGTGATCCCCTTCCACGCCCCGCCCCTCACGGACTCCCGGCCCCCGCCCCAGCCACGCGTCAACGGCGCCGCCTCCCCCATGGTGAGGCGTGGGAAGTGTCGTAATTGAGTCGTGGGCACTGCCCAGCAATGTGCTCTTGGCTTGGGCTGGCAGGCTGGCCGTGTGGCTGCTAGATGTGTGCACCGTGGGTGGAGCCAGCAAGGGCGCTGCTTTGGCCGCCGTTGCCGCGAGTGCACTGCAGATGCGCCAGCCGCAACTCGCAGCCAGCTCAGTTCCCCACCTCACCTCACCTGACCTTCCCACCTTGCTTGACCCTAACACCCACTGCCACCCCGCACTTCTCCTCTCGCAGCCGGCGCAGCAGCAGCGCCCGCCCGCGGCTGAGTCCAGCAGCGAGGGCGGCACCAACTGGGCGGGCGTGGCGGCAGCTGGCCTGGTTGTGGCCGGCCTGTCGGCGGCCGTCTACTTTGCTCCGGAGGACGCTCTGAAGGGAGCCGGCCCCCCGCCGCTGCCTTCCAAGGTGAGAGGAGGAGGCAGCCGCAAGGAGGCAGCCGAAGCAACGGCAGCGGCAGGGCTGCGGGTGCTGGATCCCTTGCTGGCCTTCTGGCTGCGGCACTGCTTGTGGGAGCTGGGTGCTCAGCTTCAGCCCCGCTTCCGCCCCTTCTTTGCTTCAGTTGGAGCGGTGCCGATGCCTCCCGTCAGCTCCGCTCACCTCTGCCGCCTTGCCCCACCCTTACCTCCCCGCCTGCAGCCGTCGCCGGCGGTTGAGATTGAGCGGCCGAGCGGCCCCATTCCTTTCGGCGCTGCGCCGCAGGCAGCACAGCCCGCGCCGGCTGTGCCCAAGCCCGCGCCGCCGCCGCCGCCGCCCGCGCCTGTGGCGCCCCCTGCTGCGGTGCAGGTGGCCCCTAAGCCCGCCCCCGTGGCCCCTGCCCCGGCTGCTCCTGCCCCAGAGGAGAAGAAGGCCGCAGAGCCTGCTAAGGTAGAGGCTGCTAAGGTTGAGGCTGCCAAGCCGGAAGCCGCTAAGCCGGAGCCTGCAAAGGCTGAGGCCGCAAAGGCTGAGGCCGCAAAGGCTGAGACTGCCACCCCTGCCGCTCCTGCTGCGAAGCTGGAGGCGCCCGCCGCCCCCGCCGCCGTGGTGCCCGTGCCCGCTCCCAAGGTGCGCTGGCGCTGGGGATGAGTCCTGCTGGTGTTGGGGGTGTGTCCTTGGGGACGAGTGCCAGTGCGGGTGTGCATCGTCGGACACAGCTTGGGCCAGCTGAGCCTGTGGAGTGCACCACCACCTGAAGTGCGGTGGCTGACTCGGGGCCTGCAGCATCTGCTAAACCCTGGCGTCTGCACACCAGGACAGCATGACAGGAGCAGCGCTAGCAGCCTGGTGCCCACCCCACCCACCTCCTCCCATCTCCTTGTGTCCCCCCACCCCTCCAACCCCCCAGGTGGAGGCCCCCAAGCCCGAGCAGCGCGCCGCCCCCGCGCCCGCGCAGCAGGCCGCCCCCGCCGCCGCGGTGAAGAAGGAGGACGCTAAGGAGGAGGAGGCAAAGAGTGCCAAGCGCCTGGCAGCCGAGCAGGCGGCGGCGCAGCTGGCTGCGGAGCTGAGCGCGAAGCAGGAGGCGCAGCAGCAGGCCAAGGCGGCGGCCGCGGCGCCCACCAACTACACCAGTCTGGGCGTGGGCGTGCTGCTGGCGGCGGCCGCCGCGCTGGCGGCGCCCCAGAGCCGTGCCGCTGCTCGCTCCCTGCTGGACCGTTTCCGCGGAGAGGCCGCGCTGGTCAAGGCGGCGCAGGTCCGGTATGAGACGCTGAAGAAGAGCGTGGAGGTGCAGGCCGGCGACTTCTCGCGCCTGCAGGTGCGTGCGTGCTGTGGCTTGGGAGTGTGCTCAGGGGTGTGCAAGAGGGGTTGGGATGAGGGCCTGCGGCCGGTGTGGCGTGCAGGGGTTGCAGCCAAGGGGGTGCTGTAGCTTGAGGCATGGTGTGGAGGGGTGGCAGCGGCTGCAGGGTGGCAGGCGTGCTACACAGCCAGGCAGCTGGGCTGCAGACATAGCGTGGTGCATGCTGATGCCGGACATCCACTGCCGCATCCACCCACCCGCTGACTGTTGCACACAACTTTTCCCTGGCAACTGCCGTAGGAGAAGCTGTCGTCTGCCCAGTCTGACTATGTGCGTGCGCTGGCGGCCCTCAAGTCCACCGCCAGCGAGCTGGAGGGCCTGTTTGGCCGCGTGCAGGGCACCGAGCGGCAGGCTACCGGTGAGTGCGCTAGTTTGCTGGCAGTTTGCGAAGCAAGTGCAGGGCTCTGGGGTTGGCCTGATTGGCTGCGTGCAGGGGCACCGAGCGGCAGGCCACTGGTGAGCGCTGCTGTTGGCCGCGCTTATCTTGCCGGCCGCGCGTCTTGTGCAGGCGCTGTGCATGGAAACTGGTGACTGTGGTGGCCAGCTCAAGCTGCTGCGTGCTACCCAGCCGTTCACAAACCAATCTCTCAAACCCGCCTCACCATCCATGCCAACCGCCTTTTGTTCTGCAGCCCTGGTCACCGACCTGGAGAAGCTGGAGGGCTTTTTTTTGCCGCAACTTGCACTATCTGTCTGACCACCCCCTGCTTTCCCACATGCTACTTTTGTGCAGCCCTGGTCACCGATCTGGAGAAGCTGGAGGGCGGCAACAAGCAGGCCAAGCAGCTGCGGGCAGAGGCGGCGCGCGTGGCTGCTTCCATCGCCTCGCAGCGCAGCGCGGTGGAGAAGGCGCTGCAGCAGGCGCTCAAGGACCTGTGAGCGTGAGGCGCATGCTGAGCACGCTGTGCTGAGCACGCTGCGGCTGAGGGCCCTGGTGCTGCACCAGGCTGGGCTTGCCCCAAGCCTGGCTGCAACCCCAGGCCGTTAGGCCTGCAGCGCAGCCTCAACCCAACGCCGCCACCCGCCAACGCCAACCCAACCCTGCGGGGTGGCCCCCCGCCCCGCTGGCCGGCCAATCGCGCCCGCCCCGTCTTGTCTGCCTCCGCTACTCATCACCCCTCCCATCCATTACAGCCGCACTACTACTAGGTTTTTTGCCCACCCTGCCGCACCGCAAATCAACACACGCCGTTGGTCGCATTGCCGCATGCGCCCGTCGGCGGCACGACACCCCCCGCCGACGCCCAACTGACCCTGCCGTTGTTTGCCTAGCGCGTACTGTCTGATTGTCTTTCGTTCCAGCGCGGCAGCGCCCCACCCCCTGGCTCGCCGGCTGCTCCCTTCCTTCCTGGGCCCACCGCCCGTTTTGACATGTGGGCTGCAAGCCTTCCCCCGCCGCACCGGCTGGCCCAAGGCCGGCCAGTCAGTGTGGCGACATGACACACACACTTGCTGCCTTTGCTTTTCCATGCTCCGCGGCCCCGGCCTTCAGGCTCGCCGCCCGCCGCGGCCAACCGATCACTCTGAGCAGAATGCTAGATGCACCCCTTGACGGCACTTCTCCGGTTTGTTATTGGCTCATGTAAAGTATGCTTAAATGTAGGGCCGCAATCGGTCACACAGCGTTCCAGCTCTCTGAACACAGAACACATCCAAGCAGGCATGACGGGCTGCTGGTGCCGCCGGCGGGCCGCTGCGACGCACTTGCGGCACCTGTCACCTGTACGAGCCTGCACCTGCTCCTATCACTGATCTGATGGGCTTGACGTTCTACAAACACCAGGATCCATGGCCTTGCAAGCGGAAACTTGGCTCCGGATGCAGTGCAGGCAGGCGGGCGGGCACTGGGGCGGGCATGCCTGATCCATTGGAGCGGCGGCAGCGGCGGCCAAGCTTTTGGAGGCACCGACGGGGGCCTGCGCGCCACACTGCAGTCCATCAACCATCATCAACTAGATTTGTCCAATCAGGCAACGCATCCATCGCCCCAGATGGCCGCGCGGCTGCAGAGCCGCCTGCAGTCGCCGCCTGGCCGGGCGCTGGGGGCGCCATGGCGCTGGGGGAGCAACGCAGGCCGCTGGGGTCGCCGCAACTCGGCGCCTGCCCTGCCGCCGCCGCAGCCGCCGCTCGTGGCTGCCGCTCGGCCCGTGGTGGCGTGCTGTTCTGCCGGCTCAGAAAGTCAGCCAGAGGAGCCGCAACCAGACAAGCAGCCTAACTGGCAGCTCAACTGGAAGGTGGGTTGACAGGAGTTTCTCTTGCCCGTTGTTTATGGCAGGTTGTGGCTCTGTTCCGCCTCCGCCATGGGCCCTCCTGTATGAAACAACCCAACATGAATGCGCCACCGACCCACCTTTGCATGCCGCTGCTTTCCCTCCAATTCCACCTGTAGGCGCTGCTGCACGCCCTGGCATTTGCCGTGCTGTCGCTCATCCTGCTGCCAGCCTACATCCTGCTGGTCAACCCCCAACCGGTGCCGGAGCCCCGCCAGCCAACGCTGCTCAAAAAGGCGGCGCGGCTTGGTGAGCACGCATGCAGTGCAGCAGGGCCAGCCCGTGCAGGCGTGGATGCTCAGGATCTGGGCCAGGCACGCCGTGCATATGCAGGTTGCTGCCCATGTGATGGTTCCGCACATGTATGCTCAACATGTGGAGTGCACGCTGCATACTGCACGTATACATCAATTGCCCTGCATTGGACGGCCCTATCGCAAGTGCACAGCACCACGGCTGCCGGCCCCTCATCTACGTCCCGTCCCTGCCTCCCCTGCAGTGCTGCACGGCCTCCTGTTTGCTCTGCTGCTCGTGGGCACAGATGCGCTGGGGGGCTTTGAGGCCCCAGCCTGGGCAGAGGCAGCGGCCGGCGGCCTGCTAGGCAACGGGCGTGTGGCCGAGGTGGGCAGTTTTGAGCTTGGTAGGGCGTTGCATGCTGATCAAACTCTGTTGGCACTGGTTTGCTTGACGGCCTGCTGCATGGCAGCCAGATGGGATTGGGCATGAAGGTCAGGGTTAGTGGGCAAATGGGCCGCTGACTGGCCTTTGTGCCGTGTGCTCTCCTGCTGACCAGCCCTGCTGCCTCGCAGGAACTGCGCCCATGCCGGACAGTCGTGTTGCAACTTAATTACGGCCCTGGCATGCTTATTGTGCCCTCTCGGCTTGCGTTGCCTCCTGCAGGTGCTCGCCTCCTGCAGCATTCTGCTGAGCGTGCCTGGCAGCCCCACGATGCAGTTGTGCACCGTGCTGGCACTCTACTGCTACTACCGCTGTGTGCTACACCTGGAGGCTTGGTACAAGCCGGCAAAGGCGGGAGTCATTCCGATCGACCCGCCCCCTTGGTTCAGGGCGCTCGGTGTGGCATTTTTAGTGATAGCGGGCTTTAAATGGATGGCATCCGTGCACTGCTATGTGCTGGCACGCCTCTTCGGCAGCACTTTCCCATCAAGCGTGTTCCCTGTCCCACTCATAAGACACCCAGGCTGCGCAGGTGCATCCCTGCCGGCTGCAACTCTGATTCTCGTCCCCATTGCCATCTGCCTGTCAGTGTGAGCTATAGCCACATGCATGTTGCCTTTCAACCAGTCTTGCAGAATTTAATTTTGTAACATTACGGGGTGGAGTGGCCAATTCGCAAGTGGCCGCTTGGCTCAGCGGCAGGCACATACATCAGGCACACACCGCCACAACATTGCATACAGGCACAGGGGCGGCCAGCCGGCTGCGCAGGGCCTGTGCCAGCTGGCTGCTGCTGCGGCGCAGGGAGGCAAACAGGCTGCGGTGCCGCCGGCGGGCAGGGGCGGACACTGCTGCTGCTGCTGGTGCTGCTGCTGCCTCTGCTGCTGCTTGCCGCGCCTCCACATCTTCGGTGCACAGGGCTGGGCGGCAGGAGGCCTGTCCTGGGGTGCCGTTCAGTGGCTGGACGATGGGGCTGGTCGCCAGGGCAGGCTCGGGGCCGGCCTGCGGGGAAGCAAGCAGCGGGAGAGGAGGGGTCAGCGATGGTGGGGAGATGGCAAGCCAGTGGCAAGCCGGGTACATGCAGCCCTTGTGCAGCCCTTTGATATGAAACACACCACCCATCACCCTCTCTCACCTGGCCGGGGTGGGACAGCAGGCAGGGGTCCCAGGCAAACGGGGCCTCCGCGGCCGCCTCCGCCTCTGCTGCTGCTGGCTGGGGTGCCGCTGCCGGCGCCCAGCCGCCTGCGCCGGTGAGGCGCGGCTGGGGCGGGGCGGGGAAGGGCGTGC
>VFQQ010001776.1_pt1 | contig 27935 bp, 26 predicted proteins | sample 3512341 | NCBI WGS metagenome assembly VFQQ01 (sample SAMN10412373, study PRJNA504923) | tailings metagenome | isolation source: Relicate 2 Philex TSF1 revegetated site | place: Philippines: Tuba, Benguet | collected 2017-08-29
GCCGAAGGTGTCGTAGAGCCAGCCGCCGCCCACCGGGCCGAAGGCCATGCCGATGCTCGACACCATGGTGGCGGCGCCCAGCACCGTACCCATGACACGGGCACCAAAGTACTCGCGGGCCAGCACCGAATAGAGCGGCATGACGCCGCCATAGGCGAGGCCTAGCACAACGGCCAGCATGTAGAACTGGGTGATGTCCGAGAGGTAGATGTAGAGGTAGATGCCGACTGCCTGCAAAGCGAGGCCGCCGACGATCACCTTGCGGACGCCGATGCGGTCGGCCAGCATGCCGAAGATCACCCGGCCGAAGAGACCCGCGACGCCCTCGACGCTGTAGATGCCGGCGGCGGCCATGGCCGAGGCGCCGCAGATCATGGCGTAGCTGACGGTGTGGAAGATCGGGCCGGAATGGGCGGCGCAGCAGAAGAAGAAGGTTGCCGCGAGCACGATGAACTGCGGTGTCCTGAGCGCCGACCATGCCGTGTTCTTTGGCTTGGGGGCCGCGACGCTGGCCGGCTCCTGCACCGGGGCCTCGTCGAGCATCGGGGCGCGGCGGATCAGCAGGGCGGCCGGGATCATGACGGCGAGAGCGCCGAGGGCGATCCAGAACATGGCGCTGCGCCAGCCGATTTCGCCGATGAGGTAGCTGGCAAACGGCGTGATCACCATCGGGGCGACGCCGCCGCCGACGGATACCAGCGAGATGGCGAGGCTGCGGTTCTTGTCGAACCAGCCGAGCGTCGCCGACATGATCGGGGCGAAGAAGGCGCCACCAGAGGCGCCGACGAGGCCACCATAGGCGAACTGGAAGATGACAAGATCGGTGGCGGTGCTGGCGAGCAGCAGGCCGGCGCCGAGCAGGACGGCGGCCATCAGCACCACAGGGCGGGCGCCGATCCTGTCGCTCAGCGTGCCCCAGGCAAAGCCGGCCACGCCCATGACGATGAAGCCGATTGTCATGGCGCCGGAAATGCCGGCGCGGCTCCAGCCGGTATCCTCGGCCATCGGTTGCAGATAAACGGGCAGCGCAAACATGGCGCCCATCGCGACGCAGGTGATCAGGGCGCCAGCGGCCACCACCACCCAACCGTAGTTTCTCGTCATTTGTCTTCCCTCGGCATCATCCTGCCCTATTGACGTTTGGAAAGCTCGCGGATCGACAGCCGCGAGCTAATATTTTCGCAATAGACGCTTAAGTGATGGCTTAACCGAATGGCTACAGTTAAGTCAACGGTTTAGTGTTCAGGTCAGGCGGCCTGCCGCTGTTCGATCAGGCTCTTGAGACTGCCGGTGATATGGCCGCCCCAGGCGTTGGAGCAGTCGGCATAGCACTCGACCGTGGGCTTGAGGCCGACATGGGTGAAGCGGAGCTCGGTCTGGTCGCCCTTGCGGGTGATGTCGAAGACGACCTCGGTGCCGGTCCACTCCGTCTTGTCCTCGACAAAGCCGAGTTCAGCATCGGTGATCTTCCAGACGAGGCGGTGACCGGGCACGAATTCGGTGACCAGCTGGGTGCTGCGATGGAGGTCGGCATAGCGATAGACGAAGCTGTCACCGAGCCGGCGCGTGTCACCTTCGATATCGCCATGCCACCAGCCGCGGACTTTGACGATGGCGTCGAAGACCTCGATCGGGCTGCGGTCGACGAGGATGGTGGCGGTGAAGCTATCATTGGTCATGTTCGTCTCCTTTTGGACAAAGCTTTGCCGTTGCGGGACGCGAGGGTTCTCGCGCCCGGTGAGGAAGGTCGGTGATGGCGGTCGGTCAGTGGAAGGCGTCAGCCGTCAGGGGTCGAGCTGCACACCCTCGAGCTTGTAGTGGTCGATATAGGTGGCCTGCATGGCACGGAAGTCGCTCTCTGTCGGCGGGGTTCCGCCCGTCAGCAGCGTGCCGAGCCGGTCGAGAAAGTCGTGCCAGCCGGGCAGCATCATGGCGCTGGTGACATAGGGCATGCCGTTATGCAGCAGCACGACGCGCGTTCCGCCGGGTTCGGAGGTCAGCTCCCAGCGCACCACCGCCTTGGGCGAGTGGGTGTTGGACCAGCTGAATTCGAGGACATGCGGCGGCTCCCAGGCCTGCACCCGGCCGGTGGACCCGTGGACGCTGTCGGTCATCAGGTCGAAGCGACCGCCCACGAAGGGCTCGACGGTGGCCGGGCCCATCCAGTCGGCAAGGCGCACCGGATCGGTCAGTGCCGCCCAGACCTTTTCGATCGGGCGCGGATAGTGGCGCACGAAGCGGACATCGAGGTCGTCGCCGTGGCGTTCGAAGGTTGCGAGTGCGGCGCCCATCAGTCGGTCCTCAGCAGGTGGTCGCCCAATGCATCGAGCTTTCCCGTCCAGAACTCGCGGTAGGGCGCCAGCCAGGCGTCGAGTTCGGCCAGCGGCGCCGGATCGAGGCTATAGAGCCGGCGTGGTCCGTCGACGCGGATGCTGACGAGGCCGGCCGCGTGCAGCGCCTTGAGGTGCTTGGACACGTTAGGTTGCGGGAGCGCGAGGGCATCGACCAGCGTACCGGCAGGCTGTTCGCCCTGACGTAGCAGAGCGAGGATGTCGCGGCGGACGGGATCGGCAATGGCTGTGAACGTAGACATGACAGTTATATGCTATCACAGGCATATTCCTGTCAAGGCATATAGTCAGCCCAGCACGGACTGCATCGCGGCGAGCACGGTCGAGGTGGTGTAAGGCTTGGGCAGGAAGATGCCTTCGTCCGGCAGATCGGTAGCGGCCGGGCGGAGCTTGCCGGAGGTCACGATGATCTTGACCGGCGGCCAGCGGTCGCGGATCAGCGCCGAAAGCCGTAGTCCATCCATCGAGCCGGGCATGTCGATATCGGTGAAGACCAGCTGGATATCGCGATGCGCATTGAGCTGGCGGATGGCGTCGTCGGCGTTGACGGCCTCGAAGACTTCGAAGCCGGCGTCCTTGAGTTCATCGGAAATAGAGAACAGCAGCAAGGCTTCGTCTTCGACGACCAGCACCTGCGGCAACGGACTCAACGGCATCACAACAACCTCGACTTCATGACGCCTGCTCCTCCGGCGCTGGCGCAACCAGAGTGCACTCTAGACCTTCAGAAGCGTATTGAAGCTTAACGGTTCCGTTGAAATCGGCGGCAAGCACCCGTTCGATGAGGAATCGACCGAAACCACGCCGGCTCGGCGGCTGTACCGGCGGCCCGCCACGCTCGGTCCACGACCAGGTCAGCGTACGGCTTCCGTCGGCCGCCGGCTCGACCGACCAGTGGATCTCGACCTTGCCGGTGTCGACCGAGAGGGCGCCGTATTTGGTGGCGTTGGTGCCCAGTTCGTTGACGGCCAGCGCCAGGGTCAGCGCCATTTTGGGGCCGAGCGCCACCGGCTCGCCCACGATGGTGATGCGGTCGCTGGCAAAGGGGCTCACCGAGGCGCGCAGCACCTCTTCCATGGTGGCGGTGGTCCAGCGCGTGCGCGTCATGATGTCGTGCGCCGACGACACCGCCCGCAGACGCTCGCCGAAATTGGCGGCGGCGGTTTCGAGATCGGTGTTGCGCAGGGTCTGCGAGGCGATCGCCGAGACCATGGCGAGGATGTTCTTGATGCGATGTTCGAGTTCGTGCGTCAGCAGGTTCTGCCGCGCCTCGGCTTCCTTGCGCTCGGTGATGTCCTGCATGATGCCGAACATCTTGACCGGATTGCCCTGCTCGTCGTGGACGAACTCGATATGTCGCGACAGCCAGCGGATCTCGCCGGTATCGGGGCGGCGGATGCGGTATTCGACATTGGGCTCCGCGCTGCCGTCGCGGCGGGTGTCAGGTGTCGATCGCACCTTGGAGAACTCGGGCAGCACCAGGCTTTCGAGTTCGGCGATGGTGATGCTGTCACGTCGATCGAGACCCCAGATCTCCCAGAAATGGTCGGAGCCGATGACGGTGCCGGTGGGGATATCGAGTTCGAGCGAAGCGATGCCGGCTGCCTGTTGCGACAGGCGGAAGCGGCGTTCGCTGGCGACAAGGGCGCGCTCGGCCTCGTTGCGGCCGGTGGTGTCGATGACCACGCCGACGGCGCGGCGGCCTTCGTCCACCACCTGGGCCCGGATCAGCAGCCATTTCTCGGTGCCGTCGGGCCAGATATGGCGGGCTTCGACTTCGAGTTCGGTCTCGCCACGGGCCTTGGCGGAGGCGCCGAGTTCGGCCAGCCGTTCGGCTTCGCCGGGCGCGTAGCGCGAGCGGAAATCGGCCGGGGTGGGGGCGGCGTCGTCGGGAAAGCCGTAGAGCCGGTTGAGCGTGGGCGACTGGGCGATGGTGCCGTTGACCAGATCGTAATCCCAGACGGCGAACTGCGCCGCCTCCATGGCGAGCGCGAGGCGCGTGGTGCTCTCGGCCAGTTGCTCCAGCATGCGGCGCTCGAGCTGCCGGGCGAGATGCGCATCGGTGACGTCGGCGCCCTGTACGAAGATGCCGGTGACCTTGCCGGCCGGGTCGCGGACCGGCTGGTAGATCAGGTCGACGAAACGCTCTTCGAGCGGCGCCCCCGGCGTCAGCTGGATATAGGCCTGCATGCCGCGGCCGATGAAGGGCTCGCCGCTCAGGTAGACGGTGTCGAGCAGCTCGAAGAAGCCCTGGCCCTCGATCTCCGGTAAAGCCTGCCGGATCGGCAGGCCGATGACGTTGCGGTGCCCGACGAGCTGCAGATAGGCAGCGTTGGTGAGGTCGAACACATGCTCGGGCCCGCTCATCATGGCCATGAAGCCCGGCGCCTGTTCGAACATCTGCCGTAGGCGCTCGCGCTCGCCCGAAAGCCAGGCCTCCGCGGTGACCTTGGCGGTGGTTTCGACCACGAAGGCGATCACCGCCACCGGCGTGCCGACTTCGTCGACGATGGGAGAATAGTCGAGATTGGTCCAGAGGCGCTCGGCGATACCGTGCCGCCAGAGCGTCAGTTCCTGGTCGGCGAATTGCAGCGTGCCGCCTTTCCTGAACACCACATCCATGACGTGGGCATTGAAGTCGGCGACTTCCGGCCAGCCCTCGAGCACTTTCGAGCCGAGCAGCTGCGGGTGGCGCTTGCCGGCGAAGGCCGAGTAGGCGTCGTTGTAGATCATCACGCCGTCCGCGCCCCACAGCATGACGATGGGCACGGGGGAGCGGAGCGCGATGCTGATGCTGGTCCGCAAAATCGGCGACCAGCCCTCGATCGGGCCCAAAGAGGTCCGGGACCAGTCGAAGACGGCGATCAGCTCAGCGATTTTGCCACCGCCGGCCAGAAAACCGTGCGGTGGAGACAGCTCGATCGACATCGGACCCCCAACAAGACCGCGCTTAACGCGCAGAGCCTGCCTTGGTTGCAGCAGCGGAGGCTCGCCGTCACCCCCGTAAATCCGCTGACCCCTTGCCTCGCGAAGCTGGCGACACTATTGCCCTAGCCGCACACCTTCTGAGGGACCAATATCATGACCATCACCCGCTACCAGCCCGGCAAGCGCATGTCTGCTGCCGTCAAGCACAACAACACGGTCTATCTGGCCGGCCAGGTCGCCAACGACGCCAAGGCCAGTATCGAAGACCAGACCAAGGACGTGCTGGCGCAGATCGATGCCCTGCTCAAGGAAGCCGGCACCGACAAGTCCAAGATCCTGATGGTCAATGTCTACCTGCCGAACATGGCCGACTTCGCCGCCATGAACTCGTCCTATGACGCATGGGTCGACAAGTCGAACCCGCCCGCCCGCGCCACCATCGAGGCGCGGCTGGCCGATCCGAACCTGCGTGTCGAGATTTCGGCGATCGCCGCTCTCGACTGATCAGGCCTTTTTGGTCGCCTTTTTCGCGGGCGACCTGGTGGGCGCTTTGGCGGCAGGCCTAGCCTTGACCGCCGGAGCGCTAACCTTGGCGGCGGCGGCCTTGAGTTTCGGCTTGTCCGCAACCTTGGCCGCAGCCTTGGCCTTGGTGGGCGCCGGCTCGGCCGGGCTTACGGCCTTGCCCTTCGGCTTCGCGGCTTTCAGCGCGGCAGCGGTCTTGGCGGCTGTCGCCTTGGCCTTGGGCTTGGCGCTGACATCGGGCGCCGGCTCGGAGGCCTTCATCCAGTAATGATCGGCCTTGCCGTCGGGACGGCCGTCAGCCTCCCACATCAGGTAGGCGCGGTCGCGGATAGCGTCCTCGTTCAGAGGGGCTGGGGTAGACTTGGCTTTGGTGGGCAATTCAAATCCCCGGGTTTCAGGGACCGCCGCGGACGCAAACAGCGGCGAATCCCGCAGTTGACGGCCTGAGCCTAAACCTCTCGCCCCCTGCGACGGAAGAGGCCGCCGTGCAGATCAGCCCTGCGCGGTGGATAATCTCTACGGGCGCCAAAGTGTATTTGCGTTAACCAAACTTCACTATCGTCCAGCACGTGATTCACCTTACGGGACATTGCGTTGAATGGATGAGTCCGGGATCGATCTCCGCGGCATAATCGGGCTGCTGCGGCGCCAGCTGCGACTCATCGCCGGCACCATCGCGGTCATCGTCGTACTGGCGGCGATCGTGGTGTTCTCGCTGACCCCGACCTATACGGCGAGCGCCTTGGTGCTGGTCGATCCCAGCAACAAGAACCTGCTCGACCCGGCCGCCGAAATGATGGGCGCGTCGTCCGAGAACGCCCGCGTCGACAGCGAAGTGGAAATCCTCCGCTCCGATGCGGTGATGCTCGAAGTGGTGCGCGCCAACAGCCTCGTGCAGGACCCCGAATTCGGCGTCCGGCTGGGCATGCTGCAATCGGTGCTGGCCTTCCTGAGGCTGCGCGACAATGCGGAGCCGACCGGCAACGAAGCTCTGCAATCGGTGCTGCAAAAGCTCAGCCGCGCGGTTTCGGTACAGCGCCGCGGCCTCACTTACCTCGTCACCATCGCGGCGACGTCGCGCGACCAGGAAAAGGCCGCGATGCTCGCCAATGAAGTGGCCCGCGCCTATATCGACGCGCAGGTGCGCGCCAAGATCAACTCGGCGCTCGCGGCGCGCGACATCCTGCAGAGCCGCCTCGCCGATGCCGGCGCCGCGATCGTGCAGTCCGAAGAGGCCTTCGACGGCTTCATCGACAACAATATCGAGCGCATCGGCGGCAGCAGCGGCAACCAGGCGGTGCTCGAACTGCGCGCCCGGCTGCAGGCAACCAGCGCCGATCTCGACCGCACATCCGGGCAGGTCAACGCCATCGATACCGACATCGCCAGCCAGAGCTGGGCGGTGGTGGCCAATACCCTGCAGTCACAGGCGCTCAACGAGCTCGAGCGGCAGCGTCAGGAAATCGCCGCCAGCCTCGCGGCCGCCAGCGAGGGCAGCCAGACCCAGGTCAACCTGCGCGCCGAGCTGCAGCGCATCGAGTCCGGTCTTGCCGATACGGCGCGGCAGGAATCCTCGGCGCTGCGCAACCAGGTGACCAAGGGGCGTGAAGCCGCCGATACGCTCCGCCAGCAGCTGCGCTCCACCATCCTCACCAGCAACCTGCCGGCCGATGTACTGACGGGCATTTATCAGCTGCAGCAGAATTCCGAGATCGCCCGCAACCAGTACCAGACGCTGCTCGCCCGCGTGTCGGATGTCGAACAGCAGGCCAGCCTGCAGGTCGCTGACAGCCGCGTGGTGTCGCCGGCGCTGGCGCCGATGAATGCGTCGTTCCCGAACCCGCCGCTGTTCATGCTGATGGCGCTGCTGTCGGCCGTGGCGCTGGGCGTCGGTCTCGCCTTCCTCTACGAAAACTATATCGGCGGCTTCACCACCGAGGGCCAGGTGGCCGCGGTGCTGCGGTTGCCGGTCGCCGCGGTGATCCCCAAGCATCGCAGCGGCAAGAATGCGCCGCCCACCGGCACCGAAGCGGGCGACTCCGCCGCCAATACGCTCATCACCTCGCCGCTCTCGGTCTATGCTGAAACGGTGCGTCGGGTGCGGGCCGAAATCGACCAGGCGCTGCGCCGGGCCGACGAAGGCGGTCCGCTGGCCATGGGTGGCCAGAAGGGCGCCGGCCAGAAGGAACCGGGCAGGGTGCTGATGGTGTCATCGGCCGCGCCGGGTGAAGGCAAGACCACGATGGCGCTCTCCATCGCCCGCGCCTACGCCATATCGGGCCGCAGCGTCCTGCTCATCGACGCCGATCTCCGGAAGCCGTCGATCCATCGCCAGATGGGCGTGGAGGCCTCGACCGGCCTCCTCGAACACCTGATGAAGCCGAGCAATGACGAGGGCCTGTCGGACATTCTCTTCACCGAAAGCCAGACCGGTCTGCTCGCCCTTGTCGGCGCGCGCCGCAGCGACATCCCCACTGACCAGGTGATCGCCAGCAAGGCCTTCGATGACCTGATCCAGCTGGCGCGCACGCATTTCGAGATGGTGGTGATCGACACCCCGCCGGTGGGTCCGGTGGTCGACGGGCTCTATCTCGCCAAGTATGCCGACGCCATCGCCTTCGTGGTGCGCTGGGCCTCGACCAGCCAGCGCGATGCCCGCGACGCCGCCCACAGCCTCGAGAGCGCCAAGCGTCCGGGCGTGCCCACGCTGGTGATCCTCAACCAGCAGGAAGGCAGCGCGGCATCATATCGCAATAAATATGCCGGGTATTACAACGAGGCCTATTAGGCCGATATTAAGGGAAACCGGTAGAGAGTTTTCCCTAGGGCCAGAAATACTGCGGCCTGCGTTTGCACGCCAGAAGGCGTGATGTGTGGGGGGAGGCGGGTTTGTCGTCTCCATCGTGAGTGAGACGTCCCGTCGATGCTTTACGACGTTGAGGGCCTCCATAATGCCAGCGAGGCGACCAATATTCCGGTCGCAAAGGGCAAGCCAGACCGCCGCACGAGCGCGCCGCCGCGCCTGCAGCTCGCGGTCAAGCGCGGTTTCGACATTCTGGCGTCGTTCGGCCTGATCGTCTTCTTCGCGCCGCTGCTGGCGGCGATCGCTCTCGCCGTCGTGGTCGTCGACCGCATGCCGCCGCTCTACCTGCAGCAGCGCTATGGCCGCGCCGGCACCGTTTTCACCATCCTCAAGTTCCGTACCATGACGGTGGCCGAGGCCGGCCGCGACTTCACCCAGGCGACCCCGGGCGACGCACGTATCACCCGGCTGGGCGCCTATCTCCGTCGCACCAGCCTCGACGAACTGCCGCAGCTTTTCAACGTGCTGGTCGGCCATATGTCACTGGTGGGCCCACGCCCCCACGCCCTCGCCATGGAAGAAGACATCGTCGCCCGCTACCCCTGGGCCACCCACCGCCTCGACATGCGCCCCGGCATGACCGGCCTCGCCCAGATCCGCGGCCTGCGCGGGCCGACCCGTCGCAAGGACGACATCCTCAACCGCATCGAAGCGGATGTGGACTATGTGCACGGCTGGGGGTTGGGACGAGACGTCGGCATCCTGGCAAAGACCCCGGGCGTGTGGCTGGGCGGCGAGAAGGCGGTTTAGGCGCCGGGGCGTCTTCCCCGCATCGATATGACCAGATCGGCGACGGCCCGGTACACGCGGCGAGGCAGCAATATCTGCAGCGCGATGGTGGCGGCGAGCTGCGGCGCGTAGCAGCCTTTCGCGAGCGCCTGAGCGAACAGGCCCAGCGCTCTTCCCCTCTGTCCGCTCTGCGCCAACGTCTTGGCGACGTACCAGCCAAGATCCCCGGCATAGGCGCGTTCGGGGATAAACGGTCGAATCGTGTCGAGCCAGGCCAGCCTCGTGGCTGCATCCACGCGGGCGGATTCTCGCCCGGGGTCGGGCAGGTCGAACCAGATACCGCCGGGTTGATCGAGCATGTGGAAGCGCGCGCCCGCCACGTAGAGCCGGATATCGAAATCCGTGTCCTCCACGGTGGTCAGTCCATCCTGATAGCGCACGGACTGCGCCAGCATGCGGGGCACCACCAGCGTCGTGGTTGGCAGAAATCCACGTCGGCACAACAGATAGGTGGCCATGTGTTCGCCCGACGCCATTGCGTAGGGCGGCTTGACGATACGGCCGCCCGTGCCGCGTTCAACGAGAACCGGCGAGTAGGCCACCGTGCCAGGGTTGAGCTGCAGATGGGCGTGCATCTCGGCGAGGTGGTGATCGAGAAATTCGTCATCGGAATCGAGGAAGGCGACATAATCCCCGTGGGCGCTGTCGATCCCGGTGTTGCGGGCTGCGGCCGCGCCTCCGTTATCGCGGCGGATCAGTCGAAAGCGGTCGTCGCCCATTGCTGAGACATGCGCGCCCAGCACGTCGCCATCGGCCGAGCCGTCGTCGACCACGATGCATTCGTAGTCGACGAAAGTCTGCCGCCGGACACTTTCAAGCGCACGACTGATGACGTGCGACCGGTTGTAGGCAGGGATGACGACCGAGAAGAACATCTAGGTCTTGCCGCGGTGCAGGGCGGTCATTCGCTGGATGCCGAAGGCGATGAGGAACAGCACCCATTCGGGACGATCGCGATCGAGCAGACGCGTTTCAGTGAGGTTGAGCAGAGCGAAGAACAGGATGGTCGAGAAGATGTAGCTGTTGTACCGGCCGGGTACCGTCAGCGCGATCCAGAACGGGCGGATGACAAAAACCAGAAGCACCAGCCCCAGTCCCACGAGCCCGATGGTCACCGCTGCTTCGATGTAGCCGTTGTGGGAATGCGATGCGTCGATCACCCAGCTGTCGCGGGCAATCTCGGCTAGTGGGGAAAGCGACCCGGTCTGCCAGAAGGCGCCGAATCCGGCTCCGAGCGGATGTTCGGACATGTATTGCAGCGCCACGCGCCAGATGGCGCCGCGTCCGGTGAGGGCCGAGGAATCGGTGAGAGCCGCGACCAGATCATCGCGGAACAGCATGGAAACGACCGCCATATAGGCGAGAAACGCCCAGGTGATGGCACTCATGACCTGCCGCTGGTAGGCGGTTCGCTGCATGAAGGTATAGGCAAGGGTCGCCACCAGGGTGCCGCCCAGCAGGATGGTCGAGGTGCGCGACCCCGTGCCGATGACGAACACGCATCCCACTACGAAGAGCAGCCAGTCGATCCTGCGGCCGCGCGAGGTCGCTTCGAAGAAGAACAGCAGCGTCGACATCGCAGCAATCGACCCGGCGAGATTCTTGTGAAAGTGCAGACCGCGCCAATTGCCGACCAATGCCTCCCCGGACTCCCCGGGCAGGTGGACCGCCTGCGGCACGATGAAGATCGAAAGCAGGTTGATTATCAGCAACGTGGCCAGCATTGCCCGCAGTATGGCCAGCGACCGCTCCGGTCCGATGTTCGATACGGCGAGCAGGGTGGCGGAGATGATCATGCCGGTCAGCAACAGCCGGCGCAGCGATACATCCGGCGCGACCGACCACAGCATTGACGTCGCGCACCAGCCGAGCACCAGCCAGACCGACAGCGGCATGCCCAGGATCGAGCCACGTTCGAACCGCCGCGGTGCCGTCAGCAGGATGACGACATAGGCCGACGCGAAGGCCATCTGCCGGAAGACATCGCCCTGGCTCGCGGTGACGAGATCGTCGAGATCGCGAACCTTGAACGGTTCGAGCCCGACCAGAACGAGATAGAGCAGCCCCACGAACGCCCCCTGCAGGAGCAGCGATGCGGCAGGTGCACGATCGGTCGCGGTAGCCGGCTCAGCGACCATGGGTAATCCGGTATTCGTCGTGGCCACCGCCGGCGATGGTCATGACTTTGCCGCAGGCGCGGGCGATCCGGCACAATACGTCGATCTGTCGTGCCGGACGGCCAATGGCGAGGAAAAGGTGGATCGGCGCCAGAAAGAATACGCCACCGATCTTGAGGCCCTCGCGCAGCAAGGTGGCGGTTTTTTCTTCCAATGACAGCGCGATCTTCATGTCGGCGGCGCCCGTGCGCAGGGATCGCTGCAGCAGCCAGCGAAGTGTCAGTCTGCTGCTCGGGTATGTCTCGTAGACGACCGAGCGTATGGCTCGGGCAAAGCGAGTGCCGTTCTTGCGCAGCCGGTGAAACAGCTCGGAGTCCGATCCCCCGCTCAAGGCAAATGCGCCATTGAACGGTCTATCACCAAGCTGCTGCAGGCGGTCGAGGGAGATCAGCACGCCACCGGTACCCAGGACGATCGGTACGATCCCATCCAGCTGATCGTCCGATCGCAGCAGCGCGGCACCGCGAATACGAGGCGATACAGGTCCGTCGAAGTCGTTCTTCACCGCCGATCCGACAACGTCTGCGTTGGCCTTGCCGGCCGCCGCGAGCAGTTCGTTCAACCAACCGGGATGGGCGACCTGATCGTCGTCCATAAAGGCGATCCAGCGAGCGCCGGCCGAGACGGCCGCGGCAACGAGCGCATTTCGCGCGTGCGGGATACCGCGTTCGCTGACGGTGATGCCTGTCAGCGGGTGGCTGTATCCTTCCGCGTGCATGGCTCCGACCACCGCCAGACCCTCGCCATCAGCGGAGTTGTCCGCCACGACCACCGCCAGCTGCGGCCCCGGTTTCAGGCCGGCAATGGAAGCGAGCGCCTTGCGCAGCATATGTGGCCGCTTGTAGGTGGCGATGCCGACGACGACTTCAGGCATGGGCATTGCCCTGCTTCAGCGCTTTGCGCAGCCACAACGTCAGGATGACCTGTCCGATCAGAATTCCTACGACCGAAGTCCAGGCCGGCAGGACGAGCAGGAGCGTCAGCGCCACAAGGATCGAGATTCCGCCCGCCCAGACGGCAATGGCGGCAATCGAGGCGAAGCGACCTCTGGCCTGAAGCAGCGCCGCGACAGGGGCGCGCCACGCACTGGTCAGGGCGACGCAGGCGAGGGCGGTGTACAACCCGATCGTCGCGCCTTCGACGGGAGCGGCAGCAATCACTGCAGGCGCGAAACCGAGAATGCCGATACCGATCGCCAGGCTGGCCGCCCATGCGGCAAGCAGTGACCGGTTGAACTGGCGCATGATGCGATCGACGCGATTTTGATCGCGTTGAGTCACGGCGAGCGCCAAGGCCGGCCGCTCGAGCTGCGTCAGTGCGGTGTCGAGGACCCCCACTGGCCGAAACAACAGCGAGATCGCCGCAATGGGTGCATAGCTGGCTGGCCCGGCGATCAGCGTCGTCAGCCAGGCATGGGCATTGCTGACGGCCTCGCTCGCCACCACGCCGACGATGGCCCAGCGCGACTGGTTGCGCCACGTTTCGCCATAGCCCGCGAGATCCGTCGAGGTCGCGCTGCGAACTTGCAAGCGCAGGATGTCTGGCCCGAGAAACAGAATGCCGGCGATGCTGGACAGCAGGAAGGCCGTGCCTAAGGTCCCGCTCGACGGGCTCGCCAGCGCGGCCAGCGGCGCGAGCAGCAGGAGCGTCAGCGAGTAGGCAATGTCGGAGCGGACCGCCATCGCGGACCGATGCGTGGCGAAGTGATAGCTCCGCGCGAACCACCGCGTGACGCCCAGCAGTGCAAAGCCGGCCCAGATCAACGCTGCAATCGCCGGCCCATTCGCCAGCGTGATCAATCCGACCAGCGCAAAGGCGCCAATACCGATGACGAGGTTCAGCCGGAAGTAGAGCGCCGCTCTGGACACGTCCCAACCGTCGCGGTTGGCGAGCACGGAGACGGGTGTTCCGATGAGGGCATTCGAAAGCCCGCACAGCAGCTGCACGACGATCAGCAGGAATGCGAGAAAACCGAAATCGCCTGCCGGCAATGTGTGGAGAGCGAGCAGCGAGACCGCAAAGTGGGCGACCGCCATCGACAATTGCCCGGCGCTGGCCCGCAGATGGCGCGCGATGGGGGAGAGACTGGCCCAGACTTGCCCGGGCCCGGCAACTCCATCGAGAGCCCGCGTCACCCCCGCACCACCAGCCACAGGGCGTGTGGGGTTGTCACGAGGTAGCGCCAGAGCAGCTGCCTGGGGCGAGTGGCCATGCGGTGGAGCCACTCGAGGTTGGCGCGCTGCATCCAGAGGGGGGCGCGGCGGTAGTGGCCGGTGATGTAGTTGAAGCAGCCGCCGCAGGTGATGGTCCAGGTGGCGCGGAGGCGGTCGCGGTTGCGGACGCAGAAGCGCTGTTCGTGCGGCTTGCCCAGCCCCACCCAGAGGATGTCGGGCCGGGCGGCGTTGATCGCCTCGACCACGCCGGCCTCTTCGTCGGCCGTGAAATAGCCGTTGCGGCGGCCGGCGATGACGAGCCCGGGATAGAGGCGTCGCAGTTCCACGGCGCAGGCGGCGTTGACGGCCTCGGAGCCACCCAGCAGGTAGAAGCTCAGGCCGTCGCGCTCGGCGCGCCGGGCGATGTCGTGGATCAGGTCAGTGGTGGCGCTGCGCTCGGCGATGCGGCGGGGCGCCAGCCAGCGCGAGATGGTGACGAGGAAGCCGCCATCGGCATGCACCACGTCGGCGGCGTCCATGTCGGCGCGGAAGGTGCCGTCGGTGGCGCGCAGCGAGATGCCGTGGCCGTTGGCGTCGAAGACGAGCCGGGTCGCATGATCTGACAGGCGGCAATCGGCGGACAGGGCGTCGACCAGCGCGGCGCGCGAGGCCGTCGCGATCCGTTGCCCCCCGAGGGTGACATGCGGCAGGTCTGCCCAGCCTGAGGGTGTCATCGAGGCTGCCCGAGTGATTGTCAGAAACCACTAGGACGTATGAGGTTTAACATAGTGTTAACCCAGTACTTCGACCCCGTTGCGGTCGACCCTCACGGCGGTCAGCAGTCCGCTGGCAAAGCAGGCGGTGTCGATGCCGATGCGGTGCGTCGAGACGAACGGCGCGTCGGTCGGCGTGTGGCCGTGGATAACCACGGCCCCGAAATCGTGGTCGGCGTCGAGGAACTCGCCACGGATCCACATCAGGTCGCGGTCGCGCTGCATGGCCGGTTCGATCCCGGGGCGAAGGCCAGCATGCACGAAGATGTAGCCGGGGACGGTGAGCATTACCGGCAGGTTGCGCAGGAAGGCGATGTGCTCGTCCGGGACATAGGCCTGCAGCAGCTGCTGCTTGGCTGCGGCGCGGCCGGGGGCGTCGAGTTCGGCGGTCTGGCTGGCACTGAGGCCGTAGGAGGCGAGGGTGGCCTCGATGCCCCAGCCGATCCAGGTGTCGACGGCGCGCGGATCTTCGAGCGCCGCCAGCATCGCCTCGTCGTGGTTGCCGCGCAGGCAGATGCGGGAAAAGCCGGCCGGCGGACGGGCGATCAGATGGTCGAGCACCTCCGCCGATTTCGGGCCGCGGTCGACATAGTCGCCCAGCATCACGATCCATTTGTCGCCCGGCGTATCGGCGGCGTCGGCGACGATACGGGCTTCCAGCGCCTTGAGTGCATCGAGGCAACCATGCACGTCGCCGATGGCGTAGATCAGTGCCGGTCGCTCGGCGGCAGAGAGGCGGGGCAGTGGGGTCGCCGGCGCGCGGTCGGCGCGGTTGAACAGGCTGTCGATCCAGCCGGGCAGCCGGGCCATCAGGCGGCGTCCCCGTCATCGCTGTCCGGGCGCGCCGCATTGCGCGCGACACCGACGGCGAGGATGGCGAGGAACAGGAAGACATTGGCCTGCATCTCGAGGCTGAAGTCGACCGTCGAATGCACCGCCGCCACGACCGAAACGGCGACGGCGGCGGCCGGGGCGGTCCAGTCGCCGCTGCGGCGGGAAAGATAGAGGCGCAGCGCGTCGACACCGATCCAGGCGAGAAGCAGCAGCGGAATGGAGCCGGCGACCAAGCCCATCTCGGTCCAGAGGCTGAGATAGGTCGAGTGCGCCCGGTCCCAGACGAGGTCGGGGCTGACCGGCAACTGGTGGGCCAGCGGATAGGCGACTTCGAAGGCGCCGCCGCCATAGCCGAGCCACGGGCGGGCGGCGATCATTCCGATCACCTGCTGGTAGAGGTCGCCACGAACATTGGCGTCAGTCTCGATCGAGCCGAGGCGGTCGAACGTGCCTGCGCCATAGAGCAGCAGCACCACGATGGCGGCGGCGACCGGCACGGCGGCGAACAACAGCCCGCGGGTGCGGCCGGCGCGCTCGCCCTTGGCGCCGGCCATCAGGGCGGCCAGCGCGGCGCCGACGAGACCGGCGAAGAGGCCCATGCGCGAGCCGGTGGCGACGAGGGTGGCGAGGATCAGAATGCCACCTGCCAGCACCATGGCGGCATTGCTGCGACCGGCCGCCGCTCCGCTCTTGAGTTCGCGCGAGGCGAGCAGCACGCCGAGGACCAGGCCGAAGGCGAGGAAAGTGGCGAAGGAGTTGCGGTTGACGAAGCCGCCGGTGGCAAAGCCCGCATAGGCCCACTTGCTGAAAAACAGCAGCGAGTCGTCGAGCAGCACCAGGGCGAAGAGCCCGTAGAGCGCGTGAGCGACGACGATGATGAAGAGGGCGACGCCGATGCGGCGGGCGCGGCTACGGTTGGCGGCGACCTGCAACATCAGGAAGAAGAACAGGCCATAGGTGGCGAACTGCAACAGCGTCGACCAGGTGGCGCCGGGCGCGAGGCTGAGAGTGGCGCTGGCCACCGCATCGCCGGTGGCGGTCATGAAGGTCGTCGCCATCGGCAGCATCTGGACGCCCAGGAATACCAGCAGAGCAAGAAGCAGCAGCGCCGGCAGCCAGAGGCGGCCGAGCGGCACGCGCAGGCTTTCGCCACGCACCAGCAGCGCGGCGCAGTAGAAGAGCGCGATGGCGCCGGTCACGGTAGCCCAGAGGCCCCAGAAGAACGGGCGGTTGCTGCCCAGCAAGATCGGGGCGATGGCGACGATGGCGACGAGGATGACCGCCAGCGCGCCATTGAGCCGCCGCTGCCGGTTGCCGCTGCGGGCGGAGGAGCCGGACCTGGCTGCCGGCTGGCGGTCGATGCTGATGCCCTGCGGTAGGCTCACGGCGTCACCTGCCTGGCGGCTTCCCGCACCCAGCCGAGGAACCGGCTCTGGTCAGCCGGTGGCATGGTCTCGACGATGGCGGTGATGCGCTCGCGGAAATCAGGCTGCTGCACATAGCGGCGCGAGATGCTGACCACGCCGCGGCCGCTGGTCGCCAGCAGGCGCAGGTCGCGGTCATGGCGCGTGAGGACGTCTGGCGTGGCGGTAGCGCGCTGGTCTTCCACCAGCGCCACGCGCTGCTCGGCCACCCATTGCTCGTTGGGGCCGGTGACCTGGGCGCGCAGCATGCGGGCGTTGAAGCCGTCGACATCGTCGAGCTTTGCGGCTGCCAGCGCCCCGACATAATGGGCATAGGCGTAGGCGGGTACTTCGGCCGCAATCAGGTCGGCCTCGCGGCGGCAATGCTCGAGCATGGCGGTCCGGTCGTCCGTCGCCTGCATGATGCCGTAGATGCCGTTGGTCGCCTCAACGCAGGCGTCGAGCACCAGCTTCTTGGCGAGGATCGACGGCGCGTCGTGGTAGGTACCCTGCCGGAGCGCGGCGAAGCGGTCCGCCGGACCGAGGCCGCCGGCCGAAAACACCTCGAACTCCTGATAGGCCGTGACGGCTCCAGCCGCGCCGACAAGCAGGGCGCCGGCCAAAACCGCGATCAGACCAAGCCGGCCACTCTGGCTCATGCCGCCTCTGGGAAACCATGCCGCAGGCCGTCGGCGTGCGGCCCCCAAATCAGCGACGCAAACGGTTGAATCGACTTGTGCCGCAGCACCGGCCCGGGCGCAAGCGGTCAGCATTGCATGCCACCCTGACGCATTTGCCTAAGTAAAAGTCACGATTGGGTAAGGCTCTGCGGCCATACTGCAGTCAAATCTGTGGGAGTTTTCATTCATGCGGAAGATCTTTGCCGTCGCCGCGCTGGGCCTCGCGCTCACCGGTTTTGCCGTTGTGCCCGCCACCGCCCAGAGCGCACGCGATGCCGTGCTCACCGCCTGCGGTGGCGCTTCTGCCAGCAACGAAGCCTGCGCCATCGCGATGCAGGCCTTCCTCGCCACCACCCAGGGCATGACGCCGCGCCAGAAGGATGCCGCGCTCGCTGACGTGGTGATCGCGCTCGCCAACACGGCCAGCACCCCGGCTGCCCAGCAGGTCGCCGCTACCGCCATCCGGTCGGTGACGACCGAATTCACCGATCAGGGTCGCGCAACCGCCGCGACGCAGGTCGCCGCTGCCGTGCAGAGCAACACCGTGGCGGGAAACACCGCGGTCGCCGCGCTCAGCGCCAGCTCGACCTGATATCCGTCCGGCGCGTCCGGACCCAGACCAAATAGAAAGGCCCGCCCGGAGATACCGGCGCGGGCCTTGTCATTTGGGGCAGTGACGCCGTCGCCTCAGGGGCGCATGCCGGCCGGCACCGGCGGAGCCTGATAGAGCACGGTGATCTTGATGCGCTCGTTGGCGGCCAAGTAGGGGTCGTTGGGGAAGAACGGCTCGGCCGTCGCCTTGCCGACCACCGCATCGACGCGCTCGTCCTTGAGGCCGAATTCGCTCAGAATGCCGCGCACCACATTGGCGCGATCGCTCGACAGCTCCCATGCGCCATAGCGCGGGTTGTCGTACTTGCTGCCGGCGGCGGTGTGGCCCGAAATGCTGATCTGGTTGGGCAGCTGCTGCAGGATCGGGGCGACCGCCGCGATGGCCTTGCGGGTCATCTCGAAGGGGTATTTCGACCCTTCGGGGAACATCGGCCGGCCTTCCTGGTCGATCAGCTGGATGTTGAGGCCTTCCTTGGTCTCCTCGACCACGAGGCTGTCGGAAATCTCGGTGATGTCGGGCATGGCCTGCCAGGCCTGGCGGATGCTGGCGGCGGCGCTGTGGAACACCTGCTCCTCGCTGGCGGCGAGATTGGTGCGTGAGGACTCGGTGGCTTCGAGATCGCTGCCGGCCTTGCCGGCGCGGCCGCCGATCGCGGCTTCTTCCTCACCGGTCTGGTTGTCCGGCGATGAGGTCACGGCCTTGGCGGTGTCGGTGGACGAACCCGCCATCTTCTCGCCGGTGGAATCGAGCGCCGTGCCACCCATGACGCCGCCGGCGCCGGAGGTCGAGGGGCTGATATTGGGCGGAGCGAAATAGTCGGCGAGGCCCTGCTTCTGCTCGGGCGTGGTCATCGAGATCAGCCAGAGCAGCAGGAAGAATGCCATCATGGCCGTCACGAAGTCGGCGTAGGCGATCTTCCAGGCGCCGCCGTGATGGGCGTGGCCGGCCTTCTTGATCTTCTTGATGATGAAGGGCTGGTCGTTACGGGCCATTCTGGCTCGCCTTTCTAGGTGCCGCTCAGCTCCCGCCGGATCAGGTCAGCGCCGGCAGGTTGGACGTGGCCTCGTCGATTTCGGCGAAGGTCGGTCGGACTTCGCTCATCAGCGCCTTGCGGGCGAACTCGATGGCGATGGCCGGGGCGTAGCCCGACATGTGCGCGAGCAGACCCACCTTCATGGAGAGGAAGTACTTCGACTCCGCCTCGTAGATGTTGCGCAGCGACTGGGCCATCGGGCCGAAGAAGCCGTAGGCCACGAACACGCCGAAGAACGTACCCACGAGAGCGCCGCCGATCAGGTGGCCCAGCACTTCGGGGGGTTCGGAAATGGCGCCCATGGTCTTGATCACGCCGAGCACGGCGGCGACGATGCCGAGCGCCGGCGTACCGTCGGCGAGGGCCTGGATCGCCGAGACGAGGCGCTCCTGCTCCTGGTGATGGGTCTCGAGCTCTTCGTCCATCAGGGATTCCATCTCGTGCACCACATTGGTGCCGAGGGTGACCATGCGCAGGTAGTCGCAGAGGAATTCCACCGCGTGGTGGTTCTTGGCGAAGGTCGGGAAGCGCTGGAAGATCGACGAACCTTCCGGGTTTTCGATATGCGGTTCGAGCGCGAGGAGGCCCTTGGCCTGCACCAGCTTGAAGAGGCTGAACTGCAGTCCCAGCAGCTCGACATAGGCGGCCTTGTTGTAACGGGGGCCGCGGGCCAGCGTGCCGAACACGCCCATGGTCTGCTTCAGAACCGGCCCGGTATTGCCGATGATGAAAGCGCCGATGGCGGCGCCCAGAATGATGACGAATTCGAAGGGCTGGAACAGCACTTCGAGGTGCCCGCCCATCGCGGCGTAACCGCCGAGAACGCAAACAATAACAACCAAAATACCGACTATGAGACGCATGCGACTGGCTACTCACACTAAGGGCGGCCGCAACATGCCGACCACCCTGCCAACTCAAACCGACCGGAACCTGTCGGGTTACCCCCGGGGCGCAAGCCGTCCCTCTCCAAGCATTCTCAAGGGTTTTGCTTAACGCGCGGTTTATCCGGGGTGTCATGAAAGCCGGGCAAACTGTCGCAATACGAAGCGGCGCTCTAGACCAAAGGTCGCGCTGGACGTCTATTGCGGGCGCGGGCGACAGATGGCGCCCTTCCTCTCAAACCGGCTGGTTCACCATGACTGACGCACGTCTCCGTTTCGGCTTCATCGGCACCGGCATCTGGGCGCGCGATGTGCAGATCCCCGCGGCGGCGGCCAGCGATGTGGTGCGGCTGACCTCGGTCTACGGCCGCAACCCGGCGGCCGCGCAGGAACTCGCGGCGGCCAACGGGGCGAAGGCGGAGGCCGATCTGGCGACATTCCTCGACGGCGTCGACATTGTCGGCATCGCGCTGCCGCCGTCGGCGCAGCCCGAATTCGCCATGGCGGCGATCGCCGCCGGCAAGCACCTGCTGCTCGAAAAGCCGGTGGCGATCGAAGTCGACGCGGCCCGGCGCATCGCCGACGGGCTCGACGAGAAGGGCCTCAAGTCGCTGGTGTTCTTCACCAGCGTGCTCAACCGGCGCAGCCAGACCTGGCTCGCTGACGTGCATCAGGTCGGCGGCTGGGTCGGCGGACGTGTCGATGCCTTTTCGGGCGTGCTGGTCGATCCGAGCAATCCGTTCCACTCGACGGCGCAGTGGCGCGGCACGACCGGCGCCCTGTGGGACACGGTGCCGCATGCGGTGGCCATGCTGAGCCGCATCTTCGGGCCGGTGGTGGACGTCACCGCCGCGACCGGCAGCGGCGATCTCAAGGCCGCGATCCTCAACCATCGCGATGGCGCGCTCACCACCATCAACCTCGCCATGGACCTGCCGTCCTCGGTGCCGGGCGAGACGGTGATCTACGGCGCCGCCGGCAAGCGCGAAATGCCCATGCAGGTGCTCGACTGGAAGACCAATGCCCGTCAGGTCTATGGCGAGGCGCTGGCCTCGCTGGTGGCCTCGATCAACGGCGAGAAGACGACGCATCCGGATGCACGGTTCGGCGCCTATGTCACCGAAGTCATCGCCGCCATCGAACGGTCGATCGCCGAGCGGCGGCCGGTTTCGCTGGGCTAAATCTATTCACCGGACTCAGCTTTTCGCCTCGTTCTAACGTCGTATTCGGGCGGGCCGACGACCCCGTTGACTCGTCCCGGCTCTCCTGCTTTCACTAGCTTGCTGCAAAAATTACAATTCTTGCAGTCGCTATGGGCAAATTGCAGCAACGCGATTTTATCAGCGCTTTGCAAGGGAGAGTTTCAATGGACGGTCTAGGGGCGCCAATGCGCCGTCGTAGCTTTACGCAGCTTTTGTCGGGAGCGGCCATCGGCCTCGCTCTCGCCCTGTCGCCACTGGCGGCGCAGGCGCAGGACGTTCCGCGCAACGAGACGCTGATCCTCGATTCCACGCTCGAGCGCATCGCGACGCCGGAGAACTACAATCCGTTCCTGCCGACCACGACCCTGCAGGGCGGTCTGCACCAGGTGGCCTTCGAGTCGCTGTTCTACCTCAACCTCGAAACCGGCGAGCTGATGCCGTGGCAGGCCGAGAGCTACCAGTTCAACGCCACGTTCGACGAAGTCACCATCAAGCTGCGTGACGGCGTCAAGTGGTCGGACGGCGTGCCGTTCACGGCCGACGACGTCGTGTTCACCATGAACATGCTCAAGGACAATTCGGCGAACCTGGGCAACTGGGGCGGCAACGCCAAGACCTGGGTCAAGGACATCGTCGCGGTCGATCCGCTGACCGTGAAGATCACGCTCACCGCCACCAACCCGAGCTATGTCACCAACATGTTCGGCGCCCGCGTCTACTGGACGAACCAGATCGTGCCCAAGCACATCTGGGAAGGTCAGGATCCGGCGACCTTCACCAATTTCGACCTCGCCAAGGGCTGGCCGGTGTCGACCTCGCCGTATCAGCTGGTCTCGGCCAACAACCAGGAAACGGTCTGGTCGCGTCGCGACAACTGGTGGGGCGCGGAAACCGGCTTCAAGACCCTGCCGGCGCCCAAGCGCGTCATCTTCACCTCGGCCGGCAATGAAGAGCGCCGCACCGCGATGCTCATCAACAACGAACTCGACACCGCCTACGCCATCGGCAAGTCGAGCTTCGAGACCGTGCACCAGCGCAACCCCAAGGTCGTGACCTGGTTCACCGAGATGCCGTATGCCTATACGGATGCCGGTCCGCGCATCATCGGTTTCAACAACGCCATCCCGCCGTTCGACAATGCGCTGGTCCGCCGCGCCGTGTCGCAGGCCGTGAACCGTGACGCCATCGTCGACATCGCCTGGGAAGGCATGTCGCGGCCGATCAGCTTCCCGGCGCCGTCGCTCGCCGCTCTCAAGCCCTTCTTCGAAGGCACCGAGGACCTCTTCGCCGAGTTCCCGAACACCACGTTCGATCCCAAGGCCACCGAAGCCCTGATGACCGAAGCCGGCTACACCAAGGGTGGTGATGGGTTCTGGGCCGATGCCTCGGGCAAGAAGCTCGTGATCGACCTCGTCGCCCGCCAGACCGAAGCCGACTCGGCCAAGGCCGCCCCGGTGGTTGCCGAGCTGCTCAAGCGTGCCGGTTTCGACGCGCAGTTCCGTCTCGTCGACTCGGCCGGCTTCGCCGACCAGGTGTTCACCGGCAAGGCCAATATCTGGCTCGCCCAGATCAATGGCGGCGTGAACAACCCGTACCCCTCGTTCGACATGTTCCACAGCCGCCATGCGCTGGAGATCGGCAAGTCGGCGACCGGTTCGTACTCGCGCTACGCCAACCCGGAATACGACAAGATCGTCGAAGAGATGGGCAAGCTCGCCACCGACGATCCGAAGTTCAAGGACATCGTTCGCCAGGCGCTCGCCATCTGGCTGCGTGACCTGCCGGTTGCCCCGACCACCGACTCGGCGCTGCTTGCGTCGTACAACAACACCTACTGGAAGAACTGGCCGACTTCGGACAACCCGTACTTCCAGCCGTGCTTCTGGTGGGCCAGCGCGCTGGTTTCGATCGTCGCGATCGAACCTGCCGAGTAAGCAATCCGGTGGCCGGGTCCTCGGGGCCCGGCCATCCCCGCCTTCGAACAGACAAGACGGTCATGACCTGGGGCTATTTCTTCAAGCGTGTAGCGTTGTTCTTCGTCGTCGTGCTCACGGCGATGACGGCGAACTTCGTCATCTCGCACTCCGTTCCGGGTGACCCGATCGGCGGTGTCATCTCGCAGATGACCTCGGGCGGCGGCGCGGTGGAAAATGCCGACGAGATCATCGCCAGCTATCGGGCGCGTTTCGGTCTCGATCAGCCCGTGCTCGTCCAGTACGTCGTCTATGTCTGGAATACGCTGCAGTTCGACCTCGGCACCTCGATCATCTACTTCCCGCAGTCGGTGACCGACTCGATCGTCAAGGCGCTGCCCTGGACCATCGGCCTGCTCCTCGTCGCCACCATCATCGCCTTCACGGCCGGCAGCATCATCGGCGCCATGCTGGCCTGGACGGGGACGCCGCGGCTGGCGCGCATGTTCGCGCCGCTGCTGATGATCTTCTCGTCCATTCCCTATTACCTGCTGGCGCTGATCCTGCTTTATGTCTTCGCGGTCTGGCCCAACTGGTTCCCGCTCGGCGGCGGCTATGCCTCCGGGTCCCGGCTCGGCTGGGACTTCGGCACGCTGCTCAATCTCGGCTATCACGCGGTGCTGCCGGCGCTCTCGATCGTGCTGGCCGGCCTCGGCTTCTGGGCGCTGGGCATGCGTGGCGCCATGATCAACGTGCTGGGCGAGGACTACCTTACCCTGGCCGAAGGCGAAGGCCTCTCCAAGCGCCGCATCTTCTTTGCCTATGGCATGCGCAATGCAATGCTGCCGCAGGTTACCAACCTGGCGCTGTCGCTGGGCACCATTGCCTCGGGCTCGGTGCTGGTCGAAGTGGCGTTCGGTTATCCGGGCATCGGCTTCCTGCTCTACGACGCGCTGCGCGCCTCGGACTATTTCATGATCCAGGGCATCTGCTTCGTGCTGGTGCTGACCGTCGCTCTCGCGGTGCTCGTGCTCGACCTCATCTATCCTCTGATCGACCCCCGGATTGCCCGCCGATGAGCATGGCCACTCCCACAATCCGGCCCCGCAGCAATCGCGCCCTCGGTGTCCTCACCGAGCTCGCCGGCAATGTGAAGCTCACCTCGGGCCTCGTGCTCGTCTTCTCGCTGGTGGCGGTGGCGATCATCGGCCCGATGCTGGTCGATACCGAACTGGCGCGGCCGATCTCGGCGCCCACCAACCGTCCGCCGTCGCCCGACTATCTGCTGGGCACCGACGGGCAGGGCCGCGACCTGCTCGCCGTCATCATCGCGTCGACGCCGCAGACGCTGCGCCTCGGTCTTCTCGCCGGACTCATCGGCACGGTGATCGGCACCTTCCTCGGGCTCGTCGCCGGCTTCTTCGGCGGCTGGCTCGACCGGATCATTTCGACCGCCACGGACGTCGTGCTGACCATTCCGCCGCTGGCGATCCTCTTGATCGTCGCCGCTTCGGTGCGTTCGGTCAGCGTCGAGATGATGGCCTTCATCATCGCGTCGCTCGCCTGGATGCATCCGGCGCGGTCGATCCGCGCGCAGGTGCTGTCGCTGCGCGAGCGCGCCTATGTGGAGATCGCCCGGGTCTCGGGCATGAGCGAGATGCGCATCGCGCTCTTTGAAGTGCTGCCCAACCTGCTGCCGCTGATCATGTCGGCATTCGTGGCCGCCGTGTCGGGCGCCATCCTCGCGGCGCTCGGCCTCGAGGCTCTCGGCTTCGGCCCGCAGGATACACCGACCCTGGGCATGACGGTCTACTGGTCGCTGCTCTATGGCGCGTTCGGGCGAAACATGTGGTGGTGGTGGGCGCCGCCGATCGTCGTTCTCGCCATTCTCTTCATCGGCCTTTTCCTCATCAGCGTCGGCCTCGACGAAGCGCTGAACCCGCGCCTGCGGAGGCAGTCATGAGCGAGCCGATCCTCAAGGTCCGGGACCTCACGGTCACCTACCAGATCCGTGGCCAGCGCGGCCGCGCCGCCGATGGCGTCAGCTTCGATCTCCATGCCGGCGAGCGGCTCGGCATCGTGGGTGAATCCGGTTCGGGCAAGTCGACGCTGGCGCTGGCGCTGATGCGCCTGCACAAGCCGCCGGCGCGGATCGAAGCCGGCAGCGCCGTGCTCGACGGCACCGACCTGCTGACGCTCGAAGGCGAGGCGCTGCGTCGCTTCCGCTGGAGCCAGATTTCGATGATCCCGCAGGGGGCGATGAACTCGCTCAACCCGGTGATGCGGATCGGCGTGCTGATGGCCGACGCCATCAAGGCGCATGAAAAAGGGTGGACCGGCGAACGCATCCGCGCCCGCATCGCCGAGACACTGGAAAGCGTCGGGCTCAACAAGACCGTCGCCGATCTCTATCCGCATGAACTCTCGGGCGGCATGAAGCAGCGCGTCTGCATCGCGCTGGCGATCATCCTCAAGCCCAAGCTGATCGTCGCCGACGAACCGACCAGCGCGCTCGACGTCGTCGTGCAGCGCAAGGTCATCGAGACGCTCAAGGAGGTGCAGAAGCAGATCGGCGCGGCACTGATCATGATCGGCCACGACATGGGCCTGATGGCGCAGTCGGTGGATCGGCTGGCGGTGATGTATGCGGGCAAGCTGGTCGAGAACGCACCGATCCGGCGCTTCTTCCGCAATCCGCTGCATCCCTACAGCCAGCTTCTCATCTCGTCCCTGCCCACACCGGACGAGGTGCGCGAGATGAAAGGGATACCCGGGGCGCAGCCATCGCTGTTCAGCCTCCCAACCGGGTGTGCCTTTCATCCTCGCTGCCCGGCCGCGCAGCCGCAATGCAGCGTCACCGTGCCGGAGAGCCGGCGCATCACCGCCGAGCGCGACGTCGCCTGCCATCTCGTGACGCCGGAGATGGCCGATGCCTGACGCACTGCTCGATCTCGACGCCATCAGCGTCACCTACCAGAGCCGCAAGTGGAAGGCGCCGCCCTTCCTCGCACTCGACAGCTTTACGCTCCGCATCGAGGCCGACTGGCCCAAGATCGTCGCTATCGTGGGGGAGAGCGGCAGCGGCAAGACCACGCTGGCCCGCGTCGTGCTCGGCATGCTGCCGCCCACCGGCGGACGCATGAACTATGCCGGCAAGTCGATCACCGCGATGAGCAAGCCGGAGCGCGCCAGCTTCCGTCGCGAAGTGCAGGCGATCTTCCAGGACCCGTTCTCGATCTTCAATCCGTTCTACCCGGTCGACCATCTGCTCGAGATGCCGCTGCGCATCTTCAAGATCGCGAAGAACCGCGCCGAAGAGCGCGACATGATCGAGGCGGCGCTGCAGCGCGTCGGGCTGCGGCCTGAGCAGGTGCTCGGTCGCCATCCGCATCAGCTGTCGGGCGGCCAGCGCCAGCGCATCGTCGTCGCACGCAGCCTCATGCTGCGGCCCAAACTGATCGTCGCCGACGAGCCGGTATCGATGATCGACGCATCGCTGCGCGCCAATGTGCTCAGCCAGATCCAGGCGCTGCGCGACGATCTGGGCATCTCGATCATCTACATCACCCACGACATCGCCACGGCCCGGCAGGTGAGCGACGAAGTCTTCGTGCTCAACAAGGGCAAGACCGTGGAGTCGGGGACCGCCGAACAGGTGATCTCCAACCCGCAGCATCCTTACACCAGGCTGCTCGTCGGTTCGGTGCCGCGACCCGATCCCGACCATGGCTGGTCCGATCTTTCGGACCAGCTGGAGGGCCAGACGTGAGCAGAAAAGCAGCAATCCCCGCCCGGCGTCGCGAGATAGTTGGGCATGACAAGTCCAGCGCCCGCAAAGGGCATGGACGACTGAGTTGTGCGCACTAGAAACTGCGATGACTGCGTAAGCCGAAGCAAACGGGGAAGGAAACGGATCGATGGTCAAGAAGGTGACGATCCAGGATCTGGCCGACCAGCTGAGCCTGTCGCCGGCGACAGTCAGCCGGGCGCTGCGCGATCACCCCTCGATCAATGAAGGCACGCGCCGTTCGGTGCACGAGCTCGCGGCCAGCGCCGGCTACACCACGCATCTCACCAGCCGGTCGCTCAAGAAGGGCGGCACGCTGGTCAAGCGGCCGATCGCCTGGATCACCCCGCTGGTCAATTTCCAGTTCGAAGACCCGATCATTCTCGAAACGTTGGGCGGCATCGCCAGCCGCTGCGCCGAGATCGGCCGCCACTTCCTCCATATTCCCACCGATGTGGGCCGCGAACTCGATACCTATCGCGAGCTGATCGCCGAGGGGGTGATCGAAGGCTTCATCGTCGCCAACCGCGTCACCGAGGGCGACCGCCGGGTGGAATACCTGCTCGAAGAAAAGATGCCGTTCGTCGCCTATTACGGCGCCACCCCGCTGACCGGCGATTACCCTTCGGTCGACGTCGCCTTCGCGGAGGCTTATGCGCTGGGCACGCGGCATCTGCTCGAACTCGGGCACCGGCGCATCGCGCTGCTCAACTCGCTGCCCAACTTCCAGGCCAGCCACGAGCGCGAGCGCGGCTATCGGCTGGCCCTGGCGGAACAGCAGGTGTGGTCGAGCGCCAACTGGGTGGTGGGCGGCCCCAAGACCGAAGAATTCGGCTACAGCGCCATGCGGCAGATGCTCGACAGCGTCTCGGCCCCGACCGGCGTCGTCTGCTCCTCCACCATGGCGGCCAAGGGCGCCGTCGCCGCCATCAACGAGCGCGGCCTGACCGTTGGGCGCGATGTGTCGGTGGTCAATTTCGACGACAATGTCGCGGGCAGCTTCTATTCGGTGCCGCTGACGACGCTGTTC
>VFQQ010001777.1_pt1 | contig 27934 bp, 52 predicted proteins | sample 3512341 | NCBI WGS metagenome assembly VFQQ01 (sample SAMN10412373, study PRJNA504923) | tailings metagenome | isolation source: Relicate 2 Philex TSF1 revegetated site | place: Philippines: Tuba, Benguet | collected 2017-08-29
CGGCGCATCTGATGGATAGCGTGCATGCCACAGAGCGGTTGAGAGCGACTTGTGGTTGGAAGACGGCATCTTGCAAGTTGGATCTGGGCGCTCTGTCTGCAGTCCTCCAGTTCACACTGCTCATGCTTGCCCGATCCTCTCCGGCAGACGGCACTGACGATGCCTCCACCACATCTTCTGTGAATGATGTGCCCATCGATGCTGAGCTGGACCAGATGATTGCAGCGCAGCAGGCGCAGCGTGCGCAGCAGGCAATCCAGGTGCAGGGGCAGCAGCAGCGGCGGGCGCAGCCTGCAGACCGGGGACAGGAAGGGAATGGCACAGCAGGCCAGGAGGTTCGGCCAGCAGAGCAGCTGCCCGGGCCGCCTGTGGCGCAACCTGCCACCCCGCCCAAGCCTGGCCGGCGCGGCAAGACAGTCAGCTGGGCCGAGGATGCATTGGCGCCAGCAGCAGCAGCAGCAGCTGGGGCCGCCGAGCCAGCACCCAGCCCTTTGCCGCCCAAGGGCCCACCCGACTTGGGAGGCATCAGCCTGCCAGCCCCCGCCCTGCGGCAGCTGCAGCAGGAACAGAAGCAAGAGCAGGAGCAGCAGCAGCAGCAGCAGCACGCAGCTTCCCAAGGTGCCGCCGAGGCGCCGTCAGCAGATGGCACAGAAACCTCCGGCAGCCTGCCCCTCACAGCCGACAATGTAGCCCGCTTGGACGAGCGGTTGACTGCTGCGGAGCAGCTGGCGGCGGCGCAGGCAGGCGGCGCACCGCCCTCAACTGAGCAGGTGGGTGGACAAGGGTGACAGCGGGCTTTATCAGCTTGTGCTACAAGAGTTGTTGGGTTGCAGTCGAAAGGGCAGGGCGCCGTCGTGAGCATGAGCTTGGTGCAGCACCTGGCGTGCTCGTGCCTGCTGACCATTGCGTACGCTTGTTGGCCTGCTTGCTGTGCAGGTTCAGCAGGCGGAGCAGCTGCTGGAGGAGCTGCCGGCCAGCCTGCCAGACCAGGTGGGGCTGAGCGGGGCTGGCTTTGGAAGGCAACCGGCCTGCTGCCTTAGTAGAAGCTGCCGGATCAGAGTCAGCTGTTGACATGTACATGCTTATGATAGCAGTTTGAAATGGCATTCCCAATGGCATGCAGGAGGTGGCTGACCAGCTGGCGGGGGCCATCGAGGCGGAGATCCGGGAGCTGGGGGGCGGCCAGCTGCTGGAGGAGGCGGCGGCCCTGCACATACACAAGGCAGGGGCAGGGTCGGGGGCTGGATGGGTTGGTCGAGCAGACATACGGAGGTGTCAGCACGTGTGGGGTGCTTGTGTCTGCCCTGGGACTCTGGAAATTGTGCCTTGAACTTAACTGCTGTCCTTTGCTGAGCCCAAAGGTGTGATACATCACGCCCCGTGCCATTCCCATCATCCGTGCAGGAGGAGTCGCTTGACCTGGCGGCGGTGCAAGTGGACCCCGAAGCCCCTTCAATTTGGTTCTCAACAGCCAGCAGCAGGGCCGCGGCTGCCGAGGGCCTGAGCAGCCTGGCCAGCGGCGCCACTGGGCAGTCTGCAGCGGCGGGAGCAGGGGAGGAGGAAGTGGAGGATGAGAGCCAGCCGGCCGTCAGCAAGGGCGAGGAGGGTGCAGCGGGCACAGCAGGCGCAGCAGCGGAGGGCGAGGAGCTGCCGGAAGTGTCGCCGTTTGCTGCCGCTAGCGGTGCAGCGGACGCCATGCAATCGGACGTGGGCACAGCCGGGATGGCAGGAGATGGGCAGGCAGCACCAGCAGCACCGCCAGGCCCAGCAGAGCCCATCCCGCCGGCAGATGAGGCTGCTGCAGCCGCGGTGGCTGAGGTGGCAGCCGCGGTGGCTGCCGCTGCTGCAGCAGACAGCGGCAGCCCGGTGGTGCGGGCCCGCAAGGCGGCTTCCGCCACTGGCGCCTCCTCTGTGGCTGGCACATTGGCGGCGGGCGGCAGCATTGCCTCCAGCAAGCTGCAGCTGGACAAGCAGCTGACTCTCAAGTACCCAACCGTCATCACGCCATCAGGTTGGTTGCAGCAGAACAGAAGTCAGGGAAACGGGGCTGGCGAGGTGCAAACGTCCTGCACAGCTGCTGCCCTCCGGCAGCCTGCCTGCTCATGTGTGCCCGGTAGCCACTGGACACCTGAACGCACTCTCACTTGCCTGCCCCCTCCTTCAATTCATGCATCACAAATGCCTTGCATTTGTTGCCCATTTTTGAGCAGAGCATGTGGACGAGTTCCGGGGGCCGCTGCCCGCCGAGGCGCTGACCGACCTGTATGCAGGTGCGACGGCGACGGTTGCTGCTTAGGTGTGGTGCAAGCTGCTGGCCTTGGGTTTGGCATTGGCGGCTTCTGCATAATTCAAACTGGAGCAGCCATGCATGCAGCAGATTACGCCAGACCGTGGCTCCTGCATGCTTCAAGTGGTCAGGAGCCCCTCGTGCTACCCACTCAGTACCAAGGGATGGTACCTGCATGGTCCTGCAGGGCGGCACGAGCGCGTGCCCGCCGAGGTGCTGCGGGAGGCGCTGCACTTCCTAAAATACAGCTATTCCGTCTATAGTTTGCAGCCCAAGAGTGAGTAGCCATCAGGGGGGTTGACGCATGCGGCCCGGGAGATGGAATGGCGCTGCCCTGGAACAGCAGGACAAAGAGTGCCGGTCAAGCTACGCTGCTGAATGTGCTTGCTCCCTGGTGATACACCAGGCTGCTCCAGTCTGTTCCGCCTGCTTGACAACACCTGCGCCCCGCTGCTTGGATGCCGTGCAGTTGAGGCGCCGTCCTCAGGTGTGGACGTCATCTTCTGCTGCGGATGCATGGCCTCGCCCATCGACCCGCAGAAGGTGGGTAGTGGCTGGCAGTGCTTGTTACTTACAGGCTACTGCGGATGCTGCAGCTAGAACGCACATTTGGCCTAACCAAACCTATGCCGGCTCCCTCCTTTCTACAGGTGGTGTTCCAAGCTCTGTCTGAGCTGGAGGGGCTGGAGGAGGAGGAGGTGGGTGGGCGATAGAGTGCCACTAGTAACTCGTGCAGCTGACAGTTCAGTGAGGGACAGTGCAGGGCTGTGTGCCGATACAGTGCAGCGAGCCAGCTCAGAGAATGGTCCGCGGGGCTTGTTGTGCCCCAAGCGCCCCTGCGTGGGCAGCGTTCAGGTTAACTGCTTAGCAAGATTTGCGCCATGCCTGCCAGCTCTTGCGGAACACTGCAGAGCTGCCAGCTGCTGACATGAGCTGCTGCCCTGCTTCCTCTTTGGCAGGCCATCGAGCTGCTGCATCTGAACTGCAGGTGGGCTGCACGACAGCAGCTGGGGGTCAAGTTAGCAATCATGCTTGTAAGCAGCAGTGAAAGTTGGGGCCAGATGCATGGAGCGATGCATCAGCTACTGCTCTGCAACAATAAACTCGAATTGTATCCTGCCCCACCCTCACAGCAACCGAGTGCTGGCCCACCTGCCCTACATGATTGCTCTGGACCATGCCAAGCGTGCCGTGGTGCTGGCCATCCGGTGAGGAGGGCAGGGGCTTTGACAGCCCCACCGTGCGGCTGCTGCTTGCTTACCTCTGTGTTGCTGCTTTCCACCTTTCTTAATGCACTGGCTGACCCTTGCTGCTTAACACCCTGGCAGGGGCACGATCTCAGCCGCCGACATTGTGACTGATGCGATTGTGTATCCGGAGCCCCTCGATTCCTGGCTGCCTGACGACATCAAGCAGGTGAGGTGGGCGGGTGGGTGGAGGCACGGCACTGCAGCTGCATTCTGGGCACCATTAGCGCGATGTTCAGCTATTGTTCATGTTGACTCTGCTCGTCTTCATCTCCCCATCCTCCTTCTCATGACTGCTGCAGGAGCTGTCAGAGCCCGCATTTGCGCACGCGGGCATGGCGGCCGCCGCCAAGGCCATCTTTGAGGACATGACTGAGCGAGGCATCCTGCAGCAGGTCAGAATGGAGGGAGGGGAGTGCAGCACGGCGAGGGAGGGCCTGGCAGGGCATGGGGATCTGGCTTTGTAGCAACACGGCGTGGTGCATGGCAGCTGTGCACGGAAAGCTTGGTGCCAACAGGGTGGCAAACCTAGCTGCAGCTGCCCATTGCTCCGTTGTACGTCTGCCGCAGCTGGTGCAAGAGGAGGAGGTCGGCGAGTACGTGGCTCCCGAGCAGCAGGAGGCGCAGCGGCATGGCGCTGCCGCCCAAGCCGGCAGCAGCAGCGCACGTGCGGCCCGGCGGCAGGGGCAGTATGATGCTGATGCTGGCAGGCAGGACGCTGGGGCGGAGTCCTACCATGCCGGCGCTGCAGGCGGCGCCTCCAGTGCTGCCAATGGCGCAGGTGGCACACCTGCAGCAGGACGGCAGCAGGCAGGAGCCACAACACGCGGCAGCTCGGCCATCAACAAGCAGTCGGGCCACCGGGGTGACGAGCATGGCAGGCTGTGGGAGGGCACCAGCGGCGGGGCAGCGCATGCAGATGTGTCGGCTGAGGCGCCAGCGGGGCCAGCTGCGGAGGGCACAGATGGGCAGCCAGGGGCAGGCTTCCAGCACTTCAGCATGAAGCAGCACACGCAAGCGGGCCGCGGCAGCGACCCGGAAGAGGCAGATGGGGAGGGAGGAGCGTCTCCGGGCCGCCAGGTAAGGCATGGGCTGGCTGGGTGGCGGGGGTTTGGGTGCCAATTGCGGCTGATGCCAGCTGTGCAATGACTGATACGTTCGATCAATGCACACAGCGTGCCCATTGCACAGTATCTGCATCACCTGGAAATGCGATGCAGGTGGGCGAGATTATGCGGCAGAAAATCGAGCAGGAGGGCTGGCAGCTCATTGTGCAGGGCCACAGGTGAGGGTCAAAGCATGCGGCTGACTTGGCAGCAAGGGAGGCAAGGTGTGGGGCCCATATCTCCCTCCCCTGCCCCATTGTGCACCCTTGCCTCTGCTTTGCCACACAAATCTGCAGCCTGGGGGCGGGTGCCGCGGCGCTGGTCAGCCTCAAGCTGAGGGACAGCTTCCCCGGCCTCAAGTGCCTGGCCTTCTGCTGCCCCGGCGGCCTGGTCAGCAAGAACCTGGCCCACGCCATGCGCCGCTTCACCACCTGCGGTGGGCAGGGTGGCAGGGTGGAATGGGGCGGCAGGAACTGGGATGGTGCATGGCTGTCAGGGTTGTGGATGCAGAACGAGCCGTTGCAGTGCAAACAGCACATGCTGCCCATGCCACCACTGAACACATCCATCCGACTCTTGTCTGACCACTGGTCATGACTTGCCTGCCATGCAGTGGTGGTTGGCAAGGATGCTGTGCCTCGCGCCACCGTGTCCAACCTGTCCCGCCTCATGGATGAAATGGTGACGGCGCTGGCACGCTGCAAGCAGCCCAAGCTGAAGGCGTGTTTGTGGGGCGGGCAGACTGCTAGGCTTTGCTGGCAGATTGCAGCAATTAGCTTGTTGAGGCTGCCGATGGAAAGAGAGGCTTGTGCAGAACGGGATGGGTGTGCCGCCGGTTTGCCTGCCATTTGAGATGCGCTCAAGTGAGCAGGTGGCTGACCTGGCACCCGACCCATCCCGCAGGTGCTGCTCTTCCCCTGGTGGCGGCACCGCAAGGAGCAGTTCAAAGACCTGTTTTGGCGGTGAGGGCAGGCCAGGGGGTGCAAATGGGATTGGCTGGTTCATCCTGCAGTGTAGCTCGCTGGTACTTCGAAACTGCCATGCCGCTTTGTCTCGATCCTGATCGCTGCTTGGCCGCCTCGCCGTACCTCCCCGCGCACTTCCTGTTGCAGGTATGACGAGATCCCTCCCGAGCCGCTGGCCGTGCTGCAGCGTTACCACGAGAGCAGGTGCGGCAGGGGCAGGCTTTGCGGCTGGACAGCTTGCTCAATGGGGCAGCTACAGGATTTGAATTGAAGCGGCCGTGCTTGGGCAGGCGTGCCGTCGTCATGTGCTCCCCATGATCTCCTCCCTCTCGGCGCTAACCAGAGGTCAATACACCATGCAGGACGCGCATCGGCCAGCCGCTGCCCATGTACCCACCCGGCCGAGTCGTCTTCCTGCGGTGAGAGCTGTGGGCAGTGGGCAGTGGCACTGCATGGGGACATTTTCTCTCAGAGGCAGCAAGCCCTTGAGGTGAACATCAGACCATGACGTATGCCACCTGCCCCGCCTGCCTTTCAGGCCCATCAAGACGCGGCAGTCCAAGTCGTGGCAGGTGGTGTGGATCAATCCGGAGGACATCATTGGTGAGCCTGCCACTCCTGTTTCTGATACTCATGCTGCTTTTCAGGCAGCGGGTGACTTTGCAACAGCGATTTCAGCTTGGGCACCACGTTTGGCTGTCCCTCCCCCGCCTGCTTCTGCCGCGCTCGCCGTGGGCCCAAACATATGTCACTCGCCCCCATCCCCACCCCGCAGCCGAGGGCCTGCTCATCTCTCCCCACATGTACCGAGACCACCTGTGCTCCACCGCCTACGAAGCACTGACCAAGGCAGCAGAGGCCGCCAGCCAGCAGGAGGCCAGCAGCGGGGCGGCAGAAGGCGGCGGTGCGGCACCCGGCGGCGCGCGCCTCCGCGGCAGGCAGGACGAGCGGCGGCGGCAGCGGGCAGCACGTCACCGCTGGCAGCAACGCCTGGCGGCGCAGCGATCCAGCAGCTTGCAGGAGGTGCTTGTTGAAGCGGTGTGAGGGGCAGGAGGTGGTTGTTGCTGGGGTGCAAACCGACCTGGGCTGCGAGATCGCCTGGGTCTGTGATTCAACTGCCATCTGCTGATTTGCCGTGTGCGCTGGTTGCACAGTTTGGGCCCCTGTGTCTGCGTGGCATCTTCACAAGAAGTAGTGTTGTGCTCCAAATGTAAAATTTTGCCTCTATCAATTCATAGAGGAAGCGTCAGATCAACAGAAAGGTCAGTGCCAAGCAAACAGTTCGCAGAGTGGGGCAATCAACTCAGCCGCAGGCCGTGTGCTGAAGAGCTCATGCCGTGAAGTCGACGTTGTCGATCAGCCGCACCTTGCCGTAGAAAGCGGCCTGCACAGGCAGCGGAAATGCAGCAACACCGGCGATCAGCAGCGCCGCAGCCGACAGTGTTGCGGTGCACAGCTAGCCGCTCAGCAACAGCGTCACACACAGCAGCGTTCGGCAGCATCGGAAGCAAACAGATGGCCAACTGCCATGCAGGATGCAGCGTTTCCCATCGCTGCCAATTAGATCCCCACAGCGCACCACTGCAATGAGCGCCTCCCGGCCCTTCACATCCTCCACAGGCCGCAGCGTGCGGGCATCCACCACCTGCATGGTGAAAGGCAGGCAGGCAGAAATGGGGGATGATTGTTAGGGTGACAAGACACGGTGAGGCTACTACAGGAGATCTTGTTGACAGACAGGGCTGCTGTGAACGCTGCCGTACACCCAGCCGCTGGCATCTGCCATGTTGACGCACAGCCCTCAAACCCTAGTGAACCGCACCTCAACATAGTCGACCCGGCCGCCGCCCGCCGCTATCGCATCCGCCACCTGCTGCTGCAGCTCCGCTGCTGCCGTGGCGGTGCCAGCCACCGCTGCCTCACGCGCTGCTGCCAGCGCTTGAGAGATGCACACGCAGCGCTGCCGGTCCTCGGGTGTCAGCAGCGCGTTGCGGCTGCCAGGGGCGGTGTGATTGAGCGGAGGAGAGGCACGCATGTGAGGCACAATCATGACGTCCGTGCATGGAAGTTGAGGTCAAATTGAAACCCTCAACTAAGCCGCCATGGTGCTGCTAATGTCATGCGACTCACATCCAGCCTTGCAAGCCATCCCATTCGGTAATGGCTCCCACAGCTAACAGCATGCCCGGCGCACCTGCTCATGGCCAGGCCGTCCGCCTCGCGGCAGATGGGCATGCCCACCACGTCGATGGCCATGTCCAGGTCGCGCACCTGGGCACATCCAGGAGTGGGGTTGGCGGTGCAAGGGTGCACTCAGTGAACAGTCAGCAGGCAAGCAAGTGCATGATGATGTCAACATGCCATCGAGCAGCATGAACATAGGGTGGCTTGGGGCATGGCATGGCACGGCAGGCATGGCATGAAACATGACATGAGCAGGCATGCCCTGACACAGGATGTCTGGGCAAGAAGCAAACTGAACACCAGCAGAAGGCCAGCTCCATGCCACGCCATGCCGCGCTATGCCATGCCATGCCATGCTTGCAAGCGGTCTGCGTCATTCTTGCTTCACCCTCCCTTCCCGCCCCGCCCCTGTAGCGCCGCACCATGCGCTGGATGACGCGCCACTGCTGGTAGTCCTTCTTGCCGAAAAAGGCGGCGTCCGGCTCCACAATGTGGAACAGCTTGGTCACCACCTGCTCTCGGGATGTAGGGAGCCGAGCATGCAAACAGGGAGTTTACGAGAGAGAGCAAGGGGGCAGCAATAATGCACACATGTGTGCACATACATGCCTGTGTGGCGTGCATCAGGCAGGCGACGGGAGGTTAACACCTGCCCAAGCCTGCATAGGCACGCTGTAGCATACCATGCAACATACAACATAACGCTCACAACCTGGCAGCCTTCCCTCCACTCCAGGCCCGCCCCCATGAGCGCCGCACCGTGCACACGCCGCGGAAGAAGTGGGGGCGCGTCTTGGCGCACAGCCCCTGGCTCAGTCGCTCCACTGTCACCCATGTCTCATGCGCCTCTGGATCCACGGCATCACTGGCCCCCACCACCATGGCTGCATTGGCCGCCGAGCCGCTGCCGCCGCTGCCGGGGTGGTACAGCGCAGCAGGCATGAAGACGGCGACGCAGCCCGCCTCGGCCAGCTTGCGCAGGTCCTCAGCCTGCACGGCAAGTCATGAGTCAGGGTGCAATGTGATTGGGAAGGTGCCAATGCCGGGACTGATGCCCCAGCAGCAGCAAGACTAGCTGCAGCTGTGAGCATCGTGGAGCGCCTCATCACGGCCCGATTGCCTCAGCGGCAGCTCGTATGCACACCCAAGCTGCCCCACTTGCCTCGCTGCGGGGGTAGACGCCAAAGTCTTCGTTGGCGGAGAACTGGGTGGGGTTGACGTAAATGGACGCTGCCACCACGTCGCACTGCTCTCTGCGGCAGGGAACAGGCAATGGTGCCACCTGCGGCTGGGCAGGCGGCGGCGCCGGCAGCGGCGGCGGCAGTGGTGGCGAGCGCATGGCAGTGCGGCATCAAATCGTCTTACTTGGCGGCTTTGACCAGCGAAATGTGGCCCTCGTGGAGGTAGCCCTGCAGCCAGGAGGCAGAGCCGGTCAGAAACGGGGCGTGCCTGCAGCCGCAAGGCAATCGTGCATGATCAAAAGCATGTCGCACCATAGTGGGCACGAATCCAGTCGTCTTGCCCTGCCGCCGCTGCTCCCTGCTCCAGGCCCGCATAGCGGCGGCGTCGCGGAAGACTTGTGGGGACGCCATTGCTGTCAGACTATTAGGTGTACAGTTGTGGAGTGCAATGAGCAGCGCAGGGCGGAGCTGCGCTTCGGGTTGCCACCATGCTGGGTGCGACGCGGTGGCGGCAGCAGCGGCGCTTGGGCCGGAGCAGGGCAAACATGTTGAGGGTGTGCAACCCGCAGGCAGACGATATACCACACTAAAGCTGCATGACATGACATAGCCAGCGCATGTGTTTGAGCACAGCAAGAACTGAGGACCTGCCACACAGGTGCAAACCGTGGCATGCACGTTGCCCATTTCTCCAGTGCTTGATCACCCTTGTCTTTTGGCGCTCACGCTTGTGATCCGTATGCCCCTGTCACACTTCGTTGCAGGTAGATGTGTCAGTGGCAAGAACTTGTGCCAGGTGTTTGCTTCACCATTGCCAGCGGAAGCAGCTGAGGGAGCCCTGTACCCGAACGTGGTGGCCGCACGAGAGGTGTGATCCATGAAGTGTAGTGCTATGGAAAGCATGTGCACAGCCATCCCGGACCCTGAACGAGCATGATGCCTGATGCAATTGCGCCTGGGTGCTGGCTGTTGTGGCAAAATGTGCATTCACATTCAGTCGCACTGCGGGCCGCTGCCGCCAGCCGCCGCCATGCATGGGATGGCATAAGCGGGCAACCATTGACCCGCTCGCTTTCAGAGCTGCGGGATCGGCGTGTGCGCCTGCTGTTCAGCGTTGCAGGCACGCAGGAGCGAGCAGTATGGCAGGGGTGGACGGCGCCGCAGCGGCGGTGGAGCAGATGAAGCTGCAGCAGCAAGAGAAGAGCAAGGAGGAGCTGGTGAGGCGCTCTTTATGCAGCCAGTCTCGCGCGATGGCCCCACATGCTGGGCCGCTCTACCTCCCCACGGCCTGAGGGGCGGCCCCGCGGCAGGATCCGATTGTGCAGCACATGCGAGAACCAGATCGGTGGTCAGGCTGCAACGCCGCGCCGATCATGGCTGCCGCCATGGCAGGTCGCTGCTGCCGCCTGCTGCTTGCTGCCGCTGCATGATCGCCCCTACGTGGCCAGGCATGCACCAACGTGATTAACCTTGTGCATGTACTGCTGCAGGAGGCTGAGCGCGAGGCGCGCAAGAAGGCCAAGGCCGCAGAGAAGGCGGCCAAGGAGGCGGCCAAGGCGGCGCGGGTGCGATTGGGCTGCCGCCGCCGCCGCCACCATCTGCTGCACTTGCACCCCTGCAATTGATGATGCCGGCATTCGTTTGCACTGCATGCGGCTGCCATTGCTGCTGCCGTGCTGCCGCCGCCTTTCTTCATGTACCGAATGCTGCATGTGCCTGCCGCCCATCTTGCGTATGCCTGCCTGCAGGCAGCGCAGCGCGGCCAGAAGCAGGGGGCGGTGACGGCGCCAGAGGCCGACGATCCGCTGGCCGACCACTATGGCGACACTGAGCTGGTGCAGAGCCAGGTGCGGCCGCTCGGCAGTGCTGCAACTGGTTTTATGCTGCTTCTGTAATGCTGCGCTGGGTTGGGCTGGCTTGCCAGGCATGCGAGGTTGTTATTTGGCAGCAGGTGGGAGCTGCATGGCTGTGCACTTTGATATAGCTTTGTGCAGCTGAGGTGTTGATTGGCTTGTTGCATAGCGTCATGCCAGCAGGCTGGCTTGCAACGGGCATCCCTGGCCAGTCCAGCCACGCCCTCACGCTTGTGGCTGCCCGCCGCCGCAATAACTTTGCTCTTTTTGCAGGCCCAGACGGAGCGTGTGTGGAGCGACGTCGCGTCCCTCACGCCCGACCGCGTGGGTCAGAGCGTGCTGGTGCGCGCGCGCGTGCACAACGTGCGCGGCAAGGGCAAGAGCTGCTTCCTGGTGCTGCGCCAGGCCACCGCCACGGTGCAGGCGGCCATGTTTGTGGACGACCAGACCGTCAGCAAGGCGAGTGGCTGGCCGGGGTGCTGCGACCACTGCTGATGGTTCGGGTGTGTGTTGTTGCTGCTGCTGATGGTTGGACTGGGGTGCTGTCGCCTGCTGCTGATGAGTGGTTTGTGTGCTGTCGTACTGGTGCTGATGGATTCATGGCCTGTGTGCTGTTGCCCTCTGTTGCTGACAAATGTTTGTGTGCTGCCGCCTGCGCGCAGGGCATGGTCAAGTACGCCTCGGCCCTGCCCCGCGAGTCGATTGTGGATGTGGAGGGCAAGCTGGCGGCGCCCGCAGCGCCCGTGGAGGGCTGCTCGCAGTCGCAAGTGAGGCCGGAATGGGGTGCTGTGCATGGGCAGCATGTGGTGCTGCTGGCGCTGGCTTGGGGTGGCCGACAGCAGCATTACCGGCGACGGCAACGGCGGCAGGAACGCCGGTAATGTAGTTCAGGCTCAGCTGTTGCTGCTCGTGGCCTGCACCAGTGGCTGACAGCCGCCCTTTCTTGTCTGCAGGTGGAGCTGCATGTGACCTCCATCCACTGCGTCAGCCGGTCGGCAGTGCTGCCCTTCGAGGTGCGGCTGGGGCGGCTCATGCCGAGAGGGCTGTTGGGGTGTGTCTGGTCGTGCGAGTTATGCTGGCCTGCTTGCCATCAGCATTGCACGGCTGTGCATGACGAACACGCGCAATGCCGACTGGGCTCACTCGTTTGCAGGTGACTGATGCGGCCCGCAGCGCGGAGGCGGTGAAGAAGGCGGCTGAGGCGGGAGAGGTGCTGCCCACCGTGGGCCAGGTGCGTTTGGTTGGGGTAGGGACACAGCAGGGCCAGGGAGCGCGTCTAGTGCAGGTGCTTGGTAACGCCTGTGTGCTGGCTGAGCTGCAATGGGTGTGTGCCCAGGCTGCGAATATCCGCGGCAGCTGCGCCCGGATACATTTCCACCTCTCCTGCCTGCGCCCATGTGCTATGCCTTCCTCCCGTCTCACTTCCTTGCATTTGCCCCTTCGCTCATCTGCTGCTGCGCTTGCCTCCTTCATAAACATCCGTTCCCGCCACCCTCCTCTGCCTGCGCAGGACGTGCGCCTGGACAACCGCTTCATCGACCTGCGCACCCCCGCCAACCAGGCCATTTTCCGCGTGCAGTCGGCGGTCTGCCAGGTGGGCCGTTGGGTTGGGATGGGTGGGAACAGGAGAGTGTTGGTGCAGGGTGTGGTGTAGAGGACAGACGGATCGCGCTGCAGTTCAGGTTGATGAGGAGTGCTGCCAAACGCGCTCTCCCTGCCACCCCATCACCCGCCCTCCATTTCACAACCCTTCCCCCTTCCTCCGCCCTGCCCCTCCCCCTCCTCTCCCTACCACGCGCAGCTGTTCCGCGAGAGCCTGCAGGGCGAGGGCTTCATCGAGATCCACACCCCCAAGCTGCTGGCGGGCGCGTCCGAGGGCGGCGCCGCCGTCTTCCGCTTCGACTACATGGGCCGCCCCGGTGCGTGTGATATGCTGTTAGCCTGGTAGCTTTTGATAGCTTTGCACAGGGCTGTAGATGGCCTGCATGCATGCGTCACGTTCTGGATGTGCCCGGATTGCGTGCCATGCTTTCATCACAACAACCACTGCTGGTCTGCTCGCCATCAACCCGACCGTCCGCCCTGCCACCTTTGCCACCCCGCAGGCTGCCTGGCGCAGTCGCCTCAGTTCTACAAGCAGATGGCCATCTGTTCCGACCTGGGCCGCGTGTTTGAGATCGGGCCCGTGTTCCGCGCGGAGGTGGGTGGGAGCATGTTCAAGTTTGGGGCAACAAACAACCATCAAACCATTCAACCAGTGGATTGGATCAACAGTAACAACACTCACTCACTCATCTCCCCTCCCCTCCCCTCTTTCCTCCTCCAATCCAGAACTCGTACACGCACCGCCACCTGTGCGAGTTCACGGGGCTGGACATGGAGATGACGGTCAACGAGAGCTACCACGAGGTGCGGTTGAGGGCGGGGAGCGTGAGGTGGCATGCGCTGCTGGTTAGCGCCTTCTGCTGCGAAGGTGGCGGCGGCAGCTGGGAGCTATCGGTACTGTCCGACTGCTTCACCTCCCTATGCATGTGGCTTACATGTACTGCAACCAGGAGGCCAATCACGCGCTGCACCGCCCCTCAGCCCAGCATGGTGCCCCGCTTCTCTGCCTGATGTGCTGCACCACCCCCTTTGCTGCCCTGCGCAGGTGCTGGACGTGCTGGACCGCCTGTTTGTGCACATGTTCCAGGTGGGTCGTTGGGGAGATTGCTGAGGGATGCTGAAGTTTCAGACCCGTTGTTGCCTTGTCACGCAGTTTGCGTGCGGTCCTGTGGCTCGCAAGAGCACTTCTGAGCTAGTTGCTGCTGTGTTCCCATTCTGCAGGGCCTGAACGAGCGGTGCGCGCGCGAGCTGGCGGTGATTGGCGAGCAGGTGAGGGGTGCCGGTCACGTGAGCAGGCTTGTGTCATGGCAGCACTTGCGTGGTGGGAGGCAGTCAATGGTGTGCAGGCACGGGCAGCACTGCGCTTCATATTTTGCGGCTCTCCCCTCGCCAATCCTGCCCTTCTTGAAGCCTGCCTCCCCTGCCTCCCCCTCCCCCCCTGTGCAGTTCCCCTACGAGCCGCTCAAGTTCCTTCCCAAGTCGCTGCGCCTCACGTTTGCGGAGGGCATCCAGATGCTGCAGGAGGCGGGGTATGACGTGAGTCGGGCCGCGCTTGTTTTATGCTGTGCACTGCTGCCCGGCTGCAATGGCTGTCTGCCCGCTGCTGCAGCAGCCACTGCCGCTGCGTTCTGCCTGCCCCATGGTTGCATGCGGGTGCTGCCTTGCCGTGCGGTGCCGTCCACCCTCTCCTACTCTCTCGCCTGCTCTCACTATTGTGCCCCTGCTCCCCGCCTGCCTGCCTTTATGCTCCCCGCAGGTGGATCCCTTTGGCGACCTCAACACCGAGCTGGAGCGCGCGCTGGGCAAGCTGGTCAAGGAGAAGTACAACACGGGTAAGCAAGGGATTGTTTGGCAAGTCCTGGGGTGTGGCGGTGTCGTGTTAAACGTCATGCAAAATGTCCGGTCAAGGAGGACCACATCGTGAGTGCGCGAGGGAATTGTCGCCGTGGCGCGTCTTGCACCTTCTTGGGCTGGCATGTTGCCTGAGTCGTACGTACACCTTGGCTGCACTGCCGGGGCGACCTGCCTGGTGGTTTATGTTATCGAAACATATCGACTGCGCGTACCATCCCCTCCTCTCCACCCCCTTTGCAGAGTTCTACATGCTGCACCGCTACCCGCTGGCCATCCGCCCCTTCTACACCATGCCCTGCAAGGACGACCCCCGCTACTCCTGCTCCTTCGACATCTTCATCCGCGGCGAGGAGATCATCTCGGGCGCGCAGGTGGGCAGCTGGCACCAGGGGGAGGTGGGACAGAAGGGCAGGGAGGGAAGGGCAGGCTGCGATGGTGGGGCTTGGGAGGGAGGAGGAGGCATGTGCTCATGGCCCCAGGGCTGGGCTGCCTGCTGCCAAGCGAGGGCCGGTCTGTGGTGATGACGCCACCCAACCAACCCAACCCTCCATGTCGCTCATGTGTCCAACACCCCCTGCACCCGCTCCCGCCCTGCAGCGTATCCACGACCCCGCGCTGCTGACTGAGCGGGCGGAGGCGCTGGGCCTGCCGGTGGAGACGATCCAGTCGTACCTGGACTCGTTCAAGTAAGCGGCTGGGTTTGATCATTGGAATGGCTTTGTTTATGTTTGCTCAAGTGTATAGCTGCCGTTGGAACCATACCTGGCCTCGTTCAAGTGAGCGGCAGCGTTAGGTTTGACAGCAGGTTCGGTTGACAGCTGGCAGGTTCCGAGGGATGCCTCTTGCTGCTTTGCAAACCGCCTGCAGAACGGTGGCTGGTTGCGCTTTTCCTGGCCGCTGCTTGCTTGCAAGGCAGGCCACATCAGCAGGAGCGCCGCAGCAGCCCACCAAGCAACAACCAGCTAACCAGCTGCTCTGCGCCTCCCCTACCTATCATGTGCAGGTACGGCGCGCCGCCCCACGGCGGCTGCGGCGTGGGCCTGGAGCGCGTGGTCATGCTGTTCTGCGGCCTGGACAACATCCGCAAGACCAGCATGTTCCCGCGGTGCGTGGTGGGGCAGCCTTAGGGTTGGGGTTGGAGAGCCGCTTGCGTCTGCGACAGTGGAGCGACTGCTGCCTGCGGCGCGTGGCACAGTGGCTAGGGGGTCTATCTGATGCCATCTGCTGCTGTGCCTTGTTTCCCACCCGCAGCGACCCCAAGCGGCTGGAGCCCTGAGCTGCGGCATGGCAGCTGCGGAACAGCTCGGCAGCCCTCGCTGTGCCGTCAGCAGCGCGGCACCTGTGTTGTCTCGGTTATGGCTGGCTGGGCGATTACACTCAGCAGCCAGGCAGACAGCAAGTGTGCAGCGTTCAGAACCTGATTCTTCAGCAGCAGTACACACAATGCAAAATGAAATCTATCAAATATTCTGAGGAGGCAAGACAGGGGGGAAGTACTACGAGTTGCACAGGGCGCGGACTGCCGGCTAGCTTGCCATCAGAACTGGGCCCAGCAGCGCGTGCACATGCCCGCACAGCTTCCCTGCAAGCAGCACGGATGGGAGAGTTGCAGTCATCAGCAGTGTCCTGGGCAGGGGCGGAGCTGTTCGGAGCAATTGACTGTCCAGGCCGCCGGCGCACAGCACTCCTCCCCACTGCCTGTGGCAGCCTCCCTGCCGCACGCACCTCGCCCTGGGTGGTGCAATCAATGATGTTACCAAGCACCTGCAGCAGCAAGACGAGGGGAGCTAACAAGAGTGTGTCAGCGTGGCTGCTTCCCTTGGCTTCAGCTGCTGCCAAGCAGATCATTACCTGCGCCAGGCGGATTGCCAGCTGCTCCAAGCCACAAACCGACTCCCTGCTGCACCATCCCGTGGATCCCGATCCCAGCACCAACCTTGGGCTTGCGCTTGAGCGTGTTGATCAGCACGTTGCCCTTCATGTACCACTTGTCCTTCAGCACCTGCACACAAGCACAAGCCGGCCAGGGCACAAGCGATGCAGCGGCGATGAGCCGACTCGTGGACACATGCAGGCAGAAGTTCGGGTGAGTCGCAAAGCATGCTCACCGCCTTTTGTCCCAGAACAACAGCGGTTGCAGACAACGCACAAGAGAGCAGTCAGCCTCTGCTGTCCGTCTCACAGCCCAGCCCAGCCGCCAAGACTGACAGCAACGCGCACGGAAAGCGCCGCACCTGCACGTTGTCCTGCATCAGCTCCACCCGCAGCCCCAGCGCCTCTGGGAAGGTGGCCACCAGGGTGCCCAGCTCCGCTGGCTCCCCAATGCCCAGGCCTGCCAGAAAGTCGAGCGCGGCGGCCACCTGTGTGGGGCAGGGCGCCTGCTTCACGCGCTCCTGCAGGCCAGGGAGGAGGAGTGGGTAGTGTGGTGATGAGCTGGACAGCAAGTTGCTGTCGGCAGGCCGTAGGGGCAGCAGTACGGAAAAGCGCAATGAGGGTTGAAGGGACATGGCAGCTCGCCTCAACAGCACAATTCTTCACCCTCCAGCACACCTGCCGCCAGAAGGCCTGCCCCTTCCAGCCGAACGCCTTGAGCAGCGCCGCATCAGCTGCTTGGGCATCCAGCCCACACCGCTGCTGCACAAGCGCCGCAGCAGCCGCCCACTGCTCGCGCCCGGCAGCATCCAGCTCGGTTGCCGCCTCAGGAACCGCAGTGGCAGCAACTGCGGGCTGCTGTGCGCATAGCCGGTGGCTGCATCGCCGCCGCTGTTGGTGCACGTACGGTCGTGGGAGGCGAGCGGCGGCAGCAGCAGCGGCGGCGGCGGAGCGGCGGCAGCCACCAGCGGGCAGCGCGGATGGCGTGATCGAGCAGCAAGCCTGCAGAGTGTGGTGGCGAGGGGGAATGTCTGGCGAGGCAACACAGCGAGCGACGGGCAGGCCGGTGAGAGCAGGCTTGCAGCGCCTCACCTCCATCTGATCAAGCTGCAGGGAGTCGTTCAACCACTGTGCTCTGCCTGCCAATTGACGTCCCACAGTTTGCGCCCGCCTGCGTGGCGCCAGCGGGGCAAAGGCGCGAAACGGGGCGGCTGCATGCATTGCAGGGGAGCAATCGAGACTGCCAACACACATCCCAGACGTCAGCTCGGCCCACAGCGCTCGGAAGCGACCATGACGCGCCAGCAGTAGAGCGCGCCAGACGCGCCCGGCTTGCTGCAGACAATTTAGCATAGTTGTTGAAGTGAGGTGAGCATGCTAGCAGCCGCCCAGCTTGTCCCAGCCGCCGCCGGCTTGGCGCCCGCCGCTCTGAGTGCTGCCTGGCGGCTTGCCTTGGCCTGGGGGCACATTCGGACAGCCCACATGCGTTCAATTGCATGCCGACTTTCGCCGACAGCGCCGCCGCCCACTGCCACTGCCGCCGCCGCCGCCGCCGCCGCCGCCGCCACCGCTGCCAAGCACCCCCTTGGCCACCTCTCTCCGTTCTGTCACTCCCTGGTCCTCAGTTCTAGCAGCCATGGAGGATCTGAGTGCGCTGCGGCTGAGCCTGGGCGTGCGCAGCGTGCGCACGGCGCCAGGGCAGGCGCCTCCGCCTGAGGACGACGAGGGACTGGCGGCACCCAGCCTGGCCCAGGAGATTTACCGCAAGTATGCGGGCAAGACGCAGCCGGAGTCGCGCCAGCTAGTGGCCATCCTGGGGGCGGTGCAGGTGGGCAGCGGTCCGGGGAAGTGCGGGGCAGGACAGCTTGCCGCGAGCTTGCTGGGCGGGTGCGGCGTGCCTCGATTAATCAGCATGCGCAGCGTGTTGAGGCCAGACGGGTGGGCCATTGTGCTGCCCTGGGCTGCCATTTGATGGTCCTGCTTGCTCCAATGTTGTGGCGCAGGAGGTGGTGCGGGCCCAAGGCCTGGAGGTCACCCCGACCGCCATGTTTGCCGCGCTCATGGCCAGGTGCGGCCGGCTGCCTGTGTCATGCAGTCGGTACAGCTCTGGTGTACAGCTTGGCATGCCCTGGGAAGCACGCCTTTCGCTGCACAAGCTGCACCAGTTTACGCTTGCTCTATTCTGCTCTACCATTGCAGCCTGGAGAAGCCGGAGACGCTGGCTAGCAACGAGGTGCTGGCGGCCATGTGCCACCTGCTGTCGCTGGTGAGGCGCGCGGCCGGCGCTGTTCGTACAGCTGCTGACTGTTTGCTTGCAGCGTGTTTCGGCCGCGTGAAGGGGCTGCCGAACTTCTTCTCAGCACTGCTGACCTGCTGGCTGCCTTGCAGGTGCTGGCGCGTGTGCCGAATGCCATCCTGCGGGCCAAGTTTGGCGCTGGCTCGACGCTGCTGTGCGGCGTGGTGGAGGCGAAGCAGGTGCGCAGCTTGAACTTCGGTTGTATGGGGAAACGCAGCTCTGGGCAGGCTGGCTCAGGCTGGCATGTGATCCCGCGTTGAGATGTGTTTTCTACTTTGCTGCACGCCCACCGCTGCCACCTCTGTGCACCTGCTGATTGCTGCAGGGCGAGGCGGCTGTGGTGAAGAATGCTGTGCCGTGCCTGGGCCAGCTGCTGGCGGCGCACAACCCCGCCGACTGGCCCTCCGCCCTCCGCCCCTTCAACCTGCTGCTGAGGTGTGTGGGGCACAGGGCAGGGGCTGCGGGGGCAGGTTGCTTATGCTGATTCACATGCCCAGGTGTACTTGGTTTGCTCAGATGGCGTTGCAGATGGTGCCTGCTGCTGCAATGTCACGCTTCTGACAGTGCTGTTGCCCACTCCCCTCTGCCGCAGCCTGTGCCTGGATGGGCGGGCCAAGGTGCGGCGAGCGGCGCAGTCAGCTGTGGGCGACGTGCTTGCGGGGCTGCAGGCGGCGCCGGCAGGGCTGGGCCAGGCAAGCGAGGAAGTGCTGAAGCTGTGCCAGCGAGTGCTGCCAGGCCCCGAGGCAGCTGCGCACGCTGCGGCGGCTGCCCCCAGCAAGAAACGGCAGCAGGCGGAGGAGGCGATTGCGGCGGCGGTGGCGGATGCGCTGCACCTGCTGGGCGCGCTCAAGCAGTGGCTGCCGCTGCTGTCCAGTGAGTGGGCGGGAGGTGGCTGCTGGGCTGCTGTTAAAGCTTTGTTCATTGGGACACAGAAGAAGCGGCTGCTGCTGCTGCTCTGCTGCTGCTGCTCTGCTTCATGAACCAACAGCCGCTGCTGCTACACTTGCTTGGCCCTGGGGGCACGGGAGCATTTGTTATCCGCCGCGCTGTCTTTCGGCTTGCATACCTGCACACTGCACTGCGATCATGCACCCCAGCTGTTGCTGTGCTGGGGGAGGGCCCTATGATGACCTCAGTTGTGTATCTGGTGAGTTTCTGACGCCCCACGCGGGGCTGACGACCAAACAACGTGTCTGGACTTCTGAGGCCCTCCACCCTCAGGCAGCATGCCATGCTGCTTGCTGCATCCATCCTGAAACTCACTGGTCAGCTCCTGCTGCCCCTTGTGCACACCACTCGCTCTGCACGCTGCAAGACCGCTGCTTGCCACTGCTCACCCCACCCACCTCCTCCTCGCCCCACCAACGCAGGTGCCACGGTGGCCCCCACCTGTGACCTGCTGCTCAAGCTGTACCCGCTGCGCCAGCCGCTGGTGTCGCGGCACGCCACCGACACGCTAGCGGCGCTGGCGGCGGCGCCCGGCGGCCACCTGTCAGCCAAGGGCCTGGCCGAGCTGCTGGGCGTTGTCCTGGCGGCAGATGCACTGTGGGACCGGCGGGATGCAGACACCACCGTGGCTGCCATCAAGCTGCTGGAAGATGGGTTCTGCCGGCTGGCGGCCGCCGACGCTGCGCTGTGCGCGGCGCGCCTGCCCCGCGCTGTGCATGCCCTGGTCCCTCAGCTGGCGGCGGAGCAGGAGAGCGTGCGCTATGCGGCGGGCGCCTGCCTGAAGAACCTGATTGTTGAGTGCGTGGATGATGGCATGGTGGCGGCTGCGCTGGCGGGCGGCTCCGCCAAGCCGCCGCCACTGCTCAGTGTGCTAGCGGCACTGGAGGGCAGCCTGGGTCCGCACTACCAGGACGCTTGGGAAGCGTGCCTGCCGGGTGAGTCTCTGGGTGTTTAGGAGCTTGCTGTTGGCATTGGTGGGGACGGCAGGCTGGGAAGCTGGAGCTTATCAAAGCTTTTGAACGAGATGGTTGTTTTGTATTGCCAAGCTGCAGCTTCAGCTGGGCTACAAGCAGTAAAAAAATGCTTGCGTGGGCTCGCATCACCACCGCCGCATACACCCTTTTATATGCAGTGTGTGCCGAGATGATTGAGCGGCTGGGGGCGCAAGGCGCGCCGCTGGCAGGCGGCCTGCTGGAGCGCATCGGGGAGCTGTGCGCCGGCGGCGACGAGGCGGCAGCCGCGTCTGGCGGCGCTGTCGACGATGCGCTGCTGCTGGTCGCGCAGAATGCGCTGGGGCAGGCCATGCAGGTACAGCGGGGTGGTGGAATGGGTTTGGTCAGGCCGATTAATTCATGCGTCTGAGCGATTGGTTGATCAGTAGGCGCAGGGGCAGCGAGCGGGTTGCCTTGTGCTGCTTCGCGACACCATCGACTGGCACATCGGCAAGCTCGTAATGCCTGCTTGTGCCTTCCTTGCAGGCGCTGGGGCCTGAGGCCGTGCTGGCGGCACTGCCCCTCAACCTGGCAGAGGGGCTGGCGGGCACGGGCGAGGCGCGCACCTGGCTGCTGCCGCTGCTGCGCATGCACGTGCGCGGCGCGCGGCTGGGCTACTGGGGCAAGGTGCTGCTGCCGCTGGCGCGGGAGCTGGGGGCACGTGCCGCCGCAGCCGCCAGGTGAGCAGGCAGAGGAGGGAGGCAGGCGTTAGCAGGGAATGTATGCATCCGTCTCAAACCTCGGCTTGCTTGCGAGGTGCGGCAGACACGGCCTTGACATACACAGCAGGGGTGAGCAAATGCGGACACGTGCTTAGAGGACCGCAGTCCAGTCCAGGCAACCTTCTTCTGTCGTGGCCTGCAACCTCCCCAACCTCTGCCACTTGCCTGCTGTGCAGCAACCCGGCCCGGGCACGCGAGGCGCAGGTGTGCGGCGCGCTTGAGGCGCAGCTGTGGGCCACTCTGCCGTCCTTTTGCAGCTGGGCGCAGGACACGGCAGAGGCATTCAAGTGAGCTCATGGTTATAGGTCGTTTGGCTTTCTTGTGGCCCCAGCGCTGGTGTGCGGCTGACACAGCACAAGCCAGCTTAATGCCAGACATTACTTGCAGAGCTGGGTCCGTGCAAACTCTGCTCTCATACAGCATCAACGTTCCCACTGTGCTACCTCTCCACCCGCCCAACCGCAGACTGTACGCCAAGCCGCTGGCAGCTGCCTTTGAGAAGCGGCCAGACCTGCGGGTCACCATCTGCCATGCTCTGCGCCGGCTGTGCACCCAAAACCGCGCGGCGCTGGCGGCGGCGGATCAGCCGGTGGGGCATGCAGACCCCTGTGCGGTCATGAGCGGCGGCGGCGGCGACGAGGACGGCCTGGCAGCCAGCCAGGAGGAGCAGGTGGGCGGGGCACAGGGCGATATGGCTGCAGGCACTGCTGCGGTGCGCGGTGCGCACAGTGGTTTGAGTGTAGCAGGCGTGCATAAGCAGCAGCAGGCTTGTGACTGTTAAAAGTGCCGCATGCGAGGCGCCTAGATGGATTGGCTTGTCCTCAGCAAATTGATGTCCATGCATTGTGTTGTGCCTCCCCCCCCCTGCTCTGACAGGCGCACCTGGACGTGCCAGACAGCTACACGCCCGAGGTGGCGCAAGAGTGAGCGCTGTTGCTGGGGCGGTTGGGCAGACCGGTAGGGCTGGGCAGGCAGGAGGCACCTCTGTGCTGTTTCACTTCACTGTTTGTCAGTCGGTCGGTGCATGCTCTGGTACCTGCTAGCAGCACTCGGCAAAAGGGGTTGCCTGCAGCCGTGATCCCTCCATCCGACCAACGAACCCAGCCTGACGTGCACTGTATCACCCCATGTGTGCTGCAGGAACGTGGCCGCGCTGCGCGCCCTGGCCAAGAACTGGATGCCGCTGCTGCTCAACACGTTCCTGGCCACGCCGGCGGTGCAGCGGGGGCAGATAGAGGAGGCGATCTCGGCCTATGCCTGCGTGTGCGACCCCGCCACCCTGGCCACCTTCTTCCGTGCCGTGGTCACCAAGCTCATCAAGGTGCGTCTGGCTGGGTGAGGGGTGATGTGGCGGTGGGCGGCTGCCAGCCAGTGATGAGCAGGCAAGCGGAAGCTGTGCACATGCGGCCAGCTCTTGGCTGCAGCCCTGGCACTACAGATTGCTGCGCTCGTCGGCAGTGGGCAGACCACCCACCCGTTATCGTCGTGCTGTTCGCTCACCCCACCACACCTACTCTGCTCCTTCCTGAAACTGCTCACCGCAGGTCACGCAGCAGGCGGCCAGCGGCGAGCTGGGGCCGGGCGCGGTGCTGGAGGGCGGCGACACCGACACCGAGCGGCGCTGCACGTTCCTGGAGCTGGCGCTGGCGCTGGCGGGCGGCCTGGACGCCGCAGGACTGCAGACCCTGTACAAGGCGGCAGCGCCCGGCATGCAGGCACGTGTGGCTGGGGTTTGGTGGGCTTGGTGCGCCAGCTGCTGGCGGGCGCGCGGACAGCGGCAGGCCGCAGCGCTGGGACCCATCCTTTGGCCGCAGCCACGCTTGTGAGCGGATTGGGGCCGGTGCCAAGCTTCCGGCCAACTGCTCCGCTGCTCTTCCATATGTTTTTTTTTGCAGGAGAAGGAGGCGGCTGTGCAGAAGAAGAGCTACAAGGTGCTGACCTACCTGTGCGAGGCTCGCCCCGACTTCCTGCAGCCCCACTTCCAGGAGGTGCGACCATGTGGCTTGCGCAGCAAGTCCCCTTGCATGGGTGTTGTCGCAGGGGTGCCTCAGCGCAGCCTCTGGGGTGCATGCTTGGCGCAGCGCACTGCAGGCGGTCTCTGCCTTTCGGTTGCTCTCCCCAGGATAAAGCTGCGCCCGGCACACACATTACACCGCTAAAATGGCTCACACCTGTTTGCCCACTTCTTGCAGGTGGTGGATGCGCTGCTGGCGGCGCAGGGCTCCTCGCTGTCCGCCGCCAAGCGCAACCGCCTGCGGTGCCTCAAGGCGGCGGTGCTGGCGATGGCGCAGCCTGATGGCCCGCGGGTGGCCGCAGAGGAAGGTGCCGACCGCGCAGAGGCGACCAAGCAGGTGGGCACAGCTGGCTTGTTGTTCTGGGGTGCAGTTCCGCTGTGCTCGAATGTAGCTTGCCAGGTATGAGGTAGTGCGGAGGCAAGCAGGCACGGCGCCCCAGCCTGCCCTCTCTCATTATGCTGCCGACCACTTACGCCATGCACCTGCAGATGGTGGCGGGCATGGTGTCAGAGATCATCCTGGCGGTGAAGGAGCGCAACAAGCAGACGCGCGCCACCGCCTTTGAGCTGCTGGTCCAGGTGCGCTGGGCGCCCCGCTTGTTGGTGTGGCGCTCCTTGATATGTGATAGTTCCCTGCCCTCCTTGCTGGCCTTGCTCTTTGCTGCTACGCTGTCAAGAGCAGGTGGCTGGCAGCATGTGCCACAGCTCCTGACCCATGTGCCCCGCCCGCTGCTGCAGATTGCGCATGCAATGCACGAGGCGGAGCCACCTCCACCGGGGATGGGCCTGGGCGGATTTGACGCGGCCATGGCAGAGGATGGTGAGGCTCTCAGGAGGATATGTGTGGTTGGCTTGGAACTGGCCAGGCATCGTGCCTGTGCACATCATGCTGACCTCGCCAGGCTGCCCTTTGATTGATTCGCACCACAGACCCGTCTAAACCCCACACCTACGGCCTGCCCATCTCTCCAGGCGCCCCCTCCGAGCGCGGCGGCCTGCACACGCTGTTCACCATGGTGCTGGGCGGCCTGGTGGGCGCCACGCCACACATGATCTCAGCAGCAGTCATGGCGCTGGTGAGGCACGGACGGCAGGCAGTTGTCATGGCTGGCCGCGCGGCTTCCCCCTTGTGCCGGCACCTGGAAATATGTTGTTGGGTCATGCCGCATGCAATCAGCCCGTCGCACCGCTTTGCAGCCCAGCACTGTGACAGCTGCGCGGCAAAGTGCTGCTATTGAACGCTCGATGCTCCCCCGGCCACCCCTCCTGCCGCTGCAGGCGCGCCTGCTGTACGAGTTTGCGCCGGTGCTGGCGGGCTTGGTGCCCGACCTGCTGCCCGCGGTGCTCATGCTGCTGCGCACCAAGGCGCGCGAGGTCATCAAGTCGGTGCTGGGCTTTGTCAAGGTGCGGGGCAGACTGGATGGCTGATTAGTGGTTGCTGCTGGGCCCAGGCACGATGACAGAAGGGGTATGCCGGGGTTGCAGCCGGCAGGACTCAGCTGCCAATATAGTTGCATGTGCCCAAGCCTGCATGTTGCGCTGCCTCCAGCATCCAGTCCTGCAATGGCACGCCTGATCACGTTGCCGCTGCCCGCCTTGCGATGCGGCAGCGGCGCGCCAGGCGGCGCCCACAGCACCAGCATGGCTTGCAACACACGGCGGCGCTCCCACACGCCGCCGAGTGATCTATAACCTGCGACATCACACCACTGATACTAACCAGCGACCATCTCATGGGCTCATTCTCTGCTTGGTCGTTTCACTCAACTCGTACGACTGTCTGCTGCGCTGCACACAACCGCCTACCATTCCGCCCCAACCGCTGCTTGGCAGGTGGTGTCGCTGCGCTTGCCAGCCGATGACCTGGAGCGCTTCCTGCCTGAAATCCTGGAGGGCTGCCTGTTGTGGGCCGAGGACTCCAAGAACAAGTTCCGCGCCAAGGTGGGGGCTGGGCCTCCCTCCCGCCTTGCCTGGGAGGGCGGTTGGGTGGCTGATCATACCTGGTGCTGGGAGTGTGCCAGTGACTGTGGTGGAACAATAATGGCTTGCATGCAAGCGATCAGCAGTGCAGAAAACTGCGATCAGTGCATGTTCGGCCAGCAGAGGCTAACACGCAGTCCTCTTATCCCTTCCTCTGCCCAATGCAGGTGCGGTGGATCGTGGAGAAGCTGGCCAAGCGCTGTGGCTTTGATGCCGTGGCGCGCCACATGCCGGAAGGTGCGCAGCACGTTGGGAGGCGCCCCTGCTATGAAGGTCCTCAGCTGGCTAGTAAGAGGGAGGCCTCCATGAGGTGGAAACCGCTGGTCACTTGTGCACTCCCCCCCTGCTGATGCGCCGCTCCAACGCTTCACCTGCTGCAGCGCATGCCAAGCTGCTGAGCCACATCCGCAAGGAGAACAACCGCAAGGACCGGCGGCGCAGCGAGGCGGGCAGCCAGGTGGGGGAGCGATGGCTGGTGGATTGGTGCAGTTGCGAGTGCGTGCAATTGGGGTCAGCTTCTGCAGTTGGGGACAGCCATGATTCACTGTGGGTGGTGGTAGCCAGCATTTCATGGTGGCTCCGCAGCTTTCTGAGCTGCCCCTCCAGCCGGCGGGGCGTATGCTTTCAGTCTGCCAACGCTTTAGCCCTGCCTACCTCTCCTATTCCTGCCGCACCCTGCAGATGGATGTGGACGAGGCGGAGGAGACGCGCAGCAGGAAGTCCAAGGCCACCAGCGCAGCTCGCACTGCCCGCCGCAGCGAGTGGAATGAGGACGTCTTCTCAGGTGTGCCCATGCTGTGCGGTTGTGGCGCCGCTCTTGGCAGATGGGCTAGGCAGGACTGCAGGCTTCCAGCGGGGTGCTGCCGGTCAGGACAGCTGCTCTGCCAATCGCAAGTTGGCGCCTGGGCTGCGGCATTGTTGCTGCCGCCACAATGCACAAGACCCCTCTTAAATCTCCCTTCTGGCTCCCACCGCAGATTCCGACGACGAGGGCGCGCGCACCGCACGCACCGCCCGCACTAAGCTGACCGAGGGCGGGCGCAGCCGGGGGCAGCAGTCACGGCGGGCGGCCGGCGGGGCGGGCCTGTTGGCTGGCAGCCATGCCGGTGCCGACCCCGTGGACCTGCTGGACCGGGGCGCCTCGCGCCAGCTGGTGGCGGCGGCTGCAGGGCGTGGCAGCCGGCGGCGTGGCAACGGTGACGATGGCCCCGAGTTTGGCACCGATGCGGCCGGGCGCATGATCATCAAGGCAAGGGGGCGGTTGAGGGTCGTTGCACTGCTGATGCCTTCTTGTGGGGACTCACGGACGGCATGGTTGGGAGAGTGCTGAGTGTTGCCTTCCATCTGCAGTTTGCAATGACGATGCCAACCATTGATGATCTGTTGTCAGGATGCAGGCCCGCCGCATGATTGTTGACCCCAACTCACCCCACACGGCGCCGCCTCTGTGCTTGCAGGACGACCGTGCAATCAAGCGCAAGCGGCACGACGACGGCTGGGACAGCGAGGACTCTGACTTTGAGGACTTGAAGGTGCGTGTGTGTTTGGGATCTGTTTCATTGCTCCGGCAATGCATCGGTTGCTAGCAGATGCAGCCAGAAGTTGTCTTTGCTGACTGTGCCTGGAAGGGCTCGAGTTGAAATCTCCTCCTCACGTTCTGCCGTTCGACCATGCTTCACTGCGCTCCCCCACTCCGCACAGGGCTTTGAGCGATCGGGGCTGAGCCTAGCACTCAAGGGCGCCAAGAGCGTGGCGCTGGCGCCCTCCATTGCAGCATCCCTGGGTGGCCGCTCGCTGGGCGCCAAGTCGGCGGTGAGTTTTTGGAGTTTACTTGGCGCGTTCCTTATTCGCGTCAGGCCAGAGCAGAATTGCTGCTGATAAGTGCTTAGGCAGCTACACAGCTGGCAAGTGGCAATGTTTGACAATCTGCCTGATCAGCAGCCCTGCATCTGCCCCGATTGTTTGCTTGTGCAGGGCGCCATCTCACGCGGCGGCAAGTCTGTGGGCGGCAAGAGCGCAGCCTCGCACGGCGAGCGCAGCGCCAAGCACGCCAAGGGCAGCCAACACAGCGGCGACCGGTTCAAGGCCAAGAAGAAGGGCACTGGTAAGCATTGCTGACACGCTGGGCACTGACAGCGTGCTTACCGTGGAACAAGCAGTGGATGGACAGCGGTCGGTTTGTAAGTACCATATTGCAGCAGCTGAACTTGGCCGCTAACATTGACAAGCGGTCTGCCCTCTTGCGACCCTTGCAGGCGGCGATGTCAAGGGCGGCGCAAAGGTTGAGCCGTACGCTTACTGGCCTCTGGACCGGCGGCTGATGAACCGGCGGCAGCAGAAGGCCAAGGGAGCAAAGCAGGGGCTGGACAAGATTGTGGCAGCTGCCAAGGCAGGCGCTGCCAAGGGTCAAAAGGCTAAGAGGCAGCGGCGGCAGTGAGTGCGTGGAAATAGCCAAATATTGATTGTTCTCAAGAGCTTGTGTGACTTGTGGTGCACTCTCCTGTGTCCATGCACAGACATTGTAAAAAGTTGTGCTGGATAACTGTGTAAAGACAATGAGCAATGAAAGGAGAAGACATCGCAGTTTGTCCTCAACGGTATTCGAAACATCGCCTTACAGGGCGGGGCAAAATACGGGTGCTTCCCTTCTTGCTTTACAATGCAGCGTGTCTAAGAGCGCTGCCCTCCACCGCATGGCCTTGAGAGCCGCTTCCCGACCCCGAGAACCGCTTCCCACACATGGGAATCGATTCCCACCCATGCCAACCACTTCCCACACATGAGAACCGACTCCCACCCTCTTCTCCCTCACTCCCACCCGGTTCTCA
>VFQQ010001778.1_pt1 | contig 27921 bp, 48 predicted proteins | sample 3512341 | NCBI WGS metagenome assembly VFQQ01 (sample SAMN10412373, study PRJNA504923) | tailings metagenome | isolation source: Relicate 2 Philex TSF1 revegetated site | place: Philippines: Tuba, Benguet | collected 2017-08-29
GGCTGCTCATCCAACCCAGCGGCCAGCGCGGCAGCCGACCCCTCCACTCCGCCCATTCACAGCTGCCAGCCCGCACTTCTCAGAAGTAGCAGCGGGCATGGTCGTTCAGGTACATGTAGCAGCCCAACAAACCCCGGCAAACAGCCAGCCAACCAACTGATTTGCACAGCAAGGAAGGCGCACCTCGTAGAAGTAGTGGCGGGCGTGGTCGTTCAGGTACATGGTGATGTAGACCGACAGGCAGAAGAAGCGGGACCAGAGGCGGGCCTCCAGGCCGTTGAGCAGCTCGGGGCGCGCCTTGAGCACGGCGGTCAGGAAGTCGCCGTGGCGGTTCTCGTCCTGCAGGTGGCGAGGGGGAGGTGAGGCGGGCGGGGCAGGTGAGATGGGCAGCGTGCGGCGGGCGAGAGGACGCCATGACATGTACGGCAGGGACACCGGCCAGCAACAGCGCCCCCAACAGTGGCGCCTTAAACGGGCCAACCGACTTGCAGCCAACAAGAAATCAACCGCAGCGCACCTGGCACCAGTTCTCAAAGTACTCGAACATGGGGTAGAGCTGGTTGTCGGGGTTGCGCTGCAGGTGGCTGCACAGCAGCAAGGGGCAGCGGGGGGCGAACGTGAGCGCCAGATCGAGCAAGAGAGAGGCCAGCAGCGCCGGCCTCGCCTGCACGCCAGGTTGCTGCCTGCCGGCTCCAACTGCTGCTTTGATCCCGCTGCCGGCTGCCTGTGCTCAGCGGCATGCACCCGCTGTCCAGCTGCCCAGGGCTGCTGCCTGCCGGCTCCAACTGCTGCTTTGGTCCAGCTGCCCAGGGCTGCCCTCTGCTTGCTCACCGGTACATGGTGATGTAGCGCCAGTAGCCAATCTTCTCAGACAGGTAGGTGGCGTAGATGATGAACTGCAAAAGGGAGAGAGAGAGGCAGAGGCAATCAGCAGGCGGAGTAACAAGGATAAATGCAGCAGCTGCAAACGCCCTGATGTGCACCGCTCTGCCGCCACTGCCGCCCAGGTGTCATGCCCTCGCTGCCGGCACGACCAGCGCCGCTGCAGTTTGCTCCAAGCCGCAGCTAAGCCGCACCTTGGGCTTGAAGAAGGTGTAGGTGCGGTTCTTGGTCAGGAAGCCCAGGTCCAGGGCCAGGTTGAAGTCTGTAACAGGTACACGACAGGACAGTCGCGAGGCACATGAGAGGCGCGAGCAACGCGTTGGGCGGGTGGGCAGCAGGCTGCAGTGCACCGCCAGCGCCCACAAGAACCAGCGCCAGCTACCAGCTGCATCACCCCACCCCGCACCAGCTCACCGGACAGGGCCTTGTTGATGAAGCCGGCGTGGCGGGCCTCGTCACGGGCCAGCAGGGTGAAGATCTCGGCCACGCAGGGGTTGGAGTCCTTGAGGCGGCGGCCCAGCTCCTTGTACAGCAGGAAGCCGGAGAACTCTGCGGCAACAAGCAGCAAGCAGGCAACAAGCGGTTGGCACGTGTGGGCAGGGCGGCACGCGTACGAGAGCTTGCGGCGCGCAGCCAGCATGTCCACGCAACTGCACTCCAGGCGTCCCTGCGCACAGCGCCAGCCACGGCATCATGCAGCAAGCAGAACGGCAGCAGCACCCTACCAACCAGCTGCAGCCCCCATGCGCACCAGCAGTGCACGAGCGCTCCAGGAACTCGATGAAGATTTTGCGCAGGTCGCCCTGGATGGCGTCCGCTGCCTCGGCAAAGCCCTCGTTACGCACAAAGTGCTTCTGGTTGTAGTCCCTGCGGGCAGGAGCAAAGGAAGCAAGCAGGAACGTAGGTCAGTGGCCGGTCGGGGCACCGCCGCAGCGCGCCGCCGGCACGTGCCAAGCGGCGACGCCGGCATATTCCGGAGCGCGCCACCCCGGCTGCGCCACGGCGCCCCCCGCCACGCCGCGCCACACACTACCGCTCCATTGCCGCCCTCCAGCTGCGGAGCCGGCTGGCGGCTGCAGGCGCATGGCCGGGAGGCTGCGATGGGCCCCGATTCTGGCGGGCGGGCGCCGCAGCGATTTTTCGAGCGGCGCGCCGCCGGGTGCTGCGCTCACTTGCGGAACTCCTCCAGCATGGCGTCCAGCTCCTCCATGGGCAGGTTGGGGTTCTTCTTCAGGTTGAAGATCTCGTCCACCTCATCGAAGTCGGTGGTGTAGAAGCTGCGCGGGCAAACAGAGGGGCGGCACGGCGGTGAGCGCAAGGCCGGCGGCGGCGGCGGCCTACCACACCCCGCCACAAAACCCTGGCGCACTGGCGCTCAGCGGGCGGCTCGGGGCTCACCGGGGGGTCAGGAGGGTCTCCTTGGCCGCCACCTGCAGCAGGGAGACGAGGCGAGGCTGCGTGTCATTGGCGGCTCGCTGCAGGGCGGCCCCCGCGGCTGCATTGCGCCCAGCAGGCTGCTGGCAATGCCGGGCAGCCATCCCAGGCGCCCCAGCTCGCCTTGACGCCGGGGCGCATCAGCTTGTAGCCCATAGAGTCCACCATCTCGCCGGCCTTGGCCTTCTCCAGGCGGGGAGTGTCAGCCGCGGCGCGCACGGGCTGCGCCGCGCTGCGGCGAGCCACGCGGCTGGCCTTGGCGGCCGTGAAGCACCGGGTGCTGCAGGTGGCCTGCATGGCTGCTGCCGGGCTGAGAGGGAAAGGAAAGGAGCGGACAGGCCGGTGGGGGGCAGCCCGGGGCGCGAGTGAGGCCTTCACCGAAGATTGGGGCGGGATAACCCTCGGCTCTGTGGCACAGCAGGGCCAGCAGGGCCCGCTGTCCCCATCTGCGAGACGTGTACCTGGGCCTGTGGATCACGCATTGCCGCCGCGTCGACTGCAGGAAACCGCCGCACAAGCTCCCGGGCACCGCCCGCCCCCCCAGGCCCTTTAAAAGCCCCGCGGCGGGCCGGCGCCGCCAGCCGCCGCCGCCTGCGAGCCGCTGCGCACCCGCGAGGCTATTGCAGGCAGCGTGCAGCATGCAGCCCGAACCCCCAATCCGCAATCAGCATCCATCACGGGCTTTGGGTTTGCAGGCTTCTCTGCCAGGGGCAGCCGGCATGCGCCGCCGGGACCGCTGCCGCCAGCGGCGGCGGCGGTGCTGCCTGCCAGAGGCGCCATGCTGCAGTTGCTGAGTCACGAGCAGCAGGTAAGACGGCATGCCGTTTCTTGTGACTTGCAGCGACTTTGGGTACGCCATTTTTGCATGCCGCGACCAGCAGGGTGTTGTTGTTGGCGGCTCTAACGGCAGCCAAGTCGAGTGCCGGCTAAACAAAGCAGCATCCCGTGCTGCTCATGCACGTGCGGTATGTGGGGTGGGCTGACACGATTAGGGCTATTAGGCGTCATAGATAAGAAAAGTGAGGCAAGGCAACTTGTTGCATTTGGTTGCCAGATATGTCTGCTGCTGCTGCTGTTGGAGTGCGGGCCGGCATGCTGCCGCCGCTACACAATGCCTCGGCCTGTGCCGCCCGGCCGCGTCAGCGCCGCATAGCCCGCCCAATCCTCGTCTGCTGGGCAATGGGAGGGGTTTACAACAGCCTGCTTTGCAGAAGCGTGGCAGGAGGGGCCATCAGTGCATGCAATACTGCTGGCACCACAGACATATGCCTTGCAATGAGCGGGCAACACCAGCCGGGCATCGTCAGTTGCAGGTTGCTCTGCGCAGTGGTGTCGTCTGCTGCCGCAGAAGCTGGTGCACTCACCTGCCAGCGGGTTCCGGGTGCACAGCACCCAGTAGGCGTGCAACACGCCCTGCAGTTGCCGGAATAAGGATGTGGGCAGCATTGAGCGAGCTTGCTGGCCAGGAGCAGATGCAGGCGGCCGTGGCCTGAATGCCGGCATGCGAAGCAGCATGCACATGTGCAGGGAGAAGAGCAGACTCACCGGCAGCCACCCGAACAAAGTGAGCAGCAAGTTCAGCCCTGGTGGGGTAGGGCAGGAAGTGGCCTTGTGAAAAATGGCATGAAAAATGCTGTGCGTCGCTGCAGCAGCAGTGGCGGCGGCAGCACGAGTAGCGGCAGGCCTGCACCGACCAACCGAGGCAGCGGCAAGCCAGAGAGGAGTTAAATCAGTGCAGCGTGGCTTACAGAAGTAAGTGTCCAGGTCGTCCCTTGCAATGGCGACCTGCAGGTGCATGTGCGTTTGTGTGGGCGGCACGACGGCAGGCTTGCTGGATACGGCGGCACAAGCCCCGCAAGGGCAAGCTGCAGCACAGTAGCTGCCCGGCAACCTAGGCAGCTTGCTCTGCTGGCTCACCGCAATGGGAGGACAGAGGAAGCCCGCTGCGAACAGGGCATAGATTCGCGTGGCACCCAGCGGGGGTCCGCTCCCGCTGCCGCCGCTCCCACCGCTGCTGCTGCCGGGCTGCTCTGTCGGCTGGCGGCGCCTCGTGAGCGCGGTCGCACACAATAGGTAGGTCTCTGCGGCTAGTCACGGACGCTTCAAGCCGTTGCACGCACCCCTGTGCTCGCGAGGGCTTTGCCGCACGCGGCTGCCGGCTTGCAACGTGATCGGGTGGGGTGGGTGAGTGAGGCGATATGTGCAAGGATATGTGCGCACACCGACACGCCTGTTCTCCCCTAACGCCGCCGCGCTTTGAGCCAGCGGGAGAGGCCCCCGGAAGCGCCGGCGCCTTCGTCCAGCGCACCACGCGGGATCCACCCCTGCCCTGCTGCCCGCTGCATGCCGATGCACAACTGAGCTGTCAACACAGCCTGCTTTACACAAAAATACAACGCGCAGCTCACGCCTCCGCGGCAAGCTGCTGCGGCCCCTCTGCCACCAAGCTCGCCAGCAGGCTGCTGCCGGTGCACACGGCTGTGGACGCCACAACAAAGTCGCAGTTGCACAGGCCCTTCTGGCTGAGGAAGCGCAGCGCCGAGACCTGGGGAGCAAGGGGCGACGCAGGCGGGAGGGCAGGCTCAGCAGGCATGCGGGCAGGGTAGGACACAGTGTGCACGCCAGCGGGGGCTAATCGTTGCAGGCACGATGCGGGAGCGGGCACTGGATGGCAGCAGGGTTGCAGGGCGGTCTGCATTGCAGCGGCAGGTAGATCAGAAGATGCTAAATAGCACAGCTAAAATAGAGCCAGCGCCCACCTCGGCATATGTCACGCCGCCAATGAAGACAACCAGCACCTTGCGCCGCTGGCCCGCCGCCAACGCCGCCGCCGACTCTGCCGCCGCCTTGCTGGCGCCCTGCCGCCGCTCCGTGGGCAGCCCCTGCAGTGGCGGTGCAGTGGCGGTGCAGTGGCAGCTCACCTGAATTGCGCAAGGCAAGGCGCAGGCGCCAGCAGGGCAGGTTGGTCAAGTCAAACGAGCTCATTATTACCTGGGACGCACAAGGCAGCAGCCCACCCACCTGGTCGTCCGTGCCCTGCACCAGCTCAAACTGCGCGCCCGGCAGCTGCTGCAGCAGCGACTCGATGCCGGCCCAGCCCTGGGCTGCAGCAGAGGATTGCACGTGGGGGGAACACGTGTGGATCGGCAAGGTTGCCCCACAGAGAGCAGTGAGCTGATGCCCCCCCAGCCCTAGGATGTATAGGCAGTGAGCTGAGCATGCGGAGTTGGGAAGATGCCTAAGACGGTGATGCAGATGAGCACTGATGGAGTGACTCATCGTTTTGGATACTGCCTAGCAAAACAGATTTCCACTGCATCGGGCTCAGGTCGGCCGCACCTGAGAGCGCCTGCTGCACCAGCCGCACGCTGAGGGGCGCATAGCCCGCAAACGCATAGTGGATGTCCTGCAGTTGTGTGGGGCAATGTGGTCAGAATATGCTGCTCAGCGTACATGTAGCAGGGCTGAGGGGCGCACAGCCCGCAAACGCATAGTGGATGTCCTGCAGTTGTGTGGGGCAGGGAGGTCAGAGCAAGCAGCTCAGTGTACAGCTTGCAGGACTGAGGGGCGCACAGCCCGCAACGTGAGGCCGGGAGTGCGGAGGGCATAGGTGGCTGGAGGGCTTGGCTCGCAGGTGGCCACTTACCATGCCGTGCATGCCAAACTGTGTGAAGGGGCTGGCTGTGAACCATGTGTCCAAGCATACGCCCCACCTATAATCCTCGAGCATACAAGCAATCCCCACCTTTGGGTCCGACTCGTCAATCGTCTCCCCCTCTTGCAGCAGGAGGCGCAGCTGCTGCTTGGCGGCCGGGAACGCGCTGCGCCGCCCCTCCCGCCGCTGCAGCAGGCCTGCATGGGTGAGCAGGGAATTGGGCAGTGAAGATTAGTGCATTTATTGCAGTTGGCGTAAATCGGTTGACAGGGTGTGCTGGCCTGCAGCCTGAACACGTTTGCCTGCCGCCCATGGTGCAGGCCTATGGCAGGTGGGTGCAAGTGCGAGCATCACAAGTGCAAGTGCCTCAACTGGAAGTGAAACACCCACCTGCTTTAGCCAGGGAGGTCAGCGTGAGCAGGTGTTGGTGGCCGTAAGTGTTCAAGATGTCCCGCCTGCAACACATAAAGGTGAGAAGTGGGTGCACCACATTGAGGATGCGGCAAGGAAGCAAGGGCTTTTGAAAGGTGGACCAACCTGCACAGAGACAAGCATGACAAACCCAGCCCGCCCGCCCGCCCGCCAGCTGCAGTGCGCCAGAAACAAGCCAGCCCCAGCCCCCAGGCGCACCGCAGGTTGTCAAAGTGGCGCTTGGAGGTTGTTGCCACGCAGCACAAGTAGCCATCCAGCCAAACAAAACATAAACCAGCCAGCAAGCCGTAAAGTGGGCAAGCATACGCACCGCAGGTTGTCAAAGTGGCGCTTGGGGATGCCGCCGTGCACGGCGCAGTAGAGCAGCAGCAGGCGCAGCACGGGCAGCGCGCCCTCTCCCTGGCAGATGAGGTCCTGTTGGAATGGGCGGGCGACAGGCACAGCAGGCGGTAAGCAATGAGAGCAATCGATGCGACAGATCCACAGCATGGGCAGCACACCCTCTTGCACAGGGGCACACTACATAGAGATGGAGAGGAGCCCACCTCTATCGCAGCCATCTCATCAGCCTCATCCAGCAGCCCCGCCTCGATCTGCAGGGCAGAGGCAGCGGTCCGTGTGCATTCTGAGTGGGCCTTCTAGCAGCACATGCCCGGCTCAATTGCAAGCGAACTCCACTTGCAACAGTTGCACCAAAACAACCCAGCTGGCACCTGCTGCCGCGCCACAAAGCCGGGCGCCTGGATGGCGACCGCCAGCTGCTCCACCAGCCCCGAGTGCAGCGGCAGCCGCACAAACTTCTCCTTCAGCTCTGCGGGGAAGCAGGGAATACAAAGGAAGCGGCAAAATGTGAGATCGAACGGTGAGGGAAGGACCCATTGTCACAGTTCCGATTGAGTGCAACGGCAGCCGCACGAACTTGTCCTTCAGCTCTGCAGGGAGGCCAGCAATGGGGCATTGGACAAACGTGCATGTGCGCACAGTTCATTTGAGTGCAGCGGCAGCCGCACAGACTTCTCCTTGAGCTCTGCAGGGCAGCAGAAGGGGGGAGCGGCAGTGTGAGAAGGAGCAGCATGGGGCCACAGCTGCGCGCGAGTGTAAAGCGTGCACAAGCTTTCTCCTCAGTCCTGAAGGTGGCAGGGAGCAGCACGGGAGGGAGGAGCAGGTCAGATAAACGCCACTGCCCATGTGAACGCACACACGATCAATCCATAGCAACACGCAAACAAGCTTTCATTCTAAAGAATGCCGCCCACCCGCCACAAAGCCGCGCAGCTGGTTGATGTCCGCGCTGTGCATGCCCTGGTCCCTGAACTGCTGGATCGTACTGCAGCAGACACGTTGTTGGACCAGGCAGGCGAGGGTAAGAGGGTGCGCTGCATGCCCTGATTGCGCTGTGCATGCCCTGGTCATCTGCTGCATGCTGCCCTAACAAGCAAGCCTGGGGGTGCCTGCCACAACGTGTCGCAGACCCCATGGCACGAACTCACACAAGCCAAATCATGACAGACCTTCCCCATATGCTGCTCCATCCCAGCCTCACCGCAGGGTTTCGTTGAGCCAGCGGCGCGCGCCCACGTAAAATCGGTCGCGCGTTTCCCGAAACACGGCATCAGACGAATTGAGGCCGGTGATCTTGCGGGGAGCGCCTGCGGGGAGTGTTTTGCACTCATTTGATGGCGAACATGGCATGTGACGGACATCCAAACTCAGCATCAGAGGAGTTCAGCGCTGATAAGTAAGCTCAAACAGCCCACATGCCCCCGCCCCCAAGACCCCACGCACCGTCTGTTTCCGTCTTCATCTGCCCGCAGCTGATCCCAAACACCTCGTCCAGCAGGCCTTCGTAGGTCAGCTGTAGAAAGAGAACAGAGGAGCAGCGAGCAGTTGGTCAGGTATAATTTGAACCAGCGTCCAGCAGGCCCTCATATGTCAGCTGCAAGAGAGGGACAGAGGAGCGAGCATTTGGTCAGGCATACACGTGCATTGAGTCAACGCTCAGGCAAGCCCTCGTATGGCAGCTGCTAACGAGGGACAGAGTGGCACACGTTGTGAGATATCGAGTGCATGCATTAAAAACAACAGAGTTGCCCACTGCATTATAAAAAAAGCAAGCAAGACGGACAGAAGGGCTGCACCCCGCACTGTCAAAGCATCCCCATCGACGGCCACCTACCTGCGTGCACATGGGCGTCGCCATGTCCACCGTCCGGTCCAGCAGGATCAGCGTGTCGATGCCGTCCGTGCCTGCAAGAAAGGACAAAAGGCAGTGGGGTGTGGAGCCAAGCAGTTGGTTGATGGTAGGAACACACACGCCTGCCGCAGCAGCAGCGGCCGCGGAAGGCGGCAGCAACGTCAGCAGCAGCGGCCGCGGAAGGCGGCAGCAACGTCAGCAGCAGCGGTGGCGGGATGGCAGGCGCCGCCAGCATGTGCTGCTGCTGGCACACACACCTGCTGCGGGGGCGTCTCGGCCCTGCTCAGCACGCATGCGGCTCATGATGCGCTGCACTGCGGCAGGTAGGGAGGGAAGTGGATCATAAAGCATCTCAGCAGCAGCAGCAGCAGCAGCAGCAGCAGCAGCAGCAGCAGCAGCAGCAGCAGCAGGTCAACTGGCAGGTTGCCTATGCGCTGCACTGCGGCAGGGAGGGGTGTGAAGCATTCCATGTGAAGCAGTGCTGATGAAGCAATGCTATGGCATCGCCAGCAGTCCGCCCAAATAGCAAACAAAGGCAAACAGCTGCTCGCTCACCCGCCGCCGCCGCGTCGCCCTTGCCCTTGACGTGGGGTATCGTGCCCCACTGCTGCTGCAGGCCGTGCAGGGCTCGAGCCACATAGAACAGGCTGGAGCGGTCGCGGTCGACGGTCAGCTCCTGCACAGCAGGGAAACAAATGTTACATATTTAGAAGGTGGGACCACACCAACCAAAATAGGCTGGAGCGGTCGCGGTCGACTGTCAACTCCTGCACCGCATATCGGGCAGGGCGCACAGCAAAGCCGTCAGCAGGGCATGCAAAAAAGGGCGCAGCGTACAACAAACTGGAGCGGTTGCCTTCGGCAGTAAGCTTGTGCGGCACACAAAAGGCAGGGCACACACGCAAAGCTGTCAAAGCCTGGAAGTTCCCAGTTGACAACAGAGCTGCCCTCTCCAATCCACAAAGCAACTTGCCTTGAACGTGCCAGGCAGCTCCAGCGACAGCAGGTCTTCATCTAGAGGCACCCAGTCCAGCGGCAGATCCCTGCAGAACCATTTGTTTGGGTAAAACAGCTTGAGGATGACTGGGCTGAGCAAACCGTTTCGGCAACGCAGTTTGACGGCGCCTGCTTCCCATTTGGAAGGTGCCTGCAGCACTGTTGGCAGCCCAGCGCGCAAAAGCAGCATGTGGCCCTACGATGATTGCGCATGTCTGCCTACCAATGCACCAGCTTCGCACCACCTGCCCACACCACACTGCACCAACGCACCGTATTGCGACGTCGCCCAGAATGCCCTGCTCTTCAAGCAGCTGCTCTGCCACCGCACTCCGCCGCGGCATGAGCAGCAGGCTGAAGTCGAACGCATGGCCTGCCCGCGCGCCGCCGCTGCGATGGAATGACAGGTCAGAATTGGCGGTTACGGTGGGTCGAGGGGATGTGGGCAGTGTGTCACAAAAGGGTAGATTCGAAGCTTGGCGCGCCTCCACGCCGCTGCTGTGACAATCGCAAAGCCAATGGGTGGCAGGCTGGAAGCAGGGCACGGCAAGCAGCTTGAAAGCTTCCCAGCATACCAGCCTCTGCCCCTCGCCACAACACCGCCCCCGCACCTCTGGCACATCTTGACGTGCTGCGCCACCGCCTGGCAGCTGTCCAGCCGGCCATGCGCCAGGTAGACCACCTGCGGGTGGGCGGGGTGGGTTGCTGCTGGTTAGCAATGGAAGCTTCATAACCAACAAATGAACCAACAACAGAGCCCAATGGCAACAGCAACACCCACCAGCAGCAAGCTGAACGATGAAACAGCACAACCTGCCTGCCTGCCGCTTATCGAGGCTTCATGCAACGTAGCAGCAGGCAGATAGCATTTTGAGTCGTCACCTGCCGAACTCCCTTCTCCAGCAAAGCGTCCACAACCGACGGCTGCGGCTCCAATAAGCAGAACCTGCAGAAAGATGGCAGTGATTGGGAGAGTGCAACTTTCAAAACGGAAGTAAGCCAATCACACCACGGCAGTAAGCCAAACAGAGCACTGCTGTGTCCTGATTTGGCCGCAGGAATAGGCTGCGGCTGGTGGCAGAAACCCGGCACAGTGGTGGCAGGAGCGCCACTGCATGTGGCAGAAACCCGCCATTGCTGGTGGCAGAAACCCGGCACAGTGGTGCCAAACACCCGCCACGGCTGGTGGCGGAAATGCGCCACAGCTTGTGGCAGGAATGTGCACAACTTGTGGCAGGAACCCGCCACCGCGCTGGCAGAAATGCGCCACAGTGGTGGCAGGAAACCGGCACAGGTGTGGCAGGAACTCGCCACATCGTGTGGCAGGAATGTGCCACAGCGGTGGCAGGAATCCGGCACAGGTGTGGCAGGAATGCGTCACAACTTGTGGCAGGAATGTGCCACAACTTGGATCAGGAATGCGCCACAGTGGTGACAGAAGCGCGCCACAACTTGTGGCAGGAACGAGTCACAACTTGTGACAGGAATGCGCCACGGTAGTGACAGGAACGCGTCACAACTTGTGGCAGGAACCCGGCACAACTTGTGGCAGGAACCCGGCACAGCTTGTGGCAGGAACCCGGCACAGCTTGTGGCAGGAAAGCGTCACAACTTGTGGCAGGTAATTTGAAACCAGCCCTTTAGAACAACAAGCAATAAACACACACTCACACTTCTACGCCGTGCTCCTTCAGCGTCAGCGCATCAGCAATGAGCCCCAGCGGGGCGGCAAAGGGCGCCTCGAGCACCTGCCAAATACGAGTTGGGAGGCAGCCAACGTCGGAAGCAGCTTTTTTAGTTGCAGGCAGCATGGATTGCACATCCTACATCAAGCGGCACAGCTGCAAAAGAGCTGCAACTGGAAGCCATTGAGCGTCGCTGCACACAGAACGGCAGCACGCAACAAATAGACGCCGGCAAGCCGGCGCAGCCGCACCAGCGCCTTGCGGCCGCGGATGCTGTCCAGCGAGTCCAGCAGAGCTCGACGTGCCGCGTCTCTGGATGGCGATGGTGTGTCGGGGCAGAGGAGAGCAGCGGCAGAGAGTCGGCAGCGGCGGCGGCGGCGGCAGAGCAGCGGCAGCAGAGGTCGACCGATCTGCCGGCGATTCCAGACTCCTCGAAACGATCCGCAGCGCACCTGGTGGGCCGCAAGGGAATGGGGCCCCTGTCGAGCGGGAGCGCAAACTTTGGCGCGGCCATTTGCTAGCTAGCGAGCCTGCTGCAACTCCCCGAAGCTACGATGCTGTTGATCAGCGCTTGCAACGGCGGTCGGAGAGCCGGGAGGGTTCCGAGGGCTGGGTCGTGGGGCAAGAGGCCAGGCGAGGGCGTGGGGGTGCGATCGGTGCAGCAAAATGCAAGGGCAGGCAAAGCCTGGATCCTCGACGGGCACCGATCAAGGCCCTTCTTGCGCCCACGGCGGCCGCCGCCGCAAACAGCGTAGCGCCACCTAGCACCGTCGCTCGATGCTCACGACTCCAGCTTGCTTTTCTCCTTCCTGGTCACCACCACGGTATCGAGCCACATGAAGGCGTGTGATTTTGTCCAGGCAGCAACTGGAAGTTGTCGAAAAGAAATGCAGAGGAGCGCAGCGGCATGAAATGCAGAAGCAAAGCGTTGAAGGAGAGAGCAGGATGAGCAAGCACGGCAGCAAAGCAGCAGGTTGTCTATAAGCATGCAGTGCGAGGCATGCAGACAGAGGTCAGAGCGTTGCAATGTGAGTGGGGGAAGCATGCAGTGGCCGCCCCAGGAGGCTGTGACTTTAGCTCCCTTTGGCAGGGGCCAGCAGCACATTCACGGACGTGCAGCCAAGCAGTGCAGCCCTCAGTAGTGCAACACATTTGTCAGCCATTACTGCCTCTGCGGCTCGCCCAGCGCCAGCAGCAGCTCCGGGGCGTGCGCCTTGGCGTGTGCTCGCAGGTATTCCTCGCTCTGTCATTTGGTGGGGTGGGGGAAGGGCAGAGGCAGGTGAGGCGGGCAGCAGCAAGTGGCATGCCCAAGCTCGTGACCTCAGCAGCTCAGCAGCTCAGCAGGCCAAAAAATACATCTGCCCGCCCCCTCACACCTGCATCTCCGTCAGCCGGCTGATGGTGCGGTCCTTGGCAAACCCCAGGTTGTCGTCCACCACCTGCAAAGAAATGTGAAAATTGTTCTCTCAACCGAGTCAGAGACTGTAAACAAGTGCAGCTCTCCTGATGCGGTCCTTGGCAAAGCTCGAGTTGTCGTCTACCACCTGCAAAGATGTGTGCAACCAAGTCAGAGAGTGCGAGAGTGCAAGTCTAGTGATGCGTTCCTGGGCAAATCCGGAGTTGTCGTCAATCGCCTGCAAAGATGTGCATCAATGCGGAAGGCAGATCACTGCATTGCACAGGCAAGCAACCGTCGCCACGCGAGCAAGGCATTGCACCGCACACTGCTCGACGGCTCTACAGCGTCTAGAAAGAGGAAAAGATGTTTGGCGGCATGCCCGCCGCACCTCAGAGGCGCCGCCGCTGTCGGCATACGAGTGTGCCGCGCCGGTTGCGCCTCGGGCCTCTCTCGCTTCCTGTTATGACCAGAGCCAGGAGGAGCAGGGAGTCAGAAGGGTCAGGGAGGAGCAAGCGAAAGGAGCAAGCGGAAGGAGCGAGCGAAAGGAGCGGGCAGGAGGCGCATGCAGCAGGAGGAGGCCCCCGCACCTGGTTGGTCTGGATGTTCTCAAACAGCTCGAACGGCATGGCTTCGGCCGAGCTTGAAAGGAGACAAAGAGAAGACAGTTTCTCAAAGTTGTACACATGTGCTCCGCACCTGGTTGGTCTGGATGTTCTCAAACAGCTCGAACGGCATGGCTTCAGCCGAGCACAGGAAGCGCACGCTGCGGCGGCAGTCGGGGGCAGGAGCGGCAACACATGTGGGCATACAGCGGGACAGTTGGCCACAGGGACACAGCAGTCCGCCCAGGTGCTGTCTGTTTGGGTTGTGCAAGGAGGCAAGCTGCCTCCCTGCACGGCTCAGCTGCCCAGAATACACCAGGCATGCAGGCTGGTCCACTGGCAGCGCTCACCGGTGCTCGTACAGGACGTCAACCAGCGTTACAAAGCGGTAGGCGGCCTGCATGCAGTGGTTGGGTAGCCGCAGCGTGGGCAGATCAGGGCACAGCCCGCTGCGGCACAGAGCGTGGGCGGCTCTGTAAGAGCTACCTGCTGCGTGGGCTAGGATCCAGCTACTGGGTTGGCAAACCATGCAAGAGTAGCAACACACGAAAAATCCACAAATAGCTCTGCTGCTGCCCTGCACACCTGGCGGTTGGAGGCGTTGAAGATGGGCACGCCGCTCAGCGCCAGCGTGTGCTTGGCATTCGCCAGCGCAATGTAGTCGGCTGCATAGTGGGGTCACACACAGCAGTAGAGGCTCACGCCTGGTGCTGGCAACAGTTGGCGGCGCCAGCGTGCAGGCAGCAGACACGCCGGCAGTGAGGCAATGGCGGCAGCAGCAGCGGTGCTATCCATGTGAGGGGTGCATCCCACACGCCCATCTGCACAACCACGCGCACAGCCACGCACACCCAAGTCCCACCACACAGCGCACCTGCTCCCAGCGGCCGGTTGCACAGCTCGTCAAAGGTGAAGAGCGCGATGCAGCCGCCTGCCGGGGACAGGAGGAGGCAGGAGCAAGGTGAGTTTGAGCCAGTGCAAACCAGTGTGCGATGCAAACCGCACCACCACAACCAAAGCCCTGGCTGTGCCAAGCGCTGCTGCCTGCTGCTGGCAGGCTGCTCACCCTCGCCAGGCTGGCGACCAGCATCGTGCCAATTAACAGCAGTAGACTGCCGGTACTGATTGCAGCTCACCTGCGCGTGGCAGCTCCAGCTGCCGCCCCATTGCCACATCCACGTATTGCTTGCCCACCTGCGGCAGCAAAATGCAACAGGAGCCAACTGCAACAGGAGCAAAATGCAACAGGCTGCGGCTGGGTGCAAAATTCACGTACTGCTTGCCCACCTTCGGCAGCAAAATGCAAAGGCGGCGGCTGGGACATGCAACAGGGTGTGGATTTCTGTGCTCCATCAAAAATTTCATCCTATGTACTGCTTTTGCGAATCAGGCGTGCGCCACCCACCGGCTGGTTGTTGGTCAGCTCCACGAACCGCTCATACAGCTGCTCCTCCCTCGAGGGCGTCACAAAGTAGAGCCCCCGGTGGTGGTGCGCCAGCTTGCGGTAGTCCGTCTTGGACTCCATGTCGTGCACGATGCACTGGTCCTGCGACCACAGCGCGCGCAGCAGGGCACCGCAGGTGAGGGGCATGCATGATTGCGGTGGTCCGTCTTGGACTCCATGTCGTGCACGACGCACTGGTCCTGCGATTACAGCGCGCACAGCAGGCACGGCAGGTGAGCAGCAATGCAGGTGGGATGGCAAGGCTTGGTTGGCTGTACGCGTGCCGGAGTGTAGCCGTCGATTGCTCAGAACGCCGCTCGTGCCAACCGGTGGCAGAGAGCCAGGCGGCACACGCAGCAAGACGTCACAACATCCCAGAATCCCAACTTCAGGCGGTGGATGAAGGGCATGAACAGGTTTAGCTGCAGACCGCCCTCGTACAGTGCTGACCGAACAAGAGCATAAAAGCCCACCTTCAGGCGGTGGATGAAGGGCATGAACAGGTTGCGCTGCAGGCCGCCCTCGTAGAGGGCGTCGGGGTGGCGGTTGGAGGTGGCCACCAGCACCAGCCCCCGGTCCCACAGCCTGCGAGAACAGATGCATGCTGAGCTTGCTTGTTACTGCGTGGAAAGCTTCACAAATCGGGTGGCGGTTGGACGTGGCCACCAGCACCAGGCCCCGGTCCCACAGCCTGCAAATCAGATGCATGCTGTGCTTGCTTGTTAATATGTGGAACGTTTTATGAATCTGGGTGGCGGTTGGATGTCACCAGCACCAGGCCCCGGTCCCACAGCCTGCAATAACATACAGCTATGGAGTTGCGTGGGTGCACCGGGCTCTGCAGCACCTTAGAAACAAGGTAGGCAGTTTGCTGGCCAGGTAAGCAGCCGGAGCGCGATGCCATCATGCCAGGTGCCAGCACCCACCCACCCACCCACCCACCCACCCACCCACCCACCCACCTGCCAAACAGGCGGTGCAGGATCATGGCATCTGCCACATCGGTCACGAAAAACTCGTCCAGGCACAGCACACGCGTCTGCGTTGAGTGTCACAGGGAGCAGTCGCTTTAGACTCTTGTCGCACTCCCTGCAAAGCAGCGGCAGTGCAAGCCCGGCATTGCAGTCCCCTCGGCTTGCCTGGTCCACAATTTCATCTGCCACATGGGCCAGTGGGTCTGGCCTGGATGCAAAATGCCTGCGATGGATAAGACGGGTGAGGAAGGGCTTGGTTTACACAGGCAGGGCCGCACACAGCCTGGCGGCGGCCAGCCCCCATGGGCGGCCCAACTGCAGTTTCGGTTGTGGGAACGCCTGAGAGAAAATCCGCTCAAGCAAGCCAGGCAGGCCGCACCTGAGCCGCTGGTGCACCTCGATCATGAAGTCGTGGAAGTGCGTGCGCTCCAGCTGCACAAGGGAACAAAACAAACCAACACAGCCAGTTTGAGTGTGAGCGTTGCACTGGGCAGGTTGCGACCTCAAGGGCATGGCCCCTCCTATGCACCTGCCGCCTGCCTGCCCAGCCTCTAGCATTCACATGGAAGTATGCGGCGCCTCCTGTACAAGTCACGGGCGGGTCCATCGGGCAACACACTTCTGCCAAATGCCCCGACTGCTTTACATCTCGCCCCACCTGGAAGTAAGGCGGCGCCTCTTTCACTAGCAGATCCATCAGCATCCTTACGATGCCCACGCCCGCTCACACCTGCCCTAAACGCTTCCCCCTACCACGCACCTGGAAATATGGCGGCGCTTCTTTTACTAGCATAGCAGATCCATCAGCATCGTCTTGCCCACGCCCGCTCACACCTGCCCTAAACGCTTCCCCCTACCACGCACCTGGAAATATGGCGGCGCTTCTTTTACTAGCAGATCCATCAGCATCGTCTTGCCCACGCCCACGCCTCCGTACATGTACAGCCCCTGTACCGCCGGCGCTGCTGCCGCTGCTGTGCTCTCCTCCCGGCTGCTGCCGCCGCCAAACAGGCCAGAGAACCAGCCGCCTGCAAATGAGAAGCAGGCGAGCAACGGAGATGTAGGTGGCAGTGAGCAGGCAGCAGCATGCGTGAGAGGTGATACGGCAGCCTACAGCCACAGGTGCAGCGGCACACGGAGCTGCCTGCAGCTTGGAAAGCATGCGCAGCACTCCACACCGCCATGGCAACGGCCAAATTACGAGCTGCAGCCATCACAAAACAATAAAAATGCGCACCGCCTTTGGGCTCGGGTGCTGCATCAACCAGTGCATAAAGCTGCAGCCATCACAAACAGTCACAATGCTTACCGCCTTTGGGCTCAGGCGCTGCATCCACCTGCGTGAGCAGCTGCAGCCATCATGAGAAACCAAATCACAAGCAAGCAGCTACGCACCGCCTTTGGGCTCGGGCGCGGCATCGACCAGCGTGAGGCCGCGCCCCTTGCGCAGCGAGCGCTCGCCCCCCAGCCGCTCCTTCAGCTCATCATAAATCTGTGTGATTTGAACAATTCAACAACGTAACAGCCAAATCAAAGCGAGTCCTATTGCAACGGGCCAGCGGCACAACAGGAGGCATGCCCCCGCTGCTGCGGCGCTTCGCTGCACGACGCCCCAGCAGCTGCGCTTGCAGTGCGAGGCGCAGTGGGCTTGCACCCATCAAGCCAGCGCATGCAACTTCCTGGTTGAAAGCAGGCCTGCTTGCAACACGATGCGTGCTGCGCACCCGCTGGATCCTGGTGATCGTCAGCTCCTGCCGCTCATCCTACAAGCAGCAGCAACGGGAGCAGTCAAGCCTGGTCCTGATGCAGGGTGCGGCTCACGTGCAGCAGCAGGGAAAGCATCGGCAGCATGGCAGCAGCGATGGTGGGAGCAGCAGCCGTGCCATCTTAGGATGGCTTGTACTGCAGCCCCCGAATGATGCCTGGCATGCAGTGCACATGCAGGCCAACCGACAGTCACTTCTGCATTGCCCAGCCAACAGCAGTGCACTGCATCCAGTGCGGAACCAACAGCAGAAGAGCAGGCTCAACAGGCAGGGCACAACTCGCCTTTCGGTACATGCCCCGTAGCCGGCCTTCCTTATAGGCTGCGAGTGGCCCCGCTGCCTCTGGCTCCACTTGCAACAGGAACGGGTCCCCGCCTGTCAGCTTAACTGCCATGCCTGACAGTGTGACTGCTGCCCCCGCTCCTGCCGATGCTGCGTCGCCATTGCCGCTGCCTGGCGCCGCCGCTGCCGCTTCCTGCTGCTGCTGCTGCTGTGGCAGGGCCGCACTGCGGCTGCAGGCGGCGCTGCAGCGCAGCGCCCGCCGCCCGGCAGGCCACGGCAGCGGCAGCTGGGCCAGGGCGAAAGCTGGCGAGTCGGACCGCCCGTTGCTGCTGCTCCAGCTATAGCCGCTGCTGCTGGCATACTGCCGCCGCTGCTGCCGCTGCTGCTGCTGGGCATTGGTGCCAAAGGCAGTTGCGCAGCTGCAGCTGGCACATGCCCCGGTGCCCAAAGCCTCTGCAACGCCGCTGCCTGCAACAGTATGGGTGCGTCAAACGGGTGAGTGCAGATAAGCAGTCAGACGTGCCAAGGGAAGGCACGGCCGAGATCGGCGGCTGGCGGCACCGGCTGGCGGCGCCGCCTTGGCGGCGGCGGGCGGCTGGCAGCAAACCCGGGGCCAGGGGCGCCCTTGACCGATGCTCCTACACGTCCCCTTCCAGCCACAGATGCAACGGGGGCAGAGGGGGTCACGGCGTGCGGCACGGGCACCCACCCTCAAGGGCGGGCGCCTGCAGCAGGTGGCGCTGCAAGCGGGCGCCTGCCCGCAGGCCCCTCATCGCGATCACGGGCACGAAACTCGGGAAAGCGGCAGGCTTTGTCAGCTGAGAACCGGTGGGCACGAAAGGGCGCAGGCAGCTGGGAGCAGCGGTGGCCCGGCGATCTGGTTGGGCCGGCTGATGGGCGATGAACACAACTCAGCGCGCCCCTGCGCTCGGCCGGCACAGCACAGCACGCTTCTCAAGTGGCAGCGCTCGCCTGCACTCCCTGGCAGTGAGAATCGCCAGTGCATTGCAGCCACATCGCCTCGAATCGTCCAGCAGTGCCTCAGCGCCTTCCGACAGGCAGCTGGTGAGCGGCAGGGCTCCTGCGCAGCTCCGCAGGGCCTTGGGGGTGGCTCAAGGCAATCACTGGATCCTTCAAGTGCGATAGCGCGCGCCGCAGCGCCGCCAGTGCCCGCTGCTGCTCACCGCCGCCCTGCCGCCGCCACCGCCGCCTGCCGCTGCTGTGCAGACACCGGTCTCGCAGTGCAGCCCGTCACCACTGCTCACCAACAGCTAGCAGCAGCAGGAGCAGGCAGCAATGGGCAAGCGAAAAAGCAGCGCCAAGCCGCCGCCCAAGAAGGCGCGGCCCAAGCTCGAGACCACGTTTGCCTGCCCCTTTTGCAACGCTGACAAGGTGTGTGTTGGGCTGAAACTTCTGAGTTCGTGCCATTGTGCTCGGCTGCGTTATGAATGGCATTGTGTTGCTGGCTCACTCGTTGCTGTCGCCGCTGGCGGCGCCGCTCTCTGCGGCATCTGAACGTTCCGCCAGCCGCCGCGCTCACCCTCCCCAACGCCCACCTGCTCGCCTGTACATACCTGCCCCTGCCCAATACCCTCCTCGCCCTCCCGCCCATCCTCTCAGAGCGTGAGCTGCGAGCTGGACCGGGAGACAAATGTGGGTGCAGTCAAGTGCAGCCAGTGCAAGGCGGCGTGGACCACCAAGATCCACCAGCTGTCCGAGGCCATTGATGTGTACAGGTGTGGATGCTTTTCTCTTCTGATAATTACTGTTTCTGCAACACAGCGCAGCCAGTGGATGCACCAGCTGTCGGCGCCCATCGATGTGTACAGGTGCGGGGCAGTGCTTCCTTGTTTTGTCAGAGGCAGCTTGCTACGAAGAAATTCGCCAGCTGTTGAAGCCCATCAAAGTATGACCGGTGGAATTTGCGGGAAGGGTGCTCAATTCCTAGTGCAGCATATTGCAGGCGGTCCATGTGTGGCTGCAGTGTGCGGGCGGGTGCGGTCGGCCGGCCCCAATATTGCATCCACTTCCCCCTGCTCGACTCTTCCGCACTGGTTGCCTGCCACTCGCCCCCCACCCTTGACTCCTCCGCTCTGATTGCCCACTAAATGCACGCAGCGAGTGGATCGACGCTTGCGAGGAGGAGAATGCGAGCTAGCGCACAACAAGCAAATCGTCACGCCTTCCAAGCGAGCAGCAGCAAGCAGGGAGCAGCAGCAGTAGTAGCCGCGCTGCCACCCAGCAGCCCTGTCAACCCGCCGGCAGCAGCAGCAGCAACACAGCCGACCAGCCCCAGCAGCACCCCGGAAAAGCAGCAGGCAGGCACACAGCTGGCCCAACCAACTAGCAGCAGCAAGCGTGCGCAGGGCAAGCAGCATGCGCAGCTGCAACATGCCTTGTGGTGACTCGCTTGCTGCCAGTCCCAGCCATTTCGGCTGGGCATGTGCAACAACAGCTGCACCACAGTACATGCCAGATGCAGCTCACCACTTGCTGCAGCTGAGCAGAGCATGCCTTGCAAGTGGCTGAAGCATGCATTCCAAAAGTAACATGTAGGGTGAGGCGCTACGGCAGGCTTGCCGCAAGTTGGCCACAAAGAAAAATTTCAAAACAGCTAGGATGATGAGAGCAGCGGCAGTTGAAAACATGGCAACTGCATTAGGGGCTGTTGACTTGGAGCGGGGAGGCATTTGGGTGTTCAGCTGTGGACACGAACGTTGAAAGGATGAGCATTGGCATGGTTCAGGCTTGGGAAAATTGGAGTTGGATATGAGCATGGACATATGAAGCACAGGCGATTACAGCGAGGCATTGGCAATAGAGGGACATCAGGCTGGCTGGAGGCCAGAGCCGTGGGCCTCGCAGCAAGAGCCGGAAAAAGGCTAACAAAACGCAGCACAGGTTGGGAGGGCAGCGCTGAGGCACACGCCGCTAGCAACAAAAGCGAGCTGCGGCAGCCGCCCGCCGTTCAAGCGGAGGCGTCCTGCAGCGTGACGCGGAGCAGGAGCCAGAGCATTTGTGCAGCAAAGCAGGACACAGCAGGGATGCTCCACTCATCCTCTGCACTGTCGAGCAGGGCGGGGTCAGGCGGCCGCAGCCGGCCAGCACGAGGCGGCGGCGCCGCGGCAGCAGGGGCGGCCAGCGGGACGGGCGCTGGTGCCGCCGGCAGGCTGGGGGCTGAGGTGGCAACAGAGCGCCGCGCTCTGCGCCGGTGCTGCAGCGACAGCAGCACTGCTGTGGGCACGATGAATGCAACCAAGACTTGGGTCCACACTATCAGCGCCAGGCAGGCTCCAGGGGCGGGCATGAGGAAGGGCGGGCCGCCCATGACGTGCAGCGGCCTGCGCGGCGGCAGTCGTGGAGCAGCAGCGTGATGGTGGGCCAGCTGTTCGCAGACCAGGCATAGTTTGGGAGGAAATGCGGCTGCCACAGCAATCGACACAACCCAGCATTGCAGCTGCGCCGCTGGGCTCGAAATAGTTGCCACAACTCCCTGCAGTTGCCAAGCCAACCTGCCACGCTGCTCTATGACCAACCAGGGCCCAAGCCACGCTCCCGCCCCCACTTTGCAAGCAAGTCGTAACCCACCAGTCCAGCAGCAGGGCGAGCGTCTGTAGCTTGCTGGAGTTGCCGCGCAGCGCTCCTGCCGCGCCGCACACGGCGGGGGCCAAGCGCCAGCCGGCCAGGCTGACATGCAGCCCCTGCACCACGACGTGCCAGGGGAGGGGCAGCTGCCAGCCCAGGGCGCCCCAGCAGGCGACCAGGGCTCGCGAGGAGTAGGCCAGAGTGAGGAGCAGGGCCGGCCAGCCCATGGAGCCTCGCTGCCAGGGGCGCTCCTCGTGCCACACGTGCAGCGTGCCGTGCATGAAGGCAATGCGCGCCTGCGGTGCAGCAGGGGAACACACTCAGCTGCAGCACTCACACACCGGGAGCAGCCCGAATGTCGCTTGGAGCCTGGCTCTGTGCATTGGTGAGCAGGTTCAGCAGCAGGTGCAGCCGGCAGCAGTCGAGGGGGCCTCACCAGCAGCACCACGGCTGTGCGGTGGCGGCGATAGAAGGCGGGAGCCAGTGCCAGCAGCACCGGGCAGACGCCATTTGTGAACAGCATGCCAAGTGCAACAGGCAGTGGCGTGGGTGGGCTCTGCAGCAGACCAGGGCAGGGAAGCGTTTCTGTGGTTGGCAGGGCAGAGCAGCGAGAGCCGCCAGGGTTGCCAGGCCGGCAGTCCTGCCAAGGGGGATGCAAGAGACACATAAGCGGCGCCGACCTGCGGCCGCACATGCAACCGATCGCGCCCAACTCACACTGGGTGACAGCATGAAGACGGCACAGATTATCATGCCGGCAGCGCCGGCAAGCAGCTCCACGTGCATGCCGTGGAAGAGCGGCAGCTTGGCTGCCGGTGCCGGGTGTCGCCTTGCGTCCCCCGCTGCCGAGCTCTGTGGCCTGTGCTGCGCCTGCAGCCGGGGCTGCGCTCACGCGCTGCATGATTCACTGGAAGCCATGTGTCGTTGTAGAGGCGGCAGGGTGTGGGGTGAGGTAGAGACCAGCTGCAGAGACCACGGGCGCTGGGCCCAGGCTGTCGCCGCACTCGACTGTGTTGCTGAAGGTCCAGGCGTGCGTAATGAAGCTGTGGCAGGCGAGAACGAGCTAACGGCGCGGCGGTGGCAGAGCGTCCCGCTGAGGGAGGGCCAGCAAGACAGCAGCAAACAGGCTGGAGAAGTGTCGTGCAGTGACACGGAGCCCCAAACCGTTGTTGTATGCGCCGTGACGTGCGGCATGCCCCATGTGCCATGCGCTCGTCCGGCGATGCCGCTGCCGTGCTCAATGGGCAGTTGGCTGCTGCTCGAGCCTTGCTTCCCACAGCTGATGCTACACGAGGCGTGAGCATGCCGAGTGTGAGTGTTTGACCACTCGGCAGTTTCAAGTGATGTGTGTGGGCGGAGGAGCAAGCTTGCTTAAGCTTGCCGAGCGTTGGGACACGTCACATGTGCCTGTGCATGTCGCAGTAATCAAGACTCATTGTCTCACTGCTGAATCTAGTGAATGTGCGCTCAGTACATGAGGGATGCTGTTGTTGCGGCAAGTCAGCCGGGCTGCACCGCATCAGCTGCCGCCGCCTGCGCCGCCGCCGTGCCGCCTGCACCCGCGTCGCCAAGCTGCTGCGCTGCTGGCTGGCCTCCGTTGCACGCCTGCTGGCTGCCTGAGGACGGCCCTGCGGCTTGCTCAGAGTACAGCGAAGGTGGCTCCAGCCCTGCATCCTGGCGAGAGCCGCGCAGCAGGCGCAGCGCCGCCAGCAGCTGAGCCTCCAATCCGGGGCTGCAGCTGGCATCTGTGTCCGGCGGCGGCTCCCCATTGCTGCTGCCATCACCGTTGGCCGCCGCTGAGGGCTGTGCAAGGAGGAAGCCGCCGTCCGCTGCACCTGCGGAGGGAGGCGGCTGCTGCGGTGGCTGTTGCTGCTGCTGAGGTGGCGGCTGTTGCTGCCCCTGCTGCTGCAAGGCAGCCAGCACTTGCTGTAGCTGCTGCACGTCTCCGCTGCTGCTGCTGGGCTGGGTCGGGGAGGGGCCCGCGCCTGCATTCTGCTGCCTGCTCAGCAGTGGCAGTGCCTGCTGCTGCGGCTGCGCCAGTGCCTCAAGCTGAAGCTGCAACGCCAGCTGCGCCAAAAGATCCTGCCCATCTGCGCCTGCATCCAGCGGCGCTGGCACGCCGCTGCCGCCGCCGGCTGGCCGCACCAGCTGACCCAGCTGCTCCAGCAGCTGCTGCAGCGGCACAGGCGGCAGCTGCGGCTGGGCAGCGGGCGCTGCGCGGAGAGCGCGGGCGGTAAGCACGATGCGCAGCTGCAGCAGAACATTATCCTGCATGTGCTGCAGCAGCTGCAGGTCTTGCAGCACCAGCTGGCCCAACAGCAGCTCTCGTTGACCGCCGCTGCTGCCGCTGCTGCTTGCAAGCGCGTTCAGCAGCGCACTGCCCGTGGCCGCCGCCTTTAAAGCCGCCGCCGCTGCCGCTGCGCTGTCGGTGCACAGCTGCTCGCACAGGCTTGCCAGATGGTCTGGCTGTGGGCTGCTCCCCGCTGGCCTCGCAGGTGCGGACGCAGGCACAGGGCTGGCAGCTGCCGCTGCTCTACTGCCTGCTGCTGCCAAGAGCGAGGCTAGGTCGCCTGCAGGGTCAGAACTGGGCTGGACGTGCAATTGCGGCTTTACTGGTCCAGCTCCTGCAAGGGGTGCAAATGCTGCGAGGCATGATGAGCATGACGTGGCGCCAGCAAGCCATCCTGCGTGTGGTTGTGCAGCCGCACAACACAGCACTTGGTGCATGCAGGCCAGTAGGGCAGCGGCAAGCAGTCGCACATGCATGCACACTCGTACACATGTGCTCAGTTGCTGCCTTCTCACCTAGGCTCGCCAGAAGCCCGGCCAGCGCATCCTGCCCTGCTGCACCGCCGGCCTGGCCCCCTTGCGCCGCCGCCGCCGCCGCCGCCGTTGCTCCTGGGTGCAGCTGGGGCGCATTGGGGTGCACAGGTGGCGGCAAGCCAGGGTTGCCTGGCTGTAGGGAGCCGCTGCTTGGGCCCGGTGGCTGCCACTCGCCGCTGCTGTTGCTGCGCTGCTGCTGGGCTGCGCCGCTGGCCTGCTTGCCGTTTTGTTGGCGGACGCGCCCCTGCCGCTTCAGGAGGCTAGCAATGCAGGAGTGCTTCTTGCCCTCAAATGCTTGCAGCGGCTCCAGCTTGGTGCACTGTGGCAAAGTGAAGCAGTGCGAGAGCAAGGGCAGGATGTGGGTTAGCAGCAGGTTGGAACCACAAGGCGCATCTTGCCTGTAGGTACCAAACCCTACCCAGCACAACGTATACGTACCGCCGCATGTGCTCACCTGCTGGCAGAACCGGCACCACCCTCCCAGCCCGTCAGGCACGGCATCCGCCTTTGCATGCTCCTCTGCGAGGATGGATGCGCATGTGGAGCCTGGTGCACATGAATGGTTGGGCACGCCTGCTGTACCGGCCCCCTCCCGTTGCCCCACGTCGCTCGCAGGCAGCGGCGCAAAGGCGACGAGGCTGCCCGCCCCAACATTGTGCCCTGATCATCCAGCTGGACTTGTCTCACCACAGATGCGCTGCCGCAGGAAGTAGGAGCGCAGGTTGCCCAGCTCGACGTTGCATCCAACAACCTGCGTGCAGAGGGGAAGCGGCGGCGGCGGCGGCAGACTGCTGGCACTCGTGCAACACTGCAACCACCCGGGTAAAGAGAGCCAGGTGGTTCATGTGCACCCTCCCCCGTTGCTCTTTCGCTCCAGGGATCCTTGCCTGGCACAAGACGGGCTTGGGCCGGGGCATAAGGCGGGTCGGCGCCAGTGTGGTCGTAGCCGCCCTCCTTGCAGCCTAGTGCACCTCAAGATCCATTCGACATTCAGACAAGCGCGGTAGAGGGGCCTGCAAGCGCTCCAACTGCGCGAGCGCAGGGGGCTTTGCCAAGCCTGGGGCTGTGGGGCTGTCCCGCGTAGCTCAGACGCCAATGCCGACTTTCTGGGCACGCACACGATCAATACAAAGTATAATGCTGCCCAGCGCCTCGCCCTTGTACTGTAAATCAACTGCGGTCGCCGTTTCAAGCGCAGGCGGGAAGCCAAACATATGCAGGGAGAGAAATGGTGAGGCAATGCACGGAACGGTGTGCATGGGGGCGACTTGCGCCCTGCATGCCCGCCGTCCCCGACAGGACCAGCCGCCGTTTCGAGGGGCGCATGTGGGCGCATGTGGGCCGCAACGGCATTGCTGCGGTGATGGACAACATGCAAGGCGCCTTCTGCAACAAGCAGCATAGAAAGCTGCAACATCGGCGGCTGCAGCATGCACTGTGCGACCCTCGGGGCCACACGCCGCAGCTCCGCCGGGTGGCTGCTCCTCTCCGCACTAGAGCGCTGAGCCGCCCCCAAGCTGTGCAGCTCACAGACACTTACAACAGAGCCGCTAGGGCTGAATGAGCGCTCAGTTCACCACCTCTGCCTCTGCCTCCGCAACCGCAACGGCCGCCGCCAGGAAAGTCCGCTTCTGGGCAGCGCCATGCTGGCCCTGTTATAATCTGTCTTGATTGCAGGACAGCACCCTTCCTACAGCATAATTCTCAGACGAAGAACCATATTCAGTATGCCCCGGACATGTCAGGATGGAAAACGGGAAAGCAGGGGCTGGTTAGTCCACCCGCGTGGCAGCGATGGCGGCGATGCGGCCGTCATCAATCGCCGCCAGGCCCGCGCTGCCCGCCGCCAGCTCAGCCTCTGCCGCGTGCACTGCCGCTGCGTCATCTGGCATGAGCGCCAGCGCCAGGGCGTAGTACAGGCTGCGCAACTGCGTTGGGTAAACAAATGGGCGGGCCGCCGACAGAGAGGTCTTACTAGTCCTGCAAGCGCGCCTTGCACACCCATTCACACATGCACATGCATGCTAGGCCCAGCCCGCAGCGCCGCCAACCGCACCGTGAAGGCGCTGCCAAGGGCCGCGGCTGTGAAGGGCAACAGGTAGGCACGCGCCGCCTGTCCCCGCTGCACCTCCTCGACCGCGGCCGCGGTGAGCTGCCGCAGCAAAGTATCCAGTGCAGGCAGCGTGCGGAGCGCCTCTGTCATCGGCAGGCGCTGGGCTGCCACGTGCCGCAGGCAGCGCAGGCACTCGCCAATCTGTAGTGGTGAAACGGGGTGCAGAATGTGCCACCGCATGGACAACATGCCTGGGCAAGTAGCAACTCGGGCGATGGGAAATCTGCACCAGCTCACATCCCCCCCCCGGCCATGGCTGGGCGGGAGCCGCACGCCTGCATGACGGGCGCACCTGCGCGCCCACCGCCAGCACGATGCGGCGCTCGGATGGCGACAGCTGGTGCGCCGCCTTGGCGCCAAACGTCTCATCCGTGAGAGTCACCAGCGCCAGCGCATCCGTCAGCTGCTGCAGCAGGCCGCGCAGCTGCAGCACCGACGCGTGGCGACGGTGCGCGGCGGCGCTCGCGGGCAGCGGGCCGGCCACAGCATCGGAGCTGAGATCAGCCATCTGAATGATGTCGGAGATGGCCTGCGCAGTGCGTGGGCGGGGGACCAGTCCACGAGCCGTTGGGCGGCAGTGAGGGTGGCGGCAACGGCAGAGCTGCAGCCTCCCCTACCGCAGGTGCAACTCTGACTTGGGGCGCCCCCACCCTCACCCACCTCCTGTGCAAGGGCTTGTAGGCGGCGCCGCTCCGCCGAAGCTGCACCACCATCCTCCAGATGCAACCCAGCCTCGAGCTTAGCTGCTGCACCATCGTCTGCCATTGCACCCGCCGACGCTTCTCCTCTGGCGCCTCGCCCGCCGGCCTGGCAAGCAGCCACGCCTTCTGCCAGGCTGGCCAGCTGGCGCAGCGCGCCCAGCAGGCGCTGCCACATCAGCGCCCCGGTGGTGACAGGGAACAACAGCGAGCAGACGGCCACGTCCAAGCCCACGCCGATGCACACGCACGCGATGCGCCAGCCGGCGGCGCTCCAGGGCGGCTCCTCCCTCTTGAACGTCTCCAGCACCACCACCGGCACCACGATGATCTGGTTCTGTGTTGGGAACCGCGGATCAATCATCGAGAAGAGTAAGAGCCGGAGTGGGGTATGGACAGGGCGCCATGCGGCCAAGCTAGCAGGGCCCTGAAGCCCCGCAGGCGCCGTTAGCCACCCACATGCAGCGGGAAGCCCACCGCCCGCCCGCCACGCACCCCCCTGCACCGCACACACATCTCCTCACCAGCCAGGCGTAGCCGTACTGCGGGAACCGGTTGAGGTTGGCGGCCGCGAAGCCGCCGTAAAGCGAGACGAGCACCAGCATGACGGCGTACCTGCGGGGTGCTCGGCGGGGGAAGGGGAGCAAGTGAGTGTGTGCCGACCGTTGCCATGTGGCCGGCCGTCTGCGCGGCGGCGCCTGCAGGCATGTACGGGCTACGCAACAACTAGGCCTGCCCACAGCATGTCCCCCAGGCCGTCTCACTTTGCGGCCGTGTTGGCATAGCTGCCCCCGGTCACGGCCACGCACAGGGCGATGACGAGGCAGGAGTAGATGGCCGCCGCCACCGTGCCCAGCAAGCGGTTGGCGCAGCGGTACAGGATGCGGCCCTCAGACCGCTCAAACCCAGCCACCACTGCGGGCAGGGGTGGGGCAGGGGTGGTGAAGGGGTGAGGGC
>VFQQ010001779.1_pt1 | contig 27920 bp, 48 predicted proteins | sample 3512341 | NCBI WGS metagenome assembly VFQQ01 (sample SAMN10412373, study PRJNA504923) | tailings metagenome | isolation source: Relicate 2 Philex TSF1 revegetated site | place: Philippines: Tuba, Benguet | collected 2017-08-29
GCCAGCTGATGTGCACTCTGCCCCCTACGGCCCCTGCCCACCCCTCTGCAGCTGTCGGTGGCCGTGGCGGATCTGTGGCTCATCCTGCGCTTCTGCCTCTAACTACCGCTCCCCCCTGCGCTCAGCGGGAGTGGCCCGCGGAGCGGCGGCAGGGGGGAACACGCGGCAGGCAGCTACATTCGCATGCACAGCTACAGATTCTGCTTCTTTTCTACTGCACATTGTTGCCCATTCCACAATGTTCCCAATAAGTTACACTGCCTTTTGCATCCGCTTCATTCAGCAGTGCACCTTCTCTGTCTGTGATTTGCTCTCTAGCGTACCGCCGTCGTACAACAGCTCAGCCCAGCGATGCATCTTTGATTTGCACTGGTTGCATAGCGTACCGCCGTTGCCCTTTCTTGCTGATGGTGTGGCATGCTGGACGAGCTTCGCCAGCAAATGCTGTTTGTCGCGCCGCGGTGGCCATGCAACTCATCCCAGGTTGAGTGTAAGGTGCCCGTTCATATGTGAGGAGGTGCGCAGGGCTAGTGGACGAGCCTTTGTGACCAGCGTGTTGGACAGATTGTTGGTGTTGCACAGATTGTTGGAGCTTCATTCATCAGCTCGTAATGCAGGGTGCGTGCATGTGCAGTAATTTTTGCGTGTATAATATGCAAGCATACTGCGAGTTCGGCTTGCCATCAATGCCAACCAAGCAGGCTAGGGATTCGTTGGCTAATCATACGTTAGAGCAAGCCATAGGGAAGGCAAACCAGGTGAAAAGCGCAGTGCTGGGCAGGATAGGGCAGACGCACAGAGGGATGGACAGAGTGAGGACTGGGGTGAAAACGGCAGTGGTGTGATGTGAAAACGGTGGTGACACAACGAAGGCGGGCAGGTTCGGCGAACAAAGAGGCAAAGAGACATGTAGGCTTAAAGACCATGCTGCTGCGCTGCACGCAGCAGCATCCGTTGTCTGTGGCAGTAGCGGCGCCGGCAGCCGTGGAGAACGGGCCAACTCCGTTCAAGAGCAGGTGCTGCCGCTGCTCAGCAGGTGCTGGGTGGCTTGGCACCCGGGGCGTGGAACAGGTTGACTCCATCCATAAACTCCAGCCAGATGATGGTTGTGGGCAGCACCAGCAGGTTGCCCAGGAACACATTCGCCACTGCAGCGATAAGTTGTTGTGCAGGGAGGGTGCTAGTAGGCAACAGTGCGCTGGGACACCGCCCGCGTTGCAGGCTGACCCGATCCTATGCCGCAGCAATGCAACACGACGTACAGCCGCATACCTGCAATGTCCTCCCCGACATTGTACGTCTTGCTCAGCGCAAACGCAGCTGCGAGGCAGATCAAAGGGCGCGGTAATCGTTGCAGGCAGGGGCAGTGCCCGAGTCTGCTAACCGCCCAGCCACAGACCGCAAGGGCCCCCAGCCAAGTGCACTCCCTGGGCAGTAGTCAGGCCCGCCCAGCTGCAACTCGCACCTGCTGAGACCGGCAGGGTGGCCACCAGCACAGCGGCTCGAGCCACCGCTCCCTCAAGCCCCACAGCAAAGCAGCAGCCGACCATGAGGGCGGGGACCTGTCGGCACAAGGCGTGGGATGGCATATGCAACTGGGGAGGTGCTAGAGCATAGAGCAGCGGCAGCAGCGGCGGCAGCAGCAGTGCCCATTCACAAGTCAGGGGTGGCAGCAAGGGTAGCAGCCGTGCACGTAAGCAGCACATTAGAATAAAGGCGATCAATCAGCGGACCAGCACGAGCTTGACCAGCATGTACAGGGCGGCCTTGATGTAGCCGCAGGCGATGGGCTTGGGGCGCACCATCCACATGCCTGCCAATGAGGAGCACAGAGCGTATGTGAGCATGGTTGGTGGGCAGCAATCTGAGCTGAGCGGAAATGGGCTTGGGGAGCAACCATCCACAGCCTGCCTGGGGGAGGGGCGGAGCAAACGGGGGATGCCACGGTGAGTGCATGCGCACATGGGCAGGGTGGGGAGGCAGTGATCGAGCCGGCGATGGGCTTGGGGCGCACCCAATGCAGATGCCTGCAGGATGACAGGCAGCAGCCGAACATTGCATGCCAGCAACTATAATTAGTCCGACCACAAACCACTGCCCAGCGCAAGCCCTGCAGCTGCCCACCACCACGCGCACCTGTTGCAAAGAAGGCCACTGGCTCGGTGCAGCGCGCAAAGTACTCGCAGAGAATGTAGAGGAAACCAGCTCCCACCGCATAGCTGCAGTTGACCTTGCAGGGCGGCGACGGGCCTGCACGGCACGGCGCGGCGCAGGGGCAGGCTTTGTTTGTGGCGGCATGGGCAAACGCTCTGGCCAGCGCTGATAAGCAGGGAGGCTAGGGCCATTGCGTGCAGGTGCTGCCATGCATGCAGCTGCTGATTGGTGTGGCCTGCCCAGCGCTGGCTGGTGCGACCTGCCCAACGACACCCCACACATTCCTGCTGGCATTTCTGCCCTGTAGAGCTGCCCCATCCACCCACCCGGGTCCAGCCACTTGGGGCCGATTTTGGAGAGGGACAGGATGATGCCGATGCCCACGCCCCACAGCACGTGGTTCAGCACCAGGCGCAGGCCCAGCCGCTTGCCCTGCAGAGTGGGGCAAACACCAAAGAGTAAAGAGCTGCAAAGCTGCAAAGCACTGGTCATCTCCAGGCGCAGGCCCAGCCGCTTGCCCTGCAGAGCAGCGGGTTTGTTTGTGGCAGCAATTACATGCACAGATGCAGGCAGCGAAGCCCCTCCTCTGCAGCTGCCCTTCAATTGTGACCACCGCATGTCTCACAAGTGCACAGCCCTACCTGGTTCTTGGTCATACGGAAGTGCAGGCAGCCAATCAGGTTGTCGCCCATGCGCCTCAGGCTGCAGGCAGCGAGGAGGAGCGGTGCATACCAAGTTTGACCCCGGTTTCGGCGCTGTCTCCGCAAAATTGCTCGCATGCAGGGAGGTCCTGGTCCAGATGTTGGGTGGTCCTCGTTTCCAGCTGCTACCCCTGCTGAAACAGAAGCTGCCATGCCTGGCCCCAGCAGCCCCACCTGCTCTTGGAGTGGGCCACCTTGTCTGCAGGCGGCACCGCGCTGGCGTCGGCGGCGGACAGCACGGCGCGCTGCGAGGCCTTGGGCTCCGTGCGCACATCTGCTGGACCCACCACCTGCAGGTAGGGTGGCGGCTGGTGATCGGTTCCGACTGCAGCTGCCAAATTGCTGATGCTCACGGAGGCATCCCCTGATGCTCCCAAACGTTGTGTGCTTGCCTAACGAGTTGCCACCACCTGCCAGCAGTTAACTGAACTTCAATCGCTCACCTGCTGGCCGTCGGGAGACCCACAGCGAGAGCCCTTGCCCTCTTCCTTGTGCTCCCCAGAGCAATCAGTCAGCAGTGGCGCTGAGCCGCCGGTGGTGGCGGGGTTGGGCTGGGTTTCGGGCAGGGTGCCGTGCAGCACCTCCTGGCGCCACACGTGCACCTGCAAGGGGGGATGCAGTGGGTTGCAGGGGCACAGGGCTGAGCAGTGCTGCCGCTCGTGCATGGCAGGTGGGCTGCAAGCAGAATGGCAGTCGGATCGGGCCCTCTTCATGCATGCTATGCCGGGGGCTGGGGCGGCAAGGGCAGCAGGCATACCTGCCCTGTCACAGCTTGCCTCAAACAAGATCAGCATGAGCGGCAGCTGGAAGATGAAGGAGGAGATGCCGGCCACCACGCCCAGGCTGGAGTACTGCGGGCCCAGCAGCGCCTTGAGCAGCGGCACGCCCAGGATGACTGTGAGGGCAGGCAAGAAAATGAGAGGGGCGGGTAAATGTGCAGACTTTAAGCAGTGGGCGCAGCAGCGCCTTCAGGAGCGGCACGCCCAGGGCGACTGTTTGGGAAGAGAAGGAGGGATGGAAGGGTGCTTGTGCCAGGTGTCCTACGGAGCACATTTTGCCGGCAGGGTCCTGCGCCGCCTTCGGCAGCTTCGTGCGCAAGTCGACAGAGCACAGCCACACAGCCACGGTAAAAAGCAGCAGCAGCAGCAGCGGCGGCGGCGGCAGCAGCAGCAGCGCACACTGCCCATGCACAACAGGCAACTCGCCCCACCTGTCGAGATCCAGGTGGTGGAGAGCCAGGAGGTGACATCTTCCACCAGGAACACATCCTGAACATAATACACAACAACAATGCAATCCTAGCTGTTCACTTCACCTGTCGAGATCCAGGTGGTGGAGAGCCAGTTGGCGGTGATGTCTCCCAGGGTGCCCCGCTGGATGCCGCCCACCACCACCACGCAGGCCAGCAGCATGATGGCGCGCATCATCTGCACAGAATAAGGAGGTGAGTGAGGTATGGGGCATGCTATGTGCGTTTGGAGAGGAAAACCAGCCGCCACATGCGGCCAGCAGCATGAGGGCGCGCATCACCTGCACAAATTCGGGAGGCAAGTGCAAACGGGGGGATGGTGGGCATGCCAGGAGGGTGATCACCCCCTGACTGAAACCTACCCCCAACCTGCTGCAACAGGCCGCCAGCAAAATCCAGGCTGCAAAAGCTTGCAGATCACGTCTACAGGCAGTTGCTGGGGACGCAACTCCGCCCAGCGAAGCTTCCCCCGGCAGCCAGTGTTAGCAAAGCCCTACCAGGAATGCGCCCACAAAGCGCCACACGTCTGCATTGTACAGATCGGTCTTGATGCCCAGACCCAGGATGCTGCAGAGCAAGCGGAGTGCACAAATCGCATGGCACTCATTTCGACGCCTTTTTGGGCAGCAGCCTGCATTGGGCTTGCACACCGGCAGCAGCCACGCGGTTGCAGCCGCAAGCGCGCAGTGGCGCGGCTGCTGCTGGTCACCCTGTTAGCGCAGACAGCGACAACGCGGCTCCACGGCGCACACACAAGGGAGGGGAAAGGTGACGCAAGCGCAACATGCAAAGCACTCACACACTCATGGGCAGGGTGAAGCGGAAGAGGAAGATGTTGAACACGCGCATGTCCTCCTGCAAGCCAGCGCGTCAGCAAACAACGCGCTCAAGACACGAGCAATCAACATGTTGCATGCATCAGACGGCGCATACACTGTGGCTGTGGCCAGCAGCGAGGGGCGTTTGTGATCCAATGCCCGGTCAGCCGCGGCGCGCGGGTTATGTGTGCGGCGGCACCAGCAGCGGCGCCCTGCCTGCAAGCCGAGCACTCCGCGCCAGTGCGTGCACTTTGCGGGCATCTGCCATGGCACACAGCCCCCAGGCAACGCTGCGTGACAGAGCAGTGCAGTCAACAGGCGTCTGGCAAAGGAACCATATTGGACAGGAACCAAACTTGCCTGCTTGAAGATGAACGAGCGGAAGACGGACACCGCCCCCGCTATCATCACCAGCAGGATGGCAATGTCCTGCACATGGGAGGCACACAGAATTTCATATCGATTGCATGCTCAGTAGGCATGCAAAGCGCGAAACTGGCAGCAGTCTGGGAGGCAGCGGCCGGGACCGGCGGCAGGATCCCGCGCAATCGGCCGAGCGGCTCTCTCGTAACTTGCGCCTTATTCAACAGCGTCTGTTGCACCCGCCTGATTGAGCACGTCTTGGAACTCCCACATGATGGGCCCTTTGTAATATCAACAGGCTGCGGGAGGTGGCAGATTCGGGGCGTGATTGCGTGTGCGTGCGCCGACGGCACGAGCGGCGGCAGGCGGTGGCGGCGCGACCCAGCAGGCAGCGATGGCCGCTTCCGGGATCCGCGAGCGCTTCCCCTCGCCTGCTGCCGCCGGGTTTAGGGGCGCGAAAGGACGGGCTGCCAAGTGCCGGTGCCGGGGGGCGCTCGCGCCCTGTTACGGTTCGTAGGTCCAGTGCGATGCCGCGGGAAGAGTCTTAGAAAGTTTGGGCGGGTTTGCAGCGTGAGGGCCGCGTTTGGGCGCATCACTGCAATCGCCAGCCTGGCGGCGGCGGCGACGGCGGCGCATCGTGGCCTATGCTGAAGCCATGCCTGGCTGCATTCCCTGCTCGGTCCTTCAATTAGAATGGACATGCGAGACACATCCAGCTGACACGACATCGGCTTTGACCGCTGCTGCTGCTGCCGCCGCAGCCGCCGCCGATACCGTGGGCAGCGCCCGGCCTGTGCTGCGCAGCCAATGGACCCCGCTGGTTGCAGAACCAAAGCTGCACCTGTCAAGGCAATCGCCGCAATAGTCAAAGCTGGCGTGAGCACGTCAGGCCTCACACTGCTCTCGACCGTGTCCCACTTGTGCAGCAGGCTGGCCAGCGCCGCCGCTGCTGCCCCGTCTCCTTGAAGGCTTTGCTGCCGCGCACAAGCAAGTTTTTTTCCCCTTCCACCTGCACAACCAGGCGCAGCCCCTGAGCTTACTCATCTGCTGCTTGAGGTTAGGTAATTAGGGCAGGCGAGGGCAACGCGTGTGGCCCTTGCAGCCGCCCCCGCTCGCACGGCGTGAAACGCGCGCAGAACAGCTGCTCCCGGCGCCAGCAATCGCTGCGATGGCTCCATCGATTGCCCTATCGTGCCCTGTACCCTTGCCTCGAGGGCCCAACGAGCTGCAACATCTCGTTGGGTTCACAACCAGGGTAAGTGATTGCACGCTCGGCGCGCTGAGGTGGGTGCAGGGGCCACCCTCCCATCGGCCATTTAGCCCCAGAGGTGCGCACTGGCCCCGCATTCTCTCTCATCTTGCAGTTGTAGCAGCATGGCGACCGCCAAAGCCTTGATCTTGGCAGTTCTGGTGCTGGCGGCGTGCGACGCCGCCAGGTAGGGCGGCGGCATGACAGGGCGTCCCGTGCCTCGGAGCCGGTCGCAGCGCAATCTGATCGATGAAGAATAGCTCTCAGCCCGTTGCCATGCGCTGAAAACGTCCGCCCTGCAAACCCTAAGGGCGGGGCAGCGCGTTGTGCGCCATCGCCGCCCTTGCCCCTCTCATCCGATCGCGCTTGAGGTCGGCAGTAGCTGCAGCACGGCGATCGCGCCACGCTGAGGGGCCCCGTCCGCCGCCCACCTGCCGCCGCCAATGCCGCCGCCTGCAGGGCCGCGCCCGCCGACCAATGCGCCGACAAGAAGGCTGGCGAGAGTCTCGACCTCAAGGCGGACTCTACCACCGTGCACTGGGGTTATTTCAGGTGGGTGTAGGCTTGCATTGCTGCCCGGTGCTGCTTTCTTCCACTGGTGTCACCCATCGCCACTGCCCTCGAGGAGCTCCTTCAGCTGCCGCGTCTGCCCCTGGTGCTGCCCCCCTGCTTGCTCTGCAACCCTGTCCGGCCTCCGCCTTTCTGCAGTGATGCTGTCGAGCCCAACCTGATCGCATCCTCGGGCGATGAAATCGCTGTCGAGATGATCACTCATCACGCTGGTGAGCCTCTCAGAATTACCGCACTCGTGCCGGGCACGAGAGGGTGGCAGCTGCCCAGGCAGAGGGCTGAGGAGTTCAGGGATGGCAGCTGCCACAGCAGCAGCGCCGCACACTGGCATGCAGCGGCTGCAATGCTGAGGTCGCATCCTTGCCCATAACATTCTGCCCCCTGTTGCCCAGGCGACGACTATGACAAGATGATCAAGGGAGACCCCGGCGTCGAGGTAAGACTGGCGGGGATCTGAAACCCTGCCGCCGCCCAGCTCTGGTCGGCTGGTGCTCTGGCACCCAGCACGCTGCTGCCGTCCATCACATGTGGCTGGCCGGCTGCCTGGCGCCACCCCTGGTGTCCATCTGCAGCAGCCTGCTGGCCTATCACAAGTGCTCGGGAGACCTGTCCAACACCCACCCAACCCTGCCCCGCTCACCTGCCAAATAGGACATCTACAAGTGGACCAAGGATGGACAGAACGTGTCGATGCGCGGCAAGAGCGGCGTGGGCGACGGCGTCCAGTGAGCACATGCTGCTGCTGCTCGCTCCTGCAAGCACGCTAGTTGGCGGTGCCGATCGCTCGCGACAGCGGTGCCGCTGCCGCTGCCACCGCAAGGGCTGCTGCTAGCAAGGGCGGTGCTGCCATCCCCGCTGCCCCTGCTGGAGTCTGCCTGCCGAGCACTGCTGCCTCTTTAAGATACCCCTGTGTGCTACCTTCTCACCCTGTGTGCCCCTCCATGCTCCCATGCAGCATCCTGACGGGCCCCATCTACATCTGTGACGCCGAGCCGGGAGACGTGCTGCAGGTGAGCCAGCGGCGGCCCGCTAGCAGCGCCTAAACTGATGGAGCTGCAAGTCCATCGAATGCTCCAACCACAACCTCCTGTCCAGGGCTGCATGCCGCCGCGATGCTCCTCTGCCACTCCATGGACTTGGGTGCTGTGGATCAGAACGTTTACGCAACTTGTTCATCGCTGTGCTGCTCAGGTGGACATCCTGGACCTCACCCCCCGCAAGAACCCCGCTACCGGCAAGACCTTTGGCTCCAACGCCGCCGCCAACTGTGAGCGCTGCCGCCGCTGCGAGCTCTGCGATTGTGGGCACAGCGTGCGTGCGTCCTGAGCAACTTGCAGCTTGCCGATGATCGGGTGACCAGCGCTGTGCCTGCAAAACAAATGCGGCGCTTTGCAACCACCCCGCCCATTCGCTTGGTGCTGTCCTTCCTGGCGGCCCAACCTGGATCTGTTGACTGCCGCCCCGCTTACCGCAGGGGGATACCAGTTCCGGGCGGGCTTCCTGGACGGCCAGCCTCGCGAGGTCATCACCATTTACGAGGCGGTGAGTGTTTGCTCGTAGCCTTGACAGGCTCTGGTTGGAGGTGGCAGAAAAGGCTGCGCAGTTACAGCTCATGGGTGTGGCACTGATGATACTGGGCATGCTACATGACCCAGCTGCGCCGCTGTCGTCATTCTGCTGCGCAGACCGAGGAGGGCGGAGATGTGTACGTGCAGCCGGACTACCAATTCCGGTCAGTGATGAAACAGGGCTTTGCAGTGTTACTGGTGGTGGTGGCAGGGCCTAACTCACTTGACTGCTGATGTTTGCACAGGACGCGCCGCGGCTGCCGGAATCAGTGAACCTCATGCGTGCCCTTTGCAGCTTTGCTGGTGGCCCCACCGGCTACATGGGCCCCACGACCCCTTGTGTTGAAGCCAACGTGTCCCTGCCTGAGGCCTTCCCTGGTGGGTGATTGCTCACGGGGGCAGGCATTGCCTTCCGGTTGGCAGGGCAGTGCAGGCAGCTGCGGGCGGCACTGAGCGGCAGCAGCTGGGCAGGAGCCTGAGGCAAGCGGAAGCCCCTCTGCCGCAGGCAAGCGGAAGCCCCTCTGCCGCCGGTGAAACCCGCTAATGCACCGTCCACCTGCATGTGCGCACTCAATGCGCCGTCCCACGGCATGTGCGCACTTGCCCATAGGCCACAGCTTCACATGGCTTGTGCTACTTCTCCACATGCAGACTCTGCCGATTTCTTTCCTGGCTAGCAACCGCTGCAGGCATGGAGATGAGCTGGGAGAACAGCCAGCGGCTGTACAGCGGCAAGGAGGTGCCATGCACGGCCGGCGAGCAGACGTGGACGGGATACTGGTGCGCGCTGCGCTGTGGAGTTTAGAGCACAGCTGAGCGGTGCCGGTTGCATTGGGCGGCCAGCTGGTGGGCTGATGCAGCAGCACTGGGCTAGCGCCCAGGCGATAGCAGACGGCGGGCACATTGCAGCCGGCACCTCATCATGATGCCTTCTATATGATAAAGCTGCTTGCCTGCTCCGCTTGCCGCTTGCGCAGGTACCCGGGCTTGATCACGACCCACCCCACTGGCACTGAGGACTACACCATCCGCGGCAAGTTCAAGGTGCGCAACCTTCATCATTCGCCTGTTAGAACAAGCGTGTTTGGCTCGCTAGCCTGCCCTGGTGAGTGCTGCCCCGGTCGTGCCGCCGCCACCAGCCCGCCATGATCATAAGCGCGTTCTGCCATGCTTCTTCTTTCCATTCTCCGCTGCCTGCCTAATTCTTCCCATTCCTTTGCAGGCCAAGGCCAATATCCACATCGGCAACATCGGCCTAGCCCCCGCGTATGACTCCCCCGTTGATTCGGTGCCGCCCCTCATGTCTGGCGGGTGAGAGGCTTGATCAACTTGATCAACTTGTCATGGCCCATTGAATGGTCACCAGCGGTTTGATGGGTCGATGGTCTGCAGCGATGAAAGCGCCAGCTGCAGCTGCGACCCGCTCAATGCTCATGCCGCTGTTTGTTTGCCTGGGCGTGTGGTGTGATGGCGCCCGGCTGCTGAGCTCATGCCTACTCGGTTTGGTTACGATACCAACTCCGCGCCCTGCTCCTGCAGGAACATGGACAACCGGCGCGTCATGAAGGGCAACACTCTGTACCTTCCGGTCCAGGTGGCGGGCGCCTACCTGTCCATGGGCGATGCACACCTGGCGCAGGCAAGGAGCGACAAAAAAGTGCAACGGGCGGCAAAAATGTGTGTTGCTGTGACCTGCCAGCCTGGTCAATCTTGCTGCCCTGCCCTCAATGACAGCACCTCAGCCCATCTGCCACCATGTCCGCTTGACCATTCATTCCAATTCACCCAACCCCAATCAATCAACAGGGTGACTCGGAGCTGGACGGTACCGGCATTGCCCGACTTAGTCCTTCTTCGTCAATCCAGTTGTCTGATAGAATCATCCCTGGTCCTGACTTTCAATTCAGGGCGACTCGGAGCTGGACGGTACCGGCATCGAGACCTCCATCAACGGCCGCTTCAAGCTGACGCTGCACAAAAAGGACGAGCTGCCCAAGATCGTGCAGGTGATTTATTCTAGTTGCATGCTGCTGGTTCGTCATGCCATGCTATGCCATGCCATGCTATGCTGCCCAGCTGTACAGCACGCACATGTGTGGCGCTGCACTGCACCTCAGCGGCTGCTCTCTCGTCTATCATGCTGCGCTGTGGTGCACTGCGGTGCACGAGCCATGCCGCGGGTTTTGCATTGCAAGCTGAATTGCGGTAGCTTGCATGCCCGCAGCCAGGCCCACAGCAGCAATTCGTAATCGTGCTACGGCGCCCTGCCTGCCGCCGCTGCCTGCAGAACTTGACCCACCCGCTCATTGAGCAGCCCGACAGCTTTGTGGTGCAGGGCTACACATACGCGGTGAGCTGCTCAGCCTGCAGCCTGTCGGACGTGCGCAACTAATGTGCGGCAGTTCACCAGTGCCTACTGCTTTTCTGTGGCATCCGCAGCTGGTGGCATGATGGTGCCACTTCTTACACGCATGTTCACCTCTGGCCTGCTGAGTTCCCTCATCCCTGTCCGAACCCTGAAGCGTCTCCTCATAACCTCAGGTTGTTGTCACCACACATTGCAGGACTATCTGAGCGAGCTGGAGGAGCCGATGAGCACCATCTACTCCAAGTCCCAGATCGACCGAGCCATGACCGTCGCCTACAACCAGACCCGGGTGAGTTTGGGCCCTACATGTCCAGTCTGCATGCAGTGCAAGTGGCGACAACTGGCGGCAGCCAACGGCAGGGGCATGGCTGCACCCAACTGATTCCTGATCTGCTCATCTCTTCTTCCCAGTGCAGGACTGGATGATGCGCGTCTTTGACCTGACCGAGGACCAGGCGATTTCGTTCATCACCATCGCCTGCGACTTTGGCGTCACCCAAGTCGGTGAGACACTATGTGCAGCAGAGCGACAGTGCGGCAGGGCACCGGCCTCAGCGGAAGGGATGCGCTCAGGCCTCTTGGGATGGTGGGAGATGCGCGTCGCCTGTGGCCCCTCAACTACAAACCAGTGTAGTTCCAAACCCAAGCCTTCCCACTGGCCCTCCCACACCCTGCCTGCAGTCGACGGCAACTTTGGTGTTCATGCAATCTGCCCCAAGGAGCCGTTTGGCTACCCAGTCACAACCAAGTCGACCGGTACCGGCGCTGCCGCTGCACCCGCCCCCGCCCCCGTCCCCGCCTCCAGCGGCGCACGTGGCGCAGTTGCGGGCGCGCTGACCCTGCTGGCCGCCGCGGCCGCTGCTGGCGCCCTGCTGGCCTAAAGTAGCAGCCGTTGATTGGTTGATTGATTGATTGAGCCGGACTGCTCAGCTGAGCACTTGGCTCATGCGTGTGGCGCCGGCAGCGGCAGCAGCCCTGTTGGGCGGGCTGCTTCCACCGGCGGCACCACTGGCAGGCCCAGTTAAGGCCGCGCCGCGATACAGCTCTCCTGCACCCCAGGCTTTGAATTTCATTCTGCGCGGTGTCGCATGCTGCTAGATGTTTAATTGGCCAAGGCCGGCAGCGCACAACATTTGTGCACCAGGTGTCGCGAACAAAGCACCGCTAGCGACCCCCCCTCCCAACTTGCCCCAGCTTACCCAGGACCCGTCCCCTTTCGTCCCTGTCTCCTCTGTGCATTAGTATTACCCCTCCCTGTCCGCCTGTTGTATTCTTCTTGAGCAGCCCGTCTGCCAGGGTGTCCCCTCGCATCCTGCGCTGCCCAGGCGCAGCATTGCGCACGGTGCCACTCCCAGTACAGCTGCGCTCATACCTGTTTTCTTATACCCTCCTCATCGTGGTGTTGCTAGTAAATGTATTATCACCTCAAGCCCGCTCGGCATCAGCTGGGAGAGCAGCATGATGTCCGCCGCGGCGCTGTCCACTTGGCGCCGCCACTTGAGCGCCGCCACTCGAGTTTGATGCAGCGCTGTGGCATGGGGCAAGCTGTTCTGTCCATGTTGTGTGGGATACGCGCATGGTATTGGACAGGCTATCAAATCATCTGTCAGTTTATTTATTGCATGCAGAGCCGCAGTGGCGGCAGATCCGGCTGACACGTGCGCCACCTGGGCGTGCGGTGGGATCCTCTTTGAGACGAGCTCAAACACTGTGTTCACTGCTTTGACCGTAATAACGAGGCTTGAAAACTCACGTGGCAGGCTCCTCGCGCAGGGTTGTGAGCGCGCACGCCCAAGTCCCGAATGCCGCTCGCTGCCTGGCTCGCCGCGCTGGCCGCGCTGCTCGCCATTTTGTGTCTGGGTGAGTCGCGATGCAGTCGAGCCTGCGATCCGCCGCCCTGGCGCCATGGCTGCCGCCGACCCGGCACGCCGCTGCCGCCGCCGCCGCTGCCACTTCAAGCGCATGTCCTGCAAACCCAACCCCTTGCATCCGCAGATGGGGCACGAGCAGCCTGCGTGACCGATGGATACCAAAGCTCTGAGGGGAGCAGCAGCGGCTGCAAGGCCTGCACCGCCGACGGCGCCCGCTGCGAAGCCTGCTGGGAGGGCTGGGGCCTCACCAAGTCTGGAGAGTGCAAGCAGTGCCTGCCCAAGCTGCGGCTAGATGCGTATGGCAACATGGATATGCCCGCGTCCCTCTGCACCAGCTGCGACGGCGATGCGCCAGACATTTGCACAGCGTGAGTGGGCAGGCTTGCAAGGCTTGTGCCCCAATTGTGGCAGTGGGCAGCGCATTGGCTAGAGTGCGGGCACATCGCCTTCATGCTCTGCTGATTCTGCTGCGCCGCCTGCGCCGCCTGCCGCAGGTGCGAGGATAGGTGCGACCAGTATGGGTGCTACGGCTTCTTTTTGCCTGAAATAGAAGAGGGGGTGAACTGCACCGCCTGCCCAATCTTCGGCTGTGCCGCCTGCGAGGACTTGACTGGGAAATGCACCAAGTGCCGCTCCGGCCTGGCGCTACTAGATGGCGAGTGCAGACGCTGCCGCGCGCTCGAGTGCCAACAGTGTGACGGTGAGGCCTGGGGTTGGGTTCGTATGAAGTTTCCTGGCACAGCGGCGCAGCGCACTAAGTGGCACTGCACTAAGCATGGTATGCTGCTCATTGGCTCAGCAGCTGCCGCCTGCCTGCACTTGCGCATGTGCGGCCTCAGCTGCCCCTTGCCACCTGGCGCTGCATCCTCCTCTTGTCTGCAGGCGGCCTGGATAAATGCACATCGTGCTATCTGCCCAATGCGTTTGGCAAGGAAGGCTTCTATGCAGACGCTGCGGGCAACTGCACCCAGGCAAATGCTCCCAATTGAGGTGCTGTGCTGCATGGCTTGCAGGCACACATGGGAGTGAAGCTAAACGGTGGCTGCAGCCAGTGCTGCTGGGGTCTTGGGTACACATGGGGCGTCGCGTCATGGCAGCCAGCAAATTGCCTGCTTCCAATGGCTGGCTGCTGAACCGTGCTCGCGCTGCCGAAATGCCGCCCAAACCGCCGCCGCTCGCCTCTCCACGGTGCCCGCAGTGCCCCAATGGCTGCGCCATGTGTGACCTGGCCGTCGATGGCCTGTTGAAGTGCTCGGAGTGCATACATACGCCGCTGGACCCAAAGACCAGCCGGTGCCAGGTGTGTGGCACCCCCAACTGCAAGAAATGCCTCCCCGGCGAATCCCCTGCCCCGTGCCAAGAGTGCGACGAAGGCTTCGGGCTTGTCAGCCAGACCTGCCAGCCTTGCAAGGTGCAAGGGTGCGCGGCATGCGACGACGACACAGCCACCTGCACCACGTGCCTCGGCAATGCTACAGTGGTCAACGGCACGGCTTGTGTGCCCTGCCCAGCTGGCTGCGAAGCCTGTGACGACCCAGCCAGCTGCACCTACTGTGAGGACAGCTTGGTGTTCGACGCTGCACAGTCTCGCTGCGTGCCGTGCAAGGTCCCGGGCTGCAACCTGTGCGTGGATAAAAGCCCCGACAAATGCTTGGTGAGCAGTGCCGTGTGACGGTGACGGCGTTGGGTGGCTGCTTGCAGGAAGCGGTGTTTGCATGTACGCAGGGTTCACCCTGGGGCTGCTGCATTTGTCCTTGTGGCCTGTATGCACTGCGCTCCTCCTGTGCGCTCGCAAGCTGCTACCCAGCCACCCGCCTGCCCACCCTTCTTATTGCAGGCCTGCCAGCTAGGGTATACACTCAATGAGACGACACAGCTTTGCGAACCGGTGGCATGCAAGGTGGCGGGCTGCCTGTCCTGCCAGGAAAACCCCGCGCGCTGTGACGCTGAGGGCTGTGGTACCAGCAAGTGGTACGACGAAGCCAACAGTGCCTGCACACCCTGCTCAGAAGGGTGTGACAGGTGCTCCCAGTGGGGCTGCGGGCTCTGCGCCTGGGGATACTGGATGGATGCAGCCGCGCGCAAGTGCAACAAGGTGAGGCTCGGCTGTATAAGCGGACTGCATGCTGGTTGTGTGACGGCTGGCGGCTTCTGGGAGAGCCTCGCTGGATGACGGGATGTGGTGCACACCTGCACAGCTGCAGCGCTGGTTGGTAGATGTGGTGAAAGGGCCGCTTGTGCATGTAGCTGCAGCCGTGCGCAGGGCTTGAAGTTCTCTCCGCACCTTGGCTCTGCCTTGCAGTGCACCGCTGGCGACACGCACGCGGCTTGCTGAGCCGCGATGGGCTGCCTGCCTAATCTGAAACTGCTGCATGCTCTGCATCCCGCTGCTTTGCTCGTCCTTCTCGTCTGCCTGCAATCTGTGCTGTCATCATGAACAATTCAGCAATTGGCATGCTGGTGTGCACCTTGCATCGCCACCAACCTGCCGTAACCCTGTGGATGTGCCACTCCCTACATACATTCAACGCCACGGCATCATTCTTGGTTGCTTGTCATCCTGGAACAATTGCAGCCTGTGCGGTTGCTGCTGGCTGCCCAGCGCTGGGAGCGCAGCATGGGACAGCGTGTCGGCGCCGCTTGCACGCGCTTTGATAGGCTGTGGCATTCGAGACGCAAGTACGCACATTTTTCGTTGATTAGAGACGCTGGCAAGGCACAAGGCCTCCTGCGAGATCCAGCAGCCCACATGCCACAACACGCGCTCGCTCGCTCGCCCGGCGCAGCGCCACAGCGGGCGGTGGCCATCTCTCTCACGGGCTCTGTTCGGCGGGGTTGCCGCCCTTCGAAGCATCGGTACGGCTTACAGCATCGTACTGCAGGCTCATCCCGCAGGGTTGTGAGCACGCACGCCAAGTCCCGAATGCCGCGTTCGGCCCGGCTCGTCGCGCTGCCCGCGCTGCTCGTCATACTGTGTCTGGGTGAGGCGCCATGCAGTTGGACTTGCGATCCGCCGCCCTGGCGCCACAGCCAGCTGCCACAGCCCTGTGCCGCCGCTGCCGCAGCACCGCCGCTCCTCCACTCCATCCCAGCTGACCAGCTCCCTGCATTCCCGACTCAATACCACCCATCGGCAGGTGGAGCGCGAGCATCATGCATTGCTGATGCTGAATACGGCTACGGGGAGGGCAGCAGTGGTTGCCAGAACTGCACCGCCGACGGCGCCCGCTGCGAAGCCTGCTGGGAGGGCTGGGGCCTCACCAAGTCTGGGGAGTGCAAGCAGTGCCTGCCCAAGCTGAAAGTCGATGGTAGCATGTCACGGGCGACGGCGGTGTGTGCCAGCTGCGACGGCGACGCACCAGACATCTGCACAGCGTGAGCGGGCAGGCTTCACTTCAATTGGAGGGCAGTGCTGGGGGCATGCGGGATCGCTGAGGATCGTTGATGACATGATGGCCCAGCCACGCTGGCTGAGACTGCTGCCGAACAATTTGCTTGACCCTCTGCCGCAGGTGCGGCCCCTTCTGCAACACGGGCGGCTGCTATGGATACTTCCTGCCTGAAGTCAAGGCGGGCGTGTACTGCAATCTGTGCCCAGCCACCGACTGCGCCGACTGCGAGGATTTCACTGGCAAGTGCACAGAGTGCCGCCCCGGCCTGGGGCTGGTGGACGGAGAGTGCCGAGGCTGCCGCGACGAAAACTGCAAGACGTGCAACGGTGAGCAGAGCTTGGCGGACGATGCCTGTAAGACCGGCCCTGCCGCCTACATGGCCAGCACGCTGAGCGCAGAAAGCCTGCTATGCTGGGCATGTGTCTTGACGCCTCAGCAGCTGCCGCCTGTCTGCACCTAACCATGTGTCGCCCCAGTTGCTCTGCTCGGCTGCACCCAGACCTTGCGCTGCTGCCACCCTCCTCTCCGTCAGGGGGACCTGAGTAAGTGCACAGAGTGCCGCCAGCCCAAGCCAATGACCTGGGAAGGCTACTACTTGGACGCTGCCGGCAAATGCACGCAGGCAAGCATGCATGAGGGCTACGTCTGCGGTGGTCTCCCTGCAGTGTGAGAGCAGCCGCAGGCTGAGCTGCAGAATCCTGCGGCTTGATGGCCGGCTGCCGGCTGCACATGCACCACGCAAGCCGCCACAGCGCCTGCCACCCTTGCTGCCTCGTTTTGCACGCAGTGCCCCAAGGGCTGCCGTGAGTGCAAGCTGGCGGCGGATGGCCAGGCGACATGCACGCTGTGCACCCGCACACCGCTGGACCCAAAAACCGGCCAGTGCCAGGAGGCATGTGCCACCCCCAACTGCAAGACGTGCCTTCCGGACAGTGAGCCTGCGGCGTGCCAGGAATGTGCCGAAGGCTATGGGCTCGTGGGCGACAGCTGCCAAGCCTGCAAGGTGCAAGGGTGCGCGGCATGCGACGACGACACCGCCACCTGCACCACGTGCCTCGGCAACGCTACAGTGGTCAACGGCACAGCATGTGTGCCCTGCCCAGCTGGCTGTGAGGCCTGCGACGACCCAGCCAGCTGCACATACTGTGGAGAGGGCAACCTCACATGGGATGCCGCCCAGTCTCGCTGCGTGCCATGCAAGGCCCAGGGCTGCGATGTGTGCGGCGCCGACAGTGCCGACAAGTGCCAGGTCAGTTGGGCGTGGGAGGGCATGTGCTGTGGACGGGTAAGCAGCACTTGCTTGCAGCCTGCATTTCCTTGCTTGGCTTAAATGCGGTGACCATCACCTCGAAGCTTGCCCATGCCCAAGCCCTTGCCGCCCATGCTTTAACAACCACCGGCCCACCCACCCGCCCACATGCCCACCCATGCCACCTGTGCAGGTCTGCCAGCTCGGGTACACATTGAATGAGGCGATGCAGCTGTGCGAATCTGTGACCTGCCAGGTGGCGGGCTGCCTGTCCTGCGATGACGACCCCGCACGCTGTGACGCTGAGCTTGGATGCGGTATCGGCAAGTGGTATGACGAAGCCAACAGCGCCTGCACACCTTGCTCGGAGGGATGCAGCTCCTGCTCCCAGTGGGGCTGCGGGCGCTGCTCCCAGGGATACTGGATGGATGCAGCCACCCGCAAGTGCAACAAGGTGAGGGAGGAGGTGATAAGGCTGTGCAGTGCTTTGCATGGGCAGCATGTACAGCTTGGCGCCGGCATGTATGAGGATCCCGCGCCGGATAGCTGGAGGGCTGGCGTGTTGGCACGTAGATGCAGTCAACCGTGGCTGACGAAGCTCTTTGCACCTTGGCTGTGCCTTGCAGTGCACTCCTGGCGACACACATGCCGCATGCTGAGGCGCAGCGAGCGGGCTGTGCGGCTCCATGTTCAATACAGCTCCAAGATGATGCGCGGCCCATTCTTTCTTCCACTGTTTTGAGCTGCTCTGGCGCGCAAGTAAGACGCTGTTACAGCTAGAAGCGAAAACCGTGAATGAATGCAGGGTCAGGCGCTGCGTGGGGGCAGCCAACAATCTTCTCGTGGTGTATGTGGGAATTGTGCAGAGGAAAACAGGGGGTTGATGGTACAGGGGCCGCAGCGGGAAAAAACTGCGGGCGGAAGGGGTGGTGAGATGGCACAGAGGGACAGTGCTGGGCATAGGGCGCAGGAGGCAGGGAGGGGAAAGAATGTATCTGTGTGTGTGTGTTTTCCGTGTTTTCTGGAGCAGGGCAAGCTCTGGCGATCGATCTGATTTGTGGTGCTTTTGGGGAAAGGGGAAAAGGTGCACGTAAGCACGCACGAAACGTGAGGGAAGAGGGAGGAAGAGGCATGGCAACTCTCGGTGCATCACTGGGAGGCGCTAGGGTGGCCCTCAGGGCGCAAACACATACTCAAGCTGAGCAGACTGAGGGGCAGGGAAGGCGCCTGCAGAGGCCGGTGGCACTACGTGCGGCGGGATGCCTCTGCTGCTGCCGCCGCCGCTGCTGCCGCCGCCGGCGCGGCTGCTACACAACTGCACGCCGGCTCTAGAGCAACTTCGGCGAGGCCTTTAGTCGTCGCCTCCTCCAGCAGAGTCATCCAGCTCCTCAATATCAACTTTGCGCAGCGGCGGCGGCTGCGGCGCCTCGCCGGCCGCGGCGCTAGGGGTGCCAGCTTCGGTCTTGCCCTCGGCGGCAGCAGTAGGGGCGCTTCCGTTGCCATTGCCAGAGCCGCTGCCGTTGCCTTCAGGGTCCATGCTCTTCATCAGGGTCTCACTAATGAGCAGCTGCAGGGGCAGGGCGGAGCGGGGTAGGCAACCGGTCAGCAACCTGTGTTTGGATTTTGGGTGGCCAGGGCTGCTGATCGACTGGCATGGCATGTAGTGAGACTGCAGGGGCAGGCGGAGCGGGCAAGGCGACGGTTGCAGGGACAGAGCCGCTGACCAAAAGGCATCTATGTCGTGCAAGTGCAGGCCGCCAGATGCAGGCCTGCTCGCGGGCAGGCAACACAGGGGCAGCACTGGCTGCTGTTGAGCACGTGCTGCAGCCAAGCAGGGGCGCACCATGTTCTCGCCTTACACCAGCTCCAAAGGTGCAGCTCGCAAGCTCGGCAGATTGCAGGCTCAACGGCAATCGCAAGCAAAGCAACCACAATGCAGGGGCGCACCATGTTCTCCTCCTTGATCAGCTCCAGCTCCTCCATCCACTCCTTGGCAATGTCGTGCCTGCGCACAGGGTTGGGTTTGGACATCCATTGATTGAAGAATTGAGGCACGCAGCAAACATGGCTTGGGTGCCATGCCACCCTTGGCAACAGCGTGCCTGCATGCAGGGTTGGACACAGGGTTGTATGCATGCACTCAGAAGTACAGTTTCAAGCAGGCACTCACCGCAGGTCCATGATGTGCACAGCAAGCAGGCTCTTACTCAGGAGTTATCACTGTAGCAAGACGTGGCAGCACATAACTCACCGCAGGTCCATGATGCGCGAAGCAGGCAAGCTCCTACTCAACCTCAGCAGTAAACAACCTCAGCAGTGAACAGCAGCAACAGCTACGCCCAGGCGCTCACCGCAGGTCCATGATGCGCGAGGCCATGGAGCGCTCGCCCTGAACCACCCAGCATCAGAAGCTTGCAAGGAGATCCTTTCCCTCCCTAGCAACAAACAGCTGGCAGCAGGCGCTCACCGCAGGGCCGTGATGCGCGAGGAGAGCAGGCTCTCATGCACCCTCACAGCAGCAAAGCAGTTCCCAGGCGCTCACCGCAGCTCCATGATGCGCGAAGCGATGGAGCGGGGGTCGCCGCCGACTGGGGAGCGAGTGAGGAACGAATCGTCCTCATCTGAGAAGGAGCCGCTGCACAGGGTGGAAAGCCGGGTGGGAACAGACCAGTGAAAAGCGAGGGCAACAAGAACGATGAGAGCAAGCACGCGAGGAACGAGTTGTCCCAATCTGAGAAGGAGCGACTGTGGAGGGGAGGAAACGGGGGGCCACACGGTGGGCAGGGAAGCATGGCTGAGCTGACCCAACACAGGGCAAAAGCAAGGCGGTGAGCGAAATAGTCAGTCAGCAGCTGCCCACGCACCTGATCTCCTCCACCGGCTTGGTGAGCAGTGTGCGCAGGAAGTTCTCGCCGCTCACGTCGCTCCAGTTGCCGTCCTGCAGGAGGACGAGACGCAGAGCTCGGTTATGTGGCATGGCTGGCTGTGCGAGACATGCAAACTCTGCTGTGGTGGGGCAAACCAGGCAGCAGCCGCACCGAGCCTGTGGCCTGCCATCCCAAGCCCTTTGCCAGCCCACCGTCGCTTGCAAATGGCTGTGTCAGTTCAGGGTCCCAGTTTCTGCCTTCCAGCACCCACCTTGGGGATGGGGTGCTCTCCTAGGTACAGGCCCATCCACTGGTTGAGGGCGGGGTTGTCGTCATCCACTGATGCAGCCAGCGTGCGGGCAGCCCTGCACAATCAAAAAAAGAAGCAAGTTATTGCAGACATATGCGCGGCGTCGGGTGCCTGCCACGCAGGGCTGCAGCGGCGGTCTTGCAGAACACAACCCTGGAAGGCAGCAACAATGTCCGAGCAGGAGTGATTTTGCAAGCGCCCTCCAACTCAACCAATCAGGGCTCACCGGTCGGTCAGCAGCCGAAATGCCACCCAGCTCTTGCAATTTTGGAAGTGCTTGCAAGCGCATTCAATAACAAACTCACCGGTCGGTCAGTAGGCCCATGAGCCGGTCCCGGTTGCCGTCCCGCAGCGGCGTGTCATCCGGGCTCCTCAGGTGCGCCGACCGGCCCCGCCGGCTGTACAGGAGACCGAGTGGAGGTGACAGAGTTTGGCAGGGGGCGCTCGCTTGGCAGTGCAATCAAATTTGGCACCCAGCGATGTGCGTGCACAGGGCAGCCCAGCCGCTGCTGCCGGCTCAGTTGGCAAGCCACACGCAGAGGGGCTGGGGCTGTAGAAGGCGTGCAGACTGGCACCACCACAGTAGAGCAGGAGCAGCTACCCCCAAAAGGCGCCAGATTCACCCACGGGCGGGAAAGTCAAAGCGGCGGCGGCGGCGGCACTCACCGCTTCTCATTTTCGGTGGACACCGAGGTGCCGCGCGAGGAGCCTCGCTTCTGTGGCTTGCGCCAGTAGTCGTTCTGGGAGGAGCGCCGGTAGTTGGGGTCAGATTTGGGGTCCTTGCCCTTGCGCTGCTGGGTGCACACCACCAGCACGCCGCACCGCTGCCGCCGCTTGCTCAGCTGGGTCGCGGAGCAGCCCTGCAGCGCCTGCGCCGCTCGATACGACTGAGACATTCAGCGGCGCGCGGTGGGTGTGCTTGTAGGCTGAAGAGCAGGGTGGGAGGCGTGGTAGAGGCGGCGGCGCCCGGTCTGCTCAACTGGCCAGCAAGCAAGATGAGGCGCTGATCGGCACGCGGGAAGGCTGATCTGTGTACACGCAATGATTGTGCGTGTCCAGCGAGCGCCACCAAAACAAGCCACCGCTGCCGCCGCCGCTGTGCTGTGCTCCAGCCGGCCGGCGGCCAACCCTTCCACTGCTGGGCCAGCATCCTGCTTTGACTGTCCCTCGTGAGGTCCCTTGGTTACAAGAGCAAGTTCACAGGGACACGGGACATGCCCAAACGCTGTGCAACCATGCAGCAACCATGCGTGCCACCCTGGCCTCACACAAACCTGCAGGAGGGGGACAAGGGCCGGCGGCGTCAGGCAGGCTTGCATAACAGGTGCAGCAGGTCCTGCGCGACATACAGCAGCTGTGCCTCTGCAGGCACAGCTGCTGCTAGCATACCCGCCACGCCCCTCAGTCCATGCCCCGCCACTAGCCATCCCCAGCGTGCATGCTGAATCCGCAACTAATGGTTGGCAAACCGCAAACCAACGAAGTGCCCAGCAAACCGCTCACTTGTCGATGTGGCAGGCCAGCGTGCGCCCCTGCAGGTCCATGCCATTCAACATGTCCACAGCCGCGTTGGCATCCGAGGGCGTGGCAAATGCCACAGTTCCCCAGCCCTTGCTCCGCCCGTCGCCGCCCATGGCAATGTCTGCATGCACAACCGCGCCTGCGGGCCTGCAGGTACCGATCGGTGGGCGCAGGTGCGGGGGCGGATGTGGTAAGATTGGTAGCAGGCAAGCGCGAGCAAGGTTGCACCCAGAGCTTGCCAGAGGTGAGCGGTGGGAGCGGCAGGCGCATACTTTCATGCGCATTGTTTGGCCACAGAACGCCGCTGCTGCCGGACCAAAACCCACCCAGCAGCCAAGCTTGTTGCGGCCACGGTGACTGCTGCAACCAAGCCGCACTTCAAGCGCTACAAATCACAGCCCAAGGCGCACCTGGCCAGGTCTTTCAGCTCCTGCCACGAGAAGCGGAAGGGCAGGCCGTGAACCACCACCTGCGTGCCCGGCTGCAGCAGGAAAATGGAGGACAAGGGCGCGGGGTGATGGTGGCGGCTCAGGAAGCACGGACGCGACGCAGCGGCCCTCGCGCACCAGACGCACGCAATGGATGTAGTCAGGCATGCATGCCAGCAGGCTGAGAAGGCGCTGCCATAGCACAGCAGAGGCAGCGGTCACTCACAGCTCCACGGTAGCCGCCACCGCCGCCGCCACCTCCACCGCCGCCCCCGCCGCCGCGAGGGATGTGCGCTGCCGGGTCCTCCCGATCCTCCCGCACCTGCAGGGCAGCGGCAGGTCATGCAGCATTTTGCACGGCAGCGCAGCGTAGCAGAAGCATTTCACAATTGCAGGGCGGCAGTGGCTCAAAGAGCCTTGGGGTGCTGCCATGAATGCGCAGGACTGCACAGCATCTCAAGTTGTGCCGGCACTGAGTTGGAAAGCATGCAGCTGGAGAGCCTTGTGAGCCCCACAAGACACGTGCATCCAACGTCCCTAGCTCACATGGATCTGGCGGCCGCCCAGCGTGGAGTTGGAGAGCATGGAGATGGCGTGCAGCGCGTCCGCGGGGTGGTCAAACTCCACAATGCCGCAGCCGCGGGACCGCCCCTCCGCGTCCTGAGGGCAGGCACAGGCAGCATGGGAAATTGGGTGAGCGGCGATGAGAACCGCATACAATATAGCGCTGGCCAAACTACTCCCCAGGGCGTCGCGGGGCAAGCAGGAATGCAGCGCCGCCAGAGCAGTTGCACAGGCAAGGCGAGCTGCGACACAAGTCCGGGAGGTGCGGGCAGAGCGCTGAAGCAGGCGATGAGAATGGGCGCAGATTTGGGCGATACATTTACAAGTCGTGGCTCACCGTCAGCACGTCAGCGTGTGCAACACGTCCGGCTGCCTTAAAGTGGTCCTTCAGCTCCTGCCAGGAATCAGGACCATGCCGCCATTGATCAGGTTCTCTGTTGAGCCCTTCGTGCGGCCCTGGGCAAAACATTTCCCTCCGTGTGCAATGCACACCAACTAGTGCTGCAAGGTGCCGGAATTTTGTGATGTACAAGACACACCACACCAAATCAGAAAGGTGAACGCGGCATCCAGCGCACCTGCCACGTGGTCTCAAACGCCAGGTTGCCAACGTACACCCGCCGACCCACGGTGGCTGCCTCCCGCCCGCCGCCGCCATAGCCACTGCACAACAAGGCCGGGCGAATTTACAACAGCAGTTGGGGTAAGCGTCGTAGCCGGCCGGCAGGAACAGCTACGTTGCAGACAGCACATTGCAGGGCATTCCGCAATGTTCGTACCCGCGGGAGCCGCCGCCGCCGCGGGGCAGCGGGCTGCGGCTGCGGTTGCGGTAACCGCCGCCGCCGCCACCGCCGCTGTAGCCGCCGCCATAGCTGCCGCCGCCGCCTCCACCTCTGCGGGGTGCGTCCTCCCCGCGCAGCTCAAAATCTTCGCGGTCCTCCCTGCATTGCAGTGCAGAAGTAAGATGCGCGCTCAATGCTGTGCCCGAGCGGCTGGGTCCCAGCTGGCCCCCAGTGTGCTGTAATTGTGCTCACCGCATGCAGACTGCACTGCGCAGCAGCAGGCAGCGCTGCTGCTGTCACTCAGCATGCCTGCCTGGCTGTGCAACACACAGCGTGAGCCGCATGCCATACTTTCAAGCAACAGAGTGAGCTGCATGCCATACTTTCAAGCAGCAGCGCGATCCGCACCTGACCCAAATCTTGCGGCCGCCTAGGTCAGTATCATGAAGCTCCAGAATGGCTGCTGCCGCTTCATCGGGCGTCTCGAACTCAACAATGCCGCAGCCCTGCAGGGCACAAACACATGTGCAATAGGCTGGGTTCAAGTAGGCCAATTCACGGCAGCAGGCATCAAGCGTGACCCCAGGCATGTCGGCCGCAGGCACGCCCTGCTGCGCAAATCAAGCTGCCTAGAAGCACCTTGCTCTGCAGCTGCCTCCAAGCCCGCCTCCTCCAGCAGCCATGCCACTCCAGCAATTCTGAGCAAGATCGGCATGACCACCCACCTTGCTGCGGCTGCCGGGCCCTCCCTCGCGCACCGCACATACCAACTATCACACCCAGCACTGCATGTACCGCCCACCTTGCTGCGGCTGCCGGGACCGCCCTCGCGCAGCACGTCAGCAAACACCACACGCCCGACCTTGCCAAAGTGGTCCTTCAGGTCCTGCCAAAGCGGGTTGAAAGGCACATGGCGGGATGCAGAGGCAGGTTTTAGTCCGGTGCGCTTGCGATGCAACTCAGCAGTGGGCCGGGCATGCAAGACGGAAAATGAGAGATGCGTGGAAGAGTGCAGCTGTGCGTTTCATGGCAAGGCGAAGCAGGGCGCACAGCTGTGGCCGTGGTTGGGCCGCAGCGCGCCGCTGCAAGGCCCCCATACCAGCACCAGGAGAAGCACGCGCATCTGCAGCACCACCAGCAACCAGGCACCCACCTGCCAGCTGGTCTGCCATGAGAGGTTGCCCACAAAGATGCGGCGGGCCACCCGAATCGTCACCGGCTCGCCGCCTGACATGGCTGCTCAGGTTATGCCTGCTGCCTGCCGATGGAGTAGCTGGGCTGTAAGGCGTAGGCCTTGGTGAAAGGTCTGAATGTACAAGCAAGGGCGGAAGGGACGCTCAAGCACAGGCAGGCAAACCGCAGTTCACGGGCCGCCGCCGCCGCCACCGCCACCGCCCGCCGCAGCTCAGACCCGTGGCGATGAGGCGCGGCACGCTGCCGCAGCATGCAATTGACCGCCGAGACCTTGTTGGTCGCTGACCGCGCCTGATGGTCGCTTCCACGATGTCAATCGCCCCGCCACGCACGACAGCTGCCCGTTACTGTCTGATCGGATTGTTAAGACTGCTGGGCGTGTGCGGAGGGCGCGAACGGCGCATGCCGTGCTCCACCGACCGTCCAACGCCACATCAGCGTTCATGCGACAGGATAGCGGTGCTGCAAGCGCTGCACGCCATCGGCATTGCCATCTGGCAGGCAATCGAAAGCAGGGGCGGAGCTGCAGGGCGCGATCCGAGCCCGCTTTGGGATAACCAGAAACTACCCGCGGGCTGGGAAACCCTGGCGCTCCCGTGACCCCAACCACGATGCGCACAAGCGCTTCCATGCGCTCTGCCGGGCTGCTGGGCTCCGCAAATGCCCACAGCAGGCCCGCACCATTCCGAGCGGCAGCTCTGGCTCCCCGGCCAGCCAGCAGGCGGTCCCGGCGGCACAGCAGCATTGTGGCGGGCTGGTGGCCGTCCCGGCAGAAGGACAGCGGCAGCGGGAGCGCTGGCAGTGGCGGCGGCGCCGCCAGTGGCAGCGGCGGCGGCGTGGGCCTGTTCCCTGCCGGCAAGCGCCAGGCACGCGTGCAGCTGCCGGCGCTCATGCTGGCTGTGGACGCAGCTGATGTGCTCGACCCTGACCAGCGGGCGGGCGCGCTGGATGACATCTCAGCGGCGGTGGCGGGCGGCGCCACGGCGGTGGTGCTGCGGCAGGGCGGCGAGGGCAGCGGTGAACTGTACGAGGCGGCAGTCCGGCTGAAAGAGCTGCTGCGCGGGCGTGCAGCGCTGCTGGTGGCAGACCGTACAGATATTGTGGATGTTGTGGGTGCTGACGGAGCGCTGCTGTCGCCGGATGGCCTGCCCACCGTCGTCGCCAAGCGCATGCTGCAGGTAAGAGTCGGTTGGGCGGGGGCGTGTTGTTGCTGCTGCTGCTACATGGGCGCCTAGACCAGTCGCTGCTCGACCATGGCATGCTTCTATCGCACGCAGTGCCAGCCGTCAAGCTACAGAGTTGCCTGGATTTCCCTGCTCTACGGCTGCTCCTCTGCTAACCGCTCTTTCGACCACTCCCCACTTCCCTGCAGGGCGGGCTTGCCCTGGTTGGCCGCTCCGTTGACAGCTCTGAGGCAGCAGCCGAGGCAGCAGCAGACGGCGCCAACTTTTTGATCCTGGCGCCGCCCAGCGGCGGCGCAGCACCCAGCGGCGCCGAAGCGGCGGCAGCCCGGCAGCGCCAGCGCAGCAGCGCCAGCATTCCCGTCATTGCGGTGGCGACTGCGGCGGCCAGCGGCGGTCAGCTCGGCGAGCTGCTGGCAGCTGAGGTGGACGGTTTGATATTGGACTTGTCTGAGCTGAGCTCTATTGCACAGGCACTCACTCAGCAGCGGCCCGCGAGTGCCAGCGAAGCAGCCGGCGCCCTGCTGCAGCAGCTCGGTGGAGAGCCCGCAGCCGCGCCCGCGGCAGCAGCGCCGGCGGCCGAGGCGCCGGCGGCGGTGCAGCTGTCGCAGCTGCTGAGCACCAGCAGGGAGGAGCTTGTTGATGCCGAGCGCCAGCTGTTCACAGAGGTGTGCTGCGCTGTGCTGCGCTGTGCTGTGTGCGTTTGCAGCTTGTGAAGCGCTGCTGCGCTGAGTGCTGCTGCATGCTGTGGGTGATGGAGCGCCAGTTGTCGGCTGGCTAACCTGCTGTTGTTACCCCTTCAGGTGCTGTCGTTCCTGGACAGTTGGTGCCCCTCTCTCGAAGAGGCGCAGCTCCTGCAGGTCATCCTTATGCTGTCTCCTTGCTTGTGCCCTCTCCGCAGGTGCTGTCTTTCCTGGACAACTGGTGCCCCTCGCTCGAAGAGGCGCAGCTGCTGCGCGACGCTGTGAAGCAGCTGGACGAGCTGTTCCTGCTGGTGGTGCTGGGGGAGTTCAACAGCGGTAAGTGGAAGTTTTTGCAAGCGCGCTGACAGCTTTCGATTTTGTGTGTGATTGAGCAGCAGCTGGACGAGCTGTTCCTGCTGCCGGTGCTGGGGGAGTTCAACAGCGGTGAGGTGCCATCATTGTGTGACAGTTCACAGCAGCTGTTTTAGCCTTACATTGGGGAGCAGGCGCATGCGATTTTGTCCTGCACGTCGCCGGTGCTGACCACGCTGCTGCCATGTTTTCCAAACCCGTGTTCTCCCTTGTCTGATTTGTGCAGGCAAGTCGGCGGTGGTGAACGCGCTGCTTGGGCAGCGGTACCTGGCGGAAGGCATCCTGCCCACCACCAACGAAATCAACGTGCTGAAGCACCTAGACCCTGAGCACGTGGAGGGCTCAGCACAGGTGTGAGGCGATTGTTTGCGCCGGGCAACGCTGCTGTAGTAGATGGGAACGGTGTGTTGTGCAGCAGCAGCAGCAGCAGCAGCAGCAGCAGCAGCAGCAGCAGCAGCAGCAGCAG
>VFQQ010001780.1_pt1 | contig 27913 bp, 24 predicted proteins | sample 3512341 | NCBI WGS metagenome assembly VFQQ01 (sample SAMN10412373, study PRJNA504923) | tailings metagenome | isolation source: Relicate 2 Philex TSF1 revegetated site | place: Philippines: Tuba, Benguet | collected 2017-08-29
TGCAGTAAAAAGTGGAAAGAAAATCGTGGGATGTAGCATTTTGGAATACAATTTCATTATAAAAAGCAACCTCAATGTTTCGAAGAATACACTTTTCAAACATAACTAATAGATGTTAATCAATCGTAGTTATAATAACAATTTGCTTGTATGAATTTGCAAGATTTTGTTTGTATTTCTTGGATTACTTGCAATTTAAATGATTAAAACAACTAAAAGTCTGTTGCTGCTGTATGATGAAAAAGCTTTTTAAGGAACAACTAAATAGGGCTTGCCGGTTAACGCTCAAATTGTTAATAGCAAGGCATTTAACAATAGAAAAATATTTCATCTGCAAGTTATAAAAACGATTCTATTGGGCTTAGGTGTTTTTTCTTTGCAGATGTTTTATGTTTTCGCCAAGTCAGCTCTAAATCAACTTCTTCTTCAAATGCTGGGCGGCTGTAATACAGTACTATACGCCAGGTAAATTTGAGCGGAATTCGAATGCGCTTTTCAAAAAAAATAAACATGAGAAATACAATGCCAAAAAAATCCCATTTTTAGGATGCCCCGATGATTGATAAACCCTAGTATTTGTAAAGCAAAATATGCTCACAGAGTATGTAAGATTTTTATGGTAAACGTTGGCTTTCCTGCAATTTAAATGATAAAAATAAAAAAAATGCTGCCTTAAGATTTAATTGCTTTTTAACTATTGACTAATTATTGTTTAAAAGAAACTTTTCGTTTCATTACAATCTATGCATTACCCCAATGGCGAATAGTGCTAAACAGAATAATAAAATCTTTTTCTATGCTGTAATCTTTGGCATATAAAAAATTCATTTTTTGAATTGTGGTTTCGTTTAACGGCATATTGTTTTGGTACAACGGGGTAACAATACCGTTTTTTAGTTTGGGTAGTAATTTAATATTGTTGGCGCTGGCATAACCTACCCAGGTTTTGGTACCATTTAAAACCATAAAAATATTTTTAATAAAATTAAATTTACGTTTTACTACCAAAACCCATAGTGGCAGTAGTAAAAGCATAAGTAGGCTTACCGATAAATCGAATGCACGTTTCTTGCGTTGTTCAAATGGTTTGTTAAGCTTCAGGTTAATCTCGAGGGTGTAAAAATCGCCGGGTGTTTTTTTGTTATTGCTGCCAATAATAAATAAGCTTTGTTCGGGTGCAATTTTAAATAATACATCGTCGCTGCTAATTTTTCCCATCCACTCAATTATGCGCGATGATGGTAAATCTTTACTACAGAAAATTATTTCTTCAATGTTAAATAATGTTACCAACTCATCTAACTGTTCTATATGTCCTAGGTTGAGTTCGTCGTTTACTTGTAATTGATTGTCGATAGTAACATAACCTAAATAATGGCATTTGGCTTTACTCTTAACCAACAGTTGCTGTACGCGCTCTACTTCTTCTTTATTGCCTACAATTACCGTTTTAAGGTTTACCGATAGCTTTAAGCTAAATTTTTTATGTTTTATGAAGTAAAATAACAATCGGTCTAAGAAGGCCAAACCAACAGATAGAGAAGCTCCTAGTAAGATTACTGCTCGACTAAAACGGTAATTTTCGGGTGCAAAAGCATAAAATACAGCAATGGCTAAGGTGCCAATGGCAATTCCTTTGGTAACACTTAAAAAGGTTTTTCTTTTATTGTATGAACCGGATGTGTATAGCCCTAAAATCCAAAGTAAACTGTAAACAACTGCATTAAAATTTACAATATCTGCCGGATATGCATTTTCGCTATCGAATTTATATTCGGCATAATAGCCGGCAATTAGCCAAATGCCACCGGCAAACAATATAAAATCTAAAATAGGTAGGGCGGCTTTTTTTATAAAACGGTTAATTAGTGCTGCAAAAGCCCTAATGTATATTGCAAAATGAATGAGTAAACTAAACAAAGCCGCATGTTTTTGCGAATAGTGCTTTTGCGCAAACAAAATCATGGCACGGTAAAAAGTAAACACATAGTTTACGCTGGTGCGCTTGGTGCTTTCTCCTTTGTAATGTATAATGGTTGTATGTGGGTAGTAGTAGTTTTTATAGCCTTGCTGACTAATACAATAACTTAAGTCAATGTCTTCGCCATACATAAAATAACTTTCATCTAACATACCAACAGTTAAAAGCAAATCGCGTTTAACAAACATAAATGCACCTGCTAAAACATCTACTTGGTGTATTTGGGTGTTTTCTAAATATCCCAAATGGTATTTTCCAAATCGTTTGCTTTTAGGAAACAATGCTGCCAATCCAAAAATTTTATAAAAGGCCACTTCAGGCGTAGGCAAACCTCTTTTACTTTCGGGCAAATATTTGCCACTTCCATCAATCATTTTAACGCCAACCGCACCTGCATCGGGGGTGGTGTCCATAAAATTTATGAGTTTGGAAAAGCAATCTTCTTCTACAACGGTATCCGGGTTTAAAAGCAAAACATATTTGCCGGTTGCCAACCTAATAGCTTGGTTATTGGCTTTTGCAAAGCCTGCATTAAAGTTGTTTTCTATTAATTTTACTTCCGGAAAAACATGCCTAACCATGTCGCAACTGCCATCAACCGAATTGTTATCTACTACAAAAACTTCGGCAGCAATTCCATTGCATGCTTTTCTAACACTATACAGTGCTTGTTCAAGAAAGTACTTAACGTTGTAATTTACTATTATTACCGATAGCTGCATGCTTACAGGTTACGAAAATAAACTTTTTACCCACTGTTTTATAAAAAAAGTACAAACCATGTAACTTTTGTTTGTATATGGTCGTATTACCCATATTAAAACACAAAAATTATGGTATTTCAACACAGGCTATTGCTAACAGTATTTTTATTAGGTGGTTTAACTTTTGCCACTTGTAATTCGGCCAAAGGTGCCGAAAAACCCAAGTCTGATAAGTTATTAAAGGAAATTGAGGTGGTATTATTTAATAACAAGCAGTTAAATGAAATTGCTGCCGGACAAAAACTGCTATTGTCGTGTGAGGTTACCGCAGAAAATACCTTAAAGGTAATTGAAAGCATAGGTAACAATCAAAAAGTATTGGAATTTGTATCTGAAACATTAGCAGGAACCACCTTTAAACATACCAAGGGTTTAACAGGCAGTAAGATTATGCTAAAAGTTTTGATAAAGTAAAAAGAAGTATTAGTAGGGTAAATTAATACAAAAGAGGCTGTTGCTTTAAAAGGCAGCAGTCTTTTTTTTTACCCCCGGTAAGGAATACGGCCAACAATGCTTCGGCCTAATGTAATTTCATCGGCGTATTCTAATTCACCACCAATGGCAATACCTTTGCTTATGGTTGAAATTTTTATACCGGTTTCCATTAATTTTTTATTAAGGTAAAACACGGTTGTGTCGCCTTCTACGGTGGCACTTAGCGCCATAATAACCTCTTTTAATTGTCCGTTTTTTGCCCGTGCAATTAAGCTATCAATGTTTAAACTATCCGGACCAACTCCCCCAATAGGGTTAATTAACCCACCTAAAACATGATATACACCATGGTATTGATTGGTGTTTTCTATAGCCATAACATCGCGTAAATCTTCTACCACGCAAATGGTTTGTTGGTCGCGTTTTTCATTTGCGCAAATATTGCAAGTTTCGTTATCGCTAACGTTAAAGCAAACCTTACAATATTTTATGTTTTGTTTTAGTTTAATAATGGCATTTCCCATGCGTTCAACATCTTGATTTTGCTGTTTTAGCAAAAACAAAACCATGCGTAAGGCCGATTTTTTACCTATACCCGGAAACTTTGAGAGTTCATTTACAGCTTCTTCTATTAAAAGCGATGGATAATTCATTGCTTCAAATGTATATTAACGTGTTGTTTTTTAATTAACATTTCTGCAAATGTTTGGTTCAAACCAAAATGAAAACTTTATTTGTGTAGATTTATGAATTTACAACAATTATGTGCAGATGCCTGTAAAGTAGCTAAAGAAGCAGGTTTATTTATGTTGCACGAACGCACCCATTTTAAGCAAGATGTGGTTGAAATTAAAAGTTTTAACCAATTGGTAAGTTATGTAGACAAAACCAGCGAGGAGTTATTGGTTAAGGGATTAAGTGCCTTGCTGCCGGAAGCCGGTTTTATTACCGAAGAAGAAACCATTAAAACCCAATACCAACCTTATATGTGGGTTATAGATCCGTTAGATGGTACCACCAATTATATACATAATATACCTGTTTACAGCGTAAGTGTTGCTTTGTTGTATAACCAAAAGCCGGTTATTGGCATTGTTTACGAAGTTTGCAGAGACGAAATGTTTTATGCCTGGCAGGGTGGAGGGGCATATTTAAATGGCAACCGTATTTATGTTAAGCAAAATACCGATTTAGGTAAATCTTTATTGGCAACCGGTTTTCCATATTACGATTTTGAAATAATGAACCAATATTTGCTTGCCTTAAAATATTTTATGACACATACCCAAGGTATGCGCAGAATGGGAAGCGCTGCTGTTGATTTGGCTTACACGGCCTGCGGTAGGTTTGATGGTTTTTTTGAATATGGCTTGCATGCATGGGATGTGGCAGGTGGCATTTGTTTAATTGAAGAAGCCGGCGGAATAGTTAAAGATTTTACTGGTGGCAGCGATTATCTTTTTGGTAAAACAATTGTAGCTTCATCTTCTGCCATATTTAACCCGTTTGCAGCTGTTATACAAAAGCATTTTTCTAACCAATAAAACTAAGGATTACAAAAATCGCAATACATGGGGTCTTGGTGCGTAATATTGTTAGGGTGCATTACTGTTTTTGTATAACCACATACGTTACAATTATAAACATGGGCCAATAAGCCCGATGTTGGGTTGTTGCATACCATGCAAGGTAATCCGTATTGGTTTAGTGTAATGCCAAAACCGGGTGCATGGCAAGCATCGCAAACCGATTTTAACTTTACAATTAATTTTCTGGCTGCTTTGGCAATGTTTTGCATGCGCGTGGGGTTAAAACAAGCCCGCATATCGGTTTGGGCAATAATGGTTTTATTGGTTTGAACCAACTGTTGGTACGCCCGTTTTAACTTGTTTATATCTTGAATGCCTTTGATGGCTTGTGTAAATTGTTTATCGCCATTTTTAAGGATTAGGGCATGTTGCGGAAATCCGGTGCTTGTTGCAAATGCCAATAAATCTAATTCGTTTGCTATGGTTTTTTGTGCGTAATTGGTTTCTGTAAAGTGTTCGGTTACGCTAACCTCAAAGTCGTTAGTTGGGTCAAACAGCACCAAACACTCCTGGTTAACGCCGGTAAACGGCAAAGTGGGGTTAGGAAAAAATGAGCCCTCGCTGGCTAAGAGTAAGTCGTTTGAGAAAATTTTAGCAGCAGCCAAACACTTGTTTTTTGCTGTAACCAACGGGTTATTGGTGCGTTCTATTTCGCCGGTAAATGTGCCAAACTGGTTGGTATCTATTTGTTGGCCTGAACCCACAACCAACATGTTAAATTCCTGCGCAAATAGAGGTTGAATAACCTGTTCTTTTTGGTGTTTGGTAACAACAATAAGTTTGCGACCTACTAACATAAATTGGTTTATAGTTCGTAATCGACCACCCTACGCTCGCTGCGGGCTTCTGCAATAAATGGCATAACGGCTTTATGCAGTGGGTGATTGGCATAAAAATCTAAAGCCGCTTTGTTGGTAAATTCGCTATAAAGCACCAAATCGGCACTTTCGGCACTTCCTAAAAAATCTTGCCCTACTTCTAGTTTTAACAAACCCTCTATTTGTCCGTTTAGAGCCTCTAACTTACGTTTAATTTCAGCTGCATTTTCAGCCTTGGTTAAGCCATTGGCGTGGTCTTTTAATTTCCAGAATACAATATGTTTTACCATAATTTTATGCCCTTAAAGTTGCACCGGTTTCTTTTTCAAATTGGGTTAGTAGTTTTTGCATTACGCTATCAATTACTTCCTCGGTAAGTGTTTTTTCTTCGTCTTGTAAAATAAAACTCAATGCATAGCTTTTTTTATCAGCGGCAATTTTATCGCCCATGTAAACATCAAAAACATTTACATCTTTAAGTAGTTTAGGTTCGGTTTTACTAGCAATGTCGGCCAGTTTTTGGTAGTTTACATCTTTGTTAATTACCAAAGCCAGATCGCGTCTTACCGAAGGAAAAACACTTACAGGTTTTAGTTTAAATTGATAAGAACTTGACAATTCTATTAATGCATCAAAATTAATATCGGCATACCAAACCGGTTTGTCTAAATCAAATGGTTTTCTGGTAGCTTTATCAATTAAACCTAATACAGCTAATGGTTTGTTTTTAACCAGTAATTGCGCAGTTATTTCGTAGCCGGGGGTTGGTTCAAACAAATATTTAAATTGCTTAATGCCACAAACCTGTAAAACCAATTCAATTATTTGTTTTAGTCTGTAAAAATCGTTGGCAACTGCGGGTGTATTCCATCCTTCGGGCGCTTTATTTCCAAGCAATGCAATGGCCAAATGTTTTTGCTCTACATAATTGTTAAGTAAAGCGGTTTCGCCTTTAACGGCATAGGTTTTGCCAAACTCAAAAAAGTTTAAATGTTGTTGTTTGCGGTTGTTGTTGTATGCCAAACTATCTAAAACACTATACAACATATTGGTGCGCATTATTTCTAAATCGCTACTTAAAGGATTTAATATTTTAACCGCCGCGTGTTCGTTATCGGGTAAATTGTTGGCGTATGCATGCTTGGTTAACGTGTTGGTAGCAATTTCGTTAAATCCATTGGCTGCTAAAAAATTGGCAATTTTGTTTTTTAGTTTCAGTCCGTGTTCAAAATTACTAAACGTTGTGGCCGATTTAAAGCCTATGCCCATAGGAATATTGTTTAATCCATAAATGCGCAGCAATTCTTCGCTTACATCAACTGCTCTATCTACATCTGGGCGATAGGGAGGAACCAGCAATTCCAAATCGTTGCCATTATTGCTTACCACTTCTATGTCTAGCCGGTTTAAAATGTTTAAAATGGTTTCTGTTGGCATAACATGGCCCATTAAGGCATGGTGTTTTGCCATTGAGAAACTTATTTTTTTATGAGGAATGGGGTTTGGATAAACATCTATAATTGTTGAAGCAATTTTACCACCGGCTAATTCTAAAATTAAATTTACGGCTGCTTTAAGCGCAAAAATAGTAATGTTTGGGTCGGTACCGCGCTCGTACCTAAAGCTGGCATCGGTGCTAAGGCCGTGTTGTTTAGCAGCCTTTCTAATGGTAGCCGGGTTAAAATACGCACTTTCTATAAAAATATCGGTAGTTGTATGAGCAATACCACTGTTTAATCCGCCAAAAATACCGGCCATGGCAAGCGGTTTTTCCGCGTCAAAAATCATACATTCCAAACCGGTTAGTTTACGTTCTACTTTATCCAGCGTGGTAAATACGGTGTTAGGTTCAGCCTTTTTAACAATAATTTGTTTATTGGCAATGCTAGCCGCATCAAATGCATGTAAAGGTTGGCCATAGCTGTGTAAAATATAATTTGTTACATCAACAATATTGTTAATGGGAGTAAGGCCAATGGTAAATAAAAACTGTTTTAACCAATCGGGCGATTCTTGTACTTTTATATTGGTAAGGTGTATGCCCGAGTAGCGCAAGCATCCTTCGGTATCTGAAATTGTTATGTTAAAAGATTCGGTTAAATCAGGGGAAATTTCCAGGGAAGAGTTGGGTAAAACAATATTGCAACCCGTAGCAGCTTTTAGGTCGCGTGCAACGCCCAAATGGCTGGCCGCATCGCCTCTGTTGGCAGTTAAGCCAATTTCTATGAGTGTATCTTTAAACACTTTAAAATAATGTGTAGCAGGTTTTCCGGTTTCATAATCGTTAGGTAAAACCAAAATGCCATCGTGGCTATTTCCAAGGCTAAGTTCATCTTCGGCACAAATCATACCTTCGCTAACCTCGCCTCTAATTTTTGCTTTTTGTATGGTAAAAGGTTCGCCTTGGGTAGGGTGCACGGTTGATCCGACTTTAGCAACCAAAACTTTTTGTCCGGCCGCCACATTAGGCGCACCACATACAATTTGTTTAATTTCTGAACCCACATCTACCTTACAAACCTTTAACTTATCGGCATTTGGATGTTTTTCAGCTTCTAAAACATGGCCAATAACAATACCATCCAGTCCACCGGGAATAGAATAAACCGTTTCAATATGTTCAACTTCCAGGCCGGTATTGGTTAAAATACCTTCTATTTCCTGGGGTGTAAAAGGCTGATTAACTAATTGCGATAATCTGTTATAACTAATTTTCATGATAAAGGGCGCAAGTTAGGATATTTTAAAGCCCATAGAAAAATAATTTTTCAACCAAAATGCAACATTAAAGGGAGATGTTAGCCAGATTTTTAAAGGTGAAAACTCTATGTATTATAGAATAAATTCAAAACTATTGCAACAATTCTATTTTGCAAGGACTTATTTGGCTAAACGTTAGTTAGGTTAGTTGCTATTTTATCAAAATTATTTCACAATTTAGTACATGTTGAACTCAGCATTGTTTTCTTTGTAAATAATTTTAGGTTTATTTGTTACAATGAACAAAAAGATTTTAGATTTCCTAAATTTTCATCAACCGACAATAGAGCAAGAGAAAGTCCTTTCAGAACTGGAAGTTTTTGTTAAGTCCGAAAATTTGTATGATTTTATTGTTTTAACAGGTGCCGCTGGTACTGGTAAAACTTCTATTGTTTCAGCATTAGTTGGTTATTTAAATCATATTGGGAAAAAATATATAATATCGGCACCAACCGGCAGAGCTGCAAGAATAATTTCTAGAAAGTCGTCTTCAGTGGCTACAACAATACATTCATTAATTTACAACACAGAAGAAACGCAAGACCATAAGATGATATTTAAATTGAAGTCAGGTTATAATCATTTTCCTGCTATTTATATAATTGATGAAGCGTCGATGATTGCGCAAAAGGCTGATAAGAACGATGGTTTGTTTTTGGTGGAAAGGGGTTTGATTTATGACTTAATTACCTATATTAAAGAAGCCAATGTAAATAATAAGATCATATTTATTGGTGATAGATATCAGCTTCCTCCGATTGGAGAAACGGAATCTGTTGCATTAAATAGGCAGTTTTTAGAGACAAATTTTAATCTTAAAGGTAAAGAATTTCATTTAACTGAAGTAAAGCGTCAAGCAGATGGAAGTTACATATTACAGAATGCTACAGATATAAGAAAGGCAATGGATGAGAAGCAAACAAAACATGAGATATTAGGTAAAAAGAGTAAGAATATCTATGAAGCTTCGAAAAATTACGTTGATGAGTTTAAGCAAAAAGGAAATGAATTTGCAATTGCAATAGGTGTATCGAATAAAGCAAATTCTTTTTTTAATGATTTAGTTCGTGAGAAAATATTTGGAAAAGCGCGTAAAATGTTAGAACCCGGAGATCTATTAATGGTTGTTAAAAATTGGACTCGAAATCAAGTAAATTTATATAACGGAGATCATGTAGAATTAATGGATGTGGATTGGAATATCCAAGAAGTAGTAGCAGGATTGCATTTTGTGCCTATTAAAATAAAGTTGCTTTTTACTGAAAACAATTTAGAAGTAGAAGACTATGTAATGCTTGAGCCAATAATTACGCCAGGAGGCAGGATTGCACCGGAATTAGAAATTACCTTACGTGCCGAGCGCTTCAGGAAGAATAAAGTATATGCAAATTCAAAAAATCCATCTGATGATAAGTATGTTGGAGCATTGCATTTAGTTTATGGTCATGCCATAACATGCAATAAAGCACAAGGAGGTGAATGGGAAAAAGTGTTTATCAATACATTAGGTGTTCCAAATTTAAAATGGCAATATACTGCTGTTACAAGAGCAAAAAAGGGTATTGAAAGTTTTGGAAATCAGTAATTTTTGAAAGTTTCTTTTAGCAGCGATAAAGTTTTGTTTTTTAAAGTTTCAGGGGAGATAATTTTTACTTCCTTGTTAAATTTAAGCAGCTCAGATACAAGTTCAATATTTATAATTATATCTAACGAAAATCGATGCCAACCATTTTTTAAATCCTTTATATATTTCTGTGATTTGTGCAATGGTCTCATTATTAAATATGGTTTTATTTGACTTGATACTTCAATAATAACTAATTCGGGAACCTGATCATATTCTATGGATGTACCAATGCATGTTTCATACAATTTAAGTAGAGCATTTTTCTCTTTATTAGAAATTTTGTAAAATTGATTTTGTATAGAGATTGATTCGATTCTATCTGTAGCATATACCATTCTGTTGCTGTCTGTTGTGTTTTTAGCAATTAAATAAAGTCTGTTTCTATATTCTTTAAGTAATACAGGCATTATCAAATCTTTCTTTACAAAATTTGCATGAAATGGTTTATATGAAATTTCAATGATTTGATTGTTTAATATTGCATTAATAACATCATTAATATATTCTACACCCTTAATAACCGTAGGTTCTTTTAAAATAAAAGGAAATTCAGTAGGGTAGCCAGTTAATTTAGCCAGTAAATTCAACCTACTATTAGTTTCATAAAGGCTATTATTATACTTTAGCAAGAGTATTGCGTTTCTGATTATTTCCAGCTCTTCGTTGGTATAATTTAAGTTGTTTATTGAGAATGATTTATCGGAATACTTATAACCAACACCTCTAATATTTATGATTGGTGCTTTATAGCCTATTGGGGAGGCGCTGCGCATTATTTTTAAGTCCTCTGCAATTTGCCTTTCGCTTATATATTCAATATCGAATGCGTTTTTTAATTTGCCTTTAATATTTTCAGTTATTTCAGCTAAATTATACACTCCGCCACTTCTAAAAAGTTCGTCTATGGCACGATACCTAAAGTATGCAATCTTATTAAAACCCATTGTTAACAAAATTAATTTGTTTTTATGAAACAAAAATTTTTTTTTCGTATTGCTCACTCATGAAAAAAATAAAATTTTTAAAAATAAATTTTGATACTCCATTAAAGCCGTTTGAAATACCTGCTTTTAGATCTGCCATTATTGATAAAGCAGGCCGTGAGCATATTTTATTTCATAATCATTTAAATGATGAAAAGTATCTATTTGGATATCCAGTTATTCAATATAAATCAATAAAAGGAAAGGCCGCTATAGTTTGCATAGATTATGGCACAGATGAGATATACAAGCTATTTCAGAAAAAAGATCAAACCATAAAAATTGGAAGTGAAACCCGAACTTTAAATGTAGAAAAGGTACTCGTAAATCAATACAATTTAAACGTTTGGGATAAAACATTTTTTTATTCTATAAACAATTGGGTTGCTTTATCAAGCGAAAATTATCAAAAATATCAATTACTAACTAATGAGCTTGACAAAGAAGCCTTTTTAGAAAAAATTTTAATTGGTAATATTATTTCTATGGCAAAGGGTATTAAATGGCAAATTGACAAAGAAATTAAACTAAAGATAACCGATATAACTGATGAGCATTTTGTTTCTTTTAAAGAGAATAAACTGCACGCATTTAATGTTTCATTTAAAACTAATGTTTTTCTACCAAGTGGCATTGGTTTGGGTAAATCAGTAAGTTTTGGTTTTGGTAATGTAATTGTTTTAAAAAAGGAAACTACGAATGAATAATAATTTGCAATTATTTTATTTAAGTGGCTTATTGCACGATATTGGCAAATTTTACCAACGTGCGGATAGGGGTCTCAACCAATCTGAACTTTTAGATGAAAGTAGTAAGAAAATTGCTGACTACATATGTCCATTAAACGAGAAAGGAAATTATGCTTATCAGCATGTAATTTGGTCGTATGATTTTGTGCACAAATATGCTGATAAAGTATTTAACAATTTAGGGCTCACTGTTAATGTATTTGATGAAAATCAAGATAAAGTTAACCATTTGATTAACTTGATTGCATATCATCATAAGCCCAATACTATTGATCAAGCCTTTATACAATTAGCCGACTGGTGGGCAAGCGGTATGGATAGAACGCAGGGCAGAGATTACCAAGTAAACGAAGTTGAAAAAGAGAAAGTTGGTTTTAAAGAAAAAACCATACTCAATATTTTTTCGCATGTGCAAATGCATGATAAAGTTGGGGACGCCAGTTATTTTGTAATACAAGATTTTAATTTAAATGAGTTAAAAAGTGCTAAACATAATGCCAATAGTGCAGAAAAATATAAGGCTTTGTGGCAGCAATTTATAGCCGAATTTGAGAAACTCCCTCTTGATTCACTTACAAATTTTAATTACAGCTTAACTCATTTACTGAAAAAATACACATGGCTTATACCTGCATCAACAATTGATTTTCCGGATAACAGCTTATTTGATCACTTAAAGTTGACCGCTGCATTTGCGCAGATTTTATATAGTTATCGGCAAAATAACTCCAATGCATTCATTTATGAAAATAATAGGTTAACGCTAACCGATAACCATTATCCTGTTTGCATGGGGTGCGCTGATTTATCAGGTATTCAAAATTTTATATACAATATTTCATCTAAACACGCTGCTAAGAGTGTGAAAGGTCGTTCATTTTATCTCCAATTGTTGGTTGAAACCGTTCAACACGAATTGATGCAGAAACTTGGCTTACAGCCCGGACATTTTATTTATAGCAGCGGTGGTAAAATGTTTTTCTTATTTGCGAATACTACCGAAAACCATAAGAAACTAAACGAAATCCATAAGGCTTGTGAAAGTTTTTTATGGAACCAGTACAAAGGAACCTTGTCTTTGCATATTGCTTCTGCCAACTTCAGGTATAATAATAAAGTAAAAGAAATTGAAATTGAACAGAGTGGAAGCGGTGATTTAGGTTTGCTATGGCAAACTGTAACCGAAAAGGTTTCAAAGCAAAAGGTAAAGAAATTTGCTTCAGTTTATACCGCAAATTTTGACCAATTGTTTAAACCACATGAGGTTGGTGGTACTGAAAATATATGTGCGGTAACAGGTGAAGAGTTACACGCAAAAAATCGGGTTAATATAGATACAGATGATGATGGAGATAAATTTATCAGCAAAACTGTTCACACACAAATATTGATTGGTAAGGCTTTAAAAGGTGGTGTAATTACACTCCTTACTAATAATAAACAGTTTACGCCCGGAGTTAAATTAGATCATGTTTTCGATGATATATTACCATTTGGTTTTAAAGCGGCAATTATAAACGAAGATGAACTTAATGGAATCAATTCTGCCGACCATGTAATTTGTATAAAAACAATTACTGCTGATAATAATTCATTTGTTAGGCAACTTAAAGGGAATGATATCCGATATGGGTTTAGGTTATATGGTGGCTATGATGCTCCTGTGAAATCTGAAACTGATGAATATAAAACCTTTGAAGATTTGGCAGGCAAAGATGGTTACAATAAATTAGGGGTATTGCGCATGGACGTTGACTTTCTCGGTCAGCTGTTTATAAAAGGGTTCGACAGCCAGCACAAGACTTTTTCGGCTTATGCAACACTAAGTGGCATGCTTGATTGGTTTTTTAGTGGCTATTTAAATACCGTACGCAGCAAATCAGAGTTTGCAGATGATGTTCAGATTATCTATGCGGGAGGTGATGATTTATTTGCTGTAGGCAGGTGGGAGAAAATTGTTGGTTTTGCAGAACAAGTTAACCTTGCATTTAAATCATTCACAGGTAGAAATAATATTACGGTATCAGGTGGAATTACCATAGTTGATGCCAAGTTCCCTATTGCAAAAGCAGCAGATTTGGCAGGTGATGCAGAAGATAAAGCAAAAGAACATGTGATGGATGGTAATGAAAAAAATGCAATAACCCTTTTTAATGTTGCATTAAATTGGGATGAAGAGTTTTCTGAGGTAAAAGCATGGGAATCTAAACTTACCCAATGGCTGCAAAATGGTACCATTACAAAAGGATTGTTGATGAAGTTTTTTGATTATTATGAAATTTATAAAACAGATAAATCAGATAATAGCTGGAAGTGGAATCTGATGTATCAGATGTCGAGGAGATTGAAGGCAATAAAAGAAACTGATAGAGAGAAAAGGTTGGCCCTTGAAGAATTACAAAAGTATTGGATGTCGCATATAGGTAGTGGTAAAACTCCAATGGACAACTTTATGGTAGCTTGCAGGTGGGCTGAATTAAGAAATAGAGTAAAACAAAATTAAATGTATATTATATGGCACAAGAACTAAGTAACATGATTGAAGACGGTATTAAAGATACCGAAGCTTTAGAAATGCTGGCAAACGATATTGCAGGTAAAGTGACAACTTCGCAACTGCGAAAGTTTTTCGGCACAGTTAAAAAAATTGAAGCCGATTTTGGGAAGCTAAAAGGTGAAGTGGTATTGCTTGATCCGCAATTAGCTTATGCTGTTGGAAGGGCTAAAGGTAATGCTCAAATAGGGTTAAGGAAATTCTATGATACCTTAAAACCGCTAATTAGGCAAATCCAAGAAGACGATAAAAAATTCAAATACTTTGTGAAAATGCTTGAAGCAATTGTGGCATATCACAAAGCAAATCCAAATACTAAAGAAAATTAATAAAAATTCATATGGAAAAGCTTATTTATAAAATTATCCAAAAAGGAACTCTGATATTAGAGTCAGGTTTACATATTGGCGACAGCAAGGAAAGCGCTGATATTGGTGGGGTAGACAGTCCTGTTGTAAGAAGAAAAGACAACAATGAACCTTACATACCGGGAAGTTCGTTGAAGGGGAAAATTAGAAGTTTGCTGGAAGTAGCAAGCGGAGAAAACGCCAACAGTAAATTTCAAAATTATAATACAGACATAGGTAAGCTTTTCGGAGCTGCGGGCGATAATGGAAGGCCATCCAGAATATTGGTAAGAGATGCCTATATACAGGCTGCCAGTGCCAAAAAACTTAGGGAGTCGAACTACACAGATATGCCCTATACGGAAATCAAGTTCGAGAACGTAATTAATCGAATTGATGGAAAAGCCGAGCATCCGAGACAACAGGAACGTGTTCCTGCAGGTACCATTTTCAATATTGAATTTGTTATAAATATTATGGCAAAAGATGCAAATGAAGCCAATCAACTAAAAGACAAATACCTGAAACTGTTAAAAACAGGGATTGATTTGCTTGAGAAAGATTACCTGGGTGGCAGTGGTTCAAGAGGTTACGGGCAAGTGAAAATAGCACTCGAAAAAGAAGAAGTCATAGATATTGATGCACTCATCAAACAATAAACCATGAACAGCCGTATTTATCAGTTTCAGTTTACTGCGCCTCTACATATCAGCAATGCAAGAGCTGATTATGGCAAAAGCCATACCTACCTGCACAGCGATAGCTTATTAGCTGCCGTAATGGATGTGTGGGCCAAAATAGGCTGTGCTGAATGGATTGATGAATTTGCCAATCTCAGTAAGCAGGATGTTTCAAAAACACCTTTGGTTTTTACGGGAGCATATCCTTATGATGCAAGCGAAAGCAAGCCTTTGTATTTCTTTCCCAAACCGTATTATCTGTCTCCGGCAGAAAAGAAAAATGCTGAACCGGGCGATGCCAAAAAGTTTAAGAAAATGGAATGGCTGGTGTGGGATGCATTTTTAGATATACTAAAAGGCAAACCATCTGTAAATTCAAAAGCCATACATGGTAAATTTTATACCGGTAAAGAAGATGGATTTATTGCTCCCTTTAACAGTGCAGTGCAAGCCAGGGTAAAGCGCCCGAGGGATCAATCGGAAGATGCGGTGCCATATTATGTAGAGCGTTTGTTTTTTAGAGAAAAATGCGGATTGTTTACCATTGTAATAGCTACTGATGATATCTGGCAAAAAAGGTGCGAAACAGCTTTTACAGTTTTACAGCATTTGGGATTAGGAACCGACAGGGCAATAGGTAACGGGCAATTTGGATTGACCACCGATACCTTTAGCTGGCCGGAACTGCCCGATTCTGACTATTATGTATCCATGGGATTGTATGGCCCGCAAAGTGCTGAAGACTTAACGAAAGAGATAAGCGATGCTGCTTGTTTTGATACCCTGAAACGGGGCGGGTGGCTGGGTGAACCGTTTAACACCTATCGTAAAAAATCGGTATATATGTTTAAGGAAGGCAGTGTACTGAAACTGGGTAAGTCAGCAAGCCGTATTAAAGGAACCTTGTTTGATTTGCAACCGGATATTATTGGCAAGGAACATCCGGTTTACCGCAGTGGCGTTGCCTTTTTTTTACCTGTAACGGTTATTGAAAATAAATAATACAGAATAGCGTATGGCAAGCAATCAGAATTTATATTTTAAAATAACAGTGCTTACCCCCACTCATGTAGGCATGGAGAAGGAAAAGGAATGGATAAACGGAATAGACTTTGTGGTTGAAGGAAATGAAGTGCTGGTTCTTAACAGAGATGCTTTATTTAGAAAGCTTAAGAAAACTTCCATGCTTGAAAATTACACAAGGACATTGCTTGATGGTGGAAGACCACAGGATATGCTGAAGTTTTTGAAGTCAAAGCAATTAATAAGCCCTGATATTATCCTTAAACGTTATAAATCCTATACCAGCAGTATTGATACCATTAAACCCCAATTGCATGATGGGTTGGGTCAGCATTACATACCAGGTAGCAGTATTAAAGGCGCCATACGCAGCATATTGGGCAATAAAATAAACCATAACAAGCTTTCTAATCCAAAAGATTTTGACAACTTGTTTGGAAATATTAACAACAACCTTATGCGCATGGTGCAGGTTGCAGATGTGCAAATGGGAAATACCTGCCTTGTTAATACTAAAATTTACAGTGCTGATGGCAGACCAGAAAATGGAGAAGGGACTTGGAAAGACCGAAACCAAGGTGGGCACAATGCTCGTTTCAACCCCGATCAGTTTAACCCAAGTTTTGAAGCGCTTGCTGCCGGTGCTGCCGGTAAACTAAAAATTAAATTAACAGGCATTCAGGATTTTCATGAAAAATACCAGGCCGGTATGAATATCCCAAATCACAATCATATTGCACGATTCAGGCAGGAATTTGTGGATATTGTTAATCAACATAATAAAAATTATATAGAAAAAGAGCTTGCTTATTATAAAGAATATGTTAATGATACGTTAGGTGAACAAGCGATTAATTTTTATAACAAGCTGAAGGAAGAGACTGCTCATAACACTTGTATACTAAGACTAGGAGGTAATGTAGGCTATCATGCTATTACAGGTGATATGGTTTACCCCAATCATTTAATTTGGATAGACCAAACCAATAACCGTGAAAGACATAAAAATCAAATTAAAGCCAAAACACGCAAGTTTGCATTTAGCAAAAACAAAGAAGGCTGGCAGTTTTTACCAATGGGTTGGGTGAAGCTGGAAATGATAGATGAAACAACCTACCACAACTTAAAATTTGAAGTGGCTACTCAAAGCAATGCTACGGAATCTGTTTCTGAAATTGTTGAACCACCTAAACCTGCTGAACCAAAGTTTTTTGATGGTAAAATAAAGGAAGGTGCTAAAATAGATGCAAAAGTAATTAGTTGCATTAATGGCAAAATAAAGGCAGAGTTATTTATAAAAGATGCGCAGTTGAGAATGGTTGAGTTTAACTATAGAGCAGGTTTAGAGGTTGGTCGATTAATAAAAGTGAATGTGACAAGCGTTAATAAAAAGACGAATAGAATTGAAAATGTTGGTTTTGAAAAGTATTTGTAATAAATCATGCCAAATATCCTATTTGCCAACCTGGGCAACCGCAGCCTGAGTTTTGATGGTTATTATTTCGATAAAGATTATGCTTCGGAGTTTACCCAAAAACTTAATCCCGATAAGCTTTCATTTATTGACTACACCAAACACATTGCCGACTTGTTAGCTGCAGCTATACCCACTCCAACAATCACCCTCAATATTTTGCATCCGGCTTTAAATAAAAAGCAATTTGATGCTATCAAAATAGTAGCTACACAAAGCGGCCATAAAAACGATACATTATACAGCGCTCACATAATTAAACACTTGCTGCAAACACAATATGGCTATCATTACAATCAGATAGACATACTCACCATTACGAAGCCCATAAACGATACAGCATTTTTACTAAACTACTATCGCAATCAGCTCGGTCAGTTGCGCGATAAATACTTTGTGCACCTGTGCGATGCCGGTGGCACACCGCAGCAAAAATCGGCCATGAAGCTGATGGCTGAGTATGTTTTGCCCGATGATGCTTATGACGTGTGGTATGTAAATGAACAGGGTGATGTAATTATCAGCAATCAGGTGGAGTACCGCAATGTGATTAATGGCCATGCACTTATAAAACTGGCCGAAGCAGGCAATTATTTGGGTGCACTCGAAATAGAAAACCAAACCCGATTAACCGACTTGCATGTATTAAAAACAACCAAAGACAAAGTGTATCGTTTGCTGGTACTCGGCCATATTGCAATTCACAACGCCTGGAAACAACAACATTGGTGCATCTGTAAAATGGGTGCAGGTGATTTTACTAATTCGAAGAATGAAGTACTCGATAAGCCACTTAAATTTTACACCCGTATACTAAACACATGCATAAAAGACGCTTTTGCCAACGAAAAGCAGGTTTTTTTGTGCGGTGAGTTTTTGTATTTAGCCAATTACTTTTATCAAAAAAAGCAATACAACTCAAGCATCTTACATTTTTCACGCTTTTACGAAAGCCTGTTTGATGCGCTTATACTGCATGCTACCGGAATCGACCCGGTTGCAAAACTTGATAAACTTAGTCAATACGTAGCAGCCAACATCTCAGAATTTACTGAAACTTACAGGGGCAGTGTAATTGATGAAAGCAAACTCATCATGATTTTGTATGCCAATAATGAAATCATTAATAAGCTGACCTACATGATTGCAGCTCACTTCTCGCGCATTGAATATACTACTGATGCCGAAACCGGAGTAACTAAATTGCTTGAAGACAAAGGTGCAACCAAACGAATCAACAATGTGCGCAATAAAATTGCACACGAAGGCCTGCTGGTAGACGAAACATACATTAAAAATGAGTTGGATTATTACCCTCAACTCTTAACGGATATCATGACATTGATAGATTTTGATACTTATGATTTCTTTGGCGAGCTGCTGCGCGAATTGAGATTACACCAAAGTAATAAAAACTTAGCCTAGTATAAATAAAGTAAAACTTACTTATGAAAAACATTCTTATAGCCACCGTTGGCACCCGTGATGTGCAACTCATGCTAACGCAGGAAGATTATGAAGCAATGAAAATCTTTGCTCCTTCCAGATTCGAAAACGGCAGGCCAACTACATTCCGTTTTGCACGTCAGGCTGGCGAATGGTTGCTGGAGCATGCTGAATATCATGACCGGATGATTATTCCTATCATTATGCCTGTAATTGATAAGCTGACATCCGAGGGCAATCAACCCGATTATGTATTGCTGGTATATACCAACCAGTATGAGTCAACTCCCGAATTTGCGGATATGGATACAGTACATTATGCTGATTTAATTGAGCAGGCCATCAACAATGCATATCCTAAAATTAAAACCGATGTGTATGAGGTGGGATATGGCACAGATGTGGTGAATATGGATGAATTGTACAGGCACTTTGGCAGCAGGCACCGAGATCTGCTGCTCTTAGCACCGGATGAAGTAAAAGAATTATACCTGTTGCCCCAAGGAGGTATTGACCAGATTAACACAGCACTGATGCTTCGTTTAATTGAATATTACCGCAGCCGTGTTAAATTGCTTCAGGTAAAAGAAGACGGCACGATTCAACAACGTAATTTTGTTAAGCAGTTTCTGGTAAATCTGGACAAGCAAAAGCTTAAATATTTAGTTAGTAACTTTTATTATGATTCCGTGTTTCAATTACTCAATCAGAAAGAATATGACGAAACAGAACTGGGAAGTCTTGACCTGATCAAGCATCTCAATAATTTTTGCTATTACAAGGTAAACTTAAATTTGCCCCGCGCCGTATCAAGCTTTGATTTTATCGAAAAAAAATATCCTGATGTTGCTGCTCGACTGTTTGAGCCCGGATATGTGCCCCGCAAAAATCCATTTGAACCTTACACTGATTTATACATTAGTTGCAAAATGGCCTATCACCAGCACAACTACAGTTTGTTTATGCAACGCTTTTATTCATTGCTCGAAAACGTGTGGCGGTATATGATTATTTCCACCAGAGAATTAGCTGATTTGATTAAAGAAACAAACTTTGGCTTTATTTTAAATAAATCGCATATTTGGTATGTTAAAATTAAAAATATAATTAACGACAGCGCTGAAAAGCCTAAATTATTAAATTATAAAGATTACGAACAAATTCTGGATTATTATTTAAAAACCGAACACAAGCTTCAACCAAGATTTGTTAAGCTATACAAGAATCGAGATTTCTTTATGAACAATGCCAAAAAATGGCGCAACAAATCAGTTCATTCAATGAAAGCCATTAACGAGAATGAATTAAACGACATATTCAGAGCTGATGGTCAAAACAAAATGAGTGTTACTGATATATTCAACCTGCTGGATGAGGTGTTTGAAGTAAAAGAATTTGGCATGTATGGCAAATTTAATATCCAAATAATCAGTTTGTTAGATTGATTTTTGTTAAAATTTTTATATTTTTTTCAAAATGAAGGCTGGCTTCATTTTTATGTTTCATCTTTGCAGTCGAAATAATTGATCGCTGCTTTAGGGTAGTTGATTAAACGAGTTTAAAACCAATACAATTCCGCATTAGGAATTGAATGGAAAAAGGAAAACAACTGTATGCATTTAATAAATGCATACAGTTGTTAAAAAACATGGTTTAACTTTTTAACAACTACTATTATGACAAATTTTATTAACAAATTCATTTCGCGCGGTTCTAACAATTCTATTCCATCTACAGATGTTCCTGCATCAAATTTTCCGGAGGCAAGCACCAATGCCATTGTAAATAACTATACCGGAGATGTTATTAATAATAATCCTGTACTAAACCAAACCGAAGCAATTGAGCGGGTGGTGCTAAGTGAGCATGGTTTTAACCTTGCTGCACGCAGTGCGGGCGATCCAAATTTGTTGCGCAGTTCACTAAACCGCATATATCATGGCCATTTGGTAGATATAAATCAAAACGAGAATGACCAACAAGCACACAAACAACAGCGCGAGAAACAACTTGCAGAATTGGAAAAGCATCGTGTAGACATGGAAGCGGAGAAAAACAATATTGAGAAAAACTATATTCCGCTTAAAGAAAACGAGCTAAAACAACAAAAGGATAAAATTCATGAACTAAAAATTAACAAGGCCGAGCAAGATTTGCTGAGCGAATACAAGCCATTTTGGTTTTTTACATACAGTGTACTAAGCGTACTAATGGGTTTGTTTTTGCTGTTTTTTTATGCTAACGTTGTTTACAACGCCTTTTTTAGGAATATTATTTCGGAGGTAATGAATGCCGGCCAAACTGAAATTGGCGCCTTGTTGAATGTAATATTTACCGATAAATTGTTTGAACAAAAGCTACCTGTACTATTTATGTCTTTTTTGGCTGCCTTTTTGTTTTTTGGGTTTGGTTTGCTACCACATAAAATTAAATCAGATAATAGAATACAAAGTAAAATAAGTAAAGTAATTCTTCTTGTAATTGCTTTTTCAGCCTCATTGCTTATTGAAATTTTTTTGGCATATCAAATACATCACAATATTGAAACTGTAAGTAAAATGATTTTGGGTGATAACGAATACAATGGTAAACCTTGGTATTTTTCAACCATGTTTTATACCATAGTATTGTTGGGGTTTGGGGTGTATATGATGTGGGCCTATTTTCTTGAATTGATGGTTGATATGCATAGTAAAAAAGATAACGGAAAAGTGGTTAAACTAAAACTAAACAGGCTTGATGAAATAATTGAAGCAATTAATAAAGAGACAAGTGACTTGAAAACCAGGGTAAGTGATATAGAAGCCAATATAAAAAAGAACCTTATAAGCAGCAATATGGTTAAGCAAATGATTGGTTCGAGAATATATGATAAAGCCTTGCTAAAACGCAATATTGAACAGTTTTATAATGGTTGGCTAAAACACCTTAGCAGTGCAGACCATTTGCAGCAAAAAATTAAAGATAGCGAAACAACTTACAGAGATTTTTTGCAAAGTATAGAAATAACTGAAAAACCGGTTAATGCCAATTTGCAGCAAGTGCTGGGTTTTGTAATACTGTTTGTTTTGCTGCTATGCAATGGAATAACACCGGTAATTGCACAAACGGCTGTAAAGCCCATGAATGTTGTAGTTGTTTTGGATTTGAGTGACAGGTTGTTGGCCGAAGGAAATTTTACATCAGACAGTACTGTAATTGTTACAGCATTTAATAATTTTTATCGCCATGTGCAATACAGTAATCTGTATATAAAAAGCAACGATTGTTTTAAAGTGGTTGCTGCACCACAGCAAGGGACTACACATGCACTAATTAACCAATTGGAACAGTTTTATTTGAATATGGCAAACGTACCTATGGCGCAGCGTAAAAACCACATTAATGAGTATAAAAAACAATTGCCGTATAAATTGCAACAATTGTATAAATTGGCCAATAAAGGCAATAAAACTACTGATTATGCCGGTTGCGACATTTGGCAATACGCTAATGAGCAGCTTAGCACCGATGTGCTGGAAAAGTATAATAATAAGGTTATAGTAGTTACAGATGGCTACATGGATTTTGAAGATGCAACCCATGCCATACAAGCTGGCAAGCTATACACACATACCCATTTTATAAAACAACTTAGTGGCACTAACTGGCAACAAAAAGCAATTGGTTATGGCATAATTCCAATAAAGAAAAATTGGCACCATGCGCAGGTTTTGGTAGTAGGGTTTAGCAGCAAACAGGTAAAAAACCTAACAGAACTGGATAAACTTAGGTATTTCTGGCAAAAATGGCTTAAGGAATGTGGGTTTGGTGCAACCATGCTTGTAAATAATACACAGCCACAAAAAATGGCTTTTATGGTAAACGATTTTTTTAAACAATAATTTTAAATAAAGGAGGATAGTTTATGAACCAATTGAATAGTAAAAAAGGTTTTTGGTTTACCATTAAAAAACTGCTTACAAAATCCCTAAAAAAGCAACCGGTACCTGTGTTTTTGGCCACGCAAGAAATTGCCAAGCCAGAGCATATAAGTTATGAAACATGGGAAGAGTATAATGAGATGCAGAAGTATGCCAACTTGGATTTGGTAGAATCGCGCGTATTGCTAAAAGGGCCATGTGATGTATTTGGGTATAGTGAATTTTATGGTGGCGTTTATGTAGAGCAAACCAATGGCCGTTCATGGAAGTTGGCCATACCTATAAAGCAATTTGATAAGTATATGCAAGCTGTTTACGGTGCAGAAATAGTATGTAAAATAGGAGATAAGCGTTATGACACAATTAATTGTAAATAAACGAGGTACAAAGCTTAGCATAGAAAATGGTATGTATAAAATAAGCAATAGTGGGCAAATAGAAAAAATTCCGGTTATGCAAATAAAACAAATTTTGCTCGGCGCTGCCACCAGTGTAACATTTGAAGCATTGGAAACAGCAATAAATAGCCATTGCGATGTGGTATTGCAAAAAGGCAATGGAAAGCCCATTGGCAGGCTTTGGAGCAACAAATTTGGATCAATTGCAGATATTAGAAAAAACCAGTATGCCTTTTCGCAAAGCAAACAAGGGATAGATTTTATTAAAAAAACAATAAGTATAAAATTTACCAATATGCTTGCTTTGCTTTTTATGTTTGAACCAATAGATGCTATTAACAACGGTTTTATAGAAAAATGTGAACATGCCATAAATGATGCCATAGAAAAAATAAAGCATACACCAATTGATAATGCAGAGCACTATTACATGCATTTGCGAGGCGTAGAAGGCAATGTTAGTAAACTTTATTTTAAAGCAATAAATAATTTTTTGCCAGCTACATATAAGTTTGAAAGACGCAGTCAGCATCCGGGAAAGGATATGTTTAATGCCATGCTAAATTATGCCTATGGTATTTTGTATGCCAGGGTTGAATGGGCAGTAATTAATGCAGGTTTAGATCCATTTGTTGGCATAATGCATCGCGATGAGTATAACAAACCTGTGCTAACATATGATATAATAGAACCATTTAGAATTTGGGCAGATTATATAGTAATTGAGTTGTGTAGGCAACAGGCTGTTTTTAAAACATTTTTTGAGATAGGCAATGATGGTGCATATATAATGCTGGATGAAATAAAAAGAATTGTGGCCGTTGCATTAAATGATTATTTGGCCGATATGTGTAATATAAATGGGATAAACCGAAGCAGAAATACCCATATTGAGTTGTTTGCACAAAGGCTTGCAACAGAAGTTAAAAAATTTAATAAATAATAAGAAAAGGGGGCTATATGAACCATTGTATTTATGTAGGAAAAAATATAAAACAAAGTACAACCGATGTACTAATGCAAACTACATTGCAAGAATTGACCAGCATAATAAGCAATAATGAAGACATTGCGTATGATTGCAAGCGCTTGCGAAATGTATTGCGTTTGGATAGAAAAGCATATCATAAAGCAAAAACCTGCTTGCCTTATTTTACAATAGGCGAATTTATAAATGGTATTAGAAATGGTAATAATTTTATAAATGCCAAGTATTTGGTTATAGATTTGGATAATTGTGCAGCGTCAATTACACAATGCAATACACTAAAAGCAAAATTGGTTCAGGAAAATAATACCATTTTGTTTGCTTTTGTATCGCCATCCGGCACGGGTATAAAATTGCTTTTTGGTATAAATACACCAATACAAAATATGCAGCAATATACCTTGTTTTATAGGCATTTTGTTTACAATTTTTGCAAGCAAAACCAATTAGAGCAATTTGTAGATTACAAAAATTGCGATGTAACAAGGGTTTGTTTTTTGGCAAACGACAAAGAAGTTTATTATAACCCTAATGCAATATATATTAATTTTGAGCCAACAAGCCAAACCGAAACTGTTGATGTTGATAAGGAGGAAAATAACTACAAAGAGCTGCCCACAGCACCAGTTATAGCAGAAGATGTATATAAAGAAGTACTAAAAGCACTAAATGCTGATAAAGCAAAAACCACAAAAACAAAGCAGGTATTTGTGCCGGAAGCACTAAAGCAAGTAGATTCTATTGTTTATGAAGCCATTGCGCCATATAATTTTGAAATAAGCGAAAAAAAAGCCATAAATTATGGTATGCAGTTTACCATAACACATGGAATTAACAAAGCAGTAATTAACCTATTTTATGGAAAGCGTGGCTTTAGTGTATTTGCAGTACCACGTTGCGATGTAAATGCATCAATGAATGATTTGGTACATAAACTAATATCTGTGCAATTGTTTGAGATTGAGAAGTCGGTAAAAGAATTAATTTATAGTAGTTTTATTAATGACAAAAAGAATTAAAAAAACACCTAAAACGGCAGAGGAATTATTTGATGCAGCGGTAGAAAAAATGCTTACAGCAGGAATAGGCGTAGCAACATTTGCTGTAGCTAATGAATTATTACCATTTAATAAACGCGTAATTCAATTACAACAAGCATTAAACCAAGAAAAAACAAAAGTTACACATATGTTGGCATTAGTAACCTATGATATAGAAGATAACAGAATTAGGAGAAACATAGCAAAATATTTAATACGTAAAGGAATGGTAAGATTGCAAAAATCTGTATTTTTTGCTAACTTGCCCCGAAAAACATTGTTAGAGGTAAAAGCCACCATAGAAAAAATTAATGCCATGTATAACAACAACGACAGCATATTGATATTGCCAATACCAGATGATTATATTAATAAACTAACTTGTATTGGAAAAGATTTAGCAATAGAAGTGTTTATAAAACCCAAAAACACCATTTTTATATGAATAAAGTAAACAAAAATACCCTAAAAAATGTAAAAAACAAATTGAATATCAATTGTTTGTGTAGAAGTAGCCTTCAAAACCAAATTCCATCATAACAAGGATTAAGACTTATGTCCTCGCTGATCAGGTCGTTCAAACTTATCACTTCAAAACCAAATTCCATCATAACAAGGATTAAGACAGTACTTTATTTCCTCGCTAATTAGATCGTTTAAATTTCTTCAAAACCAAATTCCATCATAACAAGGATTAAGACGACGATACAAACACTTGAATGCTTTTGATTGTGCTCTTCAAAACCAAATTCCATCATAACAAGGATTAAGACGTTCCTAACGAAGCCGATAAACCCGCCTTTTTGGTAGCTTCAAAACCAAATTCCATCATAACAAGGATTAAGACGCCGTTAGCGGCTCCGGTAGGATTTAAACGTCTTGGCTTCAAAACCAAATTCCATCATAACAAGGATTAAGACTCACGTTTAAAAATAGCTTTAGACAATTCAAATTCTTCTTCAAAACCAAATTCCATCATAACAAGGATTAAGACTCGGTATTTTTGTTTATACAAGCTTTGTCAATTATGCTTCAAAACCAAATTCCATCATAACAAGGATTAAGACTCCTTTCCTATAAATTTATACTCTTGGTTGTACAGACTTCAAAACCAAATTCCATCATAACAAGGATTAAGACTTGAACGTGTCAATGCAATCTGAATAAGCAATCCTGCTTCAAAACCAAATTCCATCATAACAAGGATTAAGACCATAAACGGTATCAATACCGTTCACTAAGAACTGCCTTCAAAACCAAATTCCATCATAACAAGGATTAAGACGAAATTGACAATATTCCGCAATATCTTTTGATTTTTTCTTCAAAACCAAATTCCATCATAACAAGGATTAAGACTTAAAGTGAATAGAGAATACCGGTTTATTTTCAAACCCCTTCAAAACCAAATTCCATCATAACAAGGATTAAGACCTTTTGTTGTTCCCTTGCATGTGGGTTTAGGGTTGGCTCTTCAAAACCAAATTCCATCATAACAAGGATTAAGACTTTACGGCTTTGATTGCCACCGATTCAGACTCGAATCTTCAAAACCAAATTCCATCATAACAAGGATTAAGACCTCTATAATCAAAAGACTAACTTTTTTTGTGCTTTGACTTCAAAACCAAATTCCATCATAACAAGGATTAAGACCTAAAGAGTACTGTACTTCCTCTTTAGTAATGTCACTTCAAAACCAAATTCCATCATAACAAGGATTAAGACTATTAATCATCATTACTATCCAACTCTTTGAGAAGCTTCAAAACCAAATTCCATCATAACAAGGATTAAGACCCGCCGTTCTTTTCTCCATAAATGCCGCTTTTTCCAGCTTCAAAACCAAATTCCATCATAACAAGGATTAAGACTTCTTCTCACCATAGACGCCAGTGCGTCCAGTGCGACTTCAAAACCAAATTCCATCATAACAAGGATTAAGACTGGCTTTTTCTGTGGCTGTGGAATGAACTATGCTAACTTCAAAACCAAATTCCATCATAACAAGGATTAAGACTGTGGTATTGCGCCAAATAGTGGTTAAGGCTTTGCATACTTCAAAACCAAATTCCATCATAACAAGGATTAAGACCCTCTGTGATAATAAACTCCTTCTGAATTTTGATACATTTCTTCAAAACCAAATTCCATCATAACAAGGATTAAGACCAACATTATGTGTACATCATAACATCTATACACACACTTCAAAACCAAATTCCATCATAACAAGGATTAAGACTTTTTCGCTCTGCGCCCTCTGAGTTTGTGCGGCGAACCCTTCAAAACCAAATTCCATCATAACAAGGATTAAGACTTTGTCTGTCACTT
>VFQQ010001781.1_pt1 | contig 27910 bp, 22 predicted proteins | sample 3512341 | NCBI WGS metagenome assembly VFQQ01 (sample SAMN10412373, study PRJNA504923) | tailings metagenome | isolation source: Relicate 2 Philex TSF1 revegetated site | place: Philippines: Tuba, Benguet | collected 2017-08-29
TGCCATTGTTCAAACCATTGCAAGTAACATCTGTTGATGTTGTGGCGGCAACAAGTGCAGAGTCGGGTTGGGTTAGCGTAATGGAATCTGATATGCTGCAATTATTGGCATCGCTGATAGTAACAAAATATTGCCCTGCGGTTAATGTAGTTGGATTATTGCCTGATGCAGAAGATGGATTCCAAGTGTAGGTGTAAGATGGAGTGCCGCCCGATGTAGAAATGTTTATAGCCCCGGTAGTGTTTCCAAAGCAATTGATATTTTGTGATGTAACGGTGTAAACAAGAGCAGGAGGTTGATTGATATTGGCGCTTCCGGTAATGGTACAGCCTTTGTTATCGGTAACGGTTACCAAATATGTTCCGATAGTTAAATCAAGATTTGTTTGTGCCGGTGAAATGTTGTTCCAAAAGTAAGTATATGGCGGTGTGCCACCGGTTGGGTTTGCAGTAGCGCTTCCTTTGCCGCTTTGGAAACAGCTATCATTAACTGATGTGATACTCAATGTTAATGTGGGCGGACCTGTGATGATGCCGTTGGCAGTTGCGGTACAATTTCTGCTATCTGTAACTGTAACAGAAATGGGACCTGCTGAAAGACTAGAGGCAACCGGATTGTTCGGCTGACTTCCACTCCAGTTGTAACTGTATTGGGGAACGCCACCGGAAGGAACAGAAACTATTGCCTCACCATCATTCGTTCCTGCACAAGAGGTGTTTAATGTGGTCATGCTTGCTACCATTGCTGCGGCAGGCTGAGTAATGGTTACTTGCCCAGTAAAGGCATTTCCCGGAACATTATCTGAATAGCTGTAAGTGTAAGTTCCTGCTGTGAGGTTGTTGGCGGTTGCTCCTGTTTGCCCCCCAGGATTCCATGTTATCACGGGGTTAGCAGCACCACCGGTAACGGTTAAGGTTGCCGTACCATTATTGCCACCAAAACAACTTACATCGGTTTTAGAAACAGAAGAATTAATTCCGCATGGTAATGAGCCAATGGTAACGCTGTATTGCAACAATGAAGAACAGCCGTTGGCATCAGTAAAGTCAGGAATACGCACACCAGGTGCTAAACCTGTTACGGTTGTTCCAACAAATCCACCTCCCCAATTCACCTGCGAGTAGGATGGTGTGCCACCGGATAAAACAATAGTTGCAGTGCCATTACTCTGCCCGCAACTGGCATCGGTTTTGCTAACTGAAGCCGTGAGTGGAGGTGGTTGGGTTAAAGTATATTGACCGGTTGTTGTACAAACGCCATCGGTTACAGTAACGGTGTAAGTTCCTGCGCCTTGCCCAATGGCAGTTTGTGTGGTTTGCCCTGTGCTCCATTGGTAACTATATCCACCATAACCGGCAGAAACTCCGAAGCCGCCTGCTGGCGCAACAGATAAGCTGCCGTTGGTGCCGCCATTGCAGGGTGGTGGCGTCAAAGTTGGAGTCAGCGTAATGTTATTTGCTATTGTAATCGGTCTGCTGTACACTTTCGTGCAGTTACTAATGTCAGTTATTGTAAGTGTTACATTGTAAGTGCCAATGCCTGCATAAGTGTGAGAGGGATTTTGTTGGTTAGATGTGCCTCCATCGCCAAATGTCCATGCCCAAGATTGAATAGAGCCAACGTTGCTGGTTGAAACATCTGTAAATTGAATGGCATTGGAGCACGACTGATAATTTACTCCGGCAACCCAACTTGAAATGCTTTCAATGCAAACCCTTTGCTCATTATTTCTGCCTCCTGTTGCAGCAGTCCATCCCCAGTTTACAATCGGGTTGCCACCAAAGTATGTTCCTACCATGTTTGGTATCACAGTGCTTAATCTGAGGTTGCCATTAAAGAAAACTGAAAACGTATTGGTGTTAACATCCCACACTACTCGCACCACATGGCTTTGGCAATTATCAATTGGTGCGCCATTCGGCTGAGCAGAAACCGGACCTGCAACATTGTGATTGTATTGCCCCCCGGAGTTGAACGCTATATGATGTTGAGAGGGGTCATTCACGTTGTTGTTTTGGTAAGTGTCAAATTCCACTGCAAATGAGAATGGTTGATTTTGACCCGCATAGCCAAGTCCCTCACCCTGATTGCCCAAACCATTTGGATTTGAGGTAAGCACAAACATCATTCCATCGGCTCCGTTGCCATTGTTGCATCCGAGAAAAATTGAAAAAGTGTAATCAAAAGAGTTGTTTAGGTTAATGGTTTGGTTCTGGAAAATTGCTCCGGCTTGTCCGTTGGCTGCAGGGGTAATCCTGAAACAATCACATCCACCAAAAGTAGTGGCAGAGCCAAGCACAGTATAGTTTTGTGATAGCGAATAGTTTATGGAAAGTGCAAATGCGATGAGTAAAATACCGTGCAGAGATTTTGCCATAGAAAAGTCTTTTGTTAAAGACTTAAATATATGCCGGGAAGTTGGAAGTCCAACTTTATCAAATTAATTTCTGTTGATAATCACCTGTTTTATTGCATCCAAATGTTTATCAATATCCCCAGCGCCAATGGTCAGCAAAACTTCAAGGTTATTTTTTTGCTGTATAAATTCCACCAAATTATTTTTTGAAATCAAATGTTTTTCGGGGCAGGTGAGTTGGTTGAAAATCAATGCTGACGAAACACCTTCCATCGGCAGTTCGCGGGCAGGGTAAATGTCGAGCAACACCACTTCATCGGCAATGCTCAGCTGACGGGCAAAACCTTCTGCCAAATCTTTTGTGCGTGAAAACAAATGCGGTTGAAACACTGCAGTTATTTTTTTATCAGCATACATCTCCTTTACACTTGTCAGCAACATTCTGATTTCTTCGGGGTGATGAGCATAATCGTCAATAAAAATTACTTTATCACTCTCAAGAATTTTTTCAAACCTGCGCTTGATGCCTTTGAAAGTTGCCAAGCTTGCTTTGATCTCGCTGAACTCCACGCCCAACTCTAAACAAACCGTGAATGCTGCAATGGCGTTTTCAATGTTATGTAATCCGCCAATGTTCAGGCACAGCGATTTGTACTCCTTGCCGAAGTAACTGATGTGAAACAGATAGCCGCCTTCTACCACCCAATACTTACTGCAAAACACATCTGCGGTTTCATCGTTCCATGCGTAAAACGCTTTGTCTATTTGCGGCAGTTTTTCATTGATGCTTTGCAGGTTTTTTATGGCGAGAAAACCATCGTCTGCAATCTTTTCCGTAAACTGAATGAATGCTTCATCAATGGCTTCTTTACTTCCGTAAATGTCTAAGTGATCGGTATCAACTGCCGTTATCACAGCCATATTCGGGTGAAGGCGATGAAAAGAGCGATCGAATTCATCGGCTTCAACAACAACAGCACCGACTGAGGCATTTACAAGCGATTTGGGTGGAATGTCTTGTTTGGGGGTGAGGTAATTCGACTCATAGTTGGTGCAAATTCCGCCAAGAAACGCTTCCACATTGTAGCCTGCGTGAATGAGTATGTGCGCAATCATGGAGCTTACAGTGGTTTTCCCATGCGAGCCTGCAACGGCAATGGTGAAATGGTTGGCAGAAATTAAACCCAACATTTCACTGCGCTTCATCAAATTGAAATTCCCTGCGCGATACAAATTCAAACCCTTGTGGTCGGCAGGAATGGCGGGTGTGTAAACCACTGCATCAACATCTTTCGGGTAAAGTGTTTCTTCATCTTCAAAAATGATTTCAATGCCTTCGCTTTGAAGTTGAGCAGTTAGCGCAGTGGGAGTTTTGTCATAGCCAAGCACCTGCACTCCTTTTGAATTAAAGTAACGCGCCAAAGCACTCATGCCGATTCCGCCAATGCCGAGGAAGTAGATTTTTTTTATTGAAGACAAGTTCATTACCCTTCTATTTCCATGTTAATTTGTTCAACTATCCGCTCCGAAGCATTGATAATTGCCATTTTTTTGATATTAGCTGCAAGTTGTTCGCAGCGTTTTTCATCTTTCAGCAAATCCAATGCAGCGGGAATAAGATTGAATTTTGCTTCATTGTCTTTGATGAGTATTGCCGCTTGTTGATTCACTAATGCCATGGCATTATGTGTTTGATGGTCATCGGTAACATTGGGCGAAGGCACCAAAATCACCGGCTTACCCACAAGCTGCAACTCAGCAATGGAAAGCGCTCCGGCACGTGAGATAATCACATCAGCAGTTGCATAAGCGGCATCCATGCGGTCAATAAACTCAAGCACTTTGATGTTGGAATGTTTCTCGGCAATGTGTTTGAAATCGTGGAAATAAACCTTGCCGGTTTGCCACAACAACTGGATGTTACTTTCTGCAATGCGCTCTAAAGCGGCTTCCACGCTGATGTTCAAAGTTCTTGCGCCCAAACTTCCGCCAATGATGAGGACAGTTTTTTTAGTTTCATCCAAATGAAAATGCTGCTGCGCCTCTTGCTTTGAAACTTTTGATTCCACAATGGCAGCACGAACCGGATTTCCGGTGAGCACAATTTTTTCTTTTGGGAAAACTTTTTCCATGCCATTGTAAGCCACGCATATTTTTTTTGCGCGCTTCGCCAGCAACTTGTTGGTGATTCCCGCAAATGAATTTTGCTCCTGAATTACAGTGGGTATGCCCATTAAGCTCGCAACAAATAATAGTGGCGCACTGGCATAACCGCCAACACCCACCGCCACATCAGGTTGAAACTCGCGAATGATTTTAGCTGCGCTGAACAGCGAACTCAGCACTTTAAATGGCAGCAACAAGTTCTTCAGAATTGAACCGCGCTGAAAGCCTGCAATGTTTAAACCTTTGATAGTGTAGCCCGCCTGCGGCACTTTTTCCATTTCCATTCTGCCGTTTGCACCCACAAACAAAATTTCGGCATCGGGTTGTTGCCGCCTGATTTCGTTAGCAATGGCAATAGCCGGAAAGATGTGCCCTCCGGTTCCTCCGCCTGAAATGATGACTTTGAGTTTTTGCATTGACGCTAAGCTAACTTTATCAAGATGAATTTCTTGAAAAGGCTAAAAATCATGGCGTCAACCTGCCATAAAACCTTGGGAATGGAATGCTCTCGCGCACGTGTTGCAAGCCGCAAGTCCAAGTTACCAAACGCTCTAAGCCAAGTCCGAAACCGCTATGCGGCACGTTGCCAAACTTGCGCAAGTCTAAATACCATTCAAAGGCTTCCATGGGCAGTTCATGCTCCACAATTTTACGCTTCAATCTTTCAATGTCAGTTTCGCGCTCGCCACCGCCCACCACTTCGCCATAGCCCTCGGGTGCAAGCAGGTCAACGCCTTTGGCGTAGCCTTTATCATTTTCATCTTCCTTCATGTAAAAGGCCTTCACTGCCTGAGGCCAGTTGTAAACCATTATAGGCTGCCCGAACATGCGGGTTAAAACAGTTTCATCGCTTCCGCCAAAATCATTGCCGCGCTCAAAGTTTTTTGCGCTGTTCAGCCACACCGGAATGTTGCCCGCCTTTTCTTCAAGGTCGGCAATTTCATTTTTCAGCGTGTCAATTTTGTTGCGGTTGAAGTTGGCTTCGCCTTTGGTTAAAGTGCCGCTTGCAATTTTTGCCTCGCGCTCGGCAATGTCTTTTTCGTTGGCAGCAATCTTTGCTTTTAACTCCGCCAAATCTTCTTCCAAAATTTGAATGGTGGTTTTGCCGTTCACCGGCTTTTCGCCCTTGATAATGTCCACCGCTTCTTCATATTTCATGCGGATGAAAGGCTCGCGAACTCTTTCTAAAAACGAAGTGTCGCGCTCCAACGCTAGCAACTCAATTTTGCAGTTGTCCAACACTTTTGAAACCACATAGCGCACAAACTCTTCAATCAAATCCATGTCCATTTTCAGGTCATAGAAAGCCATTTCAGGTTCAATCATCCAAAACTCGGTAAGGTGCCTGCGGGTTTTACTTTTTTCGGCTCGGAAGGTGGGACCAAAGGTGTAAATCAATCCTTGTGCCATTGCCATAGCTTCGCCATAAAGTTGCCCCGACTGCGAAAGATATGCCGGGTCGCCAAAGTAATCGGTTTCAAAAAGGTTGGTGGTTCCTTCGCAGGCGTTGCCGGTGAAAATAGGCGCATCCATCTGCACAAAATTCCGCTGCTGAAAAAATTCATGGATGGCAAAAATGATGGTGTTGCGGATGCGCATGATTGCCCATTGGCGTTTTGAACGCAACCACAAGTGGCGATGGTTCAGCAGAAAATCCGGTCCGTGTTCTTTCTTCCCGATGGGATATTCTTCGGCAACTGCAATCACCGTTAAAGCTGTTGCCTGAATTTCATAGCCGCCAAATTGCCGCTCGTCTTTCACCACTTTCCCTTGAATGGAGAATGAACTTTCGAGTGAAAGTCGCTTGGCTTCTTCAAAGGTTTGTTCACCCACCACATTCACGTCCACCACGCATTGAACAAAACCTGTTCCATCGCGCAGGGTGAGGAACACCAAGCCTTTGCTGTCGCGCCTGTTGGCGTTCCAGCCTTTCAAAATCACTTCTTCGTTTTCAAATTTGCTTAATTGATTGATGTAGGTTGATTGCATAAGGGCGCGAAGATAAATGGTTTAGAATGATATACGTTGATTCTGAATGCCAAACAAGAGCTAAATAGCGGGTTGAGTTATTCCCCTTCAGCTTTAACTATGTAAATGAAGTTTTTGAGTTTGTTGACTTTTTCACTTAAAGGCAAATTTTTAATCGTATTTGTAGAACTTGGTTGAGAATAGTTGTCAACTAAGCTCAAAAAAGTTAGGATGTAGCTTCCTTTTACTGCATAGCCGGCATTTTCAGCTGCTCTGAGCTTGGAACTGCAAATTCCAATTACATCACCAAATTCATTGAACAGCGGACTGCCGCTATTCCCTGGTTGAACAGGAGCTGAAAACTGGTAATTTGATAACCCTCCTTTGTAGCCGCTTTTAGCGCTTATTAATCCGTCAGTCAGTTTAATTTCTTCACCCATTGCCGATGCTAATGGATAGCCCAATACGAAAGCTTTACTACCTTGTTCACTTTGGGTTTTTAAAATGCTATAGGGAATATCTTCAAACAAAAGATTTTGATTTTTGAATTTCAATAATGCTAAGTCATTATTTAAATCAACAGCCACTAAATCCATGCCATAAAGTGTAGAAAAATCACCGCCAACACCCTTAACCTGTATAGTTTTGGAATTACTTACAACGTGATAGTTTGTAAGTATATACCCTTTCTTGTTGATAAGAAACCCGGTACCTTGTTTAGGACCATCATCGTCCTCATCGGAGTTGCTTTTGATTATTGGGGCACTACTTTTTTCCTCGTACTTAATTGTTTTCTTAATACCAACCTTAAACTGATTCCAAGTTTCTTCAGAGGTGGAAACTGCTGAATACGAGTTACTAATAAAGTAATAGTAGTTGTTTCCTCTTTCAACATCAATGACGCTGACCCTTCTAATATAGTGCTCTGGATATGTAACTGTAATCGTTATTCTCCCCTTCGAGTAAACTTTGACTTGTAAATGTTCCAACTCTCCAATTCTACCAACCAATTCATCATTGAAGAAAACATTTACGGAGCCGCTTGAACCCAATGTTGAGGTTGGCGCACCAACATTTATAGTAGAAAACGATTGACTGTAGAACGTCAAATTTCCAAGAATCAGAAAAAGGAAAATGAGGTTTTTCATTTGCGCTTTTTTAAATGGTTTAGTTAGTAATGATAGTCAACAATACTAAGTATGTTCCTTTTTTTCTTTGCAGTTGAGTTGGCTGTTCCAAAGGAATCAACTCAATCAATTTTCGACTCCAGAAATGCAATTATTTTCTCAGGTTCGGCCATTCTTCCATCGCCAACCAAACCACTGGCAAGCTCGCCAAACTCAACAGGGATAAGCTCATTCCCGAATTCTTGTAGAATCGAAATGTTTCGCTGTGTTGCAGGATGTTTCCACATGTCTAAATCCATTGCCGGAGCAAAAGCTACTTTGCATTTTGCCGATAGATAGGTGGCTAACAACATGTTGTCGCAGATGCCGGCAGCCATTTTAGCAATAGTGTTTGCTGACGCGGGGGCAACCAAAAAAATGTCTGCCCATAAACCAAGTTCAACATGGTTGTTCCAGTTGCCTTCTGTGGCAATATCATGCACAACCGCATTTCGGCTTAAAGTTGATAATGTGAGTGGTGTGATGAAAGCAGAAGCCGAAGCAGTTGTAATTACCTTTACTTCTGCTCCGGCTTTAACCAATAAGCGCACAATGAGCGCGCTTTTATATGCTGCAATGGAACCACAAACGCCCAGCAAAATTTTCTTGCCTTTCAAACTCATGGCGCTTGCTTTGTATTTAGTTTAGTTGTTTTCAGGCTCTGCCTCATCGCGATTGCGAACGTAAATGCTGCCCTCCACAAAGTCATTTGTCGCAATGATGGTTGGGTGAGGAAGGCGCTCATAGAAACGTGAGATTTCAATTTGCTCGCGGTTCTCATTGATTTCTTCCAATGAATCGTGGCTTTCAAAATCTTTGAGTTTTGTGTGCAGTTCTTCCTTCAAATCTTTGCTGATTTGATTTGCGCGCCTTGAAATAATATACAAGGATTCGTAAACGTTTCCTGTTTCTTTGGCAAATGCCTCAAGGTTTTGCGTTTCAATGTATGGGTTAAGCTGCGACAGTTTTACTTTTTTCGACTTATCCATTTGATTTGATTTTTTCTAAAGTTTTAGAGGCGTTTCGGTAGAGTTTTTCAGCCTCACGCGAGTACCTCGTGTTTTTAATTTGGGGTGCGAAGTTAAGATAAGTTTTGATAGTTTGCTCCAAAGGCTCCGATTTGGCTTCGCCTCGCTGCTCCTCTGCAAGCAGGAAGTTGTTTTTAACAATTAAAAACGCAGCTTGTTCTGCGATATCATCGCACTTTTCTTTGTTACGGCTTTCGCTTAAAAAGTCTTTTCGCTGGTTCGCTTCTTTGATGCATTGTCTCAGAATGCGTTCTCTTTCATTCAGTTTTACCGATTGTGCGTATTCAAGAAGCCCTTTAACTGTTTCAATGTGCGCTTGTTGTTCATACTCAGTTGCCTCTTCTAAATACTTACTTCCTTCAAACTTCCTTTTGAATGTTAGATAGCTGTCTAAAACATGCGCGTAACGCTCTGCTTTCTTTGAAGGAATACTGTTTTGCGCAAACTTCTGATTTGATTTTACAATCATGAAGTAGATACGCTCGGTGTTATCAATATCGGGGTATGTTTCAAGCAACTGTTCAAAGCTGGTGGCTGCTGCGCGATAGTGCCCAATTTTGTAATATAACTCAGCATTACTCAATGCCTTTCGCTCCAGCTTTTTGCGCATTTTGGAAATGGCAATGTTGCATGAATCTACTCTTTTTGAATCGTAGAAAGTGCTCAGATACAGCATGTACGCCTCAAGCGCTTTGTAGGTGTTTGTTTGTTCCAGTTCATACTTAGGAGATTGCTTTTCCAAACTTCTTGCATGAAGAAACAAGCACTCCTCTGCGTGCTCATTGATAGGGTAGAGGTCGTAAAAGTTTTTGAAGTGGTAAGCGGCAATGATATAGTCGCCTTGCTTATAGTTGGCTAAACAATAGTAGTAGTATATATCTTCAGTTGACTTAGTTCCCTTGTAAAGCCCCATCAACTCTTCAAAAACGGGAATGCACTTGTAGTATTGCTTTTTATTATACCACTGCATTGCCTTCTTGTATTTGAAATCTAAATCACTGCTTTTAAGCAGTTTTTCAGGAGTGTCGCAAGAGGAATTGAGCAGTAGAAACAGCAGGGCAATCGCTGCCGAAGTGTGTTTGATGAATTTCATTTTTGAAGAACAGATTCAATGGCTTCTTCGGCATCAATTGAACTGTGCGAAGCGTGATAAACGGCTGTGCCGTTGTGAATTACAATTAGTTGTGGAGATTGGTGAGTAACCTTAAGGGTGTCGGCAATTAGGTTTGAAATGTTGCGGTGCTCAAGTAAATCCAAGTAATAGATAGGCATCCCGCTTGCGGCATCGCTCCATGCAAATTCAAGCGAGCGTTTTGCCATTAAACTTACCGAACAGCGAGTACTGTGTTTGAATACAGCAACAGGGTGTTCGAGTGATTCGAACATAACTTTATGAAATTGCTCTTCACTCGATAATGTTAGCCAATTCATTGGTTAAGCGCGCGGTTGTGCTGTTGTTTCAGCTTGTGAATTGGTGTAGGTTGGGCAAGTTTGGCGATGACAAGAAGACAATGCCACAATCCCTACAAATAACGCAACTGCTGCTGCTATTTTGATGATGCTTTTCATATTGTTCTTTTGCAAATTTAAACGCGAAAGTATTTTAAAAATTGTTGGAGTCAAAAGCAACTTAAACATGTTAGGAAAAGTTGTCAAGTCGAACTGTGGAAACTCAGCCTGAAAAAGATTGATTTAAACTTACTTTCGCCCCTCACTAAAGTGTTTAATTGTGGTAAGAAAAAGAGTACTCATCACCGGTGCAGCTGGCTTTTTAGGCTCTCATTTATGCGATAGGTTCATTAAAGAGGACTATCATGTTATTGGTATGGATAACCTGATAACGGGTGACCTGCGCAACATTGAGCACCTTTTTAAATTGGAAAACTTTGAGTTCTATCACCACGATGTATCAAAATTTGTTTTTGTGCCAGGGCATTTGGATTATATCCTTCATTTCGCATCGCCCGCCTCTCCAATTGACTATCTCAAAATTCCTATACAAACCCTCAAAGTTGGCTCGCTTGGAACGCACAATTTGTTGGGGTTAGCATTGAATAAAAAAGCAAGAATACTTGTTGCTTCCACCTCCGAAGTTTATGGCGACCCATTGGTGCATCCGCAAACCGAAGATTATTGGGGCAATGTAAATCCGGTTGGTCCGCGCGGTGTTTATGATGAAGCTAAACGATTTCAAGAGGCTATGACAATGGCATATCATACTTATCACGGCTTGGAAACCCGCATTGTGCGCATCTTCAACACTTATGGTCCGCGCATGAGATTGAATGATGGCAGGGTGCTTCCTGCGTTTATCGGTCAGGCTTTGCGTGGCGAAGATTTGACCATGTTTGGCGATGGCAGCCAAACCCGTTCTTTCTGCTATGTAGATGATTTGGTGGAAGGTATATACCGCCTGCTGCTTAGTGATTATGCGCAACCGGTAAACATCGGCAACCCTGATGAAATTACCATCAAAGAGTTTGGTGAAGAAATCATCAAACTCACCGGTACCAATCAAAAACTTATCTGCAAACCTTTGCCGAAAGATGACCCCAAGCAGCGCAAGCCTGATATCACCCGTGCAAAAGAGATTTTGGGTTGGGAACCAAAGGTAAGCCGTGCAGAGGGGTTAAAGATTACTTACGAATACTTTAAACAACTGCCGAAAGAAATTTTGTTTGATTCGCGCCACAAATTTGAATAAGATGAGCAGCATTAAAGATTTCTACGCTCACGAAACCGCAGTCATTGATGAGGGTTGCACCATCGGAAAAGGCACAAAAATCTGGCATTTCAGCCACATCATGCCCAACTGCACTATCGGTGAAAACTGCAACATCGGGCAAAATGTAGTCATCAGTCCCGAAGTTGTTTTAGGCAACAATGTGAAGGTGCAAAACAATGTTTCGCTTTACACCGGAGTTGTTTGCGAGGATGATGTCTTTCTTGGTCCGTCAATGGTTTTTACTAACGTAACCAACCCGCGCAGCGCAGTGAATCGCAGAGGACAGTATGCAAAAACTGTGGTAAAAAAAGGAGCGTCAATTGGCGCAAATGCCACCATTGTTTGCGGACATGACATTGGTGAGTTTGCTTTCATTGGCGCAGGCGCAGTGGTAACCAAACATGTTCCGGCTTATGCTTTGGTTGTTGGTAATCCGGCAAAACAAATTGGCTGGATGAGTGAGTTCGGGCATCGCTTAAATTTTGATGTAAACGGAATTGCAGAATGCCCTGAAAGTAAAGAGCAGTATCAATTATCAAATGGAGTAGTCAATAAACTCCCTTCAAACAATAATCATTAATCATTAATAAATCATCAATGGTAGAACAGTTACTCAACAAGGAGAAGAAATTAGCGGTAATCGGTTTGGGATATGTGGGTTTGCCGATTGCATTAGAGTTTGCAAAAACAGTTTCGGTAATCGGGTTCGACATTAGCCAAAAGCGTGTGGACATGATGAAGAACGGCATTGACCCCAGCGAAGAGTTAGACAGCAGCGAGTTTGAAAACCGCGACATTAAATTCACCGCTAATTTGGAAGATTTGCGTGAAGCACATTTTTTCATTGTGGCAGTTCCCACTCCAGTGGATTCGCACAATGTGCCCGATTTGAAGCCAGTGCTATCAGCATCTGAAACCATCGGCAAAGTGATTAAAAAAGGTGATTATGTGGTGTATGAATCCACTGTTTACCCAGGTTGTACTGAAGATGATTGCCTGCCGGTGATTGAAAAACTTTCAGGATTGAAAATGGGTGTTGATTTCAAACTCGGTTATTCACCCGAGCGCATCAATCCTGGCGATAAGCAACACACACTTCCTAAAATTGTGAAAGTGGTTTCCGGTAACGATGCCGAAAGTTTGGATGTGATTGCACGCACCTATGAAATAGTTGTTACCGCAGGTGTTCACCGTGCGAGTTCAATTAAAGTTGCTGAAGCAGCAAAAATTATCGAAAACACGCAGCGCGATTTGAACATCGCATTGATGAATGAACTCTCTCGTATTTTTGATTTGATGGGCATCAACACTTTTGAAGTATTGGAAGCAGCCGGCACAAAATGGAACTTCCTGAAATTCTTCCCTGGTTTAGTGGGCGGTCATTGCATTGGTGTTGATCCATATTACTTAACCTACAAAGCAACTGAACTTGGCTATACACCCGAAGTGATTCTTGCCGGAAGAAAAATCAACGATGGCATGGGCGCATACATTGCCAAAAAATTAGTGCAGCAACTCATTAAAAAGGATAAACAAATTGCACACACCCGCGTGCTGGTGATGGGTGCAACTTTTAAAGAAAACGTGAGCGACATCCGCAACAGCAAAGTGGTGGATGTGATAAAAGAGTTACACAACTACTCGGTGAATGTGGATGTTACTGACCCCTTTGCCGACCATGAAGATTTTCATCACGAGTACGGCATCAATTTGGTGAAAGAGCCGGGCGGAGATTACGATGCAGTGATTGTGGCTGTGAACCACGACCAATTCAGCGATTTGAAAGATGATGACTTCAAAAAGATATTGAAGCAGGATGGCATTGTTGTGGATGTTAAAGGAATTTTGCGCTATAAGGTTAATGCCTTTGAATACTGGAGTTTATAGATTTTAGGCATTCTTTTGTTTTGCACTCATTCATGTATGTAACTTCCGAGTGTGAAATATAATAACGTCATATTTTTTGATGGAGTTTGTAATTTATGCAACTCATCAGTGCTGTTTATTATTGAACGAGATAAAAAAAGTGTTTTTCGTTTTGCTTCCCTACAGTCTGATTTTGGACAAGGTGTGCTTAAACAAAATGAATTGAATCCCCAATCGTTTGACAGTATTGTTCTGTTGCAAGATGGAAATTTCTACCTGCGTTCAGATGCTGCACTGCGAATAGCTAAGGAGCTTTCAGGTGGCTGGAAGTTGCTTTACGCTTTTATCATTCTTCCAGCGTTTATACGTAATCTTGTATATGATTTTGTTGCCCGAAATCGCTACAACTGGTTTGGAAAACAAGATGTGTGCATGATTCCAACACCTGATTTAAAATCGAAATTCCTCGACTGAGAAATCAGTTCTCAAGCCTTTTCTTGCTGTTGGCTGAAAAACTTAAGGTCTTTCATAATTTGGTTAGCAATATTTTCTGATGTGGTTTCTGAACCACTTTCTGCGTAGATGCGAATAATCGGCTCGGTATTGCTTCTGCGTAAATGCACCCAATCCTTATCAAACTCAATTTTTACGCCATCAATTTTGTTGATTTTATTGCTCTTGTATTTAGCCTCAATTTCATCAAACAAGTTTTCGATGTTGATAGAAGCATCGAGGTCAATTTTCTTTTTGCTGATGTGGTAGTTTGGGTATGAAGCGCGCAGCAGTGATGCCGATTTTCCAAATTTTGCCAAGTGCGTTAAAAACAAAGCTATGCCCACCAATGCATCACGACCATAATGCAAATCAGGATAAATTATGCCTCCGTTTCCTTCTCCTCCAATCACAGCTTTTTCTTCTTTCATTTTCTGAACCACATTTACTTCGCCCACAGCACTGGCAAAGTATTCGCCACCATGTTTTTCAGTTACATCGCGCAAGGCACGTGTGGATGATAAGTTTGAAACTGTGTTCCCTATCTTATTTTTTAAAATGTAGTCTGCAACTGCAACCAATGTATATTCCTCACCAAACATGTTGCCATCCTCGCACACTAAAGCAAGCCGGTCAACATCAGGGTCAACACTAATGCCAATATCTGCATTGGTTTTCTTTACCGTTAAAGCCAACTCACTTAAGTTTTCAGGAAGCGGCTCAGGATTGTGAGGAAACAAACCATTAGGCTCGCAATAGAGTTCAGTAACTTGTTCCACGCCCAATGCTTTCAGCAATTTTGGCACCGCAATTCCTCCTGTGCTGTTAACACAGTCAATCACCACTTTGAAGTTGCGGTTTTTGATAGCTTCCACATCTACAAGGCTCAGTTTCAAAATTTTCTCAATGTGGTAATCTAAGTAGGTGTCATTTGAGGTGTAGCTTCCAAGCGAATTCACATCCTCATATTTTATCTCTTTGTCCTCGGCAATTTGCAACACTTCTTCACCTGCTTTAGCTGAAATGAATTCTCCATGAGCATTGAGCAATTTTAAAGCATTCCATTGTTTAGGGTTGTGGCTGGCAGTTAGAATTATACCACCACCGGCACGTTCCTCTGTTACTGCCATTTCTACTGTAGGTGTTGTGGAAAGCCCTAAGTCCACTACATCAACTCCTATTGCCTGAAGTGTTCCTACAACAATGTTTTTTACCATCTCACCACTCACCCGTGCATCTCTGCCAATAACTATTTTTCTTGTGCCTGAATTTTGGATAACCCAAGTGCCAAATGCAGCGGTGAATTTCAGAATGTCCTCAGGTGTGAGGTTGCTTCCAGGAAAACCACCAATTGTTCCACGAATTCCTGATATAGATTTAATGAGCGACAAAGTATCTTATTTTTGAGGGCGCGAAAATAACAACTCATTGCTATCGCATAGCCTAATGTTTTAAAGTTTTTCTAATGCCTGAAAAAGAATGGTTTACAGATTGGTTTGATTCAGAATATTATCATTTGCTATACAGCAATAGGGATGAAGCTGAGGCTGAGGGTTTTATCTCAAAGTTAGTTTCAGTGCTAAGCTTGCCCGCAAATTCAAAAATTTTAGATGTGGCATGCGGCAAAGGACGACACGCCAAAACATTGGCGCGTTTAGGTTTTGATGTAACAGGTATTGATCTTAGCGCAAATAGTATTGAGTATGCCAATCGGTTTTCGTGCTCAAATTTACATTTCAATGTTTGGGACATGCGAAAGACGTTCCGTGCAGGATATTTTGATGTGGCAATGAACTTGTTTTCAAGTTTTGGGTATCTGGAAAATGATGAGGATAACTTGACAGCACTCAAAGCCATTTCTTCCAATTTATGCACCAATGGGATTTTAGTATTGGACTATTTGAATGCTGAAGCTGTTGTAAAAGAAATGAAGCCCAAAGAGATTATTCAATGTGATGAAACCCAATTTCATGTTCAAAAAAAAGTTGAAATGGGTTTTATAGTTAAAACTATTGGGTTCGTTGATAAACACGGCACAGCTCAGGAGTATTTTGAAAAGTTGCGCATCATAAAGCCTGAAACGTTTCAGGCGCTTTTTGCAGCTTCAGCACTGCAAATTGAAAATGTGTTTGGCGATTATGGGTTGAATGAATTTGCTTCAACAATCTCGCCAAGACAGATAATTGTGGCAAGAAAGCGTTGAAAGAAAGTTTTAGAAAGGAAAAGCCTCTTGCAAATTTCATTACAAGAGGCTTTTTAACTGACGTGGTTTGGGAGGGAATTGAACCCCCGACACAAGGATTTTCAGTCCTTTGCTCTACCAACTGAGCTACCAAACCATTGGGTTTTAAGTAAAACGAGCCGCGAATATACAACTGTTTACCACTTTAGCAATAGTGCATAAGCGCATTCTGTGTAATTGACTGATGATTCTGGTAACATAAATTTCATACAGCCGTAGAAGGAGTTAGGCTGGAAAATTTTTTCCGCCAAAACTCTCTCTGACAGGTTATGAAAACGGTATGGAAATATGAAATTCTACTTGCAGCCACACTTGCAGCAACCGCGCTGAGCGCATCTTCACCGAGTATCAGTTTCACACCTGTGCATTGCACAAAAGTGGCTCCGGTTTCAATAGCGGTGGTGATAAATGACCCTGATGGCATTGAAACAACATCAGGATTAGCTCCAAGGTTATACTATAAAAAAATATCAGAAACGAATGTTTTGGCTGTCAGCAATGACAATTTTTCCAATGGATGGAAATATGTTGAAGCCTCTAACACTATTTCCCCTTTTAATTTTGAATTTGACTTCAGCAAACTAACCGGTGCACTAACCAAAAACGATAGCATTCAGTATTTTATAGTTGCTCAAAATCTTTTGGGTGAAGTTTCATGGTCAAATGCTTCGTTGAATAATGTTCCATCTTCTGTTGATTTGACATCGTCATCTTTTCCGGCAAGCGGAACTATAGATTTTTTTAGAACAATAAAAACCTACTCAGGCACGCTTGCCATAGATTCAACAGGAATTGCTTCTGACACAAATTTTCTATCCATCACTAAAAGTGCTGGGCTATTTGATGCCTTAAATAATGCTGCACTCTCCGGCAATGTGAATGTGGTTGTTAAACACAGTTTGTATGCTGAAAATGGGTTGATAGCATTAAATCAATGGGAGGAATACAATGGCTGCGTTTTAAAAAGCACGCCTTCATACAGATTGAAGATATCTCCATTCTCAAACGGAACCCAAATTAGGGGCAGCAGCACCGATGCCATCATTAAGTTGAATGGAGCTGATAGAGTTGTGATTGATGGAAGAACTTCAAGCGTAAGCGGAATAAATGGATTAACTATAGCCAATAATCTTTCAGCAAACAATACATCAGTAATTCAGTTAGTTTCAGAAAATGGCAATGGATGTCAACGCGACACTTTTCGTTTTTGTAACATCATAGGTGGAGCGCCACAAAACACCACCACCCACAATACTTTTGGGGTTTATAGCAACCATGCAAGCATAAGCGAGTTTCGCAAGCCAATGGCAAAAAATTCAAATTGGAATTCATTTGAGCGAAACAATATCACAAGGGTGAGGTATGGTATTGCACTAATCGGTAATGATACATTTCCTTGTTCTAGTAATTCTATTGTTTACAACACTATTGGACCTGAATCAGATGGAATTGACGCAATTGGAAAAGCAGGTATTGTTGTGAGCAATCAACACAATGTTCGCATTGAGGGCAACATTGTGCAGCATGTTGGAGGTGATATCTCAAACATTGCCGGAGTGGATGATAGAGTTGGAATATACTTAGGAAACCTTCAGGATAATTTATGGAATAACAGCTTCGGTGGCGACTCATCGCTGACTAAAATTTCAGGAGCGGTAGTTTCTGGCAACAAAATACATCACATTGTGAATGAGTCTGGATTGTCTGCAGTGGGAATTGCTTACATCAACCGCTATGACCAAAGTGAAACAAGCAATCTTATCATAAACAATATGATTCATTCCGTTCGTTCGAATGGCGAGACTGCCGAGGGGGACCATGCCGCAGCCATTGGAATCATTGGCGGACATACAGATGTCATTGCTCATAATTCCATATTAATGGAAGACGATTTAGATCCGCTTGGTACAAATGATATGACAAATCCTGCTGCTGGAATCAGAGTGAATTCAACATCAAGCGAATTTCCAATCATATCTGAGTTGATGATGATTAACAACAGCATACACATGAATGTTACATCAAACAATGGTGTTGTGTGCCATGCAATCAGTTTGGTTAGTGATGATTTTATTTATACCGTAGAAGGTTTGGACAACAATAACTATTTCATTGAGCCGGGCAATGATGATGTTGTGGTGGGAGGAATTGGCGCTGTGGGAACATTTAATGACTATAACACATTAGGTGATTGGAGAAATGTGTATTCCCCATCGCAAGATGCGAACTCCATCAGCGAAAATCCTATGTATCAATCTTCATCAGATTTACACATTCAAGCAGCTTCACCAAACATCAATGCAGGTTTAGTAAATAGTACTGTGCTCGAAGATATTGATGGCGATGACCGACAAAACAAGGAGAATCCAAGCATTGGCGCAGATGAGTTTGGAAAGTATTTCGTTTGGTTTGGAAGAGAAAGTTCTGAAACAGAAGCCTTGCCTAACTGGAAATCATTTGAGGCACCACCCTTTAACGGTAGTGATAGCTTGAAGGTTTTGGCTGACACACGGAATGTTTCTTGGAAGTTGACTGATTCATTCAATGTAGCAGAGTTGTTAATGCGCCCAAACACAAGATTGAACCTTAATGGCTATAATTTTCATGTTAAGGACAGCGTTAATCTTGATGTAAATGCAAAGATTTTTGGTGGCATTGACACTTGTGTGCAATCCTATGGAGCTGAAGAAATTGCCGGAGCGCTTTATTTGAGTGGAACAGGTAAAAGAAACATTAGAATGATTGGCGGAAGCATTTGTAATTTGGTGATTACTGCTGACACAGTTCAATTACTCTCCGACCTTAACATTGGCAATGATTTAATTTCAAAGAATACCAGCACAGTGATTAACATCAGTTCGCATAATGTAAATGCCAAGGGTGATGTAAAACTTTGGGGTGAGTTGCTGTTTGCAAAATCAGATGAGGATGATCAAGGTGTTTTAAACATTAATGGAGATATTCAGCAGGTGGTTGAGATAAGAGATAAAGGAGCTCAGCCTGGTATTTTAAGTAACCTTCACATAGATAAAGCGGGTTCAGCATTGAATGGTGTGGCACATTTGTTAACCAATATATCCATCATGAACTTTATGAATTTAAAAAATGGAATTTTAAAAAGTGATGGAAGCGATCCTGAGACCGGTAACAGATACAAAGTTATTTCTATGCTTCGCGCTGACTCCAACATCGTTAAGCGCAGCAACGGCTCTGTGAACAACAATTTTTATCAGGGAAAACTGCGCAGAAAGCTGGATAATGCTATTAAAAGCTACTTGTTCCCAATTGGCATTATTGATGAAAATGGCAACCACGGAACTGCAAGTGCTGCGTATTACACTCCGGTTGCCATAGAGGTATTAGATGGCTCAGGAAGTAGTAACTACATCACAGCTACATTTTATGACAAAGACCCAGACACTGCAAATGTTGGATTGACCGGAAAGCCCTATGGCGACCACAGCAGCGCAGTTGAAGACGGTGCCGGAAATTGGGTGGATGTTAAAGGAAACTACCTGTGGCATGTGGAATATGATGGTGGCACCTTGCCTTACAATATTCAGTTCAGTGCGCCATTTATGAGTGCAAACAACACTGATGAGCTTGCTTCAACCCCTGATGAACTCAGGGTTTTGAAAAGAAGTGTTTGGGATAGCGGAAACTGGGGTTTTGAGGGCGTTCATACACCTGCAACAGCACATCACACCATGCCCGACTTTGGGCAAATTAACATGGCGCGTAGAACAGGTTTAAGTGCGTTCAGCGGATTTAGCCCGGGTGGAAATAGCTACGTTGGCGGTCCGCTTCCAGTTAAACTGATTGAACTGAAAGCACAAGGTGTAAACAATGAATACATTCAGTTGAATTGGGCTACTGCTGCCGAAATCAATAATGCGGGGTTTGAAGTGCAGCGCAGCATTGATGGATTGGAATATGCAGCAATAGGTTTTGTTCAGGGTTCAGGAAACTCGGCTGAACTGAATCGCTATACTTTCAACGATAAAAATGTTGCAACCAACACGCGCTATTACTATCGCCTTCAGCAAGTTGATTTTGATGGAAGCGCTGAGTTATCAAACATTGTAAGTGCAGCCTTAACTACAAAGCAAAATATTAAGTGGATGCACTTGGCGCCAAATCCTGCCGAGCAGGCAAGCAGCTTAATTGTGAATGCAGGTAATGAAACAGTTGGTGAGTTATCCGTTTCAGGATTGAAAGGTGAAATAATTTGGAGTAAAGAAGTGAGGCTTTACAATGGTTTGAACAACCTTGAGCTTGATTTGAAGGGATTTGCTTCCGGTATTTACATTGTTAACCTTACTACCACAGCCGAAGGCTACAGCAAACGCCTTGTGGTGAAGTAAAACTATACCGCTTCAATAATAAACATATTGTGTTGCGCTCCTTGATAGTTGTTGTAAATGGCAATTCTCCTTAAAGATGTTGAAGCGCCTTGCTTTTTAATGATGTGCAGAGGGAAGTTTCCTTGCCTGATAAAATAGCAACTCATCCATAAAGCAACTGCCGAAACAGTTTGAAATTCACCTGTCATGTACTTGAACCTGCCAATGGTGGTGTATTCATCAAATGTGGTTTCGCAGCTTTCATAAAATTTTAGCAAGCGGCTGTCGCCATTTTCGCCATGCAGGAAAAGGTCAATTTTTCCCCCGGCAATCGTTTCTTCCTCAATGAACGATTTGAACTTTTTGCTCACATCATCACTATCAAATGAATTTACCATTCGCAGCGCAGTAACTTTTGCAACAGCATTTTTCTTGATGTTATTCACAATAAACATTGCTGCGCCTTCGCCAGGCAATGTTCCTTCGGCAACTGTGTTGTAAAGCTCAGTATTCAGCACGGGGGCGTGCCTGTACCATCCAGCAAGCGAAACAAGACGATGGTTTCTTTCCGAAATTTCATCCACTCCGCCAATCAAATAGGAATTAGCCGGATTTTCTTTCAGCAGCATTGCAGCATCCAACATAGTGTTTTCAAATGCCTGACCGCGATGAACATGCGTTGCATTATAGCTTTTGTTGCGTGTAATCATGCCCATTGTTCCGGCAATGGCATTGTAGGTGCTTTGCACAAAATGCGTTGGCGTTAAACGCCCTTCCTGATATTCCATAATCTGGTTCAGGAACATAATGCTGTCTTCAATTCCACCGTTGGCTGTGCCTACTAAAATGCCATTCACACTTTGCTGCTGCAGCAAGTGCATACCTGTACCCACGCCCATCCGCAGTGCTCTGCCCATTCTGCGCAGTTGTCCAAGCGGAACACTTTTGTATTGCGGTTCAATGGCATGAACAAGGTTGTTTTCCGAGGGGCGCACATTTTCCAAATCCACCTCATCGAATGTTGGCTGATGGCAAATGCAAGAAAACTGATGAATGTAAAACATGATGCTATGCCTTTGAAAAAATCAATGAACTACAGTTGCCGCCAAACCCGAATGAATTGGACATGATGTGATTCAAATTCATTGTGGTGTTTGCTGTAACGGGTACTAAGCCTGTGGTTTCAATAGGTGTTTCAAAATTCAGGCTTTTGAAAATTTCCTGTCGCAGAAGATTGATGATGCAGAAAACACCTTCAATGGCACCCGCTGCACCAAGTGTGTGTCCGATGTTTGATTTGGTAGAAGAGAAAGGTGGTGGTGCTTCAAACAATCTCTTCATGGCAACGCTTTCTTTCTCATCATTATTTTCTGTTCCGGTGCCGTGGGTGTTGATGAAATTAATCTGCGAAGGCTGCAAACCTGCAACTTTCAACGCTTCCTTCATGGCAAGAAAAGGCCCTTCGCCATCATCGGAAAGCGATGACGGGTGAAAGGCATCGTTGGTGTTTGACCATCCGCTTACTTCGGCATAAACTTTCTTGCCTTTCACATCTTCCTCTCGTTCAAGCACCATAAAAGCTGCGCCTTCGCCCAGGTTTAAACCCGAGCGATGTTGGTCAAACGGGCGGCATGGTTTTGATGAAAGAATATTTAAGGAATTGAAACCATTGATGGTGAATTTTGCAAGACTGTCGGTTCCGCCCACAATGGCGCGCTTGGCAAAGCCGTTGCGAAGCAATCGTGCGCCATACATAATGGCATTTGCCGATGATGAGCAAGCGGTGTTGAAGGTGTTGATCACGCCCCCGATTTTGTAACGCTGCTGGATATACATGTTCACCGAGCCAAGGTTATAGGACGAAATATATTCTGAACCCACTTCGGCAAAGTTAGCGTCCTGATACAGTTCATCACTCAAACACATTCCGCCAATGGTGTTGCCGTTAATTAATGCAGTAGATTTATGCTGAAGTTCAGATTCACTTAAACCACTGCTTTCAATGGCTTGCTGAAAGGCATGAAGGGCAAGCAATGTTGTTCGCGTAACACCTTTTTCTTTCACGCCAAGTTGATGTTTGAAATCTTCGTTCGCAATTTTTATTTCGCCAAACGGCATCAGCGAAGCATACTTCGATGGAAAAAGTTCTATTGAAGAAAGCCCTGATTTCCCCGCTTTAAGTGCATTGTAATTTTCTGCAACCGAAACGCCAAGCGGAGTGATAATGCCAATTCCTGTTACAAAAATTCTGCTCATGCCTGTTGTTGGGTTGCATTGGCTTTGCCCTGCTCAATGAACTCAACCATGCTGTTTATGCTGTGTAGAATTTTTCTGCCCTCTTTCGGGTCTTCGATTTTCAAGCCGTATTCACGTTCAAGCATCACCACCAACTCAATGGAGTCAATGGAGTCTAAGCCTAAGCCTTCACCAAACATGGGCATGTCATCGGTTATTTGCTCGGGTGTAACATGAAGCAAATTCAGGTACTTCACAATATGTTGCTTCAGCTCTTGCTTCAATAACTCTTTGTCCATTGGCTTAGTTTATCAGATAAAATTTTGTTTGCGCAACCCGGCAATGGATGCCAGTTGGAGCGCGAATATAATAACTGCGAGCGGTATAAGGCTTTTCAAAATATCGGTAGTGTAACCCGCTTTCAGAAACAGTACATAGTAAGCCTCCATGCACCAATGCATGGGTGAAATTTTCATCAGCAAACGTAATGGCTCGGGCATGGCAAACGATGGCACCACAATGCCACCAATGGCAGCAAGAATCACCACCGAAACTGCTCCAAATCCAATTGCCTGTTCCATGGTTTTTGCATAAACGCCAATCAACACGCCATAGCTTACCGCGCACCACCCGCAAACGGTTGAAACCAAAAAGAGGTGAAAAAGATTTGCGGGCAAAGCAAGTTTAGGTAACCCGATTTTCGGAAACAGCAAAATGCCAAGCGAGAAAATCACCGTTACCTGCGCAAGCGTTACCAACACATAAGTGATTTGCCTTGCAGAAAGGTTTTTCAAATAGCTTGTAGGAAGCGTTTTCAGGCGCACCGAACTGCCGCTAAGTTTTTCTTTCACTATCCCTGAACTGAGCGACACCACAATAAAAAACATGGCAAAGATTGTCCATGCCGGAACATTGTGCTGCGTGGCATTGGGCACAATGTTGCTGCCATCTTTCGCCACCGGAATTTCGCTGATAACGGCACGGTTGCCGAAAATTTCTTCTTCCAGATTTTTGGGCAATGCTTTATTGTTCAGCGACTGATAAAGTGCTTGAAGTATCTGCTGATTTTCGGTGAATTGCTGCGCGCTACGCAGAGCACCCTGCACCGAAAAGCGGAACGATTCCTGCAACACCGGGTTGTAGAAAAATGTCAATGCTTGTGTTTCCGCTTTCACCGAATCTTCAGCGGTTTCTTCCGCAGGCAAGCCGAATTCTTTCAGTGCCTTCCCTGCAATTTGCTTCGATTTTTTGGTGAGCGCGCTTGAAAAAGTTTCGGGTATGGCAAATGAAATCATAGCTTCTTTTTCGTGCATCAGCGCAGTGAGTTGCTCATCATTCAAATTGGCATCGGCAGCTATCAAAGTAAACATGCCAATTTTATCCAATGAGCTGATGAGTTGTTTGCTGCAAGTGCCTGTGTCACGATTACAAATTACCACCGGAATGGAGCGGTCGTTAATCAGGTTGTAGGCGCTGTTTTGAATGCTGGTTATCACCACCACCAGCAACACCGGCATGGCAAAAATCACAGCCAATGCGGCTTTGTCGCGAAACAAAATGCGCAGGTCCTTTTTGATGGCTGTGATGAGTTTGAACATGCAGATGGAATAGTGAAAGTGTTAACGCAATCCCATTCTCCAATCCACTTTCTCGCTCACAATTTGCTGCAAGCGTTCAATGCTGATGCGCTCTTGCAGCATAGTGTCGCGGTCGCGGAGGGTAACAGTGTTATCTTCCAAAGTTTGGTGGTCAATGGTGATGCAAAATGGCGTGCCTACCGCATCTTGCCTGCGGTAGCGTTTGCCGATGGAATCTTTTTCATCATAAAAACACTTATGGTCAAACTTCAACACATCAAAAATTTCACGCGCCTTTTCAGGAAGTCCGTCTTTTTTCAACAAAGGAAGGATGGCAATTTTGGTTGGCGCCAAGAAAGCCGGAAGGCGAAGCACAGTGCGTTCGCTGCCATCTTCTAATTTTTGATTTTCATAACCGTTGCAAATCAGCGCAAGGAAAGTGCGGTTCAAACCCACCGATGTTTCCACCACATAAGGAACGTAGCTTTGGTTCAGTTCAGCATCAAAGTATTGAAGTTTTTTGCCTGAAAGATTTTGGTGCTGCGTTAAATCAAAATCGGTGCGTGAATGAATACCTTCAATCTCTTTCACGCCAAACGGAAACTCAAACTGAATGTCCACTGCGGCATTGGCATAGTGCGCTAATTTCAAATGGTCGTAGAACTTCAGTTTATGCTCAGGAAAACCGAGGCTTCTGTGCCACTTCATGCGGCTTTCTTTCCATTTCTGATACCACTCCATTTCAGTGCCGGGGCGCACAAAAAACTGCATCTCCATTTGCTCAAATTCGCGGGTGCGGAAAATGAATTGACGCGCAACAATTTCATTGCGGAAGGCTTTACCCACCTGTGCAATGCCAAACGGAATGCGCTGACGCGAAGTATTCAACACATTCAGGAAGTTTACAAAAATTCCCTGTGCTGTTTCGGGGCGCAGATAAATGGTTCCTGCTTCATCGGCAACGCTGCCCACTTCGGTTGAAAACATCAAATTGAATTGGCGAACATCAGTCCAGTTCCTGGAGCCGCTGATGGGGCATGCAATTTCAAGGTCAATGATGATTTGCTTTAACTCATCAAGATTGTTTGCCTCCAAAGCATTTTTGAAACGAGCTTCAATAGCTGTGAGTTTTTCTTTGTTGCGTAACACATTGGGGTTGGTTTGCAGAAACATTTCTTTGTTGAAACTCTCCCCAAACTTCTTTGATGCCTTCTCCACTTCCTTGTCAATCTTCTCCTCAATTTTTGCCATCGCATCTTCAATCAACACATCGGCACGGTAACGTTTTTTACTATCCTTATTATCAATCAAAGGGTCCATAAAAGCATCCACATGTCCGCTGGCTTTCCATGTTTTCGGGTGCATGAAAATTGCGGCATCTATGCCCACAATGTTTTCATGAAGTTGCACCATGCTCTTCCACCAGTATTGCTGCAAATTGTTTTTCAGCTCAATACCATTTTGACCATAATCATAAACCGCGCCTAAGCCTTCATAAATTTCAGATGAAGGAAAAATGAAGCCATACTCTTTGCAATGCGATATAATTTCCTGAAACAGGTTTGGTGTATTCTCTTTACTCATGGCGGGCGAAAATATAAAAATCGGTGTGCGAGATTTCGTGTTCCTTGTAGCAAAAATGTTACACGAACATTTTGTGTTGATTTCTGCACTAATACACGAGCCAATCGGTGATTATTTTTAATTCAACAAAAGTTCATTTGCAACTAACGATGAAAAACATAGCAGTTATTACCGGTGGAAGCGCTGCAGAGCGTAGCATTTCACTGAAAAGCGCAGATGTTGTTTGCAGGCATTTAGACCAAAACCTTTTTCGCCCTTTCAAAGTTATTATCAACACTGCCGAATGGGTGGTGGAAGAAAATGGCAACACCATTGCAACCATTGATAAGAATGATTTTTCGTGTGTCGTTCATGGTGAACCTATTGTTTTTGATATGGCATTTGTGGCGTTGCACGGCACACCGGCTGAAGATGGCAAGTTGCAAGGGTATTTGGATTTATTGAACATTCCATACAACTGTTGTGGGGTGCTGCAAGCTGCCATTACGTTTGACAAGAACCGCTGCAAGCAGTTGCTGGCGCATCATGGGATTCAATCTGCTAAGGCAAAACTTCTGAAGGACACGAATTTTATTTTGGAAGAAGTTGCTGAGGGTTTGACGTTTCCGTTGTTTGTAAAGCCAAACAAAAACGGCAGTAGCTATGGCGCTGCAAAAGTGGACGTTGCGGATGCCTTGCATGAAGCCTTAATGAATGCTTTTAAGTACGATGATGAAGTTTTGGTAGAAGAATTTATTCAAGGAACAGAGGTTACATGTGGTTTGATGCGCATGGATGGAGAAGTAGCCGCTTTCCCACTCACTGAAATCAGGAGTAAGAATGCCTTTTTTGATTACAAAGCAAAGTATGAAGGAGCGAGCAGTGAAATCACACCTGCCGAGATAGATGCTAAAATTGCCCTGGCGATTCAGGCAACATCGAAAAGGATTTATGAGCTGCTTGACTTCAAGGGAATGTGCCGCATTGATTACATTCTGAGAGGGGAGGAGTATTATATGTTGGAAGTGAACAGTGTGCCGGGCTTATCGGAAGAAAGCATTGTGCCGCAGCAGGCAAGGGCATTTGGCTTGAGTTTGCAGGAGTTGTTTACACTTAGCTTAGCTTGATTTATTGGGCGGCAGTGGAATAAAAGCACTGGTATTTCGCTTGTAGGATTCATAGGCTTCGTTGCCGCTATACTTTCTTTCCAGCATCACCACACCTGAAACACGCAGCAGCAAAAAAGTGATGGTGATAGGCGCTATAACACTCAGCCACCACAGCCCGAAAGGAATGCTCATGATGAAGATTCCCCAATGCAAAACGGCTTCGCCAAAGTAATTGGGATGACGGGAATAACGCCACAAACCTTGGTTCATTACCCGGCTTTTGTTTTCGGGGTTGTTTTTAAACATCATCATTTCGTAATCGGCAATGGCTTCTATGCCAAACCCCAGCAGCCAAACTAAAAACCCAATGGAGGTATAAATGTTGTTTGGGCGAAAATCTTCGGCTGCATTTGCCACAACAATCGGCAGTAAATTCACAAACATGAAAAAGCCTTGCAACAAAAACACCTGTAGCAGCGAACGAATTACAACGTTCTTTCCCCATTGCTTTCGCCAGTTGGCGTAGCGCCAATCTTCGGGCTTGCCTGCATTCCTCACAAGCAGGTAAGTGCTGAGGCGCGCACCCCAAGCTGCAACACAGGCACTTAGAATGAGGAGTTCTTTAGTGATGGCGTTATTCTGGCTCAATAGCACTGCACTCACCAAAACAAAGCCCGCACCCCAGCCAATATCAGCTATGCCATTGTTCTTAAGGCGTGTTGCAACTGCCCACATAAAAACCATGTAAACAAGAATAGTAAGCGCAGCAAGTAGCCAAACGGGCATTTCGAAGATTTATGGTGTTTGGAACAAATATGGGGAGGAATAGTTGCTTAGGTATTTTTACCTTCCATAACTACATCTTCAACCCGAATTAATCAATAGAAAACTTCATGGAAGTTTTTTATTGATTCAGTAGAAGATATGCTGACAAAAAGGAGGCTGTTTCAAAACTGAAACAGCCTCTTCTTTTTGTTTCTCCGGCATAAATGCCAAAGCATTTTTGACCAAAGGAATTTTTTTTGATGGCGGGCTTCCGGTAAACGGGATGAAATACAAGCTTACTGAATTATT
>VFQQ010001782.1_pt1 | contig 27881 bp, 55 predicted proteins | sample 3512341 | NCBI WGS metagenome assembly VFQQ01 (sample SAMN10412373, study PRJNA504923) | tailings metagenome | isolation source: Relicate 2 Philex TSF1 revegetated site | place: Philippines: Tuba, Benguet | collected 2017-08-29
AGCAGCAGCAGCAGCAGCAGCAGCAGCAGCAGCAGCAGCAGCAGCAGCAGCAGCAATAGCAGCAATAGCAGCTGTGGCCGACATGTCCTTGCAGTACCTGAAGTCGCCGGCGGCGGGGTCAAACAGCTGTGGCTTCACCGCGGGGTCGTTGATGGCGTTGGTTGCGCGCACCAACGTCGCGTTGCAGGTGCTGCGCGCTTGGCAGCCGCTGCCCCACTCAAACCCAAGCGGCGTAGCGCCGCTGGCTTGCCGAGCAAAGTTCCAGATCACGTTGCCCCGGATGAACAGGTTGGTATCAGAGGCCACAGTGGAGGGCAGGTCGGTGCACCGCTGGCAACCCGCCTCGCCCTGGTCGATGTTGCAGAAGGGCTCGGGGCCTCGCACGTACAAGTGCTGAGCCTGAGGGCCATTCAGGGACAGTGGGTACGGCAGGCAGCTGCATTAACCACAACGGCAGCGGCACGGCATCGATGCGTCATTGTCTGCAAGGCTGCATGGAAGCTGCATGGCTGCCACATGCATGGGGGTTCAGCCAAGCGTCTTCCGCCAGCCATTCATGGCATTATGCAGCTGCCAACCTGGGTGCCGGTAGGGTTGAGGAAGATGTTGTTTGCGATCAGGATGCCATTGTTAGGCAGGCTGAGCACCCAGTACCGGTCATCATTGGGCGGGCCCCAGCCCCCCAGGGAGCGGTGCTGCTGGCAGTAGTTGATGCCCGTGTCGTCTGTGGACCGACAGCGTGAGGGAGGTTGAATTTGAGAGAGGCAGAAGACAGCGACCTGCTGGCATTTGTTGGGCACCATCAACAGGCCTGCCGCCGGCCCTGCTGCCCGATACAGGTGCATTGCACTCACCGACCCACTCCCCATCGCAGGTGCGCAGTCCGGGGCGGACGACCAGCAGGGATTCCGCTTGCTGGCCCACATGGTAAAAGGTGTTGTGTGCCACCAGGATGTTGTAGCCGCCATAGACAGCCAGGCCCGGCCCATCGACGTCGTGGATGATGTTGTTATAAACCTGGGCGCATGAGCAGGCAGGAGAATGTATGCTGCAAGGTCTGCGCTGTGCCCTGCCTCATCGTGCCGACGCCACCTCAACCTTGTCCGCCGATGCAACCGTTGTCCGCCAAATGCACTTAAGGTACCAGCCCCTGCAGCCCACCTTGATGTCGTATGCTTCATAGCGAATCCATGGCGGCGTCATCCACTCGATGCCTGCAACAAACTTGCAGATGCTGGTGTGTCGGGTCACTGGGCAAGCCTTAAAATGGAAGCAGCTCCTCCAGCTCTGACATGCTGGTTCGGGGCGCCAACGCCCAGCACGCCTCTGCTGTCCCACCGGCACCAATGCAGTCACTCTCAAACGCACTCCAGAACACACACAAACATGGTTCTATGTGAGCCAAGCAATCGCCCACCTGTGTCAAAGCCCAGCATCAGCCCCGCCGTCTCGGTACGGTAGATGCGGTTGCCGGCGATGATAAGGTGTGCGCTGCCGCCCTTGACGTACCAGCCAAAGCCCACATCATGCAGCATGCTGTCGATGACGTGGCCGTACTGCAAGGAGGGGAGCAAGAAGTAGCAGCTAGCGGTGGCAGGTCAGGTCGGCTGCATCTCACGCTCTTCTCGACTGCTGCTAACACTTGGCACTGTTCAGCTGCATTCACCAAGTCCTGATTGACAAGCTGAAGCTTGCCTGGACAGCCACAGCATCAATGGCATTATCTGTTGCCACGCTGATGTCGCATCTTTCCACATACAGGCCTTGCACCTGGTTGAACTGCGGGCAGGATGAAACGGACATATTGGTAAGGCGGCGTTCAGCATGGCACATGCATGGGCGGCAGCGCTTGCAGCACGTTGCGGAGACAAGGCGTACCAGAATTGCGGGTGCTGCGCTTCAGCAAAAACCTCACCCCGGCCCCCGCAGCTCTTGCCTTTGCTGCCTCCCGTGCCGGCAGGATGGGGGCACGTGCCGTGCGCACACCCTTGATGACAAGGTTGCGCAGCAGCAGGCCGGTGCAGTTGTGTGCATGGAAGGGGTGGTCCCCGTCCGCATTGCCCGGGTGCAGGATGGAGAAGTTGAGCAGGTACAGGTAGCTGCCAGGCAGCGGGGAGGGGGGTTGCAGGGCAGGGCCAGGCAACTCAGCAGCTGGGTGGAGAGGCAGAAGAGCGCCTGGTCCGCCACATGGCGCGGGCAAGCAAGGTGTGCCTCCTGCCTGACCGACCAGCAGCAGCGGTGCCTGCCTGCAGTTCTCGACGCTCAGATAGGTGCGGAAGATGATGGAGGCGGGCTTGCCAAGGCCCTCCACAATGATGGGGTTGGCGTAGCTGCCTCGCTTGTTGCGCAGCCAGCTGGGCACTGCAGCACCGGGGGCAGGTGATGAGTCCAGAGGTGAGTTGGCGGGGCCCCTTACGACCAGGGCTTTCCAAGCAGGCAGCAGGAACCCCTCATATACTGCCATGCTTGCCTTGTGCTGGCAGGAATGTGCCGGGGAGGATGATGATATGGTGGGGCCTGGTTGGCACATCTGGCACCTGCACTCAAAGGTCGGGGCTCAAACAGCAGCATCGGTACACGACAGCAGCAGCTCAAATAGACCAAATCATCTGGATCAAGGAAACCCATGTCCACACAAAATCACTAGCTTACCATGTTCCAGGCTCTGGTGAAAGTCTTGACCGCTGTCTCCTTGGTAGCGCCCCAATTGCTGTCCTTGCCGCCGGTTGGGTTGACCCAGATGACGCGCCGCCTCGTTTCAATGCCCATAGCCGACCAGCCCATGACATAGGGCCGTCCAGTCGGCAGCCTCACGGCCGTGGGAGTGGCTGCCAGGCATCCGGCGGCAGTGCAGACCAGCAGGACTGCGAGGGCTGCAAACCGCATGTTAAGTGGCGGTGGCGGCGGTGGCGACGGCTGCACTTGGATGCAGGGGTATCTGGTCCTCCTTGCGCGTCCGCTGCTGTGAGATGCACCCCTGGAGGGTTCTGCTGCACGCCGAAGCGAACAGGCGGAAGAGGAATGGCGGAGAGGCTCTGCGGGCTGTCCCGTATGCTGCCTGCAAGCTGCTGGAGCTCCGGAAAACGCGATATGCTGGATTGAGCGGCCAAAGAAGTGAGCACAGTGCGGCCGCACGCACCCATTCCCAAGTGACCAATGTGCCTGCTACCGGTCTGGCTGCCGTGGGCCCTTCATGGCACCCGCTGCATCCTGGATGCTTCTTGCTCTCATATGGCGCAGGCAACATACACAAGAGGAAGCAAGCAGCTTGACTGAGTGTAAAATGCGTCAGATCAGCCGTGTCACCGACAGGCACAACAGCCCCCTTTGCAAAAGCAGCGCTAAGTCCGAGCTCGATTAAGCAACACACTTTAGCCTGCATCTTCTGCACTCCGACGCATAGACCGTCCCCAGTTACAGAATTCAATAAGACATTGCAGGGACAGGCTACGTCCTCCTCCTCAGGCAACCAGAGCACACGTAAGCCTGCTGTGCGCCACCGAAACAGAGGGTGGGGCTGCGCAGCTGCCGTGCTGCCACGGCCCGCCGCACTGCCTCCGCCCAGCGGCGGCGCTGACTCAGGGGGATCAGAGCAGCGGCAGCTGCATGGTGCCCAGCTTGTCTGCCAGCGCCAGGTGTGCCTGGATGAGCTTGGACAGGAACAGCACCTGCGGTTGGGAGGGAAGAGGGGAATGAAGCGGGTGAGGTGAATTCGGTGGGCAGCAGGTGGCCGGTAGAGCCAGAGCGCCCCCACCCCCAGCCAACTGGCCGATGCCTCCATGCGCCCCTGCCTCTTTCCACACGCCCCAATCACAGCCCGGGTGCGCTCTGCAGCAGGCAATGCCCCCTGCCCCTCACCAGCGTGCAGTCGTTGGACTGGTCGGCCAGCATCTTCTCAAAGTCGGCCTTGGTGAAGTGGGGCACCGCCGCCACGGTCTCAGCCAGGTAGCGGCCCACCGCGGTGTTGCCCTTCTGCTTGCCGGCCTGAGGAGGAGGGGAGCAGGGGAGTGGCAGGAAGGAGGGGTTGAGGCATAGAGTGAGTAGGGGGCGCACGAAGGTGCAGGCTTGCCCCACTGGGTGATGCCTGATACCGTTCCTCTCCGGCCCATCTGCACCGCCCTGCACTCAAGCAGACCCTCTGCTGCTTTTGCTGCACCGCTCTGCGTGTTTAAACCAATATTGCCCTGCCGCTCACCACCACTGCATCGACATACGCCTGTGCTTGTTGCAAGCTGTGCTGCAGCCGCTCAAAGCTCTCCGCAAGGCCCTCCATGTCGCCCGGCAGCTTGTCCTGCAGCAAGCGCAGGAGCGATGGCAAGCAGGGCAAGCGCAGCGTCAGCGGAATCATTCTTGCGGCGGGATGTGCTTGCACACAGGCACAGCGGCTGGTCCTCCCGGTCGCCACAGTACCACGGCTCCTCCACCCACAACATACAGGCCGGCTACTTGCCAGGGGCTGTACGTCAACAGAAAACCCACTTGTGCGGCGGCAGGCAACCCACTCGTGCATGTGCCCGCACCTGCAGCTCGCTGCTCAGCACATCCACGCCGATGCGCTCCACATCCGCGCTGCGCACCTCGCACTCCACCTGCACGCCAATTGATGCAGTGTGTCCAACCAATCGTAAGTGCCAGCTGTGGCACAGGGCTGCACACCAGGTGCAGCAACGGCATGCACGACAGGCCGAGCTTTCAGCCGCAGTTGACCACTACAAGCTAGGCTGTTCCCCAGTTTCCCCACAACTAAGCTCGCCTCCAGGAACTCGCGCGCCAGCTCGTTGCCGCCCAGGCCCAGGGCCCGCGACACAAAGGCGCGCACGCCCATGCGGCCGCCCTGCCCGCTCGTGTCCAGCGCCAGGTGCACCTGCGGGCAGCAGCGAGGGCACATTGCATTTGATGACAGCCGCGGGCGAGTGCCGGTAATGCTTGCCGCCAGCCCGCAGCAGCAGATCTAACAACAGCAGCAGCAGCTCGAACAAGGCCTAGCAGCAGCAAGTCCAACCAGACGCTGCAAAACCCGCAGCAGCCCGCCTGCAGTGGCACCAGCATGATAGCAGCATGCTTGTATCAGCAGCAGCGGGAGCAGCCACCCGGCCTCCGCCCCGCCGCACCGGGTTGGGGCACTCGTTGCCGTAGAAGGAGTGGATGAGCGCATCGCGGCTGCGGGAGGCATCTGGGTCTCCGGTCGAGAACCAGCCCACAATCTTGTCGCGCGGGCTCACGCGATGCTGCAGCTGCGCCATCGTCTGGTGGTGCTGCACATCCAGCGCCACCTGCAGCGCCGAGGCAGCAGGCAGGGCAGCAAGCAGGCGTGTTGCAGTGCAGGTGTGCGGCAGTGCGGCTGGGATATAGTCGTGCGACTATATCCCAGCCGGGGTGCAGCAGGCAGGCGGTGAGGGTGGCGGAAATGCTACAGCGGCTGGCAGGTGGTGGCACAGATAGGAGGCTGCGTCAATGCTTTGGGGCCTGTGCCATTGCTGCTGCTCCTGACCACAGTCCACAATGTTAAATAGCTGAACAGGCAGCGCGATCGGAATGCAGCAAGCGCTGCTTGCCTGCCCCACCTGCCGCTCGGGCGGCCGCCCACCTGCTCGTTGCTCTCGCTGTGCGGCACGGCATAGCAGTTCTTCACCTCCACCACGCCGTCGCTGATGGAGCCAAGCAGCGTGCCAATGACGCGCTCCTGGCCCTGGTTGCGGCGGATGAAGGCGTCTGTGATGGTGAACAGCACCACGGGGTGCACCCTGCGGGCATGGGAAGCGGCGATGGTGGACGATGTGAGGGCCTTGCAAGCCCGCCTGGGCAGCGGCAGGCGCCCGAGCATGTCCAGGCGCCGCCCCGCACCTGACGCTGTTCTCAGTGGCGCCCACTGGTAGCGTGAGTGGAGTGGGCGCCATCGCTGCTGCTGCTGCCGCCCTGCAAGCGCTGCTGCCGCACTCCCAAGCTGGTGATGGTCTGCGCCGCTCTCCTCACAAACTCCAAAGCGAGGGCTGACGTGTTGGGTGGATGTGTGATCGAATGCGCGCCGATGCAGGCGTGCCTGCTCCCCTCATGCATTGCCGCCGCCACCGCCTGCTGCGCTGGGCTGCCCCACAAGGCCGTCCGCCGCCTGGCCATTCTTTGGCATGCGAGCGCTTTACATGAAGCCTCGCATGGTGCAGCAATGGAAAACGCTGTGGTGGGGTGTGTGGTCAAGCGCGTGCTGTGGAGTCGGCTGCGGGGGGTGGGCAACGGCGGAGCGAGCGGGGAGCAGCGGCGTGGGGTGTGGGCAGCCGCACAAGCAGGTGGGGACGCAGGTGGGGACGCTAGTGTACAGCTGGAGAGAGGGGGAGCGTGCAAAACCGAGCGAGGGGACTGAGAAGGTAGGGGGTTAGAAGAGAGGTAAGGGGTTGGGGTTGGTTTTGAGAAGCTCTGATTTGGGCGGCTCAAGGCGTGAACTTGAGGGGTGTCATGGGGGTGCCAGCGGCGCAGGCGCCAGCCGACTGGGCGCACAGCGTGTGCACACAGCCGTCAGCCGCGCGCTTACAGGGCGGGAGCTGGCTGCCGCTGCGATGCCGCAGGCTCTCCGGCGGGCGGCAGGCCGTTGGACAGGTCTTCCTCATCCAGGCTGCCCGCCACGCTCATGCGGTGCGCGTGGCTGCGGGCGGGGCAGGGGAGTGAGGCAGGGAGGCGGGCCAGTGAGAGGTCGGTAGGGTGGATCGTTGACAAGGCGCTGACGTGCATTGCAAGGGCGGAGCAAAGTCTGGCAGATACAGAGCAGATGTTCCCGCGTCTCATGCCAAGCGGGCGGCTCGAGCAGCATGCACTGCACTCACCTGGGGTCGTAATGGTCGGCCAGATCATCCACTGCGCCCGTCCAGCTGCGCAGCATAGTGGCGTAGAACACCGCCAGCAGCGGCAGGATGCCGCCCAGCGTGCCGCCGCTGCGAGGGGAGGGTGAACGGGGGTTGGGCATGGAGGGGATGGGTTAACAAGCTAGCAAGTGGAAGACGGGGAAGTTGAGCAGCGATGCCGAACCAGCTGCGGTGGCGACACACAGATGCACCCTTCCAGGTAGCAACAGCCGCAGCCGTGCCAACCAGCCCAGCCCAGCGCGCCAAATTCTCGTTCACGCACCTCAGGATGAGCAGCGCCTGCTGCAGCACCGAGCCGATCGACTTGCCAGACTGGGCGCCCACCACGTCAATGGCAGCTGCGGCGGCGGGAGGGCAGGCGTGTGGGTGTGAGAGGTGAGGCTGGTGATGAGCAGGGGCTAAATGAAGGGCAGCACAGGAGCACCAGAGGAGTGGCGCCGCTGGTGTGGCAGGCAAGCGTGAGCGGCGACCCGGCCCCAGTGCCTCACTTTCTCATCAGCAACCCTGCCCCAGCGCCTCACCCTTGCCCTTGGTGCGGCTCTCGTCGTCCAGCCCGATGTACACCATCTCCTCCGCGGGCTTGAACAGCGAGAACTTGGCGCCGCGGGAGAAGACCTGGCGGGAGGGGTGGGGGGTGGGTGGGCAGCGGGGGAGGGTCAGCAAGCAGGTGTGCAGGTGTGCACGGCATATGCATGCCATCACAACCATATGGCACACGGAGCCAACAGACCACACAGACCTGCCGGCACGGCCCGCCGCATGGGTTGGTCAGCAACCCCGGCCACCAGGCCAACCCCACCCTGCCCTACCGCCCGCCCCCACCCCCTGCCCACCTGCAGGATGGCCCCCGTGATCACCAGCGCCATGAGCACGCCGCGCGACGCCACCGCCGGCAGGCCGCCCGCCGCAAAGGTGAAGGCGATGCAGCCGGCAAAGAAGGGCAGGCCCGCCCACAGCATGAAGTTGGGGGTGGCGTTGGCCACACCGCGCCAGCCCACGCGGTCGAACAGCAGCGGGGAGGCAAACATGAGCGTGCCTGCGGGAGTGGGGCAGGGCGGAGCGGGGGCTGGTGAGCAGGAGTTGTGACTGAAGGCATGGAGGGCCGACTGGCATCGCCCTATGGCTTCAAGCTTGGGGGCGCTCCAAGCACTGCCATGAGCAGGTGCCGACTGCGCGCGCGAATGCGTACTCCCTCGACATTACCCTCTACAGGGCAGCCCACAACGTGCTGCGATTGAGCAAGGGCGCCCGACGCAGGCAGCACACCAGGCAGCACACGCACCGGTGACGATGCCGGTCCACATGGCGGTGTCCCCCAGGAAGGCGGAGTAGGCCGCGGGCGTGGTGGCCAGCTTGTGCAGGTAGTGCTTCCAGGCGAGGTCCAGCAGGTTGGTGGTGATGCCCTGCAGGGGGGGCAATTGATTGCGGTGCAGGTGGGCGGACAAGTGGCGGTGTGGAATGGGAGGAGCACCAACAGCTGCCGCACACAGCAAGCAATGCACTGCAGGTGCAATGCGGCTGGGGCATGGAGCGGCGTACGTTCAGCGCACTCTACGACTGTTCCACTGCTTCCCTCCCTCCCGTTCCCCCCAGCGCACCTGCGCCAGCGCCATGACCGCCAGGCAGCGTATCTGCGGGCTCTTGCGCAGGAACTGCCAGGCATCCGCAATGCTCATCGCCTCCTGCTTCTTCTTGCTCTTCTTGCTGCTTTTCTGCTGCTGCTGCTGCTGCTGCTCTGCTGCTGCTGCTGAGCTGCTGCCTGGCCCCGCACCCGCAGGCACCGCGCCATTGCTGCTGCTGCTGCTGCTATCACTGCTGCTACTGGCTGCTGCTGCCGCCGCCTGCACCGCGGCCCCCTGCGGCGGCAGCGGCGCTGCACCATTGCTGTGGTGTGACGTGGCACCGTTGCCGCTGTGGCTGCTGCTATAGCTGGCGCGCGCCGCTGCCGAGTGCGTGCCATCTAGGCTGCAGTAGTTGAGACCCTTCACGGCTGCCTCCAAGTCCAGCGGCACGTGGTGGTGCTCGCCGCCGGCGGCCGCGGCGCTGGCCGCCGCCGCCGCCTGGCGTGCCGCTGCCGCCTCCGCGCGTATCCGAGCCGCAGTGGAGCCCTTGGGGTTGCGTGGGAAGGTGGCAGAGATCCAGGCGTGCAGCGCCAGGATCACGGACCCCAGGCCGATGCACAGCACCATGATGCCCTGCACCTGCTGCGTGTAGTTGAAGTGGCTGCCCGACGACGCGTCGCTGAAGACGCGCAGCACGCGGCCTGCGGTGGGGTGGGCAAGGTTCAAGGGCGGCAGTGGGTGACGTTGTGAGGGAGTGCAGCATGGAGCTGCCCATGAGGCTGGTGAAGCAACAGGAGGCTGCTGAGAACAGCCCAACGGCAATCCACAGTCGGCGGCGTGCACTCAAGCGCAGCTCCCACCGCCACGCACCCGCCAGCGTCTGCGCCACGTTTGCGCCGATGCCGAACAGTGGGTAGAGCAGGGGGGCGTCCTCAATGGACGTGGTCTCGTTGGCCAGGCCCCAGAACAGCAGGGACAGCACCACGTCGCCCCACAGCTCGGAGATGCAATAGAAGGCGGTGAAGAGCCAGTTGCGCACCATGCCCACCAGGCCTGGGACAGGGGTGGGGGCGACGTTTTGGGCAAGGGCAACATCAGCACAAGCAGAAGCAAGGCCTGGCCAGCACCAGACCAGGCGTACCTATGGCATGCCTTCCCCCCCACGCCGAGCTGCCTCTAAAACCAGCCAACACGCCACCCTGCCGGCTGCCCTCACCCGACAGGCCCGCGGGCAGCACCTCCACCAGCTGCTCCGCCATGCCGTTGAGGTGCAGGGCGTCGTGGTGCGGGTACAGCAGGGCAAAGGCGGCGTAAAAGGCGAGGAACACGCCGATGATGATGTTGAACAGCTTCTCGCGGCTGGGAGGGGAGGGAAAGGAGGGGGAGGGAGCAGGAGAGTTTGGTATGGTTGTCTCAGCATACAAGACAGCAGCCGCTCCTGGCTGCCACGATGCCAGGCTGCACACGGCGGTGGCAGCGGGTGCTCCCTGGGCCAGCTGATCATACCCCTGCCGCACCTGAAGCGCTGGGTGCCCCAGGAGTAGGCCACCAGGAAGAGCACCGAGGAGGGCAGCACGGCATAGACGGTGAGGTAGGGGATGACCTGCGGGAGCAGCAGCCACAGCACACAGCGCAGCGGGATCAGACAGAGACAGAGACAGGGTCAACAGGCAGCCAAGCCATGACACAGCAGTGCTAGTTGGCAGACATCGGCACAGGCTGGTAGTGCCTTGGATGCCTCAATGGGGCGGAGCCTGGGGCGCCCGCACGGGAGGGCGCACCTCTGTGCCGCCGCCCGCCGCGGTGATGACCAGCGAGTCCTTCAGGCTGTCGATGATGGTGTTCACAAAGGCCATGAGGAAGAAGAGCAGCGACATGGGGATGAACCTGCGGGCGGCAGCAACAGGTAGGTGGAGGTGAGGGGCGCATGCATGCAGGGCGGGCGCCTGAACACACCGCATGCAAGCGGCAGCACGTGCCCAGAGTGGCACCCAGCCAGCCGGCAGCTCTCACTTGTCCCATAGGCCGTCCAGCTTCAGGAACTGGTTGCGCACGGAGGACACCAGCGCAGACAGCAAGTTGCGCTGCTCCTCTGGCACAGCCGCCGCTGCCGCAGCAGCTGCGGGCGTGGCGCCAGCGCCGGCGGCCGGCGGCACCACGCCTCTCCGTACCGCCGTTTGCTGCGGCCGGGGCTGCTGCGCCGGCAGGGGTGGCATGCCCTGCAGGCCGCTGCCGATCCGACCTGCACCAGGATGGCGGATGGGAGGAGGGTTGTGCCCCCAGTGGTTGTGGCGGCGGCAGTGCCGGCGGCGGCGCCGGCTGAGCGCTGGCCCCTGGCCAAGCGACCGTTTGCAGCCGAGATCGCCCCTGCTCATGCAATACGGAACCCGCTGCCGGGCCGCACCTGGTCGGAGGGCGGGCCGCTGCAGCCCCGCAACAGGTGCTCGCAACAGGACGGGTGCCGCCAGGCCCAGCGCCGGCCTGCAAACGCATGGGGAACACTGTCATCGTTTGCAAGCGGATGCACGGAGCCAAAAGGCCCTTGCTTGCAATATGCGCGCGCCACCGCTCGGCAAGCCCTCCCTGCTCACCTGCCGGCCCGGCTGCTGGCCTGCACGGACCTCAACCTCGCATTGGCACAAACCGCAGAGCCCGCCATGTGCGCCGCCGCAGCCAGAGCACCGAGCGGCAGGAGTGTTGGGAGGTGCGGGCAGGAGCGCCAACGAGCTTCACAACGTGATGTTCGTGGATTTGGAGAAGCGCCTACAGCATTGGGCCCGCCCCTGGTGGTGGTGCCAACGAGCGGCGGCGGCGACGCCAGCCTGTCGCCACATCGGCCGCACACAGCGGTCGCCACTCATGCAGGCCCACCTACAGCTCTAATTCCGCTGCGCACTATGGTTGACTTGCGATGCGCAGGATTCCTGGCTGATGTTGGCCTGGACGCACGCTGCCCCCGTGGAGCCATGGCGCAGGGGCAGGCCGAGGCAGACGGCGCTCCAGCGGCAGCCGGGTTTCCAGCCGACTGCAGGTGGTGCCTACGTGCACCAGGCCATGCTCACTGCATACTGCATAATATGACGGCAAACACGTCGCCGGTGGTTGCTACACTGCAATCATCCAATCAATGCAAGGCTCCTGCATCGGAACACGCGGGCGCCAGGTGTCGGCATGCCTGGCGCGGCACAGCACTGCTGATTTGTGCAACGCGGTATCTGAATGCTGTCTGCGCTTGCAGGCTGCATGCAGCACTGTTTGTGAGCGGCAGGGCCTGCAGCGCCTGCCCTGCAAGCGGCAGCCTCAAACAAGTTCCCGCCAGGCTGCCCTGATCGCTTGCTCGCCAGCCGGCAGCTGAGCGAAGGATGGAGGGCAGCGTGATGCAAAGCCGCGGGTCGATTGAGAAGCGCGCAGTGGCCGCCGGCGCCATCGGCGGCAGCGCCGCTGCCGAGGTGAGCTGCCGCAGCGGTTGAGCCTGTCATCCACTTGGGCTCTTCATCTCAGCCTGTGGATCACCATGGCAGCACAATGCTGCGTGCTGAGCCCAGTCCGCTGCCCTCACTGTCCCTGCTCCACAGGATGAGCCGGTGGATGCGGCCGCGGTGCAGCGCAAGCTGGACCGCCACCTCATCCCCTGGCTCTTTTCCCTCGGAGTTTTGTGTTACCTTGACCGCACCAACCTCTCATTTGCGGCACTGGAGCTCAATCGGGACCTCAGGTGGGTGGGGAAGTTGGAGAATTGCCATGAAAGCGCAGGAGGTGCTGTACGAACAGGAGATTGCCAGCTGCTGGACTGGGCCTTCACCCCGAATCGCTCCCATGCTCCCTCGCTGCCTCCGCAGCCTGAGCTGCGCGACGTATGGACTGGGCGCATCGCTGTTCTTCGTGTCGTATGCGGTGTTCCAGATGTGAGGGCTGTGCTTCTTTGTGTGTTCTGAGCTTGAAGGGACAGGAACACGATCAAGCTTGATGCATTTTGCACCTGTTGCCTGATTGAGGGAGCGAGGAGGTGAATGGGACAGCAGCGGCCTGCAGAAGCAGCGCTGCCGATTTGCCCCGGCTCTGTCTGCTTGCGCTCGTCGTGGCCCACCCGTGCTCTCCCATCCGGCTGCCGCAGGCCCAGCACAGTGGCCTGCGCGCGGCTGGGCGCCCGCACCTGGCTGGGGCTGAACATCATTGCCTGGGGCCTGGTGAGCATGGAGGAGCTATCTGCTGCAGCAAGATTTTTTGGTTGGGAAGCCGGCCTGACCTGTCCACGGTTGTTTGGCGAGCAGTAGCCTGGCTCATGCTCATGCCTGCTGCGCATCCACCCCACGCTGCCCACCCCTGGCTTCCATCTCGCCTTACACCTGCAGGTGGCGGCATCCTTTGCGCTGGCCACCAGCGTTCCAGTGTTTCTCACGCTGAGGTTCCTGCTTGGGACCACAGAGGCGGCTGCCTTCCCGGGTGGGCTGGCGAATCAGCCTGGTGATGTGGCCAGGGCCTCTGCCGCCTTCGCAACCATGGTCACTGCAGTTGCAGGGCTTGTGGCGGCATGTTCCCTGCCGCACTGGCTCCGCACGCACTCCATGTGCAGCTCCAAACTGTGCCTCAACTCGCCCTTGCTTTCTCGCAGGCATGTACCAGCACCTCTCGCTGTTTTACAACGAGCGGCAGCTCGGGCCGGCCTACGCCAAGGTGGCCTCCTGCACCGCGCTGGCACAAGTAGTGGGCGCGCCGATTGCTGCCGCCATCCTAGCGATGGACGGCGCCGGAGGGCTGAAAGGCTGGTGAGCAGACTGGCGCTGCATCACTGGGTGTGGAGGCATGGCAGACCGTCTGCAGGTGGTGGCAAAACAGTGCGCATGTTGCAGCCTGGGCAGCCAGCGGGCACAGCTGCTTCATGTTCAGCCTTGCTCACTCTCGGCAATTCCGGCATGCGCAGGCAGTGGCTGTTCCTGCTGGAGGGAGCTGCCACCGTTGTGTTTGGAGTGGTGCTGCGCCTGTGCCTGGCACCCTCGCCTGCCAAAGCACGCATGCTGAGCCACGAGGAGCGCGAGTGGCTGCAGCAGGAGCAAGATGCGGCGCAGGCAGCGACGGCAGCTGCGAGCGGCGGTAGGCAGCGCAGGAGCACCCTGAGTGAGTGGATCATTGCAACGGGTTCGGGCATCCAGAACGTGGTGCTGGGGAATTGTACGGCAAAGTGAAGCATGGTACAGGTAGTTGTTTTGCAAAGGGGTGCACCAGCATGACACATCAGCACTCGCTCTGCCCCTCCTGCCGCGTGTGCAGGCATCATCCGCGACTGGCGGGTGCTCTACCTGTCTGCCTGCTGGCTGCTGATTGCAGCTGTGATGTTTGGGCTAACTTTTTTTATCCCAATCATCGTCGGCGCCCTATTGTCTGGTGGCTCAGTCAGCGGGGCAGGAGGCGGCGGGCACCACGGCGCATGCAGCGCCGGCAGCAGCAGCAGCAGCGTCGGCGGCGCAGGCACGGACAGCAGTCCACCGCCGCAGCAGGCCAGCAGTGCGCTGGTGGCACTAGCAGCCGCCATCCCATTTCTGACCGCGGCGGCTGGCATGAATGTGAATGCACGCCTGGCGGAGAGAGCCAACGAGCGGCACCGCCACACGGGCATTCCAATCCTGTGCGCAGCTGCCACCATGGCAGCGCTGCCGCTGGCGCTGCGGCTGGCTGGGCCTGGCCTGGCCTTTGCCCTGCTCTCACTCGCCTGCGGCTTCTGCTGGTCGTTCCATGGTGGGTGTGGGCAGCCGCTTGGATGCCACTTGTTGCAAAGAGCGTGCACAACGTTCTCGCAGAGGTCAGCCTGGGTGATGCCATGCAATCACGGCCTCCGTCCAGCTGCCGCATGCGCACACAGCTGACCAACCTGGCCCAGTTCCCCGCTGCACTGCAGGCCCATTCTTCTCCTGGCCGGCTGTGTTCCTGCCAGGAGAGCAGGCCAGCATCGGCTTCTCGTTCATCAACAGCATGGGAGCCGTGGGCGGCTTCATCGGGCCCTGGGCAAGTCACTAGGCCTGCCGGTTCCTGGTTCCAGCTGCGCTGTTTCGGGGGCTGGCATTGTGCAAGGCTGCTTGCGAGGCAGTGCAGCAAGGCAGCTATGTTGTGCGGGATGCATGCCACCGAACATGTGCTTTGTCACTCTTTGGCACTTTGCCCACCCATCCGTGTTCGCTCCTCCACCGCGCAGATGCTGGGCCTGCTGACCTCCCGGCAGGATGGCGGCCTGGCCCCAGCCTTCCTTGCCCTGGCTGCCTTCCTGGCTGCTGCTGGCACCGGCCTGTTGCTGTTCCCGGCACCAGGGCGCCTTGCTGCGGCCTCGCTGGAGCTGAAGGGCGGCTATGCAGCTGATGGCAGCGAGCTGGATGGGCTTGCAGCTGGGGAGCAAAGCGACAAGGGCGGGCTTGAGAATGGGGAGGCAGCAGAGCAGCGGCGGCTGTGGCAGGGCCGGCAGCAGCAGCACTCGCAGCATGAGGTGGAGTGCCAGCCCATCCTGCCTGGTGGCAGCAGCAACCACTCGTGACGCAGCCCGACGCTCGCGCCCCGCATCGCTCTGTAACGTTTACAGGGCCGCGGCATTGGCAACGGAAAATGCAAGTTATTTTGTTCACTAGGAATCGGGCATGGCGACTGACAGAGCAGGCGCTAGAGGGGATGACGAGGGATCAGTGCCATCATCAGCGGGGAAGCAACACACGAGCTGGAGGGGTGGAGTGGAGAGGGACGTACAGCAACTGGCGGAGCTCAGACGGCAGATGGCCCGGCAGCGGGCCCTCAGCAGGTGGCGCTTCATTGGGTTGTGGGAAAAACAGTGAGGAGGTAGGAGACGGTGTCAGTGTGTGGCAGGCGAGAAATGTCAGCGGGCGAGCCGGCCAGATAACTAGGGGCGGGCTCAGCCGGCGCGGCACTGGGATGAAAACACAACCGTGCCGGCAGAACAGCAGCAGCGGCCTGGAACGAAAGAGCGCAGATCCAGAGGAGGAGGAGTAGAGAGGGAGAGAGGGAGTGTCCGTGCAGCAGGGTGCTGCCCTGGGCACAGGCGCAGGGCGGCTGCTGTGCCCAGGGCGGGTGCACAATGGCGGGGCTGAGGGTACTAGAGGCGCCCGCCAGGCGGCCAGGGCAATACGCCCGGGGGCCGCCTGCAGCTAAATAGGTAGGTGGTACAGTTGGACACGGCAGGGCGAGGTGCGGGGCGGGAGGCATGGGTGGGCCACTGTTCGGCCCGGGCTTGGGGGCAGCCGCAGACACAGGCGGCGCGCGAACGAGCTGCACTGCTTGCATGGACAACGGGGCTGGAGGCCCCGTCACATCATCGCGTCCCAGCCTGGACCAGTGGTCTGACTCAAAAGCCGGCAGCAATGCTGGGCTGTCCAGGTGCAGCCGGATCAGCTCTCCAAATGGCAGCCGGGTCATCAGATCATGAAGTCGAGGATGAAGCCCGACACCTGGTCCATCTGCTTCACCGGCTCGTCAAACTCGTCCAGCCGCTTGATGACCTTGGCGGGCACGCCCACTGTGGCAGTGAGACCGGAGGAGGCAGGGGCAGGGGGTGAGTGACAAGGGGCGGGCGGACAGGAGAGAGCGATATACTCGGCGGGCAGGGGCGAGGTGTGCTGTACTCAGGCAGCTCTCGAGCAGGCAGGAGTGGCATTTGCCAGCCTGCATGGCATGTCGATCTCCACCCCACTCCTGGGCTGCCCTGCCTGCCCACCTGCCACGACGTGCGGGGGCAGGTCTGTGGCCACCACCGAGCCGGCGCCAATCTTGGAGCAGTGCCCGATGACCACGGGGCCCAGCACGCTGCAAACAAGGACAGGAGGAGCAGGGCGGATGCGCAGCGGTTGGGAGGGACCAGTATACCAGGGCTGGCTGGGCTGCACAACTGCTAACTGCCAACGCAAGCCAGGCTGCTCGCAGCATGCTTACAACCCTGCTTCTTCACCGCAGCACAGCACGGCAGATAGCAGGTTTTCCCTGCGGTGCAGCCCACCTGACGCCTGCGCCCAGCAGCACGCCGTTCCCGACCACGGGGTGGCGCACGCCCTTGCCGGTGCCGGAGCCGCCCAGGGTGACGTGGTGCAGCATGGACACGTTGTCCCCCACAATCGCCGTCTCGCCAATCACGATGCCTGCGGGAAGGAAAGAAGCGGCGTGGGATGAGCGTAGAGCGCAAGCAGGACATGGCAAGCTAAGCCAGGCAGGGGAGTGCAGGGCAGGGCCAAGGTGCAACGCCGCAGCAAGGTAACTGCACCGCCCAGCTGAGCTGCTTCTCTTCAAGGCAAGAAGTGCGGCTGGAGGCTGTGCAAGGGAGATGTGCTATCGGCCTAGCTGCCCGCCCCGCAGCCCTGCACCACAGGCGCATGGCTGGTGTGAGCGCGCACCTGTGGCGTGGTCCATCATCACGCCCCAGCCGATGCGCGCTGCGGGGTGGATGTCCACTCCAAACACCTCGCTCATGCGGCTCTGCAGCAAAGGAGAAGAGCGGAACGTTTCAAGGCAGAAGGGCGAGGGAGCGAGGGGGCGGGCTGAGGTGGCGCAAGGCAAGCCCGGCACGCCAGGCTGGCGCGTGCCAGCAAACAATGTACATGCAGGTGCATGACATTGAAACAGGTAGAGCCGACGCGCAACCCTGTTGCGCATGTGCCAGCACTGCTCAGCAGGGCCAATGACAAACTACTCCAAGCAGCCCACCTGCAGCGCGACGGCCAGCGCCTTGCGTCCGCGCATCCACATCCAGTGGCCCACTCGGTGCGCTTGGATGGCCTGCAGGGACGAGTAGGATACGGGAAGCAGTCGGGTTAGGTGTTTGCTGATCCTGGCCTGCTGCTGCGCAAGAGTGGCTGTGCGTTGAGGCAAGTTCAAGCAACTTGGTGGCTTGCGAGGGTGCCCACTGTGCTGTCTTAGCTCCGCCCAAAATCCCCCTGCCACTGAAGAGCCGCATGCCTATGTGCAAAGCCTGCAAAGGCCCAAGCTTGTGCCGGCAAGCATGTGCCACCGGCAAAGCCTGCACCTCCCTCTGTCCCACTTGCCTGGAAGCCCTTGAAAAACAGCAGTGGCTTGACGTAGGTGTCGCAGGCGGGGTCACGCTCCACCACCGCCTGCAGGTCGGCCACAGCTGCCTCCACCAGGGAGGGGTCGTCCTGCAGTGGGCGGTGGATGGCCAGAGGGGAAGGCGAATGCAGGTGGGAAGAGCAACAGATGCGCGGTCGGAGCAGCCGGGCGGGCGGTCATGACATGCTTGCAAACGCTCACTCCATGCTTGCATAAGCCGGGTGCGACAGCGCCCCGAGGGATCCCGCGAGCCATGAGCCGGCCTGCGCTAGCTGGGTACCCGCCAAGCAAGCAAGCAGGCCCCATTGTTGCATGCAGGCGGCAGACGGCAGGCCCTCACCTCGTACGCCTCCACAAACAGGCGCGTGAGCTGCGTGCCCAGCAGCGTGCTGCTCTGCAGCTTGTTAGCCAGGATAAAGGCCAGGCTGCGCTGCAGGCTGCTGTGCATGATCACCGTCATGTGCGCAAACGACGCCAGCACCGGCTCTGCAGCGCATCAGTGGAGGGCCAGGAGAGGGTGCGGGTGGGGTGGCATGGCAGGGTGAGGGCGGGGGTGGCGGCGGCGGCGGCGTGCGCATGCACACACGGGGGCGGCATGCATACGGCGCCGGCGGCAGGTGGCGGAATCCGGGGCACGGCTGTGCCAGACCCTAACTCACACCCAACAAGCTGTCTGCCTGCGGCGCCTCACCTTCTGCTGCCACCTCCCGCGCCTCGTCCCGAATGCGCTCCCAAAGCTGCTGCTGCGTGTACGTGCCGTCGGCCGCCTCCCACTTGCAGTGGGCTAGTGCGTCAGCAGCCTCCACGCGCGGCGCGGCTGCAAAGGTGAGATGAGCATACAGCGCCTGCCAGTCGATGGTGCCCCGGGGCAGGTAGGTGGTCGGCTGCGAGGGGGGCGGCCCCGGCGGGGCCGCGCTAGGCGGGGACGCGCCGGTCGCCGGCGCGGCGCCAGCTAGTGGGGATGCAGCGGCAGCGGCGTTTGGCGCCTGCGGGCCGCGCGCGGCGGATGCGTGGACGGAGAGGAAGCCCCTGGAGCGTGGGGGTGCCGCGCACGGGCTGTGGGCTCGCCAGCCCCAACTCGGTGCGGCGCAGCCGGAGGCTGCCCAGGCGCAAACTGGCACGATCATGAGCGGGGTGCTGCGATGACGCGAAATATGCAGCAGGGGGGCACCGGCCGCCAAGGCACGTAGGTGTTCCAACCATCAGTACTGGCAAATCCGCCGCCAGGCTGGAGGGCGGGCATGCTTCGCCCGATGATGGCACCCCCATTCCGGCCCCAGGCTGCGGCAGCCACAGGCCAAGCGTTGGGAACAAGACTTTTTCCCGGGCTGCCCTGCCAAGCCAGTGTGCAGACCATGTGCGGGGTCGCCCCAGCGGGTATTCCCCGGCAGCGGCGCCCAGGCTTGGCCAGGCTGCGCCGGTGTCGACTTTCCGACACAGAAAGCACAGTACAGCGTGTGAAACTGACGGCTGAAAACTGTTTCGGTCAACAAGGTGCCGGGCGGGCGGCCCCGCAAAACGCCCGCTCCCACACACGAGCCTTGTGCCCAGCCGCGCCGTCAGCACCCAGCCACCCGCCCTGCCTGCACTTGCGCTGCATGCAACCACCGCCCCACCTGCAAGCAGCTCGCCGCCTAGCCGCTGGTGCCACATCTCCTCGTTGACTTGCAGCGCCAGGCGCACGGCGCTGCGCTGCACGCGCTCGGGGGCCCAGCGCTGCGCCGGGCTGCTGCCATTGCTGCTACTGCTGCCCGCCGACTGCCGCGAGGTAGATGCTGAGCTAAGGTCGTGGCCGGCAGCCACTGCGCTGGTCACGGGGGCGGGGCGCCGAAGCTGCCTGCAGCCGCCGCCGCTGCCGCCGGCGGCGGCACCGCCGCCCACTGCTCCACTCCTGACGGCGCCGCGCACCGCCGCACCTGGATGGCGGCGCGACAGGCAAGCTGGTTGGGGGGCGAGAAGGCGGCATTTCGCGGCGGAAGGGGCGCGGCTCACGTCAAGGCTCCGCACCTGGCTGCAGCGCCATGTGGGCGTCCACAGATCTTCTATCCGAGGCGTGGAGGCGTGCAGGAACCGGGCAGACCGGGGTGCAAGGCGTCGGCCGCCGCGGTCGCCTAGCTACCTCTGGGAGTGGCCCTGCGCTTCACAAACAGCGCAACGATGTTCAAGAGGAGCTACAAGGTGAGCTGCGCGGTGCAGCAAGGCCAGAGAGAGAGTGGCAAAGCGGCGCCGCACGCTGCCGCGCATGGGCCAGGTGCGGCGGCTTCGCCGGCATGTGGCAGGGGTATTCACAGCTGCCAGTCCTAATTGCTACGCTTCAACGTTTGCAACGCCTTACAGCACCTATTGTGGTCTGGTGAGCCGGCGGGTGGCGTGCAGGCGTGGCGACGCATGCAGGGCGGGTGCGCCGCTCGCGCCCATCCCAGAAGTCGGCGCCGCAGCCGCACTGCGCGCATCGATTGAACACCTCTGCTATGTGGAACTAGGAGGGCTGCCTCAACAAAGCTTCCTAGTTGAGGTTGATCGCCCCCAGCATGTGCCTTGCCTCACCATGCTGCCGTAGCAGCGCCTGGGGTTGCTCACTGAGCGACGAACGTGCTGCCGTTCGGCTGCCGCTCGGCAGGCACACAGCATGTAGCGCACACACGGCCCGCAGACTTTTCATCAAGTCTGAGCTGCAGCATGTGGTGCACCCTCAGTAACCAAGGCAGTGCTGATGGGTGTTGCCATCACAACACTCCCTGCCACATGATGCTGCGCAGAGCAGGCAGCATGGCGGCATGCTGCTGGCACAATTAGCCTGCATGGCGACTTGGAGCGCGGTCAAGGGAAACCTGTAAACGTTCCTCGTTATCAAACCACGCTGCGCGACCGCCAGGTACTTGCTGCGGACCGCCAGGCACCTGAGACCGGCACAGCCTCTGCACAAGTGCGGGGCCATGGCTGCAGCACCCGCGGCTAGCACGGCAGCTGCTGTGACAGCGCAATGCGCAACACGAAGACGATCGGCGCAGCGCCCAGCTTGGGGCGGGCCGCCGCTCCCATGGCGGCGACGAACTGCTGGCAGATGCCCAGGTGCGCCTCCTTGCCCTGCTTACAGCATCGGGGTTGGTATGCCAGGTGCATGTACGGTTGATGTCTGCATTGACGAGGCGCCATGCAAAAGTCCCAGCCTGCGGCTTGCTTTGTCGCAGGTCCTTCACTCTGATCTGCACCATCCCCCTCCCCACCTGCCCACCACCCATTCTGTGTGCAGCCGGCGGCAATGGGCGGGTCAATGGCACGGGCTTGAATGCAGACGCTGACGAACCCTCTCTGCTCTGGGAGGCGCGTGGACTGCCAGAGTACATGCAGGTGCGCTGCAGTGTGGAGCTCCGTCGCCCAGCGCCTGCGACGTTTGGAATACTCGTGTGCCGCCAAGTATTGCATGCACACATTCGATTCACTTGCCGGCCCGGGCGCAGCAAACAAAGAGATGTGTTGGCACTAACAGTGCAAGCCCCCCCCCCCCCCCCACCCATGGTTTGCGCCCCTTGGCAGCAAGGCAACATCGTGACATTTAGGGAAAATCTGGAGGAAGCGGCGCTGCGGCGAGCGGCAGAGCGGGGCGGCAAGCCAGCGGACGGCGTCTCGCTGGTGTGGCTCATCATCAGGTGAGGCTGACACGCTGCATCACTAGCGCCCGACTGTCATTCAAGCATATGCATGCAGCTGTACCAGGCAGACTGTGTGTAGCTCGGTCTCCAGTAACTGGTCGACTCCCTCTCTGGTCCAATCCTCCTGCAGGCGGGAGGCGGCCCGAGATGCGGCGGCGGAGCCCATGCTCTCCTCCTTCCTGCACGCCTGCATCCTGTCGCACAGCAGCTTTGAGGACGCGCTCGCGTTTGTGCTGTCCAAGCGGCTGGCCAGCCCCTGTTTTCTGGTAAGTAGCTGCGGCGGGCTGTGCAGCCGCCAGGAGGTGACAGATATGCCATCAGCAGCATAAAGCCAGACTGCTGCACTCAGCCAGGCCAGGCCACCCCGCTCTGTGTTGCAGTCTTTCGTTCTCCAGCTCCTGCCCCACCGTCTCCTGTCGTTTGATACTCCTGTGCTCAGGCCACCGAGCTGTTTGAGCTGTTTGCCTCGGTGCTTGGACGGAGTCCCCACATCGTAGAGGCAGCCATTGAGGACGTGCGAGCAGTGTACCAACGGGTGCGTGGCTTAGAAGTGCCTGCAGGGCGGTCGCGTACTGTCTGCCACCGGCCGCGGTCGACTCTGAGCTTGTCCACTGACACAGCTGAACACTTGCCAAACAGCGTAGCTGCCGCTGCCTGCCCACATGTGTCACTGACCATGCCAATGCTTTGCCTCTCCTCCGCTCCTGCCGCCCTTGCAGGACCCTGCCACCACCAGCTACAGCCATGCGCTGCTGCATTACAAGGGCTTCCACGCCATCGAGGCGCACCGCATTGCGCACGACCTGTGGAGCCGCGGCGAGCGCTCCATCGCGTCAGCGCTGCAGGTGCGCTGCAACAGGCGGCTGGGTATGTACGCACAAGCAGCAGGACGCGTAAGCCGTGGATGCTGCATGCCCTGATCAGCCCTGTACTGCGGTTGCCATGGAGAACTGGCTGTCCCATGCACATTCTGGTTGCTCTTCTTTGCTGCGTGCAGAGCCGCATGAGCGAGGTGTTTGCGGCTGACATCCACCCGGGGGCCCGCTTTGGCAAGGGCATTCTGCTGGACCACGGTCAGTGTGTAGTGCTGCATTGCATGCCTGGCCCAGCTTTGGCGTGCACTGCCTGCAGCTGCCAAAGCAGCTGCTTGACGACAGTTCAGACGACCAGCTCCATAGAGCCGTCTTCTTTGCACTGCTTGCGCAGGCACGGGCGTCGTGATTGGCGAGACGGTGGTTGTAGGAGATTACGTCTCAATACTGCAGAACGTCACCCTCGGTGGTAAGCTTGGATTCTTGTTGCGCTGCTGCGGGCCCTCCTGCAACTGCTGCCCAGTGCTGGTCAGCTGGCAAGGGTGCTCAACCTCCTGTGCACTTGTTCCTTGATCCGTAGGCACGGGCAAGGAGGACGGCGACAGGCACCCCAAGATCAGCGACAATGTGCTGATCGGCGCTTCGGCGCGCATCCTGGGCAACATCCGCATTGGCAGGAGCGCCCAGGTGTGCAGGAAAGCATGACAGGCTGCCAAGGTTGCCTGCTGTAGTGCCTGTCTTGGAAATGGCAGGGGCAGGCATCGTGCTGCTAGGCTGTCAACCTGAGTGCAAGAGCCAGCCAATGCTCCACCAAACCAGCAGAAGCCCTGCCACACCTGCAGGTGGCGGCGGGCTCCACTGTGCTGCGAGAGGTGCCGCCACGCACGCTGGTGGCTGGTGCGCCTGCTCGCGAAATCGGCGCCATCACCGGCAACCCAGCGCTTGACATGGACCAGATACAGGCGGACACGCAGGTGGGTGGGGGGCGGGGTGGGTGGAAGCCGGCTTTTTGCAGTGGTTGGGCTTGCGAGTGGCAGGCGAGCATGGGGTTGGGGGTCAGGGGCAGGCAGGCAGGCTTGCAAGCACAGACAGCAACAGTGCACCCAGTTGGTTTGCAAAGCAGAGGGTAGCCTCCTGCCTCCGCCCCGCAGATTGAGGCGGTGACGAGCGAGCGGGCTGCGCGGCGCAAGTGGAAGGGGGCGGCCAGGGAGCCTCCTGAGTACCTTATCTGAAGGAGACTTGGAATACTGGAAGCTTGCAGGAATGCCAGCAGAGGACTGAGCGGTCGCCTAGTCCTGTCGGCTCACTGCACACCTGCAATGCCCCTATGCGGCGCGGCCCATGACTGTGCAACTGATTGTTGTGGCTGCAAGCGCAATGCGGCCGATCAAAGCAGCGTGGTGTTTGATATTGCGTATAGGTACCTTCTGCTTGCAGTGCTAAAACATCCTGAGACTGTCCATTGCTGATTGCCATCGTGCCTTCTGTTGCTCGAAGCACGCTAGCAATCCCCACTGACTTTTGACTCGAGCAGTCTTCTCTCCTGTCCTGTACATTGGGCCGTCTGCCCCTCCACCTTCCCGACCACTGAACAGTGAAATGCGCAATGTATACATTTGCTTCATTGGAAAATTCAAAAGGCCCAAAGAATGCACGCCACTTCCTGCAGCAGCATGCATGCGGGGCGGGGCGCATGCCGTGCTGCGTGCTGGCCCACCCCGCAGCGAGCGGGGCTGCCTGCCGCACGGATTGACACCAACGCTGCAACACCATCTTGCGATCTCGCCTGGCAGTGAATTCAGGTCACAGCCGCAATGCTGGCGGCTCTGCAAGCCACGAGCTCGCTGGGGGCTTCGCCCCCTCGGGTCGGGCAATGCTTGCAGGCTTCTAGCCCGCAGATGGCTGCGCATCAGAGCCGATGGCGGTGGGTGCGAAAGCACAGGACGCGCCGGCGAGCAGCGGCAGTGGCCATCTTGGGCGAGGCGGCACAGCTGCAGCCCATCCTGCTTGCAGCACAAGGTCTGGCCGATCTGCAGCAAGCGGCAGGGCTGGCGCTGCAGAGCGGCATAGCAGCACTGCCGCCGCCGCCGCCGCCGCTGCCGCCGCTGGGCGCCTGGTCTTTCCTGGCAGACCTGGCCACGGCCCTGCAGCCCTCCTGCTTCGATGCCGAGTGCCAGCGAGAGAAGGACCTGCTTCTAGAGGCCAGGTGTGGCTGGGAAAGTAGCTGTGCACAGACCTGCAGTGTGCAGCTTCTGGCCAACCTTGCAACGGGCTGCCTAGCTCAGAATGCTTCACCGTCCCTCTCTCATTGCCCACACCTGCAGCCTGGCCCTCCCGATTCTGGTGCTGGTGGCCTCGGTGGCGTTCCTGCTGCGCCCGCCGCCGCAGGGCAGCATCGACGAGGGGCGGCTCTTTGAGGATCCAAAAACAGGCGGGTGGTTGCGGCAGGGCGGTTGGGCTCATTGCTGCCCCTGTGCGACAACGGCCTGCTGCCCCTGCCACTTCACTACTGTATCCTGTTCTAAGGTGTCGCTGCTCAACGCCTGTACCATGCAGGCATTCTGTTCGAGGCGCCACCTGGCGCGGCGCCTGAGCGGGATCGCAAGGGCGAGCTTGCCTTCCGCCCCATTTCTTACACGCCGTGGTAAGCAGCGGGCAGCGGGGTTGGCGATGCGCGGCAGCAGGAAGCCATTGAGTGTGCGATGGCCGGTGCATGATTGCAGCAGTTGTTGCTTGCACATAATTCATGCAAAGAGCCCTGCCTCAGCGCTACCTCCATGGCCTGACTGCGCTTGCCAACCCTCTCTGCAAGTAGGCCTGTGGAGGAGGGGGCGGAGGGCGAGCGGGTGCGGATTGAAGTGGGGCCTGTCGGCAGCAAGGAGCTGCGCACGTTCGTGTTTACCAAGGTGAGAGAGTGGCAAATGGGCGAGGCAGTTCCAACAGGCCCTGCCATCGTGTCCAGGCCAGCACAAGGCCATGGCTGCACTACTCTTTAGTTGTTCTTTGCGCCACAAGCCATGCACCCCAGCCAGCACAAGTGCAGCCTCTTGCCACATGCCTTGTGAGCCGCTCCCGCCCCCAGCTGTGCTCCCTCCTGCTGTGCTCCCCTTCACCCTGAACGCAGATCCTGCCACAGCCCAGCCAGCTGGTGGTGGCCACGCTGGAGCGGCCGCTGGGCATCGAATTTGAGGAGGCCAAGCGCACCAAGCGCACAGTGATCTCCGGCCTCACTCTGGGTGCGCTGCGCAGCTGTGACTCATGCGCTGCTCGCCCGGCTTGGCAGAGCCGCTGCATGTATTGCATGGCTTCAGATGATGTGGGAGCGCAACTGGTGCGTCAGCTGCTTGCTCCACTGGGATCATGCGCTTGCACACAGCAGTGCTGACTGCCTGGCTTGTTGACACGCACTGCTGCGCAGGCGGTCACGCGGAGCAGCTGGTCAAGCGAGGGCGGTTGAACACAGCGCTGCTGGCCTCGTGCCCGCTGGAGGGCGATGTGCTGCGCGGCTGCACCTGCACCAACATCACCTGGCCGGGCGGCGACTTCCCCAAGCGCGAAATTGTGGTGTTTGGCGCAGACGGCCAGGCAAGCAGCAGCGGGAGGGGAGGGAGGTGAACATGCCTCGCTGCTGGCAATGCTCTCGACTTGTTGGCCTGACTTTCTGCCTGTTTCCTGCCGTCCACCCTGGCGGCCCGCATGGTGCACCCACCGTGCCACCCACACCTGCTCCCCCTGTGCAGTCGTGGCCCCAGGTCATTGCTGCGCTGCAGAAGGGACTGGTCGCCGATGGGCCGGTCACGCTTGTGCTGGAGCGGCGGCTAAGCAGCGAGAGCGGCGGCGGCAGCAGCGGCAGTGCAGGCCCACAGGCCTGAGTTTGATGTAGCTGAGTGCACATATTTTATTATCCATCACTGCTCTGGCTGTTTCATAGCATGTAAAGCAGATCGCCAAAGCCGCCAGCAAAGCCTACCATCCGCCGCCGCCGACCGCCGCCGGCGCCGCCGCCACGCGAGCCGACATCATGGCATACCCAAACCCACCCCCTGGGGGCACAGCGTGAATCCTGTTCTGGCATCTATTCGCTTGTTGTCAGCAGAGTAGAGAGGCGCTATGGCGGCCGTGACGGCAGTCTCCCTTCCGGCGGCGACTGCTCGCTGCGCGGCGACCCGCCAGGCGCGATCGGCGGCATGCCCGCCCCTGCAGACCGGCAATGCGCGGCGCAGCCGGCCTAGCCGCTCGCTGGCAGGGACCGCGGCTTCTGCGAGCCAGACCCGTGTGCAGCGGCGCCTGGCGCTCCGCCTGAGGGCCGAGGCCACCGGCAACGGCGCCCCCGAGGTGGAGAACATGGTCATCATTGGCAGCGGCCCCGCCGGCTACACCGCCGCCATCTACGCCGCCCGCGCCAACCTGCGGCCCTTTGTGTTCGAGGGCGTGTCGGCAGGTGCGGATGGTGTGCTGAGCTAGCAGCAGTGTGACCAGCTTAGCGGCAACACTGCCGCCGCAGCTTGCAGCCGCAAGCTCAGTACCCACGCGCCACGCCTGCGCGCCTTGCGTTCTTGCTGCAGGCGGCGTGCGCGGCGGGCAGCTCATGACCACGACCGAGGTGGAGAACTTCCCCGGCTTCCCTGAGGGCATCACGGGCCCGGACCTGATGGACCGCATGCGCGCGCAGGTGGGTGCTGGCGCTGCCGGGGGTAGTGGCAGCAGCGGCGGCATGCAGCTGCGGCGGCAGCGTGTCCGTGGGTCCACCACATCCCAAGGCAGTAATGCCTGCATTGCTGGGCCTGACGCCCACATCACCCGTACATCACCCACTGCAGGCTGAGCGCTGGGGTGCCCGCCTGGAGACTGAGGACGTGGTGTCCGTGGACCTGTCCACCCGCCCCTTCACCGTGCGCGGCACCGACACCACCGTCAAGGCGCACTCGGTCATTGTGGCCACGGTGAGGCGGCGGAGGCGACTTGCTGAGGGGGAATGGAAGGTTGTATGCTAAAGGGAGGGCGCAGGTGCTGCAAGTCCGACAAGCCTGCACATCCTGTTGCCATCACTGCCTCGCTCGCTGCTGCACCAGCCAGCAAGCCGACTGACCGCTGCCTGGCCCTGCACCGTGGGGGCTGCAGGGCGCCACCGCCAAGAAGCTCAACCTGCCCAGCGAGCAGCGCTTCTGGTCCAACGGCATCTCCGCCTGCGCCATCTGCGACGGAGCCTCCACCATCTTCAAGCAGCAGGCGAGCGGGCGCTTGCTGTTTGTTTAGCTGCCGCAGGACATGGCCGCAGCATGACGCACTGCTGGGGATCCCAGCTGCATGCCATAAACTCTGCAAACCCCCAGGGCTCGGCGGCAGCCTGCCACGCTGCCAGCTCAGCACCAGGCATGCCTTTGATGTGGCCGCATTGCGCTCTGTACCCGCAGGAGCTGGCTGTGGTGGGCGGCGGCGACACCGCCACCGAGGAGGCCGTCTACCTGACCAAGTATGCCTCGCACGTGAGCTGCACTGCTGGTTTGCTACTGCTGCCTTTATAGACAGAAAGCGACTGGGTGTCTACCTGACCAAGTATGCCTCGCACGTGAGCTGTACTGCTGCGTAGTACTGCCTCTGCGTTTCAGCATTGTTGGTGGCAAGCCACAGGGGTGCCATGCGAGCTGTTGCCAATGTGCAGTCCCGTTGCTGCTGTCGCCATGTTGGGCTGCCTGGGTCCAGCTGCCGGCCCTCGTATCATACACCTGAACGCTCCCTGTCACATGTCACACACCTGAACCAACAACTGCTGACTGCCCTGCCCTCCCGCCACCCCTCCATCCCCCCAGGTGCACCTGCTGGTGCGCGGCGACAAGATGCGGGCCAGCAAGGCGATGCAGGACCGCGTGCTGTCCAACCCCAAGATCACGGTGAGGGCTGCTGCTGCTGCTGCTGCTGCTGCTGCTGCTGCTGCTGCTGCTGCTGCTGCTG
>VFQQ010001784.1_pt1 | contig 27866 bp, 28 predicted proteins | sample 3512341 | NCBI WGS metagenome assembly VFQQ01 (sample SAMN10412373, study PRJNA504923) | tailings metagenome | isolation source: Relicate 2 Philex TSF1 revegetated site | place: Philippines: Tuba, Benguet | collected 2017-08-29
CACCCTCCTCGTCGAAGCGATCGTCGCCGCGCTCATCGCACGCCTGTTCGGCCTCAAGCCCTCGCGCGCCGCCCGCGCCGCCGTAGCGGGCAGCCTCGTCACGCATCCCTTCGTCTGGTGGGCCTACTTTCAGCTCATCCACGCTCACGACTACTGGACGACGCTCGCGCTGATCGAATGCATCGCCGTCTTCGGCGAGACGCCGTTCTACCGGCTCGCCGGCGCGCCCTGGCACCGCGCGCTGCTGATCTCGCTCATCGTCAACGCGTCGTCAGTGCTGGTCGGGCTGCTGTTGCTCTAGCGCGCGGCAGTGTCGGCAGACGGAAGCCCTGCCCCAGCGCGATCAGGAAGATCGGCAACTCGATCCACGAATGCAGCGTCGCCGCCAGTGCATAGGCCGCCCGCGCCTCGCCGAAATCGATCGCATAGAACGCGACCGACACGCCCCCCGCCACCGCCAGCAAGCCATAGAACACCGGCCAACTCGGCCACGGCGCCAGCCGCCCCGCCTCGCCCGCCCCCCGTCCCAGCAGACGCGGCATCAGCACGATGACACAGAGATAGTGCATCACCTGGCTCAGCACTGCGGCCTGGAAGAAAGGCATCGCCGCATCGGGCCGCGTCCCCACCGGAATGAAGGCGCCGAGCGGCTGCAGCCCCGCGCCGAATGCCGACCCACCGCTCAACGGCGAATGGCCGAACGCGCCCGTCAGCCACTGCAAGCCGCCCAGCGCCACAAGGCCCGGCAACACAAAGAACGGGATGGTCAGCAGCCCCAATGTCCAGGCACGCTCACGCCCCCTCGTCGCCTCGGCGATGAAGGCGAGAGGGGTGAGATTGTGCAGCCAGGCCCAGATCAGGAAGGTCGTGTAGGGCGCGTAGAGCGCCCCGAACGTCACCGCCGCCGCCACCACCAGCCCCACGAACTTGTAGCGCCGCATGAACAACGCCGCCGACAGCGCCAGCGCCCCGCCGAACAGCAACTCCATCTTGCCGCCGACCGAGCCGGGGATCACGCCATACGTATGCGCCACCCGCGTCGCACACAGCGCAAACAGCAACGCCCCGACAATGGCGAGCGCCGCCCGCGACGACCGTCCGGAAAACCGCTCATCGCAATAACGCAGTTCCGACACGACATGCGGCACGCCGAACAGCGCGATCAGCCACACATAGGCGGCCAGCGGCGCCGCCGCGATGAAGGCCCCGCCGGCCAGTGTGGCGGCAAGAAAGGCGAGCGCCCAGATCCGCCCCTCGCGAAGGTCGATCAGCGCTTCTGTCTGGCGGGCCGCATTCATGCCCTTTGCGTGCCCCGTCTTCCCACGCCCGTCCAGACGGCAAATTGCCCGCCCTTGCCCCAGCGCCTGAAATTGTCCAAAGAGCGCGCCGAAGCGGGTTTACCGCCACGTCAATCTCCTGAAAGCGTTTCGCCTTGTCCAATTCCAACCCTCTGCCCTGGATCGCCGCCATCGTGCTCGTTGCTGTGGGCGCCGGCGCAGGCGGCTATTTCGCGCGCCCACTGATCGACGGCCCCGCGCCGGCGGCTGCGCCCGCCGTCAGCACCGCCGCTCAGGCCGCACAGGAAGGCCGCAAGGTGCTCCCGCCCGGCACAACCACGACGCAGGTCGAAGATTGGACGCTGATCTGCACGCCCGGCGAAGATCCTGCCCGGCCCATCTGCTTCGCCGCGCAGGACATCCGCACGCAGCCGGCTCAGGGACAGAAGCAGGGCCAGCTCCTGCTGGCGCTGATCGCCGGTTACGACGCCAACGGCCAGCGCGCCTTCCTGGTGCGCGCACCACTCGGCGTTCAGCTCGACCAGGGCCTGATCTTCCAGATCGGCGAGGAAAAGCCGATCGCCTTCGCGTTCAGCGCCTGTTCGGACGTTTCCTGCGACGCGCAGCTCATCATCCCCGACGGCAATTTCGACAAGCTCGAAGCCGCCGGCTCGTTCACCCTCGCCTACATCATGGCCGAGGGTACACCGGTGAAGGGAACTGTCTCGATGAAGGGCCTTGGCAAGGCCTATGAAAGCATCATCAAACCGGATGTAGCCCCAGCGCCGACCCAGGCCGAAGGCGCAACGCCCGAAGCCGCTCCGGAAGCTGGCGACGAGACGCCGACGCCCAGCCCGAAGCCCGCGACACCCTGATCTCGCATAAAGGAATCCGCACATGAGCACGCTCACCGTCGCTGCGACGCAGATGGCGTGCTCATGGGACGCGGCGGAAAACATCGCGCGCGGCGAAAAGCTCGTGCGCGATGCGGCGGCCAGGGGCGCCAAGCTCATCCTGCTGCAGGAGCTCTTCGAGACGCCCTATTTCTGCAAGGACGTCGACTACCGCTACATGGACCTCGCGGTCCCCATCAACGAGAACAAGGCAGTCACGCACTTCAAGGCCGTCGCGAAAGAGCTCGGCGTCGTCCTGCCGATCTCGGTGTATGAGCGCGCCAACAACGCGCTCTACAATTCGCTCGCGATGATCGATGCCGACGGGTCGACGCTCGGCGTCTACCGCAAGTCGCACATCCCCGATGGCCCCGGCTATCACGAGAAATTCTACTTCAACCCCGGCGATACCGGCTTCCCTGTGTGGGAAACGGCCTATGCCAAAATCGGCACGCTGATCTGCTGGGACCAGTGGTTCCCCGAACCCGCCCGCATCCTCGCGCTGAAGGGGGCGGAGATCATCTGCTATCCCACCGCCATCGGCTCCGAACCGCAGGATCCGACGCTGGTGTCGAAAGACCACTGGCAGCGCACCATGCAGGGCCACTCGGCCGCCAACCTCACGCCCGTCATCGCCTCCAACCGCATCGGCCGCGAAGTTGGCAAGAACGCCGAGATCACCTTCTACGGCGCATCCTTCATCACCGGCGCTGACGGCGCGAAACTCGTCGAAGCCGAAGTGCCGGACGAAATGGTCCTCACCGCCGAGATCGACCTCGAGGCCGCCCGCCGCCAGCGCCTCAACTGGGGCGTCTTCCGCGACCGCCGCCCGGATCTCTACGCCGAACTCCTCACGCTCGACGGCAAGCTGAAGCACGCCAGCAAAAGCTAGCCGCGGATGGATCGGCGTGGCGGCAATTGGGTCACCGTCACTGGCTGGCGCGCAGTCGTCGTTACGATCCTGCTGCTTCCCTTCATTCTGATCTTCATCGTCATCCGGCCTTTCTTGCCCAAAGACTGGGGCAAAGAAGATCGGACGCCCGCCGAGGTCGCCGGATACATCCGCGACTTTCTGGACGGCTCAGGGGGCGAATGGGATTGGGACGACTTCACGAGCGTGCCCATCAAGGATGCCGCGCTTGAGGAGATCCGAAACGAGGCCGAGATGGTCAATCCGTTTCTCGATGATCAGGGGCGCGAAGTTCTGGAAGGCCTTTATCGACGCGCCAGAAAACTAGCCTCGCCTTATCAGTCATGAACTCTCATGACCGATGGGCCAACACACCCACGCCAGCCGCAAGTAAGGCGATGCTGCCGCTACAGCCGCCTCCTCTCCGCGCGTGAGCGGGGAGAGGACAGACTTGCGCAGCAAGTCAGGAGAGGTGCCGGGGCGCCGGCTTTTCCAATTGTCCCAAGCCACCGCTGCCTTTTGCCGCATCATTGAGCGGCCAGCCCGGACTGGCCGTCGAAGGATCAGCCGCTACTGTTCCGTTGATGAAAGTTCCCGCCAGGGAGCTTGAGAGGGGAAACATGATGACGACGAACCGGGCGCTGCGCGCCGCGTTGCAGGCTGCCGTCTGCGCCATCGCACTCACGACCGCAGCAAACGCCGCAGACCAGCAGGTCGCCTACACGCCCGGCGCGTCCTGGGCGCTCGTCACGCTGTCCGATGGCTGCGTCGCCGCCGTCAGCACGCATATGGATGAATGGGAGGAAGGCCCCGGCACCTTCTCATGGTCGGGCGGCTGCAGCGCCAAGGGCTATATCGAAGGGCCTGGCGCGCTCAGGCGGCAGTACAAGGGCCGCGAGTATCACGGCGACGGAAAGGTCGTGCCGTTCGAGCGCGAGTGGAACATGCATGCCGCCGCCGTGAACGGCCTCATGCATGGCGTCGGGCAAAAGAGCTATGGCGGGCCGGAGCGCGATGCGTTCAGGTTCGCCCATGGCTGCTCGCAATTTCCGGACGGCGCCGGGGGATGGACCCCGGCGGTCGCGAATTGTTTGATCGAAGACGGCGAACTGCTCGGGCTCGAGATGGCGAAGAATGGCGGCCCCGCCACGTTCCAGTGGTTCCTGCAACTCATCGAAGAGCACGAGCGACGGCAGCGCTAGCGGCTGAACCGCCAGCTGCCCCCTGCGTTGCGACCGACAACTCCCAGGCACCGCCGCTTCAGACCTTGGGCCTTCCCCCATCGGGGGAAGGTGTCCGAAGGACGGAAGGGGGTCTTGCAGAACAAAGCGTCAATCGCCGCCAGCCCCATCTGTCATGGCCGGCAAAAGGCAGGCGCGCTGAGCGCCCGCCTTAATCCGCGTAATTCGCGACCCGCTTCTCCATGTTCGACATGATCGCCTCGACCTGATTGGGCGAGCCGATCAGCGCGACCTGTTCCTTCGTCTCGGCCAGCAGCACCTCGGCCGACGAGCCATGCGCCGCGAGGTTCAGCAGCCGCTTGCCCGCGCGGATCGCCGCCGGGTTCTTGCCTGCGATCTCGCGCGCGGTGGCGAGCGCGTCTTCATACGGCGTCGCCGTCACCTTCGTCGCAAAGCCGATCTTGCCGGCCTCCTCGCCCAGGAACACACGCCCCGTATAGGTCAGCTCGCGCACGATATCCTCGCGCACCAGCCGCCGCATCAATTCCACGCCCGCCATGTCGGGTACCAGCCCCCACTTGATCTCCAGCACCGCCAGCTTCGCATCCGGCGCGATGTAGCGCATGTCGGCGCCGAGCATCAGCTGGAAGCCGCCGCCGAACGCGACGCCATGCACCGCCGCGATCACCGGCACCGGAACCTCGCGCCAGACATTGGCGACATATTGCGCGCGGTTACTCTCGCCATAGGGCCGGTCGTTCAGATTGCCGCCTGCGCTGCTCTCGCCCGCCTTGCGGTCGCCGCTCGCCATCTTGCCGAAATTGCCCATGTCGAGCCCGGCGCAGAACGCGCGTCCCTCGCCGGAGACGACGACTGCGCGCACGCCCTTCTCGTCCTTCAGGCGCAGACCCGCCGCGACGATCGCCTCGAACATCTTGTCGTCGAGCGCGTTCATCTTGTCGGTGCGAACAAGGCGCACGTCCGCGACGCCGCCTTCGATGGTGATCCTGACCCGTTCGTCGCTCATCAGAAATTCCCCCCGTCGATATTGATCTTCTGCCCGTTGGCATACGGATTGGCGTCGCTCACCAGCCACACGCACGCGGCCGCCACGTCTTCCGGCACCGACACGCGCCCGAACGGCGACGACGCATCGAGATCGGCAATGTTCGCCGTGCCGCGCGCCTTGGCGAGCTTGGTGCCCATATCGGTCACCGTCAGGCTCGGCGCCACGATGTTGCAGCGAATGCCGTACTGGCGTTCTTCCTTGGCGATAGTGCGGGCCAGCGCCTCTTCGGCTGCCTTCGCCATGTTATAGGGCGCGCCGTTCGCGCCCATATACAGCGTCGCCACCGACGAGATCATGATGATGTCGGCGCGGCCCGCCTTGCGAAGATGCGGGATCGCATATTTGGAAATCACCGCCGGCGCGACGGCATGGACATTCAGCACCCGGCGCAGTTCCGCCGGATCGGTGTCGAGCACGCTGTTGCCCCGGCTCGCGATGCCGGCATTGTTGATGAGGATCGAGAGCCCGCCGAAATCGGCCACGACGTCGGCGATCAGCTTCTCGCACAGCGCATCGTCGTCCACCGCCGCGCCATAGGCTTTCGCCTTGCGGCCCATCGCGGTGATCTCGGCGACGACCTTCTCCGCCTCGTCGGCTTCGCGGCGATAATTCACCGCGACATCGGCGCCCGCTTCCGCCAGCGCCAGCGCGATCGCCTTGCCGATGCCCCGGCTACCGCCGGTGACCAGCGCGGTGCGCCCCTCCAATGAAACCTTCATGCTGCGTCTCTCCCATTTTGGTTATGGCAATCTATAGCGGCCCTGTGGGCTCGCGGGGCCATGCGTCGCAACGCGGCCTTCCGCCACCATCGCCACCAGATGCCCGAAAACACTATGCGCGGCCGCCGGGTGCAGCCGCTTGTCGACGGCGGCGTACATCACCTCGACCATGTCGTGGATTAGCTCATCCCCCGCCTTCAGCCGCGCGAGGATCTGGTCCTCGCGGTCACGCCGGTGCGCGATCAGCGCACGGACATACTCCTGCGGGTTACGCGCCAACACATCGTGCGGCCCGCCCACCGGCGCCCCATGGGTCGGGTAATAGACGGCATCGTCGCGGCGGGTGAGCTTCTCAAGGCTCGCCATATAGGCGCGCATGTCGCCGTCGGGCGGCGAGACGACCGTGGTGGACCAGCCCATCACGTGATCGCCGGGGAAGAACGCCTTCTCCTCCTCAAGCGAGAAACACATATGGTTCGAGGTATGGCCCGGCGTGAAAACGCACACCGATGTCCAGCCCGCGCCCTTGATGACATCGCCGTCGCGCACGGTGACGTCGGGCGCGAACGCCATGTCGCCGCCTTCTTCCAGCTTGATGCCACGCTCCTCGTCGCGCCCATGCGGGCCGAACGCATAGGTCTTCGCGCCGGTCTTCGCCTTCAGCCGCGCGGCCAGCGGCGAGTGATCCATATGCGTATGCGTCACGAGAATATGCGTGATCGGTTTTCCGCCCGCCGCATCGAGGATCGCCTTCAGGTGATCGTCCTCGTCCGGCCCTGGGTCCACCACAGCGACGCTGTCGCCGGTGAGGAGATACGTCCCCGTCCCGTGAAACGTGAAGGCCGACGGGTTGTTTGCCAACACCCGCGTCACCAGCGGCGACAGCTTCACCGCCGCGCCATAGGCGGGGTCATAATCACGGTTCACGGGGACGGTCACGGCCATGGGGCCAGTCTTGCGGGAAGCGCGGCCAAACGCCAGTGTGCCGCCGCGTAAAACAAAAACCGGAGGAACCATCATGAAATTCTACAATTCGATCGGCCCAAACCCCCAGGTCGTGCGCATGTTCGCCGCCGAAAAGGGTATCAAGCTCGACACCGTCGAAGTCGATCTCATCAAGGGCGAAAACCGCCAGGCCGCCCATCTCGGCCGCAACCCGGCCGGCCAGACCCCGGCGCTCGAGCTCGATAACGGCGCCTTCATCAGCGAGATCACCGCGATCTGCGAATATCTCGAAGAAAAGAACCCCACCCCCGCCCTTATCGGCAGCACGCCGGAAGAGCGCGCCGAAACCCGCATGTGGGTGCGCCGCTTCGACGAAAACGTCATCTGGCCGATGCTCACCGGCTTCCGCTACGGCGAAGGCGCCGGCTTCTTCACTGGCCGCATTCCGGTATTTCCCGAAATCTCACCGCAGCTGAAGGCCCTCGCGCAGGACCGTCAGAAATGGATCGACGGCATGCTCGCCGGCCGCACTTACTTTTGCGGCGACCGCTTCACGCTGGCCGACATCCTCGCCTATTGCATGACGGCCTTCGCGGTCTCCGTCGGCCAGGCGATCAATCCCGAAGCCGCCAACCTCATCGGCTGGTTCGAGCGCGTGAAATCACGCCAGAGCGCCTCGGCCTAACCTAAATCCTCATGGCCGCCCTTGAGGCGAGGTTAGATCGTCCGCCCCGCCTTCTCCCAATAGGGATCACGCAGCTTCCGCTTGAAGATCTTCCCTGAATCTTCACGCGGAAGCTCCGCGTGGAAGGTGATGGTTTTGGGGATCTTGTAGCGCGCAATGTGCTTGGCGAGCTCGTCCTTCACGAACTGCGCCTCCAGCGTCACCCCCGCCGCAGGCTGCACGGCGGCGAGCAGAACTTCACCGAAATCCTCATCCGGCACGCCGAACACACACCCGTCCGCGACGCCCGGAACCTTCAGCAATTCCGCCTCGATTTCCGCCGGATAGATATTCACCCCGCCCGAAATCACCATGTTGTTGCGCCGGTCGCAGAGATGGATGAACCCGTCGGCATCCTGATAGGCGATATCACCAACCCCGATCAGCCCGTCTTTCTCGGCTTTCCGGCGCTTTGCGTCATCGCCGTGATAGGTGAAATCCAGCCCCGTCGTCAGCCGCACATACAAATCGCCCGGCTCGCCCTGTTTTACGTCCTCGCCGTCATCACCCAGAATGCGCAACTTCACATTAGGCAACGCCTTCCCCACCGTGCCGGGATGCGTCAGCCACTCCTCCGCCGTGCAATAGACCACCGCGCCGGTCTCGGTTGAGCCGTAATACTCGTTGATGATCGGTCCCCACCACTCGATCATCCCCTTCTTCACATGCGGCGGACATGGCGCCGCCGCATGCACGATGAACTTCAGCGACGACACGTCATATTTGTCGCGCACCTCTTTCGGCAGCTTCAGCAGCCGCACGAACATCGTCGGCACCATCTGGATATGCGTGACGCGGTGCTTCTCGATCAGCCGCAGCAGATCCTCCGGATCGAAGCGCGGCTGCAGGATGACATCCGCCCCCGCCCGCACAGACAGGCCCGAATAGGCATTGGGCGCCGAGTGATAGAGCGGCCCCGGAATGATCGAGACGATCTCCTCAGACCCCGGCGCCAGGATCGCATCGATCAGCCCGAACACCGTGCCGATCGTCTTCGCGCTCGCCATCGCCTGCTCCGGCGTCGGCGGCGCGCGCTTCACGCCCTTGGGCCGTCCCGTCGTGCCGCTCGTATAGATCATCGCCCCCGGCGGATCGGCGACCTCCGGCGGCAGCGGCTCGAATCCGGAAATCCAGGATTCCCAATCCGTGCGGCCCGCAGGCACCGCGCGCTTGTCCGCGCTCACCTGAAATGCTTCCGCGATCTCCGCCGGCGTCTCCACCACGAACACCGGCACGCCTGCAGGGATCGCCGCGCTCACACCGGCCAGCAGATCGGCATGAATGACGATCGCCTTGGCTTCCGAGTTCTTGAACAGATAATCCGCTTCGTCCTCGGTATAGTGCCAGTTCACCGGCACCGGATAGCCGCCGAGCTGCCCGATCGCCGCCGAGGCCTCGAAGAACGCGAAATCGTTCCGCAGCATGATCGCCACAGCATCGCCGCGCCCGATGCCAAGGCTCTTGAACGCCGCCGCAGCGCGCTGCGCGCGAACCGCCAGTTCGGAATGATCGAGCGTCCGCGCGCCCGAGATCAGCTTCGCCATGTGCGTTCGTCCCATATGATTTTATGGGCCGATTGAACGAAGATAAGGGGCGGCGCGCAAGCACCGCCCCTTTAAGCTTTGCGCATCGTCCTTATCGGAAAACCGGCATCCACTTTTCCGGGACGATGCGCTTAGGCGTCCGCGCCCAGCCTGTGCTTGCGCGTGAGGTACTCGAAGCGCCAGGTCATCAGACCCGCCGCGAACACCAGCGCCAGCGCCAGGCCCAGCCACACGCCCTGACCTTCCAGCTTCGTCCAGAAACCGAGCATCACGCAGACCGGGAAGCCGATCACCCAATACGAGATACCGGCGATCCACATCGGCACGCTCGTATCCTTGAGGCCCCGCAATCCATAGGCGGCCGCCACCTGCTGGCCGTCGGCGAGCTGGAAGATCGCCGCGATTGCCAAATACTGCGCCGCGAACGCCGCCGCCGCGTGGGTCTTCGGATCGTCGAGGTCGAGATAGAACCCGGCGATCTCCGTCGGCCATGTCCACATCACGAACGCCGTGATGCCCATGAACGCAAAGGCGATCGCCTGGCCCACATGACCGGCGCGCCGGACGGCGTTCCAGTCACCCGCACCCGCGCCGTAGCCGACACGCACCGTCGCCGCGAACGCGACGCCCAGCGGAATCTGGAACGTCACCGACGCGACGTTGATCGCGATCTGGTGCCCGGCGAGTTCGGCCTTGCCGAACAGACCCACCAGCCACAGCGCCGCGTTGAACACCGCGCCTTCGAAGAACAGCGTCAGGCCGATTGGCAGACCCAGCACGATGAAGCGCCACACCCGGCCACGGTCGAACCGGATGAAGTTCTCGAACGGCTTCAGGCTGCGCGTTGCCGGATGCAGGATCACCGTCGTCGCCATGATGCCGACCGAGATGATCGTCGCCAGCGTCGTCGCAACGCCGGACCCCAGCACGCCCAGCGCCGGCGCGCCCAGATGTCCGAAAATGAACATCCAGTTGAACAGCGCGTTGATGCCGATCCACAACAAGGTGATCAGCAGCGCGGGCCTGGGCCGGCTCAGCGCCGAGAACAGGTTCCGCATCACGCCGATCAACAGCATGAAGGGCAAAGCCGGCAGCAGCGCGGTGATGTACAGCGCCGCCGTCGCCGACAGGCCGGGATCTTGCCCCAGCAGACCGAAGATCTGCTCGGCGAACAGGAGGATCGCCACCGCCGGCAGCGAGGTCAGGCCCACCGCCCAGAAGCCCGCACGGAAATGTGCGCGCAGCTGCGCGGCCGTTTCAGCCTTGCGGCGGGCCGCGTCGAGCCCGTGCGGGTCGGCGCCGATGGTTTGCGACAGCATGGGCGACAGCGCCGACGACATGCCGAAACCGAACATCATCGGCATGTAGAACAGCGACAGGCCCAGCGCCGCCGCCGCGAGAGCGTCGGGGCCAAGGCGGCCGAGCATCAGCGCATCGGTCACGCCGATGGCCATCGAGGCGAGCTGGGTCAGAACCAGCGGCCAGGCAAGCTTCAGCGTGGCGACGATCTCGCCGGTATAGGTCTGGGGGAGCGTAAGGGCGGGCCGGTGGAGATCGGCCTGGTAGGCTTCGGCTGTCATTTTTATGGCGTCCTGAAGATGGGATCAGGTTGAATTCCGCCATGTGACAGGCGGCTATCAGGCTGGTCGGATATCCATCGAGCGGCACGTCCTTCTTAAGTTGGGCCTTCGGGAGAGGCCGGGTGAAGTGAATGGTCGGAGAGAGAGGATTCGAACCTCCGGCCCCTGCTTCCCGAAAGCAGTGCTCTACCAGGCTGAGCTACTCTCCGACGCGAGAGGGGCGGTTCCTAGCCGCGCCCGAAGGCGAAAGCAAGCCGCCTCGTCAGTCGCTGATCACGTTTGCGGTGGCGATGGTGCATTCATACCGCCCGGCGGATTTCTGGCTGCAATTGCAGCTCCCCCGCGCGGTTCCTCCGGCCCGGGCCTTGGCCTTATTGCAGGCCTCGCCTTCGGTCGCGCCAGAGGCTGTAACCCCGCGCCCGGCGGCCTGAGGCGCCCCGCTTTCGAAGGATTTTCCGGAATTCTCCTGAACGGGCGCGGCGGGAATCATGGTCTTGGCCCCGCCCACGCTGACGCAGGCGACATACTCGTCCGGCGTCATCTCGGACGGCGCCTTGTCGCAGTTCGGCTGCGAGGCCTGCGCTGCGGCAAGCGGGCTCAGGAAAAGAGCGAAGACGAAGGCGGTCAGGATACGCATGGCCGTGTTCTTTTATGTCCGAGACGGGCGATTTTAAGGCAGACGGCCAAGCCGCATCAACCACGGCGAAGCCGCATCAGCCGTCATCCCCGAGATAGGGCGAGACCGAGCGCGCCGCGAAATGCTGCCTCAGCGCCCGGTTCAGTTCCGCCCCGAAGAGAATGAGGATGGCGGTGAAGTAGAAGAACACCATGGCCGCCGCGATCCCGCCGAGGCCGCCATAGACGGCGTCATAGCTGGCATAGTTCGCGAGATAGGCCGAGAACCCCGCCGCCAGCGCCAGCCACAGCAGCGTCGTCACCAGCACGCCCGGAATGATGTCGTAGAGTCGGCGCCGCCCGCCCGGCAGCCACAGATGCGCCAGGCACAGCGCCACGAACAGCGCCGCGCCAGCCGCGAGATAGCGCGTGAGGATATTATTCGCGACCGTTCCCGCCGCCTCCTGCGCATAGTCGGGCAGGTTGGTGACCACCAGCGTCGAGACGATGGTGAGATAGCCAAGGAACACGGCGAGGGTCACGACGGAGGCGATAACCAGCAGGCTCTCCAGCCGCCGCCTGACGATGTTGCGCTCCTCCTCCGCGTCATAGGCGCGGTTCAATCCGGTCCTCAGCGATTCCACCCCGTTGGAGGCCGACCACAGCGCGACAATCGCGCCCAGCGTCAGCAGCTGCGGCGAGCGGATGGTCAGCGCCTCGGTGAAGGGGCGCGAGATCGCCGAGGCGATCTGCTGCGGCAGCGCGTTGAACACCAGCTGCACCGCCTCCCGCGCCTCGCCCTCGACATGGAAGAAGGCGGCGAAGGCGATGAGGAAGATCAGGAACGGGAAGAGGGCCAGCAGCGTGGAGAACGCCATGGACCCCGCGATCTCGATGCCGTCATGCAGCACCAGCCGCTGCATCGCATTCCAGGCCGGGCCGAACACGCCGAACGCGCGCCGTATCCGCACACGCCATCGCTTCGAAACCTGCGGAAGATGTTCGCCGAGGCGCATGAGGTGAGTTTAGCCGCGAGACCGGCCAGGGCGGAAGCGTGTCGGATGGACCCGCCGCGCAAGGAACTCCGAGGCGACCAGCGCCGCCAGCGACAAGAGGATCGACATGACGGTCAGTCTCAGCGCCGCCGCGTCGCCATTCGGCGTCTGGATATAGGCATAGATGGCCGACGGAATGGTCTGCGTCTCACCGGGGATGTTGGAAACGAAGGTGATCGTCGCGCCGAACTCGCCAAGGCTGCGGGCGAAGGCGAGCACCGCGCCCGCCACCACGCCCGGCGCCGCCAGCGGCAGGGTCACCTTGAGGAAAGCCCTTACCCGTCCCGCCCCGAGGCTCCGCGCCGCCCGCTCCATCTGCGGATCGACGCTCTCGATGGCGATGCGGATGGCGCGGACCGCCAGCGGAAACGCCATCACCGCCGAAGCGACCACCGCGCCCGTCCATTTGAAGGCAAGCACGATGCCGAACCAGTCCTCCAGCCAGCCCCCGATGGGTCCCTTCCGCCCCAGCAGGATCAACAGCAGATAGCCCGTCACCACCGGCGGCACGACCAGCGGCAGATGCACCACCGCATCGACGAAGATCTTGCCCGGGAAATCCACCCGCGCCAGCAGCCACGCCACCAGCACCGCCGGCGGCAGCACGGCGATCGTGCACCACAGCGCGACGCGGAGGCTTAGCCAGATCGCGTCCCATTCGGCAGGGGTAAAGGCATCCATCAAAAGAGCGTCATTCCGATCTAACTGTCATCCTCGGGGCCGCGTAGCGGAACCCGGCGACCCATGCCTGAGACCTATCAGACTTATGCGCCGCGTACGGCAACCGCCTCGGGCATGGATCCCCGGATCGGGCCGGCGGCCCGTCCGAGGATGACAAAGAGGGCTGGCCTCAACTCGCCGGCTTGCCGAAGCCAGCCTTGGCGAAGATCGCCGCCGCGGTTTCGCCCTTGAGGAAGGTCAGGAACGCCGCCGCTTCGGGCGATGCCGTCTTGGTCAGCGCGGCCGGGTAGACGATGGCGTCATGCAGCGCCGCGGGAAAAACGCCGACCGTCTTCACCTTCGGCTCCGCCTTCGCGTCGGTCACATAGACGATGCCGAACGGCGCTTCGCCCTTGGCGACCAGCGCCAGCGCTGCGCGCACGTTTTCGGTACGCGCCAGTTTCGGCTCCACCGCCTCCCACACCTTCAGCGCGGTCAGCACCTGCTTGGCATATTTGCCCGCCGGCACCGCATCGGGATCGGCCACCGCGATGCGGCCGTCGCCCGCCGCGCCTGCGAGATCGAAGCCCTCGCCGATGGTCAGCGCCGCCGCGCTGTCTGCCGGCGCGATCAGCGCCAGCTCGTTGGTCAGCAGATCGCCGCGCGTCTCTGTGACGATCAGGCTTTTCTCGGCGAGATAGTCCATCCAGTCCGTATCCGCCGAAATGAACAATTCCGCCGGCGCGCCTTCCTCAATCTGCTTGGCGAGCGCGTTGGAGCCTGCATAGGAAATGACGATCGTCGTCCCGGTCTCGGCCTTGAATGCCGCCGCCGCCTCGTCCAGCGGACCTTTCAGGCTCGCAGCGGCAAAGACGATGGGGCCGTCAGCGGCCGTAGCGGGCGCAGCTGCCATGAAGGCGGCCGCTGCGAATGCGAACAGGAACTTCATGATGCGTCTCCGGCTTGCCGTCATATATGGCTGTATATAGCGTCACATCATGCCGAAGCTCTCGATCAGAGTCGATATCGCCCCCGGCGCCTCCATCGGCCCCGGCAAGGCGAGCCTGCTGGAAGCGATCCGCGACACCGGATCGATCTCTGCCGCCGCGAGGCAAATGGACATGTCCTATCGCCGCGCCTGGCTGCTGGTGGACGACCTGCGCACCGTGTTCGGAGAGCCGCTGGTCGAGACCGCTGCAGGCGGCGCGAAAGGCGGCGGCGCAACCCTCACATCGCGCGGCACGAAAGTGCTCGCCGCATTCCGCACCATGGAACGCGCCGCGTCCCGGGCCGCCGCCCGCGCCGTCGACGCCATGACGAGGACCACATGAAGATCTTTGCCGCCGCCCTCCTTCTGATCGGCACAGCCCAGGCCGAAACCGTGGCCCCCTGCACTGGCTTCCAATGGCCGATGGCGCGCGAAGTCGCGGCAATGGAAGCCGCGCCGGGCTCCGACACCGCCTCCGGCACAACCCTTGGCGCCTGGCCGGAAGGCGCGATCCGCGTCGCGCTCGTGCCCGGCGCCGAGGCTTCGTTCCCCGTCCCGCCCGAACGCGCGCCCAAGCCCGAAACCGCCAGCGGCACCATCACCCTGCCCGCCGCCACTGCCGGCAAATATCAAGTCTCGCTCAGCACGAAGGCGTGGATCGATGTCGTACAGGACGGCAAGGCGCTGAAATCCGGCGACCACACCTCCGACGCCACCTGCACCACGGTGCGCAAGTCCGTCCGCTTCGATCTCATTGCCGCGCCCGTCACCTTGCAGATCAGCGGCGCGGATGCGACGAGCATCGTCATCACAATAATGCCTGCGAGCGACTAAGCTCCGGCAAGGGAGCGCGCATGGCCAACAAGATCGGGATTCTCTCACCGCTTCTCGCGGGGCTCGGCCGGCTTTTTGGGCCGGACACCGAAACGGTGCTGATTACCGACTATGAAAGCCCGCTCGCCATGGCGGCGGCCCATCCCGATATCCGCGCCGTCGTCGTCATCGGCGGCGAGAAGCTGGAACACGCGACCGTCGAGGCCTTTCCCAATCTCGGCCTCATCGCCGCGTTCGGCGTTGGCTATGATGGCGTCGATGCGAAACACGCCCGTTCACGCGGCGTCGAAATCACTAACTGCCCCAATGTGAACAACGAGGACGTGGCCGACCACGCCATTGGCATCTGGATCGCCCTCGTGCGCGGCATCGTCGCGGGGCATCAGCGCGTGCTGAACGGCGGCTGGACGCACGGCTTTCGCGGCGTCTTCGGACCCTCGCTGCGCCAGATGAAATGCGGCATCGCCGGTTTCGGCGCGATCGGCCAGTCGATCGCCCGCCGCCTGCCCGGCTTCGGCGTCAGCGAGATCCAGTGGTGGGGTCCGAACCCCAAGCCCGAGATTGCCCTGCCGCGCGCGGAAAGCCTGAAAGCCCTCGCCGAATGGAGCGACGTCCTCTTCGTCGCGGCCCGCGCCGACGTCACCAGCCGCAACATGATCGACGCCGGTATCATCAAGGCGCTCGGCCCGCAGGGTTATCTCGTCAACATCACGCGCGGCTTCACGGTGGACGAAGACGCCCTCATCGCGGCGCTGAAGGACAAGACTATCGCCGGTGCGGCACTCGACGTTTTCGTCGAGGAACCGACCCCTCCGGCACGCTGGGCCGACGTGCCGAACATCGTCGTCACGCCCCATATCGGCGGCGCCGGACGTGGCGCGGCAGAGGCGCAGACCCGGCTCGTCCTTGAAAACCTCGCCGCGTTCTTCGCGGGCCAGCCGGTCAAGACCCCCGTCTCCGCCTGACCCCTAGCTTTTCAGGGGAGCGCGCGGCGGCGCGCTTTGGGGCACTCTCGCGCCCATGCGCCGCCTGCTCCTCCTGCTGCTGCTCCTGTTCGCCCTGCCCGCCCACGCGCAGGGCACCGGCTACGGCACCGTCCGCCTCGACAACCAGTCGGGCTACGAGCTCGACCTGTATGTCGACAACGTGCAGACCTGCCGCGCCTCGCCCTGGAGCACTTGCGATACCCAGGCCACGGTCGGCAGCCACTACGTCCACGGCAGGACCGTTGAAAAGAATCCGCAAGACTCCAACTACGAACTGATCGAGGTCGACGACGGCGGCATGACCACCTGGACGCTCCGCGGCGGCACGCCCACGCCGGAGCCGACACCGACGCCCGCCGGGCCCACACCCACCGGCTACGGCACCATCCGCTTTGAAAACCAGACCGTGTTCGACGTCGATTTCTACATCGACAGCGTCAATGTCTGCCGCGCTTCGCCCAGCAGCTACTGCACCGCGCAGGCGACCGTCGGAACGCACTATCTCTCGGGCAAAACCGTCGAGGCGACCCCGCGCGACTCCGGCGCCGAGACCGTGACCGTCGCCGAAGGCGCGACCCACACCTTCTATGTAAAAGGCGGCGGCGCGGCGAAGACCGGCTACGGCACGGTCGAATTCCGCAACAACACCCAGTTCCAGGTCGATTTCTATCTCGACGGCGTCTACGCCTGCCGCGCCTATCCGTCCGCGACCTGCTCGATGCAGGCGACGGTCGGCAGGCACCAGGCATCCGGCAAGACGGTGGAAGACAAGCCGCGCGGCGCCAGCGGCGTCACGCTCGACGTGCAGGACGGCCAGACCGCCTACTATGAAATGAGCGGCGGCGGCACGCCGGGCGACGGCGGCGCCGCGCCTGCGACCGACACCGGCGGTAGCGCCGGCACACCCGCCCCGCCCGCCATCGACGGCGGCACGGGCGGCGGGAGTGGCAGGCCCGCGTTGCCCACGCCCGCGCCTCAGCCGCAGCCAGCCCCGGCCCCGGAAGCGCTGCGTTACGGCAGCATCGTCTTCGACAACCAGACGCGCCACGGCATCGATTTCTACATCGACAATGTCTATGCCTGCCGCACGCCGCCCGGCGGCAATTGCGAGTTCCCGGCCATCTCCGGCCGCCGCAACGTCCACGGCCTGACCCGCGAACCGGCGCCGCGCCGCGTCGATGGCACCGCCGATGTTCCGGTGGGCGGCTCCACGACATTCGGCGTCGTCGGCCAGGGCGATGACGCCCTGCCGCCGCGCTGACGCAACGCAAACTTTTTGCGCTTGGCGGCGGCACGGCCATCCGCGACAAAGCGGGCATGACGCAATCGCCTTCCTTCACGCTCGACCGTTCCATCGCGCTTGAGCATTTCGACAATGACCGCTGGCGCGGCGCCACCAGCGTGGACTACGCCAATCGCGTCGGCCCCTATGGCGGCTGGATCGCTGCACTACTGATGAAGGCGATCCTCGACCAGAAGCCGAACGGCGAGCCGCTCTCGCTGACCGTTACCTTTCTCGGCGGCTGTCAGGACGGACCGCTCGACGGCTCGTGCCGTCTGCTCCGCCGCAGCCGCACCAACGAACACTGGACCGCCGAGTTCGCCGACCAGACCGGCACGCTCGTCGCCCATGGCGTCGCGACCTTCGGCGTCCGCCGCCCGACGGTCGATATCGGCTTGCCTGCTGCACCCGAACCCGCCATCAGCCCGGAAGAAGCGCCGCCGCGCCCGAACTTCGGCAATTCCGGCCCCGGCTTCTTCCGCTCCTACGACTACCGCCAGTTCGTCGGCAGGCCCTTCCGCATCAACGAGACGGCGAAGAGCCGCGGCTGGCTGAAGGACTCAGACAGCCGTCCGCTCGATTACATCTCGCTCGCCGCGGCCGCCGACGCGCCGATGCCGCGCGTCTTCCTGAAGTCGACGACGCCGACACCCATCGCGACCATGACCATGTCGGTCTATTTCCATGCGACCCCCGAAGCGATCGCGGAAGCCGGCGGCGACTACATCCTGATCGACAGCGACATGCGGATCGGCCGCGCCGGCTTCCACGACCAGACCGCCGTCTTGTGGACCCAGTCAGGCAAGCTCCTCGCCACAACCGAGCAGATCGTCTGGTACAATCTGAAACCGGACGCGGAGAAAACGGCTTAGGCCGCGTGCGCGCCCGCGCTGTGCCAGCGGGCTGACGGAATCCGCAGGCGCACGGTCGTGCCCTCGCCTTCCACGCTTTCGAACGACACGCTGCCGTTCATCGCGGCCATCAGCCCGCGCACGATGGAAAGCCCCAGGCCCGTGCCGCCGCCATTGGCCGCCTGGTTGTCGGACACCTGATAGAACGGCGTACCCAGTAGCGGCAGCTTGTCGGCCGGAATGCCCGCGCCTGTATCTGCCACACTGATTTCCACCACGCCGTCCAGCCGCTTCTCCACCCAGCCGATCGTCACGCGGCCGCCCTGCGGCGTGAACTTCAGCGCGTTGGAGATCAGATTGATCAGGCACTGGCGCAGCGCCGTCGCGTCGGCCAGCGCTTCCACCCACAAATGCTCCCGCTTGACCGTCAGCTTGACCCCGCGCGCTACCGCAAGCCCTTCAAGCATGCGCGCCGCCTCACGCGCCGAGGAATCCACGGGACACGACGCCAGCGTGACCTGGTGCTTGCCGGCCTCGATGCGCGCGAACGACAGAATATCGTTGATGACGCTGAGCAGGTGTTCGCCCGAGTTCAGGATGTCGGCCGAATACTCTTTGTATTTCGGCACGCTGTGCGGGCCGAAAGCCTCGTTCGACATGATCTCGGAAAAGCCGATGATCGCATTCAGCGGCGTCCTCAACTCATGGCTCATATTCGCAATGAAGGACGATTTGGCGGAGTTCGCCGCTTCCGCCGCCTTCGCTGAAACAGATACCTGCACAAGGCGCTGGATGAGGCTGCGCCAGCGGATCGACAAAAAGGCGAGCGCCAGACACATGGCGACCAGAAGGCCGATCGCCCAGGGCCAGTAACCAGTCATGAACGCGCCAAGCTGCGATGGCACGGTCCAGGCGAGATGGCCGATCCGGCGGCCGTCAATGTCAAGGAGCGGCACGGAAGCCGACACACCGGCCGGCAGGGCGCCTGGCACGAAGGCGATTTCGGCGATGCCGAAATCTTCCGACAGCATCGGAAAGGTGGACGCCGCAACAGGTGTCAGCGCGATGAACACGTTACGTGGACGGCGCCGGTCGGCCCTCAGCGCCTCGTCGACAGGTGCGATCACCGCCGCCGCCACAATATAGGCCTGGCCGTCGATCAGCGCGAAGGCGGAGGTCGCATTGGATCCGTTGCGCTCCGGCATCGCCAGCGCCGCCCGGCGCAGCCGGGCGATCGAGGAGTCGACGGCGATATGAGACGCCACGGACTGGCCGTCGGCGCTCCAGCTATACAGGGTCTGGCCGCGCTCGTTGAAAACGAAGGTCGCGTTCGCGCCCCAACTATCCAGAACTGACGGGCCGAGATTGTCCTCGCCCCACATCGCCGAATGGCCATCGCGCGCGGCGAGATAGAACTCGTCCCACCAGGCATAGTCGCCCGCAAAGCTTTCCTGGCGCAGCCGCGCGCGCTTCAGCACCGAGTCGATCGACTGGCTCTGCGCGGCGCGTTGTTTCTCGTCCAGCGTGTCGCCGATCCGCCCGATCAGCACCCCGTTCAGCGCGGCGGCGAAAAACAACAGTACGGCCACCGGCACCAGAACCTGGCGCAGGAGGAGGCTGCGTTCGCGCGTGGCTGCGGTCGTGGCGGGCGACATGAATCCGGTTTCCAACACGGAAACCTAACCCTTTGCCGCTTAAGGCCGCGCGAAGAGACCCTAACGCGCCGGTAACCACCCAAAGGCGCAGCGTGGGCAGCCTCAGCCGCCGGTGAGCGGCGGCAGGCGGATGAGGCCGCCCAGCACCATCGCGATCAGCGTTGCATGCGCGATGAAGATCAGGCGCGTCACGGCGCGGAAGCTGCGTTTGCGCGTCTTGTGGCGGAAGACGTGTTGCGCGAACAGCCCGCCCGCGATGCCGAAGAATGCGTCGGCGAAATGCAGCATGTTTTCGCTGACGCGCTGGCGATGTTCGCGCGCGAACAGCTTGTCCAGCCAGTAGGCGATGCCGGAGCCCAGGGTCATGACGAAATAGATCGCCGGAAACCACAGCGGCGCGGCTTCGATCGCATAGGCGATCGTCGCTCCCACCAGGATCGCCACCGCTGCCAGCAGGCGCGACACGTCCAGCATGCTCGTCCGCTGGACTTTGCGCAGCGGCGGTGGCGGCGCGCCAACGATTTCCGCGTCCAGCGCCGCCGGCCCGCCATCGCGGCCCTCGCCCAGGGTGAAGCGGATGATGTCACCGACAGCCGGACGCTGGTGCTTCGCGCGCAGGAACTTCACATGCAGGAAAACGGGCGCGTTCAGGCCATCGGCCTCAACAAAGCCGAAACCACGCGGGTCGTCCCACGAGACGAGGTGGCCCTGATAGCGTTTTCCGGGATCAGACATTTCCCGCTGCATAGCCAATGCGGCGATTGGCGTCGATGGCCCCGCTGGCAAGGGCGCGCCGGCGCGCTATGCTGCGGCCACCACGTCATAAAAAACACCCGAGGAAACCCATGGATTTCGCAATTCCGCAGCACATCAAAAAGCTGCTGGCCGAGATGGACGCCTTCATCGAGGCCGAAATCAAACCGCTGCAGGCCCAGGACGACAACGAGCGCTTTTTCGATCACCGCCGCGAACACGCCCGGACCGACTGGGACAATGGCGGCATGCCCCGCCATGACTGGGAGGCCCTGCTGCGCGAGATGCGCAAACGCGCCGACAAGGCGGGGTTCCTGCGCCTTGCGCTGCCGGAGGAATATGGCGGCCGGAATATCGGCAACCTCGCCATGGCGATCATCCGCGAGCATCTCGCAAAGAAGGGCCTCGGCCTTTTCAACGATCTCCAGAACGAAAGTTCCATTGTCGGCAATTTCCCGCAGATCCTGATGTTCCGCGATTTCGGACGCCCCGGTCAGGCCGAGGAATGGATCAACGGCTCGCTCGCCGGCACCCACCGCGCTGCCTTCGGCCTCACCGAGCCCGGCCACGGCTCGGATGCCACCTGGATGGAAACCACCGCCGTCCGCGACGGTGACGACTACGTCATCAATGGCGCCAAGATGTGGAACACCGGCGTCCACGTCGCGACCCACGACATGCTGTTCTGCCGCACGTCGGGCAAGCCGGGCGACGCGAAGGGCATCTCCTGCCTCCTCGTGCCGATGGATGCGCCCGGCGTGAAGGTCGAGTTCTATTACTGGACCTTCAACATGCCGACCGACCACGCCCATGTGACCTTCAAGGACGTGCGCGTGCCGGCGAGCGCACTTTTCGGCCCGCTGGACGACGGCCTCCGCCTCGCCCGCCACTTCGTGCATGAAAACCGCATCCGTCAGGCGGCCTCATCGCTCGGCGCCGGCGTCTACTGCCTCAACGAAGCGATCGACTACGCCAATGTCCGCGCGCCCTTCGGGAAAAAGCTCTCCACCAACCAGGCGATCCAGTTCCCCACCGTCGAGCTGATGACGCAGGCCGAAATGCTCCGCCTCCTCATCCAGAAGACGGCCTGGGAGATGGACCAGATGACCGGCCCGGAAATCCAGATCCAGCTCTCCGACAAGGTCTCGATGTGCAATTACTGGGCGAACCGCTTCTGCTGCGAGGCGGCCGACTGGGCGATGCAGGTTCATGGCGGCATGGGCTATTCGCGGCACAAGCCGTTCGAGCACATCTACCGCCACCACCGCCGTTACCGCATCACCGAAGGTTCGGAACAGATCCAGATGCGCAACGTCGCCGGCCACATGTTCGGCTTCCTCGGCAAAAACACCAAAAGCCGCGATCACTGATCGCGGCATGACGTTCTCGTCCGACGCATGGACGCGCAATGCGGATCGCTATGAGGCGATCCGCACCATGCCGTTCAACGCGGAGCTCGCGGCCGGCAAGCTCAGCCGCGAGTCCTTCGCGCACTATATTGTGCAGGATGCGCACTACCTTATCGGCTTCGGCAGGGCGCTGGCCCTCGCAGCCGCGAAAGCGCCGAATCCCGACCGCATCGTCCAGTTTGCCCGCGCCGCAGAAACCGCCATCGTCGTCGAACGTTCGCTGCATGCAGGCTTCATGCGCGATTTCGGCATCACGCCCGCCGCCTTCGAGGCCGCCGAACAGACGCCGGCGACACAGCACTATGTCAGCTATCTCCTCGCCACGGCCTATGGCGAAGATTACGCCGTCGGTCTGGCGGCGCTGCTGCCGTGCTTCTGGATTTATGCCGAGATCGGACGCGACATTCTCGCGCGCGCTGCAAGTCCCAACCCCTATCAGGCCTGGATTGACACCTATGCCGGTCAGGACTTCCATGACGCCGTCGCCCGCATGATCGAAGCTACGGACGAAGCCGCCGCTGCCGCATCAGATGCGACGCGCACCCGAATGCACGCCGCCTTTACCGCCGCGACGCGCCTTGAATATATCTTCTGGCAATCGGCCTATGAGGATCGCAGCTGGCCAGTTTGACTACAGATACTTGACCATCACGCCCCCATCGTCCCGCACGATGCGGGCATCGACGTCGTAGAGCGCCTTCAGCAGCGCCGCATCCACATCGCCCGCCGTGACATCCGCCAGAACTTTTCCGTTGCTGAGAGCGACCACCCGGTCCGCAAAGCTGAGCGCCAGCCCCAGATCGTGCACCGCCGCGATGACGCTGCGCCCCGCCGACGCGCGCGCCTTCAGCCGCACCATCGCGTCCAGCGCATGGCGCGGATCGAGCCCAGCGGTCGGCTCATCGACCAGCAGCAACTCCGGATCGCCGACCAGCGCCCGCGCGAGCATCGCCCGCGCCAATTCGCCGCCCGACAGCGTCGTCGCCGCCTGATCCTTCAGCGCCACGAGATCGCACGCCTCCAGCGCCGCCAGTACCTTGGCCCTCTCGTCCGGCGCCACGTCGCCGAAGAACGGCAGCTGCGGCGTCAGCCCCAGCGCCACCAGCCGCTCAACGCTGATCGGCCATTCGGCTCGCGGGTTCTGCGGCAGATAGGCCCGCAGCCGCGCCAGCTGCTTCGGCGACATCGCGGCCAACGCCGTGCCATCCAGCGTCACGCTGCCCGCATCCGGCTTCAGCAACCCAGCCAGGATCGCCATCAAAGTCGACTTGCCTGCACCGTTAGGGCCGATCACCACGGTGAAACTGCCCGGCGCAAAATCGGCGCTGACGCCGTCCAGCACGCGTTTCGTGCCGCGCGTGATCGCAAGTCCCGATGCGTTGACGTGCGTCATGGCGCGCGCCTCCGCATCGACAGAACCAGCCACAGGAAGAACGGCGCACCGATGATCGAGGTGATGACGCCGAGCTTGATTTCGGTGTTGTAGGAGATGAGCCGCGAGGTGATATCCGCCGCCAGCAGCAGCACCGCACCCAGCAGCGCGGACGGCAACAGCACCCGTCCCGGACGGTAACCGACGAACGGCCGCACCAGATGCGGCGCGACGAGACCGATGAACCCGACCGCGCCCGTCACCGCCGTCGCCGCGCCGACCGCCAGCGCCGTTCCCGCCAGCGCCATCAGCCGCACGCGCTTGAGGTTGACGCCAAGGCTTTCCGCCTGCGCCTCACCCAAGGCCAGCGCATCCAGCGACGGCGCGGTGAGGAACAGCAATCCGCACCCCACAAGCATGAACGGCACGCCCAACCAGACATGATCCCATGTCCGATCAGCCAGCGAACCGAGCAGCCAGGTGGTGATCTCAAACGCGGCATACGGATTGGGCGCGAGGTTCAGCGCCAATGCCAGACCCGCCGCCGCCACGGACGACACGGCCGCCCCTGCGAGGATCAGCGCCAGAGTCCCGCCGCTGCGTGACAGCGAGAACGCCAGCGCCGCCGCGATGAACCCGCCCACCAGTCCCAGCACGGGCGTCGCCAGCGCGAAGCTCGCCGCCAGGCCGTAATAGATCGCGACCACAGCCCCCAGCGCCGCGCCGGTGGAAATGCCGAGCAGGCCCGCCTCGGCCAGCGGATTGCGCAGCAGGCCCTGCAGCACCGCACCCGAAAGCCCCAGCGATGCGCCCACCGCAATCGCGAGGATCAGCCGCGGCAGGCGCAACTCTGTGACGATCAACCCGGCCAGCGTCGCATCCGGCGACAGCAGCCCGTGCACCACATCATTCGGCGGCAGCCACACGCGCCCGGCCAACAGGGATGCCAACGCCCCGGCCAGCAGCACGGCGAAGAGGATGAAGCTGAGAACCCGTCCGGTCATGGCCGTCCGAAGGGCGGCGTGTCGAGGCCCCTCTCCTTCAGCTCCGCGAATGCGGCCGCCAGCAGCGTCACCGCCTCTGCCGAATAGGTCGTGCCGCACACATACGCCCATTGCGGCACCGTCACCGTACGATCCGCGTAAAAGCGGCGCGTCAGCGGATGCGTCTCCGCCTCACGCCTGAGGCCCGGCTCATCCGGCGTCGGCACGCCCTGCACCAGCGCGTCCGGCGCGGTCATCAGCACCGCCTCGGCATCGAACTCCGCGTACTGGTTGACGCCGCCCTCGGCCGCGACGTTCACCGCCCCGGCCGCAACAAGGATCTCGTGATAGAGCGTGCCTGCGCCCGGCGCATAACCGCCGCCATCCCACGCCGCGACGCGCAGATGCGTCGGCGCCTTCGCCGCCTCGGCCAGGCGCGCGTCCATTTCTGCAATCATCGCCTCGGCCTTGGGCGCTGCGCCCAGCACCGCCGCCATCGCCCGCGTCACGCTGGCGATCGCTTCAAAATTCTCCGGCGTTTCCGCTTCATAGACAGGAATACCCAGCCGCCGCAGCAGCTGCTTCAGATGTCCGGTCGTATAGACGCCCGTCACCACCAGATCGGGCCGTTCGGCAAGCACCTCTTCCGCCGCGCCGAAATTCGCACCTACTTTCAGCGCCGCATCGGCCATGCGTGAGGTGAGGGGGTCGCGCGTCAACCAGGTGACCGACGTGATGCGCTCCGGCGGCAGCAGCGCCAGCACGATCTGGTCGGCGCACTGGTTCAGCGACATCACCCGCACCGGATGCGGCGGCAGGGGCGCCGCCGCCGCATCAGGGATGGCAGACGGCCCGGCCGTCAGCCCCACGCCGCCGGCGATGATGCCGGCAGCGATGAGACCAAGGCCGAGCCCCCGCATGGATCAGAACCCCGCCTTGATGCCGGCGTAGAACGCGCGGCCGGGCGTGGCGTAGGTGTAGACCTCCTCATACGTCTCGTCGGTCAGGTTCTCGACCCGGGCATAGGCGCGGATGCTGTCCGTCACACGCACATCGCCGCCCAGATTCACTAGCGTGAAGCTGTCCAGCACCGCCGGATAAGGCCCGAAATTGGTGAAGTTGGAATCCGTCATCTGCCCATTGTAGCGAACGGTCAGCGTGGCGCTCCAGAGATCGTCATCCGCGAGGTAGGAGAGGTTCAGGCTGCCCGAGTGCTCAGGCCGCCGCACCTCTTGAACCCCGTTCTGTTCGGCGTTCAGCCAGGTGTAGCTGGCGAAGACGCGCCAGTTGGCGTCGATGATCGCCTGCACCGAAACCTCGATGCCCTGCTGCTCGCTGTCGGTCGCGAGGTTCACCGGCGTCGAGGGGAAGCCCACCGTCGCGATCTCGTCTTCCAGCGTATTGCTGAAATAGGTGACGTCGATCTTTGCCGCGCCGTCCAGGAAAGCCTGTTCGACGCCGAACTCCCACCCGATCGACCTTTCCGCCTTCAGGTTCGGATTGCCGGTGAAGAACGAGGGGAAAAAGCCATACAGCTCGAACACGCCCGGCGCCTTGATGCCGCTGCCGCCCGCCGCGTGCAGGCGCGTGCCGCTGGCGAACGCATAGCTCGCCTGCACGCGCCAGGTCGTCGCATTCTTGAAGAGATCGTTCTCGTCGTAACGTACCGACGCGCCGAAACCGAACACATCGCCCGCCAGCAGGTCGTACGAGGCGACAAAGCCGGTATTGTCCAGCGTCCGCTTCTCCACCACGTCACCGGAATAATAAGGCGTCGTGTTGCGGAAGAACTCGCGCTTCCAGTCGATCGCACCGGTGATGGTGTGCTTCAGCTCGTCGGACCCGAACGTATAGGCCGTGACATACGACCCCTTCACCCGCGCGCCCTTGAACGAATAATCCTGCGCGCCGAACTGATACGTCTCACGCTCGCTGTCGACGCCCTGCAGGGTCAGCGAATGCGTCCATGCGCCGTCCATCAGCGCATAGTCCATGCCGACCAGGCCATAGAACACCTTGTTCTCATAGGTGCCGTCGCCATCCACGACGAAGCCGTTCAACGGATCGGCGGGCGCGTAGAGCTGCGGATTGCTGTCGGCCTCGGTGAAGGCATAGCGGCCGATGGCGCGGAAACTCAGCCGCTCGCTCGCCTCGTAAACGAAGCGCCCCGCGAGCGAGAGGTTCTTGCCGCCGACGTCGCGTGTGCCGAACCGCGCGGTCGGCGTGCCTTCGGTCGAGTTGTAGGCGGCGCTGAGCGCGTAATCCAAGCCACCCTCATAGCCGCCATAGCGCAGCGCGCTGTCGAACGAGGAAAACGAGCCGCCCTCGATGCGCCCGCGCAGCCCCGGCGCCTCGCGCCCCGACGCCGTGCGATACGCAATCACGCCGCCAATGGCATCCGATCCGTACAGCGCGCTCTGCTGTCCGCGCAGCACTTCGATGCTGGCGACGTCGTCGCCGATCAGCGTCGCGAAGTCGAACTCGCCCTGATAGGGATCGCTCGCCTCGATGCCGTCGATCAACACCAACGTATGATTGGCCTCAGTACCGCGCAGGCGCACCTGCGTGATGCCGCCGACACCGCCCGAACGGTTCACGGCGACGCCCGGAACGTCGCGCAGAATGTCGGAGATCTGCCGTGTCTGGCGCAGTTCCAGATCTTCCGCCGAAATGAACGTCGATGAACCGCCATACTGCTTCTTCGGCACCGGCTTGGCGCGGCTGGCCGTGACGACGACTTCCTCGTCGGACTTCGCCGCTTCGGCGATGGCGCTGGCCGAAAGAAGCGTCAGCAGGGAAACGGAAACACACAAAGATTTACGCACGGGATATCCCCTCATCAGGGCGTCTGAACGACCTGACAGGGACCTCCGCCATCGCGGCCGGCTGCGCGCAGACGGACGCCTTCGCGCCCACGCGTCACCGGTGCGGCCCCTGCCACTCGTCGCTCAGACGGAATCCCGCGCCCGTGGCTCCTCTGGCCAAAGGCAAAGAGCGACCCGCACTGGCCGGTCTCCTGGCTTGCGGGTCATCGCGCGATGCACGGCCTTCCCAGAACTTTGCGTTCCAGTGGCTGCGACCCCGGTATGGGTCGCAAAGCGCATCGCACTCGCCGCTCACAGTTGCAGGGACAGCCGCAGGATCGAAGGCGAACCTTCTCACTGCTGTTCCCGTAAAGCCCTCTCAGGCACCGGTGCGAAATCTTGAGCGCAAGTTTCCCCGCGCTCACGCGTCTCCTAACGCGCGCCGCCTATCCAGCCAAGTCCATTGTTCCTTTCCGCTTGAGGGGAGGAGCTAGGGGTGGGGGTCGCACACGTGCTTGCCGCTACGTCTTACTCGAAAGCGCCGCCATGGCCGCCGCACGCGCCGTCGAAAAACACGCCTGCAGCAGATAGCCGCCGGTCGGTGCTTCCCAATCCAGCATCTCGCCGACGGCATAAACGTCCGGCAGTGCCTTCAGTTGAAACCCGTCATCCACCTCACCGCGCGCAATGCCGCCCGCACTGGAGATCGCCCGCGCCAGCCCCTGCATCCCGGTCAGCTTCAACGGCACGGCCTTGATCAACGCCGCCAGCGCATCA